>Ga0111538_10013109_pt1 | contig 10934 bp, 10 predicted proteins | sample SoiMethybrSBSTD1_FD_79669 | JGI IMG/M metagenome (GOLD analysis project Ga0111538, IMG submission 79669) | Bulk soil microbial communities from a Populus tree surrounding site in Tennessee, USA - Soil MetaG P. TD hybrid SBSTD1 (version 2)... | ecosystem: Environmental > Terrestrial > Soil >... | reverse complement strand
TCAGCGCGGGGGCGGGCGATCTCCAGCAGCTCGGCCTTGCAGTGGTAGCAGCGGTCGGTCGGATTCTGCGCGAACCCCGGCCGTTCGAGCTCGTGCGATTCCACCAGCTCGAAGCGGGCGCCGATGCCGGCGGCCAGCTCGCGCGCGGCCGCGCGCTCGCTGGTGGCCATCGTGATCGAAACCGCCGTCAGCGCCACGCAGCGCTCGCCGAGCACGTCGTGCGCGACCCGCAGCAGTAGCGTCGAATCGACGCCGCCCGAAAAACAGACCAGCGCGGATCCGTAGCCGGCGATGGTCTCGCGCAGCCGATCGTGTTTGTCGGCCAGCGTCAGGTCAGCTGTTCGGGGTGCAGACATCGACGGGAGACCATGACTATACGACGATCCGCTCGCTGGCGGCGACCGCGGCCGCGATCTCGGCCGCGACGTCCAGCTTCGCCTCCACGCGTTCGGCGTCCTGCGCGCGCGCGCGCGTCGCGGGATGCGACGGGACGAACAGCGAGCAGCAGTCCTCGAAGGGGAGGATCGACGTCTCGTAGGTGCCGATGCGACGGGCGAGGGCGGTGGTCTCGACCTTGTCGTAGGTGACCAGCGGTCGCAGCACCACCCGTCGCGCCGCCGCCTCGATCGCGGTCAGATTTTCGATCGTCTGGCTGGCGACCTGACCCAGGTTCTCGCCGGTCACCAGAGCACTCGCCTCCAGTCGATCGGCGATCTCGTCGGCGATGCGCATCATCATGCGCCGGTAGAGCACCACCGCCAGCTCGGCCGGACCGGCGTCGCGCAGGTGTTTCTGCGCATCCGTGAACGGTACGACCGTCACCGAACGCAGCGCCTGCCAGCGCGCGAGCTGCTTGCCCAGCGCGAGCACCTTGTCGCGCGACTTCTCGCCGATGTACGGCGGCGAGTGGAAGTAGACGGCGTCCAGCGCGAGGCCGCGCTTGGCCGCCAGCCAGCCGGCGACGGGCGAGTCGATGCCGCCCGACAGCAGGAGCAGGGCGCGGCCCGATGCGCCCACGGGCAGACCGCCGGGCGCGTCGTGCTTGCCGGCGAACACGTAGGCGACATCGGTCCCGACCTCGATCCCGATCCGCAGCGCGGGGGTGTGCACGTCGACGGGCAGGCTCGTCGCGGCCTGGACGGCCGCGCCCACGTGACGATCGATGTCCAGCGAGCTCTTCGGGAAGCGCTTGTCGGCGCGGCGCGCTTCGATCTTGAACGACGCGGGTCGATCGCGCGCGACGACGACGCGTGCCTGCTCGACAGCCATCGCGGTGATCGCCTCCAAATCGGCGTTCGCATCCACCTGGCGCGCCACCGACAAAGACACCAGACCGAAGACGCGCGCCAGCCGCCCAGCCGCCTCGTCGGCGTCGTCGCCGGGTAGCCGGACCAGCAGCCGGCCGTGCGTCTGCTCGACGCGGGCGCGCGGCAGATCGGTCAGCGCGGCGCGCACGTTGTCGGCGAGCACGCGCTCGAACGCACGGCGGTTCCCGCTCTTCAGGAACAGTTCGCCGTAACGGCAGAGGACGACAGACTCCATGCGTGCGGGGTTCTACCTGAGCTCGCGCGCGGCGTCGACGAGGGCGGCGATCGCGGCGTCGGCGTCGCCGTTCGGGGTAAGCCGCGAAAACGAGAAACGCAGCACGGCCGTGCGGTCGTCGATTCCGATCGCCTTCAACGTGGGGCTGGGGCCCGCGGTGCGCGACGCGCAGGCCGAGCCGGCGGAGGCGAGGACGCCGCGCGTGTCGAGCGCGTGCAGCAGCGGCTCCGCGGGCAGGCCCGGGAACGCGAGCGACGCGATGTGCGGCGCGCGCGGGGCGCCCGTCACCGTCGCGCGGACCCCGGGAATGACGCCCGCGAGCGCCGTCAGCGCCGCCTGCTCGAAGCGATCGCGGAGGCCGGCGACCTGGTCCTCGACGCCGCCCTGTACGGCTGCGCGCGCCAGGCGGGCGGCGACGCCGAAACCGACCAGGGCGGGCAGGTTTTCGCTGCCGCCGCGCAGGCCGCGCTCCTGGCCGCCGCCGACCCACAGCGGCGCGACCCGGGCGCCCGGACGCAGCCACAGCGCGCCGGCGCCCCGTGGGCCGTGCAGCTTGTGCGCCGACAGGGCGACGCTGTCGGCGCCGAGCGCGCGCGGGCGCAGGCGCGACAGGCCGAAGGCCTGCACGGCGTCGACGTGCAGATGGGGGCGGCCCGGGCGCTTGCGGTCCCCGCTTGGCCCCAGCAGGCGCGCGATGTCGGCAACGGGCTGACGCGTGCCGAGCTCGTTGTTCACCAGCATCACCGCCACGACGGCGGTATCGGGGCGTACGGCCGCGGCGACGGCCTCGGCGCTGACGACGCCGTTCGCCGCCGGGGCGACGACGTCCAGCGCATAGCCGTCGCCCGCGAGCGCCTCGGCGCAGCGCATGACGGCCGGGTGCTCGAGCGCGCTGACCACGATGTGGCGGCCGCGCGCCGCCCGGGCCGCGCCCAGCACCCCCAGCGCGTCGGCCTCGGTGCCGCCGCTGGTGAACACCACCTCTGCGGGCTCGACGTCCAGCGAGGCGGCCACCTCGCTACGGGCCTTTTCCAGGGCGCGCGCCGCCGCCGCGCCCCCCCTGTGTGCCGAAGCGGGGTTGGCGTAGAGCTCCGCCGCGGTCGCGCGCAGCGCGTCCAGCACCTCGGGGGCCGGCTCCGTCGAGGCGGCGTTATCCAGGTAAATCACGGATTCGGCACTATAGGGCGGATCAGCCTGCTTGGCCGCCGGGGATCCTTGAGGTAAACCCAATGCGTGGATATTGGCGCTCGGGCCAAGAAGATCCTTCACGCGGTCGTGTCCGAGTACCTCGCCACGGGTGAGGCGGTCGGCTCACAGACCGTGACGCGCCGCTATGGGCTGGAGGTTTCGGCGGCGACGGTCCGTACGGTGATGGGCGATCTGGAGGAGGCGGGCCTGCTCAAGCATGCGCACACGTCGGGCGGCCGCCTGCCCACCGAGCGCGGCCTTCGCTATTACGTCGACATGCTGTTGCGCGTGCGCAGCCTGACCACGGGCGAGAAGGACGAAATCCGCGAACGCCTTTCGGCGGGCGGCGACGTCCCCGACGTCATGCAGCGGACATCGCGCCTGCTGCGCGAGCTGTCCCACCTGACCGTGGTGGTGCAGGCGCCCCGGCCCGAGAGCGACGTCGTTCAGCACCTGGAGTTCGTCCAGCTGCGTGAGGGGCAGCTGCTGGCCGTCATCGCCGCGGCGAGCGGCCAGATCCAGAACAAGCTGGTCCCGATCGACTTCGTGCTGACCGGCGGCGATCTCGATCGCATCAACAACTACCTGAACGAATTGATGACCGGGCTGACGCTGGAGCAGGTGCGCGCGCGGCTGGTCGAAGAGGTGAAGAGCGATCGCGCGACCCACGACGATCTGGTCAACCGCGCGCTCAAGCTCGCCAGCGCCGCTGTTCCCGCCACGCCGGTGCCGGAGGTGCTGGTCGACGGGCAGTCCAACCTGCTCGCCGGGAAGGCCGATCTCGAACGCGCCAAGCTGCTGCTCCGGACGCTGGAAGAGAAGGACCTCGTGGTCCGACTGCTCGAGCGGACGCTGAGCGCCCCCGGCATCTGCGTGTTCATCGGGGCCGAGGCCAACCTGGCCGATCTGACCGACGTCTCGGTCGTGGCGGCGCCCTACGGGCCGGAGGGCCGGCCGCTCGGCACGATCGGCGTGATCGGGCCGGCGCGGATGAACTATTCGCGCGTCATCCCGCTGGTCGACTTCACGGCGGAGACGATAGGCGAGGCCATCGGCAAGACCTAAATTGACCGTGTGAGAATGGTGAACATGAAGCGACCGAAAAACGTGACCGTGAATGGTGATGCATCGAACGGCGCGACCGCGAAGGCGGACGCGCCCGCGAACGGGGGCGCGGACGCGGCCGGTCCACCCAGCCCGACGGCGGGTGTGGACCCGCTGGAAGCGGTCGCCGCCGAAGCGCCCGAGTTGACGGAGGCGACGCCGGAGGAGCGGCTTGCGGCGCTCGCGGCCGAGCGAGACGAGCTCAAGGATCGCATGTTGCGCATCGCTGCCGAGTTCGAGAACTGGAAGAAGCGCGCGCGGAAGGAGCAGACGGACGCCGTCAGCGAGGCGCGCGAGCGCGTTCTCAAGGACATGCTCGAGGTGGTCGACTACCTCGAACGCGCGGTCGGCATGCAGGCTGCGGGCAACGGCACCGTCGACGGGGCCGCCGTGCTCAAAGGTGTCGATCTCGTCCTGCGCCTGCTCAAGCAGAAGCTAGAACGCTACGAGGTCCGTCCGTTCGATGCGGCGGGCCAGCCGTTCGATCCGCGCGTGCACGAGGCGATCTCGCGCGTCGAGCACCCGGAGATCCCCGCCGGGTCGGTCGCGGCTGAGTTGCAGAAGGGCTATCGCGTCGGCGAGCGTCTCTTGCGGCCGGCGATGGTCTCGGTGTCGTCGGGCGGAAAGCCCACGACGCCGCCGTCGGAGGGCTAGGCACCCTGCCGGTCGACTACTACGAAACGCTGGGTGTCGGCCGCGGCTCGACCGACGCCGAGATCAAGGTTGCGTACCGCAAGCTGGCGCTGAAATGGCACCCGGATCGCAACCCGGGCGACAAGGCGGCCGAGGAGCGCTTCAAGGAGCTGGCGATCGCCTATTCGGTGCTCTCCGACGACGAGAAGCGGCGCCACTACGATCGCTACGGCGCGATCGACGGACAGAGTCCGTTCGCGGCGACCGACGTCACCGGCGCGGCCGAATTCTTCGATGCTCTGTTCGGCGATCTGTTCGGGCTGCAGCGGCGGCGCTCCGCCTCCGGCCGCGACCTGCGCTACACGCTGGAGCTGGACTTCGAAGAGGCGGCGCTGGGTTGCGAGAAGGTGGTGGTGTTCGAGCGCCCGGAGGACTGCACGGTGTGCAGCGGCACCGGCGCGGAGGGCGGCAGCGCGGGCCTGGTCACCTGCGCGCGGTGCGGCGGCGAGGGCGTCATCCGCAAGAAGGCAGGCTTCCTGACCAGCCGGCGCGACTGCATGGGCTGCGGGGGAACCGGGCAGGTGCCGCGCGTGCGCTGCGCGACCTGCGAGGGCGCCGGGCTGGTCGACCGCGAACGGCGCTACACCGTCCGCATCCCGCCCGGCTCGACGGGTGGATCGACGCAGCGGGTGCCGCGCGAGGGCGGACCGGGGCGGCGCGGCGGGCCGCCGGGAGACTTGCACGTCATCGTGCGGGTGCGTCCCCACCCGTTCTTCGCGCGCGAGTCGACGCGGGACGGGGACGTGCTGATGATCGAGGTGCCGCTGTCGCCGGTGGAGGCGGCGCTGGGCGCGGAGATCGACGTGCCGGTGCTGGACGGCCGCGTGCGTATGCGCGTGCCGCCCGGGACGCAGGCGGGTTCGCAGTTCCGCCTGCGCGGCAAGGGGTTTCCGCGCGCGACGGGCGCGCGGGGCGACGCCCACGTGCGCGTCGCGGTCGAGACGCCGGCGACGGTGTCGGACGAGGCGAAGGCCCTGCTGGAGCGGCTGGGTGAGCTGCTGACCGACGACGCGTTGCCACGGCGGCGCACGTTCCGCGAGGCGAGCAAGCGCGCGAAGCCGGAGCAGCCATGAGCAGCGGTCCCAACGAGACCGGGCCGCGTCAGGGCGAGGACGACGACGATGACGACGACGCCGCCGGCCCGCCGCCCAAGCCGCGCCTGTTGCTGCACGCCGGGCTGTTCCTGGCGACGTTCCTGACGACGACGGCGACGGGCGCCCTCGAGGCGCACCGCATGGAGGCGATCAATCCGATCCGCGACGGGCTGCCGTATTCGTTGCCGCTGATGTTCATCCTGCTGTGCCACGAGTTCGGGCACTACATCGTCGCGCGCCTTCACGGTGTACCCGCGTCGCTGCCATATTTCATCCCGCTTCCGCCGGGCCTGGGGCTCGGGACGCTGGGCGCCGTCATCGGTATGCGCAAGGCGACGACCAATCGCAAGCAGCTCATTGACGTCGGCGCCGCCGGCCCTCTCGCGGGGCTCGTGGTCGCGATTCCGATCCTCGTCTACGGCCTGATGAAGTCCGAAGTCAGGCCGCTCACGAACGCGCTGCAGGAAGGGAACACGATCCTCTATGCCGTGATCAAATGGATCGTGAAGGGGGCGTGGCTCCCCAACAGCCAGGCAGACGTGTTCCTGCACCCCACCGCGAAGGCGGCATGGGCGGGCCTGCTGGTGACGATGATCAACCTGCTGCCGATCGGCCAGCTCGACGGCGGGCACATCGCGACCTCCTACTTCGGCAACCGTTACAACCGGTTCGCCGGGCGCCTGCGCAACCTGTTGCCCGTCGGCGGGATCGCGGTGTTCTTCTGGGTGCTGCACGCCACCCAGCGGGAGGCGGGGAGCGCCTGGCGGTTGGAGCCGGGGATGTACATCGCGACGATGGCGGCGCTGCCGTGGTTGATCTGGTTTGTCATGGTCGGGCTCATGCGCCGGTTGACCGGCGGCGAGAATCACCCGCGGGTCGATGACAAGCCGCTGCCACGCAGCCGGCGCGCGCTGTTCTGGTTGATGGTGGTGGTGTTCGTCGGCGTGTTCATGCCGGTGCCGATGCGGCCGATCCTGGTGACCGCGCCGCCAGACGACGCTTCCCCTTCCGCGGGCCTCGGGCCATGAAGGTCCCGGCGTTCGAGATGCCGCTGGAGGAGATCCGGGCCAGCCTGGAAAAGCTGCGCCGGCCCTTGAGCATCGCGGTGCTGCGCGCGCGCAACCCGTTCAACGTCGGCGCCATCATTCGCGTCGCGCACTCGTTCCTGGTGAAGGAGATCATCCTGGTCGGCAGCGAGCGCTACTACGAGCGCGGCGCGATGGGCATGGATCGCTACGAGAACATCGTCTGCGTCGCGGACGAGGCGGCGCTGGTCGCGCGCGTGCGTGCCGGTGGCGGCAAGATGGTGGTGTTCGAGAAGGACGTGGCGCGCGTCGGCTTGTGGCAAGCGGAGCTGCCCGCCGAGTGCACGATGGTGTTTGGCAGCGAAGCAACCGGCGTCCCCGAGGAGATCGTCCGCGCCGCCGACATGGTCGTCGGCATCCCGATGTACGGCATCAACCATTCGTTCCCCGTCACCGTCGCCGCCGGCATCGCGATGGCCGAATGGACGCGTAGGCACTACGTCTCCGAGAACCCTCTCCCCGCGCCGCGGGGCGAGGGTTAGGGTGAGGGGTCACCGGCCGAGGATCGCCAGCGCCTCGACGTGCGGCGTGTGCGGCAGCATGTCGAACGGCGTGACGCGGATCGTCCGGTAGCCGCGCGTCGCGAGCCGGGCAAGGTCGCGGGCCAGGGTGTGCGGATCGCACGACAGATAGGCGATCGCGCGGGGCGCCAGGCGTACGACCTCGGCCAGGACCTCCAGCGCGCAGCCTTTTCGAGGCGGGTTCAGCACGACGACGTCGGCGTGGTCGACGGCAGCCAGTTCGCGCGCGACGTCACCGGCGACGAAGCGAACGTTGTCGATGTCGTTCAGGGCCGCCGAAGCCGCGGCGTCCGCGACGGCGCCGGTGTGCTCCTCGATGCCGACCACCTCGGTCGCCCCGGCGCCTGCGAGCGCGAGGGCGATCCCGCCGATGCCGCAGTAGGCATCCACGACGTGCTCATCCGGTTGGATCGCCAGCGCGTCCGCGATCGCGGCGTAGGCCAGCGCGGCCACGTCGCGGTTGGCCTGGAAGAAGGCGCCGCTCGAAAGTCGCAGCCGGACAGCCCGACGCTGGCGGCCGCCCACGTCGACGCGGTCTTCGATCGTCGCCTGGCCGGCCAGCACGCGGTCGTCCTTCGTGGTGGCCGCGAAGATCGCGTTGCCGCGGCCGCGGTTGACGTGCTCGACGACGCCGACCACCTCCGGGCGCGCGGCCCGGAGCGCGCTCGCCAGCGCCGGGCCATCGGGCAGCGGGCGCGTCGTCACCCAGGTCGCGAGCACGCGGCCGTCGTGACTCGCGCGCAGCACGACGTGGCGCAGATCGCCGATCAGTGTCCGTTCGTCGTAGGCGGCCACGCCCGCCTGGTCCAGCAGCGCCGCGAGCGCGGTCGCTGTGTCGTCCAGCGGCGGCTCGGCGATCCGGCACCCCGCGGTGTCGACGACGTCGTGCGAACGGGGCGCGTAGGCGCCCAGGACCAGGCGGCCGTCGTTGCGGGCCACCACCAGCTTCGACCGGTTGCGGTAGCCGAGCGGCCGGGGCGAGGCGACGCAGGCGTCCACCGCGACGTCGATCGCGGTGAGAGCGCGCGCGACGCGCGCCCGCTTCCAGGCGAGCTGCGCGTCGTAATCGAGGTGCTGCAATACACAGCCGCCACACGCGCCGAAGGCCCGGCAGGCGGGCGGGCGGCGCGCCGGTGACGGCGCCTCGATGGTCTCGAGCCGCGCCCAGGCGGCGCGCGCGTGTGGCGACAGATGCTCGACGACGGCCGTCACGCGTTCGTCGGGCAACGCGCCCGCGACGTGCACGCGTGGGTCGTCACCCGCAGCCGTCACGGCTGCGCCGTCGTCGTCGATGTCGACGCAGGTGACGGTGACGCGTTCGCCGGGCTGCACGGGCGTTAGACTAGCCGCTCTCGCGCGGAGCGCGAGAGTGCGGCTACCTGAAAAAACAATAGTCGCACACCGCGCCTGCGGCGCGGAGCGACTAGCCGGTCGGCGCGCCGATCGCGGCCGCGAGCTTGGGCAGCGAAACATCGTAGCGGTATGCGGTGCCCCGGTGGCCGTCGTCGAACTCCTGGTGCTCGCACGCGATCCCGAGCGCGTGCAGCCGGCGCACGAAGATGCGCGCGCCGATGTCCAGGTTGTGCTCGTCGCGCGTCCCCGCGTCGACGAAGATCAGCTTCATCTGCCGCAGCGCCTCGCTGTGGGTGGCGACCATCTCGACCGGATCCCAGCTCTTCCAGCGCCGCCACACGGTCCAGTCGATCTCGCCCGTGTCGAGATCGAACGGCAGCGCGACGCCGTGTTCGCGCCCCGGGTCGGGCGAATAGGCGCCCGCCTGCGCCAGCACCATGATGGTCGTGAAGTCGGCGCCATCCTTCTTCACCTTCGCGTCGAACTGGCGCAGAAACCCGCTGATGCCGCCGTGGCGGTGCAGCGTGCGCACCGCGACCGGGAGGTCGGGCAGCGCGCACAGCTCGAAGTACATGTCGCCCGCGTGGCTCGCCACCGCCGAGAACAGCTCCGGGTTGCGCATCGCCAGCACAAGCGCGCCGAACCCGCCCGACGACTTGCCGCCGATCGCGCGCGCGTCGCGCGCCGCCAGCGTGCGAAAGCGCCCATCGATCGCCGGGATCAGCTCGCGCACGATGTGCGTCTCGTAGCTCCCGATCGCCGGCGAATCGAGGTACTGCGCGCCCCCCCAGCGGGTGAAGCCGTCGGGCGCCACGACGATCGCCTCGCCCATCTCGCCGGACGCGACCAGCCGGTCCAGCCGGTCGCCCAGACCCGGCTGCCACGGCGTTCCCGAGAACAACATCTCGCCCGTCCCCGCGTAGCCCGACAGCCAGTAGATGACCGGATAGCGGCGCTCGGGCTGGGCGCCGTACGACGGCGGCAGCCAGACCGCGATCCGCCGCGACGTCGGGTCGCCCAGCGGGTTGCCGGCGAGCACGCGGCTGTCGACGATCTCGACGACGGCGCTCATCGAGATCCCGGCGCGGGCGCGATCGCGCAGGCGGGCGACAGCGCCTGCATCTCGGCGCCGAAGCGATCCGCCACCGTGTCAGCGAGCGACTTCGGGCGCAGCGGGCTGCGCGCGACGCCGGGCCAGGCGACCTCGACGGAGGTCTCGACTCTATCGGGGCGCTTGCCGGGGGCGGTCTTGTCCTCGTCGCGCCCACCCCGGCTGGCCCCCGCGAGGATCCGGGCGAGCCGGGCGGGCGCATCCGGGACCGCCACCACGCGTTTCACCGGCAGCTTGCGATCGCCACCGCGCTCGCCGACGACGCTCCGGTAGCACCACCAGCGGCCGTCGGCAGCCAGCACGGCCTGGGTCCGCTTCGAGTTGCCTGCCACCGCCACCACGACCAGCTGGCCACCCGTGCCGACGGATTTTGCCGGCGGCGTCGCGTACCACTGGTTTTCACTCGGCAGCTCGTTGACCGCGCGGAGGATGTCGTCGGCCGTTGCCTGATTCGCCGCGACCCAGCGCGACCCGTCCGCTCGGATCAGCACGACGCGCGTCTGCGAGTCGCCCCCCAGGAGACCGTCGGCACGCGCGCCACCGGTCGCGCCGCGCCGCCCGGCGTCTTCGCGCACCAGCGCGTCGCCCCCGATCGCGCCCAGGCGCGCGAACACCGCGGCGACGTCGGCGGGAAGGTGGCAGCCGGCCTGGCTGTCGCGCGCGTATCCCGCGCCCCCCGTGCTGCCACCAGATTCGATCTGGTAGCAGCCGTCGCGCGTGAAGCGCTTACTGCCGGCCGCCCCTTCGCCCGCGTGCGTGACGAACGAAATTTCGACTGCGACGGGCTTCCCGGGCGGCGCGGCGGCCGCTTCGGCCGCCGCCAGCCCGATAACCAAGATGCTCGACAGCATCACACGAGAGTAGACGATTTCCTCCTCGGTGTTTCGGTGTCATAGTCCCGCGCTGCCGTGTTCCGCCCGGGCCTTTTTCTGCTGCTGCTGACGTCGCTGGGGATCGCGCTGCCTCACGCGGAGGCCAAGCCGCCGCAGGCGGCGCCCGCGACGGCGGCCGCGCTCGGGCCGCCCAAGCTGGACGTGAAGAACTGGACGCTGGCCAACGGCCTGAACGTGTTGTTCCTGGCCGATCACAAGGCGCCGATCGCGACCGTGCAGGTCTTCTATCACGTCGGATCCAAGGACGAGCGCGTCGGTATCCGCGGCGTCGCGCACATGTTCGAGCACATGATGTTCAAGGGCTCCGAGCACGTTCCGCCCGAAGAACACGCGCGCCTGCTCAAGGAGGT
>Ga0111538_10013108_pt1 | contig 10935 bp, 11 predicted proteins | sample SoiMethybrSBSTD1_FD_79669 | JGI IMG/M metagenome (GOLD analysis project Ga0111538, IMG submission 79669) | Bulk soil microbial communities from a Populus tree surrounding site in Tennessee, USA - Soil MetaG P. TD hybrid SBSTD1 (version 2)... | ecosystem: Environmental > Terrestrial > Soil >... | reverse complement strand
CCGTTCGAGCGCACCGAGACGATCGACGCCGTCTGGCGCGCCGTCGAGGCGCTGACCGTCGACCTGAAGATGGCGCTCCTCCTGCGCGACGTCGTGGGGCTCTCGTACACCGAGATCGCGGACGCGCTCGAGATCACGCTCGCGACCGTCAAGTGGCGGATCTACAAGGCGCGCGAGGAGGTTGCGACGATGCTCGCACGCGACGGGATCACCGCGCGCACGGCGACGACGACGCGGCCAGCTGCCGTGGCCGCAGCCTCCACCGAATAGTCACCGCGGGTCGGAGACTGCGAGGGGCGGTCCCACAACAGTCATCCCGACGTCCACTCCGAGGTGCGCGAACACGCCCGGGTCGACGGGGCCGTCGGGCAGCTCGGCGAAGCGGTCGAAGAACGCCTCCATCCCCGAGGGCGTGAACGCCACGAGGATGCGGGCGGGCGTCTCGCCGACGTTCTGGAAGCAGTGCGGCACCCCGCGAGGCACGAAGACGAACGAGCCCTGAGGCGCGTCACGACGCTCGTCGGCGAGCCGGAAGCGGAGGCGGCCCTCGAGCACGTACCACGACTCGTCCTCGTTCGAATGAGTGTGCAACGGGGGCCCGTCACCGGGCGCGACGACGTTCTCGAACGCGGTCAGCGCACCGTCGGTCTGCTCGCCACGGACCTTGAACGTGAGCGGCCCGCCGGCGGGGCCCTGGATCGTCGCTCCCTCTCCCGGCCCGAGGGTCACGGGCTCCATGGCATCGGGCATCGCTCTGCGCTCCTCGGTCGACTGGGTGGTGCGAGATCCTACGGCGGCGGCCGCCTAGGATGGCGCGATGGCCGCCCCGGACCCCGTTCGCTCGCTGACCGCGTCGCTCGCCGAGCTGACGGGCGTCGACGTGGAGCTCGAGCGCCCGTCGGAGGCGCAGCACGGCGATTACGCGACGAACGTCGCATTGCGCCTCGCGGGCGTGCGCAGGCAGCCGCCGCGTGAGGTCGCCGCCGAGCTCGCGGACGGCGTGCGGGCGCTCGACGGAATCGCCGGGGTCGAGGTGGCGGGCCCCGGTTTCCTCAACCTCACGGTCGACGACGCATGGCTCGGCGACGCGGTGGAGGCGGTGCTCTCGGCGGGCCGCTCGTTCGGCGCCGGCTCCAGCGAGCCCGTCCAGCGGATCCAGGTCGAGCTCGTCTCCGCGAACCCGACGGGGCCGGTCACCGTCGCGTCGGCGCGGAACGGCGCGTACGGCGACGCCGTCGCGCGCCTCCTCGAGTTCGCCGGCCACGACGTCGAGCGCGAGTACTACTACAACGACACCGGAGCGCAGATGGACCGCTTCCGGGAGTCCGTCGACGCGATCCGCCGCGGCGAGGAGCCGCCGGAGGACGGCTACCGCGGGGCGTACGTCGCCGAGCTCGCGCGCGAGGAGGGCGACCCGGTCCCGCAGATGCTCGAGCGCATCGAAGCGGCGCTCGAGCGCTTCCGCGTGCACTTCGACACCTTCGAACGCGAGAGCCTCGTCGAGGCGGAGATCCCCGACGCGCTCCGCGAGATCGAGACGTACGAGTCCGAAGGCGCGCTCTGGGCGCGAACGAGCGTCCACGGCGACGATCGCGACCGCGTCGTCGTGCGCTCCGACGGCACGACCACGTACTTCGCCGCGGACGCCGCCTACATGCGGCGGAAGTTCGCGCGTGGGTTCGACCACCTCGTCTACGTGCTCGGCGCCGACCACCACGGGTACGTCGCGCGCCTCCAGGCGCTCGCCGAGATGCTCGGCCACCCGCGCGACTCGGTCGAGGTGCTCATCTATCAGCTCGTCCAGCTGATCCGCGGGGGCGAGGCCGCGAAGATGTCGAAGCGCCGCGGCGACGTCGTCTTTCTCGACGACTTCGTCGACGAGATCGGCGTCGACGCGGCCCGCTGGTATCTCCTCTCGCGCGGTCACGACCAGACGATCGAGATCGATGTCGACCTCGCCGCGGAGCGGAGCCAGAAGAACCCCGTCTACTACGTCCAGTACGCGCACGCGCGCATCGCCGGGATCCTCCGCAACGCGGAGGGCCGTGTGCCGGATCCGACGCCCGCGGGTGCGCTGGCCGACGAGGAGCGAGAGCTCGTGAAGCGGCTGCTCGAGTTCCCCGCCGTCGTCCGCTCGGCGACCGAGCGGCGCGGGCCGCATGCGCTCCCCGCCTACGCGATCCGCGTCGCCGACGACTTCCACCGCTTCTACCACCAGCACAGGGTGCTCGGATCGGACGCGGAGGGCTTCCGGCTCGCGCTCTGCGCGGGGACGCAGGCGGTGGTTGCGATCTGTCTCGACTTGCTCGGGGTGGAGGCACCCGAGCGTATGTAGCGGGTCTGTCCCGGAACGGGACTGACTCCCGTGGCGCGCGGCCAAGGGCGGAACGCTCGCGGGGGGACGGGGCTCCTGCGGGGCCAGTCCCCTACGATCGCCCGGTGCGCTGGAACGCCGCGCTCGGTGCGCTCGCCGCGTCGTGGGGCTTCATCGCGGTCCTCGTCGCGGCGGTCGACCTCGGCGCCGAGGCGCTCGCGTTCTGGCGGCTCGCGCTCGCTGCGGCCGCCCTCGGCCTCGGGGCCTGCGTAGCGGGCCGAGCCGGGCTCCTCTCTCCCGGCGGGCGGCTCCCAGCGCTCGCCCTGCTGGGCGTCGTCCAGGGCGTCCACTGGCTCTTGTTCTTCGAGGCGGTCGACCACGGTTCCGTCGCGCTCGCCGTCCTGACGTTCTACGCCGCGCCGCTCGTGATCGCGCTCGTCGCGCCGCTCGTCCTGCCCGAGCGGCTGGGGACGACCGTGCTCGGTGCCTGCGTCGCCGGTGCAGTCGGGATCGCCGCGATCGCGCTCGACACGGGCGGCGAAGGAGGAGCCCCCTCCGCCGTGGCTGTCGCCGCGGGCCTCGGCTCGGCGGCCAGCTACGCGGCGCTCGTGATTCTCGCCAAGCGCCTGCTCGCGTCGGCGGTGCCGCCGCTCACGGTCGCATTCTGGGACTGCCTCGTCGGGGCGATCGCCGTCGCGCCGGTGCTCCTCTTCGCCGACCGCATCGTGCCGCAAGGTGCCGGCGAGTGGGCCGTCGTGCTGGCGCTCGGCGTGGTCTTCACCGGTGTGTCGACGCTGCTCTACGCGACACTTCTCCGCCACGTCACAGCCCAGGCAGCTGGCGTTCTGACGTTCCTCGAGCCGGTCGCGGGCGTCCTGCTCGGCTGGGCGCTCGTCGACCAACGCCCCGGCGCGCTGACCCTGGCCGGCGGCGCGCTGGTGCTCGCGGCGGGAATCGTCGTCGTCGTGCTCGAGCCGGCCGAGACGCGCGTCGCGGACGCTCCGGCCGGGGTAGGATCGGGCATCGAATGAACCGCGACCCCTCGCGTACGCCGCCCGACCGGAACCTCGCGCTCGAGCTGGTGCGGGTCACGGAGGCGGCCGCGATGGGAGCCTCGCGCTGGATCGGCAGGGGGGACAAGAACGCCGCCGACCAGGCCGCGGTCGATCTCATGCGCTTCATGGTCAACTCGGTCTCGATGCGCGGCGTCGTCGTGATCGGGGAGGGTGAGAAGGACGAGGCGCCGATGCTCTACAACGGCGAGGAGGTGGGGGACGGCACCGGCCCGGAGGTCGACGTCGCCGTCGATCCCCTCGAGGGCACGCGGCTCACTGCGCTCGGCATCTCCGGCTCCATCTCGGTGATCGCCGTGGCCGAGCGAGGATCGATGTTCTTTCCCGGCGCGGCGGTCTACATGGACAAGATCGCCGTCGGGCCCGAGGCGGCGGACGCGATCGACATCGACCGTTCGCCCACGGAGAACGTCGAGCGCGTCGCCGAGGCGAAAGGCGTGGAAGTGAACGAGCTCACCGTCGTCGTGCTGGAGCGCGAGCGCCACGACGACCTCATCGCCGAGCTCCGTGAGGCCGGTGCACGGGTGAACCTGATCCGCGACGGCGACGTCGCGCCGGCGATCGCGGCCGCACAGCCGGGCACCGGCATCGACATGCTGATGGGCGTCGGGGGCACGCCCGAGGGCGTCATCTCGGCCGCCGCGATCAAGTGCCACGGCGGTGCGCTCCAGGGTCGCCTGTGGCCGCGCGACGACGACGAGCGCACGAAGCTGGTCGAGGCGGGATTCGACGTCGAGAGGGTGCTGACGCACGACGACCTCGTGCGCGGTGAGGACGTCTTCGTTGCGGCGACGGGTGTCACGAGCGGCGCGCTGCTTCGCGGGGTGCTTCCGGGAGCCGACGGCGTCGAGACGGAGTCGATCGTGATGCGCTCGCGCTCCGGCACGGTGCGGCGAATCGCGGCGCATCACCCTTCGGGGAAGCTCCGGAGATTGCGAACGGAAGGAGGCCGCTGATGGCGGCGAACGAGCTCAGGGCGATCGCGCAGTCGATCGTGGCAGACCACAAGGGCGTGCTCGCGGCTGACGAGTCGACGGGCACGATCAAGAAGCGCTTCGACTCGATCGGCGTCGAGTCGACGGAGGACAAGCGCCGCGCGTACCGGAACCTCCTCTTCACGACACCGGGCTTCGAGGAGTACGTCGGCGGTGTGATCATGTACGACGAGACGATCCGCCAGGCGTCCGACGACGGCACGCCGTTCGCGGAGCTGCTCGCGTCGAAGGGCGTCGTCCCGGGGATCAAGGTCGACACGGGAGCGCAGGACCTCGCGGGACATCCGGGCGAGAAGGTGACGGAGGGCCTCGACGGCCTGCGCGCCCGCTTCGCGGAGTACCACGCGCTCGGCGCGCGCTTCAGCAAGTGGCGCGCCGTGATCACGATCGGCGAGGGCATCCCGACGGACGCCTGCGTCCACACGAACGCGCACGCCCTCGCGCGTTACGCGGCTCTCTCGCAGGAGGCCGGGATCGTGCCGATCGTCGAGCCGGAGGTCCTGATGGACGCCGAGAACACGATCGAGCGCTGCTTCGAGGTGACCGCGCGGACGCTCCACGTCGTCTTCTACGAGCTCTACCGGCAGGAGGTCGCGCTCGAGGGGATGCTCCTGAAGCCGAACATGGTGATCTCGGGGAAGCAGTGCCCGACGCAGGCGCCCTCGTCCGAGATCGCCGAGCTCACGGTCGACTGCTTCCTCCGGCACGTGCCGGCGATGGTCCCCGGCATCGTGTTTCTCTCCGGCGGGCAGTCCGAGGTCGAGGCGACCGAGAACCTGAACGCCATCAACCGCGTCGGCGGCCCGTGGCCGCTCTCGTTCTCGTACGGCCGGGCGCTGCAGGCCTCGGCGCTCCAGGCGTGGGGCGGCGAGCCGGACAACGTCGACGCGGGACAGGACGCGTTCCTCCATCGCGCGCGGATGAACGCGCTCGCGGTGGCGGGCGACTGGAGCGCGGAGGTGGAGCAGGCCGTCCCCGCCTGACCCCGGCGAGCGGATTCGACGTGCGGAGGGCCGTGACGCGGCTCTCCCGCGTCGGGCGCTACGCTCGCACGATGTCCGTTCGCGCCGTGGCCTTGGCGGCCGTCGTTCTGGCCGCCCTCGGGCTGGTCGCCGGTGCCCAGGGAGGCTCCGCGGCGCCGCCCGTGCGCGTCACGGTGTTCGGCGACTCGGCCGCGACGGCGATGGCCTACGACCCGGACGCGAAGCGGACGCTCGGGCGCGGCATCGACCTCCGCCTCGAGGTCGCCGCCTGCCGCCGCCTCGGCGACACGAGCTGCCCGTACGACGGCGTGCGGCCTCCCAACGTCATCGACCGCGCGACGGCGCTCGGCTCGGAGATGGGGCCCGTCGTGGTCGTGAACGTCGGCTACAACGACTTCGAGGCGAACTACGCCGACAACATCGAGCAGGCGCTCGCGGTGTTTCGGAAGGCAGGGGTCGAGCACGTGGTCTGGCTGACGCTGCGTGCAGAGCGGCAGAGCTACCTGTCGATGAACGGGATGATCACGGCGGCGGCGCAGAAGCACCCCGAGATGACCGTCGTCGACTGGAACGCGCAGGCGCGGAACAACCCGGGCTGGCTGCAGCCCGACGGAATCCACCTGACGCCGTTGGGGGCCGAGGGCATGGCGGCGCTCGTCAACGACGCGCTCGTCCAGCTCGGTGTGGCGCCGAAACCCCTCGCTCCGCCGGCGAGGAAGCTCCTCGCGATCACGTCCCGCTCGCTCCCGCTCGGCCATCTCGGACGGGTGTATGCCGCTCGGCTCCAGGCGGTGGGCGGAACGGCCCCGTACCGCTGGCTGCGCAGCGGCGGATCCATCGCGCCCGGCGTACGCCTGACGACGAGCGGACGGCTCACCGGTGTCCCGAAGCGGACCGGGAGCTACCGCCTTCGCGCGAAGGTCGTCGACCGCGCGGGAGCGGTTCGCGTCCGCCAGGTGCTCCTGCGGATCGCCTAGCCAGGACGGGCCGGGAATCCGCTGCGGCGCCCGCGCGGCGACTTGAGGCCGCTCCGGCGCCACGTGAGCTCGTCGAAGAGCGCGCTGCGCAGCTCGACGAGCACCCCGCTCGGGTGGTCGAGGACGGCGAGGATCGCCTCGCGGTCCTCCGGCGAGAGCGCGACGAGCTCCTGGTTGTGCGTCGTCGCCTCGAGGAGGAGCCGTGCGGTGTGATCGGAGCCGTCGCGTGTCAGCATCGCCGCCAGCTCGAGCGTTTGCTCCCGAGTGACCCGAACGCCCGCGAGGATCGGCATGGACACAACGTAGCGAGCCGAATCGCGCCGCGAAATGCCTTGAAGGGACGATCCAATCGGTCCGGAAGAAGAAGCGGGCGATGGGGCTCGAACCCACGACCCTCAGCTTGGGAAGCTGATGCTCTACCAACTGAGCTACGCCCGCAACTGGCTTGGATAGTAGCTTTCCGCGCCCATCATCGTGGAAGAGAGGCCTCCTGGGGCCCTCTACGAGGGTTCCCCGAGGGTTCGGGATCGTGCGAGCCGCTTGAAGCACGCGAGCTGCGCGTCGGATCGTGGGCCGGCTATCAGCCCCCAAGCCGGGGTGCCGAATGGCATACGAAGACGCGCCTGTCAGTGACGCTCACCGGAAGGCGCTCGAAACTGGGCGAAAGATGTTCGAGTCGAAAGACGGACTGACGATTCCCAGGCCCGGTCTGCTGAAGAGAGTGATCCGCTCTCGAATCTCGTCTCTGCGTCTCGCATCCAAGAATGCCTGGGCATAGACGCGCAGGAGCGCGTCGGGCCGAGGCTAGGCGGCGTAGGCGTATTCATCCGTCGGCTTGACGCTGACGGTGTACTCGACGAGCCTGGCGAGGCCCGACCGTGGCCATACGGCCGTCTCGAGGGCGCGAGCGAATACGTGCTCCCCGGTGTCTGCCGCTTCGTTTGGAGTGCATGCCTTGATCTTGAGGGTTACCCGGAAACGACCCAGGGTGACGGAACAGGTGGCTGCGGCGTTCGGCGTGAGGTGCTCCGCATGGGTGGCGAGGCGCGAGAGCGACGTGTCGCCGACGATCGAGCCGAGTGAGTCGCTCTCGAGCTCGACGAGCCAGTGACGGGGCGACACGTTGGTGTCAGCGATCTCGTCGACTGTTGCGCCCCACCTGATCTTGCCGCTCACGAAAGTCATCTCGTCCCCCTGGAATCTGATTGAGAACGCGGCAAAGCAGGGCCGCTGAACCGCTTTTCGGTCGCGACGATGACTATGGACATCGCTGGGTCGGGGGATATATGTCTTTAGTCATGTAGATCTGTGGTAGGCGTTGCCAACCGGCAGTACTCGGTCATTTGCTGGGTGGCGCGACTCAGCTCGGAACGTGCTGGCGCGCCGTGATTGCCCGGCGTGCGATCTCGAATGCTGCATCTGTGTCGCCGGTTTCGGCGAGAAGGTCCGACCAGCGTCGGTACCCAGGATTCCTCGCAGGGTTCGAAGCCCCAGGCAGCCCGAGACAGCCCTCGCGCGTCGCGCGAGTGGCTCTGTCGTCAGCGTTACACACGGCGCGTCGCCGCTGATGACGACGGCGGAGGGCTCGCTCCTTAGGCTGGCGACATGATTCCTGGCGATGTCCACATCCGACAGATGCTCGAGCAACACCATCGCGCCTCCCTCTTACCCACGTCATCAGTGCCGTCTTGGCAGCTTCGCGAAAGCCGATTGCGCTCGTTCTCGGCACGAAGACGCGGTCGCCTGCGGATGTTCATAGTCCGGCTACGTCCCGCACACAGCGGTGCGTAGGAACAGCGCGATGCAGTACGGAGGCGGTGATGTTGCGGCCGAGCTGATCGAGAGGTTCGCCCGCACGTGCTGCAGGAAGGCGTCCTGACGGGGATACCGCCCGACACGACCGTCCCTGTAGGACGGTTTCCCCCAGCCGGGGGCCTGGAGGCTCGCCCGCCGGGAACATATGTTCGCATAGACAGATTACGTAGGCCGCCCGCGAACCGCTGTTCGAGGGCCGTCGTAATCGAGCGTCGGTCAGCGCGGACCGATACTCACCACCAGTCGGATCGCCGTGGCTTCGGGAAGCTGTCGCTTCCCCTTCGTCGGATGTTGGGCCACGACGGTGCCCGCCTGTCGCTTGGAGTGGACACGCTCGAGAGGGCCCATTGTGCATCTCGCGTTCGTGATTCGCGCCTTTGCCTCGGCCAGCTGAAGTCCGACGACGCGTGGGAGAACGCAGTGCGCCTCGAGAGGTACGTTGACGCGCATCGAGCCACGCCAGCTTCGTGCGCACAGGTAGTGCCCACCGGACACCGAGCACGACGAGTCCGAGGGCGTGTAGGTCTCGAAGAACTCGCGCACGTTGATCGTAATGGTGTGCCAGCCACCCGAAAGAGGTCGTGTCGTAAAAGTCGTCGCACCGTCGGACGCGCTCCTGACGGTCGCCCCATCGATGACGATCGAGTCGTTGGAGACGTTCGCGCTTTCGAGCGCCCACGCGATCGTCACCGAACGGTCGCGGTTCACAGTCGCCTTGCGGATTTCCACCCCATACGCGCCGCGTTGAGCGTTGGCGGCAAAGGGAACGATCAGTGCCGCCAGCACCGCCAGAATGAACAGTTGTCGCTGCATGGACGCCCTCCGCGTCGGATGCTCTGGTCGCTGGCGTGCGACCTCGGCTGACGTACAAACGCCATTCGCGAAACTGTCGGACGGCTCGTCAAGTGGGACGGCGCGATGCTGTGATCGTCGTCAAAGGTCGGCGACAGTCATTCGCACGCGCACCAAACACTCCATATATCGCCTCCCCCGGGGTCTTGCCACCTTTGCCGACGTGTCTTCTTGGGGAGAGGGGGAAGCAGTTACGGCCCGACCAGGTGTCGGGAACCATTCCCCATTACCGTCCGCCGCACCGACGGTTGCTCCCCCGTTTGCTCCCCTCTCCCCGTCTTGCCAGCCGAGTGTTCCACGCGAACCGTGGACAGTCAACCGTCCGTCTCACCGCGGTGCGTCGAGGGAGCATTCCGCCCAGGCAGCGCTGCGGTTTCGCGCCCACGCGGATGCGCTACAACTGACACATGCGCCAACGGAGAGGCAACCCCGGCGGGTGCCCGTGCTCCTGAGCGGCGTTCCCGTCGACGAGCGGCTCGTCCGGCAGCTTGCGGCGATCATGGGCAAGCCGGTCGGGGCGAAGCTCGAGCAGGCGCTTCTCTTCCGCGCGAGCGTCGTCGCGCTGAGCCGGGACGAGAAGACGGCCGTGCTGTCGGCGCTGGAGAAGGCACCGGCAGGGCTCGAGGAGCTCCGCGAGCTCCTGCTTGCGGACGAGCGGTGGCGCTTCCGCGAGCGCCTCTGATCCTCGCGCGAGCGTCCTCTCGGCAGCGCCACCCGTTGGAGGCATGCGCGGTGGAAGTTCGCGCAGACAATGAGCCCGGAGGCGCGTTCCGACCGGCACCTGACGTCCATGCGTCCCGGGGTGGGCCAGGCCTTCGCCGGGACGTCCGTCGAGCCAGAGGTTCGCGCCTCCATCGAAGCCGGGTGACTCACGGAACGCTCACACACCCGGCGTAGGCTGCCGCCGATGCGCGCTCTCGCCCTCGCCGTCGTCGTCGCAGCGCTCGTCGCCGGGAGCGCGGTCGAGTCACCGGGAGGACGAGCGGCCCCGGCGCGCTCGGCGCCGTCCGCGGACGTCTTCCGGGGCCTCGGAACGTGGGTCGACGTCTACGACACGACGCTCTACCGCACGCCGAACCTCGTCGCCGCGCGGCTCGCGGCCCGGGGCGTGACGACCGCCTGGATCGAGACGGCGAACGACCGCTCGAAGACCGACGTGGTCGACCCGGCCCGGCTAGGCGGGGTCGTGGACGCCCTCCACGCGCGCGGGATCCTCGTCGTCGGCTGGTACCTGCCGGGGCACCAGAACCAGGCCCTCGACCTCCGGCGGACGCGGGCGCTGCTCTCGTTTCGGACGCCGCAGGGCGGAGCCTTCGACGGCGTCGCGCTCGACATCGAGGCGCTTCGGCTCAAGGACGTCGCGAAGCGGACCGCCCGAATGCTGGCGCTGCTGGCGACGCTCCGCTCCGAGGGAGGCTCGATGCCGGTCGCCGCGATCACGTACCCGCCGCGTGCGTTCGAGCGGCACCTGAGCTGGTGGCCCGGCTTCCCGTGGACGCAGATCGCGTCGCGTGTCGATGCGTTGGTGCCGATGCTGTACACGGGCGGCGGCTTCAAGGGCTACGACGCGACGTACGGCTACGTCGCCCGCTCGCTCCGGCTGCTCCGGGCCGCGGTCGGGACCGGCGTTCCCGTCCATGCGGCCGGCGGAGTCGCGAATCGCATGAGCTCCGAGGAGCTGAAGGCATTCACTGATGCGGTGCTCGACGACGGCACGGTGACCGGCTGGAGCCTCTACGACCTCCAGACGAGCACCCCCGCCGCCTGGGCGGCGATGGCGCGCCTGTCCGAGGCGCTCGGCTAGCCGGAGTTCGGCCAGGCCGCGCGGAGACGCTCGCGGGTCTCGAGGAGGTGCTCCGGGACGACCTTGATGTCCGCCAGCACCGGCATGAAGTTCGTGTCGCCCGCCCAGCGCGGGACGACGTG
>Ga0111538_10013107_pt1 | contig 10936 bp, 5 predicted proteins | sample SoiMethybrSBSTD1_FD_79669 | JGI IMG/M metagenome (GOLD analysis project Ga0111538, IMG submission 79669) | Bulk soil microbial communities from a Populus tree surrounding site in Tennessee, USA - Soil MetaG P. TD hybrid SBSTD1 (version 2)... | ecosystem: Environmental > Terrestrial > Soil > Tree... | reverse complement strand
GCACGACGCTGGCGCAACACTGCCAGGCTCGCCGCATGCACGGCATCCGCGGTGTCCCGGTCTTTGATGAAGCGGCTCGTATACAACTGCCGCATCCACTGGCGGGCCCCCTCATCCTCGACTGACCACAGGCTCATGATGACGGTCCTGGCACCGGCCACTTGAAAGGCTCGCCGCAGGCCGAAGACGCCCTCGCCCGCTCTCAATTCGCCCACACCGGTGCCACAGCCAGACAGCACGGCCCACTCCACGTTGGTCAGGTTCAGTGCGGCCACCTCCTCGGCTGTGAGCACGCCGTCTTCCTCTCCTGGTGGCGTGGCATCGCGATGGTTCGCGCCGGCCAGGATCAGACCGGACAGAAGCAGCGGGTTTTCCCTTGCGACCCTTGCTCCGCCCGGCGTGAACGCCGCTTCACGATCCAGGGCGGAGGCACAGCGCTCACCAAGGAAAAAGCCATGGGCCGCCAGATGCAGGATGTTGTGGCGCACCGCTTCGGACTTGAACGCCGACTCGCTCGCCGCTGCCCCGGTCAACCGGACGGCGTTGGGCGGCGACCCGTTCGCACCTCGTGGCTGTGTCGCACCAGCGCGAGTACTGTGAGCCTGTTTCCAGATCGTCAAGATCTCGTTCACCTCTTGCAACGAGGCCGGAAGCGACTCGAACCTCATCGACTGAAAGTCGCGGCAGGCCGAACGTGTGCCATGGAAAGGCGCGTCGGAGCCAACGGATGCAACCCGGGAAGCGTCGTAGGCAGGATCACCCAGCGCAAGCAAACTCCGCTCGGCCGTTCGGCCCGTATCCGCAGGCACCAGATCCCGCTCGGCGGATAGATAGTGGATCACCGGGCCGGTGTCGACCAGATAACGGGATGCACCAGCAGGCAGCGCGGCAAAGCTCACGAGGTGAAGCGCGCCGTCGGGGACGATGAAGACGCGCGTCGCGCTCGAGAGATGCGGGAGCAAAGGGTCCCATATCAGCTCGCGCAATGCTCCCGCGACGCGTCGGTAAGCCGCTTCAGCACGTGGAGAGGCTCTTCCCGCAGCCATCGCCTCGCGATCGAGCTGCTGTCGCCACTGGGAGACGAGCCGGTCGATTCTCGATGCGCCGCCAAGGGGGATCACGACGGGTGCGCCGCCGCCGGCGCGAAGCACGAAAGCAAGATAGGCCGGTTCGGTCGCGGAGCCGGGGGGTGCACTTGTCTCGCTGCGTGGGACGTCCTCACGCCCATACACAACGAAGCCGACCAGCGCGCTTCCGGGAGGCAGCGCCGCTGCGACGTCGGGAAGACGTATCCGGCTTCTCGACTGATCGTTTCGGAACTGCGCGCTGGTCTCTGCCAGAGCCCGCTCCGTACGGTCCTTTTCGTCTCGAGCCTGGTCGAGGAGGCGCCGGTACCGTTCGGCGGGGTCGTTTTGAATGCCGCGCACCGTCAGAGCAGACAGCCGCTGACGGGCTGACGCCAGCGCCTCCCGGAGGCTTGCAATCTCTTTTGATTCTCCGCCGGTCACGGCACGATGGCGAGCGGCCATCTCGTCGAGGACGATCCCTCGCGCTCTAATGACGGCGTCCCATGCGGCTGTCGAGATTGTTCCCTCGTCCGAGTGCGTCGACGCGAGGTGCAACATGAGGTCGAGAGCAGACGTGAGCGACATGGCATAGGCGAGGGCCTGCCGCTCAGGAAGGCTGCGAAGGGTGAGCCGCAGGTGTTCCCGGCTGAGAGCTTCCGCGCGAGCGGCGGTCGCGAACGCCTCGATCGTTGCTCCCGTGCGGGCAGCCAACTCGGCCCGTCTTCTCAGAGTGATGGCGATGTCAGGGTGCTCGGCACCCAGAGCCTTCTCTTGAATGACCAGTGCTCGGTCGAGCAGAAGCCCGGCGGCATGGTCGTTGCCGGTTGTCAGATACAGGCGAGCAAGATTGACCAGGGCGGTCGCGACCTTGGGGTGGTCCGGGCCGAGCCGCTTCTCCCAGGTGCCGACGGCGCGCTCGTAGAGCGGCCTGGCCGCTTCGTACTCACCGCTCCCGAACAGCACATACGCGAGATTGGTCGCGGCGGCTGCCACCTCTGGGTGGTCCGGTCCCAGAAATGCCTCCTGGGATTGCAGCGCTCGTTCGAACAACGGTCGCGTTCGTTGGTAGTCCGCGTCACTGGAGAGCGCTGCCGCGAGATTACTCAGGCTTTCAGCCGTACGAGGGTAATGGAGACCGCCGTTCTTCTCGCGCATGCCGAGCATCCGCTCGAAGAGCCCCATGTCATCGGCGCCGTAGCCGGACAGAGGAAACAAGTCGCGTATGAACCACGAGGCGCGAGCACTCTCGGGATTCGATGGCCGGAGCGCCTGCTCGTTGATTCGTGTCGCGCGCTCGAACAGCCGCATGGCCTCGGCATAGTCACCCAGTCCCGCGAAGATCGTGGCCAGAAGGTGCAGGCTTCCCGCAACCTCGGGGTGGTCCGGACCGTACGCGCTCTCGCCGATGGCCAGCGAACGTTGGGCCAGTACCTTCGCCGCGGAGTAGTCACCGAGATCGCGCACATCGGCGGCGAGGTTTTCCAGTGCGGTTGTCAGTCGCGGATCCGTCGGGCCGTAGGCGCGCTCGGTCAAGGCGAGCAGTCGCTCGTTCAACCTTGCGGAGCCGGCGAAATCCCCGCCGAGGTCCCGCAGGACGACCGCCATACTCGTCAACACGCCGAGGGTGAGCGGATCGGTCGAGGCGCGCATGTTTTCGGCAAGCCCCAGCGCGCGCTCGTACCGCTGTCGCGCTGCCGAGTAGTCGCCTGTTTCTTGATAGAGGATGGCGAGATTGACCAGCGTTCGTATCGTGTCGGGATGGCTGGTACCGTACACCGCTTCCCGGATCCGTTGCCCCCGCTCCAGCAACGCCTTTGCCCGGTCGTCATCGCGCTGGATCATCGCCAACCCGCCCAGGCTATACAGCGCAGGCGCGAGCAACACGTGATCGGGGCCGAACGCCGCTTCTCGAAGGGCTAGCGCGCGCTCCAGCAACGGTTTTGCGGCAGCAGTATCGCCGACCAAGGTTCGCTGAACACCCAGATTGAGGAGGCTCGTCGCCAGGTCCGGGTGGATTGGGCCGAGCACCCGTTCTTTAATCGCTACGGCCTGCTCTGCAATCTTCCTCTTTTCCTCTGGCGTGACTTTTGGCGAACGGCGCACCGCGCGAAAGAGGAGGTCGAGAACCTGAGCGGCTTCCAGCGCATCTGATCCCTTGCTCTCCTCAACACGAGCCAGTAACGCGCGCGCAACGTGCTCGGCTTCAATCCCCCTGCCGCGGTCGAGGAGGTTCGTGATCATCTCGAGGGAGTCGCCAAATCCAGGTATCGTCGAGCCCCTCTGAACGTCGGTGGTTTGAGCCGCCACGACGAGCGGGATCTCAGCGACAGGCGCCGGCCACGCGATGAACAGGCTCGTCGCGATGGCGGCATGAGCGGTCCGAACGCCCATACCGCCGAAGGTATTCAGGTGCCTGCGTCGCATGAAGAGAACCGTCCCCGATCTCGTCGTCGTGGTATGAGAGTCACCAGTCGAACCTGGCGCCTAGCTGGATCTCGCGAGGCGGCCTCGTGCTCGTGACCTGGCCGAATCTGGTTTCAGGCCGGTCGCACGTCGTCGTCCCCGAACAGACCGTATTGACATCCAGGAACTGCGTCTGATTGAACGCATTGATGAAGTCCGCCCTGAACTGCAGACGAGTGCCGCCAACGGGATGCACGGTTTTCGACACCGTGATGTCCCACTGGTGACGGCCCGGGAGGCGGAACGGCGCGACCGGGGCGGTGCCATACTCACCCGCAGGTGACGGCACGAATGCCGCGGGATTGAACCAGAGCGGACCGGACTGGTGCCCAGCCGCCGGGTCACCGACTTGGTTGGGCCGCAGAGCTCCCGGGAAACACCATCCGTCGTAATTACAATTTGAGACCTGGACTCGACCGGCCGGACCCGATTCGATTCTGGTCATTCCCGCTATCTGCCACTCTCCCAACAGAGCCTTCCACCAGCGACTCGCCGCGCCGCGAGCGAAGGGCAACTCGTACACGTAGGACGCGCTGAAGATGTGGGTCCGGTCGGTTGCGGATCCGGCAAACTCGGCATCTTTATCCAGCGGATTCTGAGGGTCATCGATCACTGAGTTATCGTAAGTAGCGTCGGCCTCGTTTCGACTGAGCGTGTAGTTCAGAGTGACCCATCCGGAACGGCCGGCTTCGTGGCGAAAGCTCGTCACCAAACCGTGATAACGGCCTTTAGCGGTCGTCTCTCGCATTGCGATTCCCGAGTAGCCCAGGAACGGGACCACGGTGTTCACTCGGTCCCCTTGCCCGACGAGGTTGGCAGGCTGCGGCTGGTTGATCTCTACGTACCGAAGGAGATGATCCCCGCGCGAGCCCACGTACCCTAGATCGATCACTCCTCGGGAATACAGGCGCCGCTGAACTCCGATGTTCCAGTGCTGCCAGCGAGGCGCGACCAACTGATCGCTGGTCGCGTCTGCCCCTGGCGTCGGTACCGCAAACGGCGTGATCACGGTGCCTTTACCCGGATTCGATAGTAGTGGGTTGCTGATGTAAAGATCCGTGCGGAACGGGTCGTAATATGACGACTGCACATTCTGAGTGAACATTCCGACCTGCGTCTGGTCGAAGTACATGCCGTAGCCGGCGCGCACGAACAGGCGATCTCTTCCGGTTGGGTCCCACGCGATCCCGATGCGTGGCTGCACGTTGTTCTTGTCAGCCGGATAGATGGCCCGGCCATACGGCGAGTCCTTGCCTGCTACGCGAATCCCGTTGAACAGATTGCCAGTTCCCAGCACAACATACTCGCCTGCAGGGTCAGCGAAGGTCGGTGCCTGGCTGGGATTGTATGCATCTGGCGAAAACGTAAAAAGCATGTCGTTGGCATCCGTGAGCGGTGAATAGAACGTGTAGCGGAGCCCGACATCGAGGGTCATTCTCGGATGCATTCGCCACGTATCCTGGACGTACAACTCGTACTCGCTGGTCCGGAAGCGGTTGACCGGGTCGATATCTGTTTCGAAATATCCACAGCGTTCGCCGCATGCGCCTCCCGAATTGCCCCGGAGAAAATTTTGGAATGCTGTGAACCCACCTCCGTCCTGAAATGTGAATGATCCGTGCGTCGTTTCCGGAAAAAGATTTGAGTCTACGTGTTCGAGCGCGAATAAGCCGCCGGTTTTAAGCGTATGGGTGCCGCGCTGCCACGTGAGCGCTCCCCTGAGCGTGTGATTGAGATACTCGCGCGGCCAAGGCTGTGACCCCCTAATCGGGGCGAGACCAGGAATGGAAACGTTCGGAACGAGGTTCGCCACGTTTTCAGGAAAGGCCTCTGGAATCAAGACTCCCAGCTCGTGTCTCGAGTGCGTCGGGTCTTCCCGCGAAAGCTCATGGCTCGACAATTGATAGGACAACTCAGATAAGAGCTGGCCTTCCCCGTGTCGGATCTCTACAACTCCAAGGTGGCCGACCTGGTAACGGTGACCGGGTGTAAACTCCAGCGTGATGTAGTCGTGGGCATCGACGCGATCATGCAGGTAGCGGCCCGTAGCGGACCAATCCGGACCCATGTTGTAGTCCGCGCGCACGAACTCCTGGCGTGTGTCAAACGTGGTCGTGATTGGCACGCGATAGATACTGGTGCCAGAAACGTTCGGTGCCGGCCAGAGAGTGAGCAGCTTGATGGCATTGGGGTCACGCTCTTCCGGAACGACATACTGTGGGCTGGTCGGATCTGTCAGCCACGTCGGATCGGGGACGGCCTTCGAGAGTGGACCTTTGCCGCGTGTGCTCTTTCGCCACTCCTCAGAGAAGAAGAAGAATAACTTCTTGCGGTCGGGAAGGACGGGTCCACCGACCGTGTACCCGAAGTCGTGGTAGCGCAGACGCGCCGGCTGGCCATTGATCTCGGGAATGGTGCTCGCTTTTCGAAAGAAAGAGTTGGCATTGAGCGCATCGTTGCGCAAGAACTCGTAGGCGCTGCCTGAGAACTTGTTCGTTCCGGACTTCGTGACCATGTTCACGACGCCGCCTCCGTTCCTGGCCCACTCGGCGGCGTAGGTACTCGTGATGACATTGATCTCCTGGATCGCTTCCAGCGACGGAGTTGTCACCAGCGTATAGTTATTGAAGACGTTGACGTTGGAGGCGCCATCGAGCAGCCAGTTGACGGCGCTGCGGCGTGCGCCGTTGATGGAGACGTTGAGATTGCCCTGATCGCAGAAGCACGCTTCCTCCCTGAGGTCGCTCGACACACCAGGCACCAGTGTCACGAGTTGGATCGGCGTTCGGGTGAGGAGCGGTAGCTCACGAATGGCGGCCGGCTGAATTAGGTTGTGAACCGCGGATGTCGGCTGCACGAGCCGCTCCGCCGTTACCGTCAGTGTCTCGACGGCGCCATCGACGTTCAGTGTCCCATTGACCTGCAAGCGATCGTTGACATGGAGAGTTAGCCCGCGCGCTGTGTACGGCTGAAACCTGGGTAAGAAAAATTTGATTTCGTAGTTTCCGACCGGAAGGCTCGCGCTGTACTGACCGACGCGATTGGTGACGACCTCGCGCGTCTGGCCGGTGTCGACGCTCGCGATCACGACCTTAACACCGGGAAGGACGGCGTTGGTCTGATCGACGAGGGCTCCCAGGATTGTTCCAGTGGTTTCCTGCGAGTATCCAGGAGGGGCCAGAAGCACCAGCAGCATCAAGCACACAATCGCCACTTGACGAACCAATGCGAGCCTCATGCTCCCTCCTTCGCCTCTCTCGCGAGTGTCCTACGGTGACCGCTGTGTGAGTCTCTCCACCTGGGTGAGTAGTCGTTTGGCCTCACCACTTCCGGACCCACGGAGCTCGATGAGTGTCCTCAACTGGATTTCGGCAGCGCCGAGATCGTTTCGGCGAAGAAAAGCCTTCGCGAGGTAGAAGTGCGCGTCTTCGCGATACGGGGAGTCGCCGAGTGCAATCGTTGCCCGAAGCCAATCGATAGCGGCGTCATCGTGGCCCAACATCAAATGAGAGATGCCAAGGTAGAAGGGGATGTGTGGCGCATCGGGATCCAGTCTCGCTGCCTCGCGGAGATCGGCGACAGCCCCCGCATAGTCAGCCTTGCGATAGTGCTCCATACCGCTTTGAAAGCGCCTCGTGGCTTCGTCGGGCAGGTCCCGGAACCTCCGCGGCTCGTACCGTGCCGGTTCGATTCTCGCGAGCTCCTCGAGCGAAGGCCTCGAGACAACAGCCGGAGGAGGCGGCTGAGGCTTCGGCGCATCCGGCAGTTGGACTTGGGGCGGCGGTGAGGATTTCGCTGCTTCGGGCGGTCCTGAAGGCGGTGCCGACCGCATCCACAGAACAAGCACTGCCAGTGCGGGTGCGGCTGCAGCTGCGAGCCCAGCGGCCGGGGCCCACCGAAACCACCGACCTCTTTTTCGAGCCTGGACTTCGACGCTGCCCTGCCGCAGTCCGCCCTGGACGGCTTGAAGCAACCGCAGGTCATCGAAGCAGTGGGCGCACTCGAAAAAGTGCCCTTCGAAAGCCTCTCGATCTTCCTCAGTCAGCCGGCCCACCAGGTAGCCTTCGAGGATCTCTTCGCTTGCCACCCTGGCGCAGTCCATTTCGCGCCTCGAAGAGTTAGTGGTCTTGGCGCTCATGTTCGTGACAGCGCTTTCACGCGTTCGGTCGCTTTTCTGATCGCCCGCGACTTCCGGGCTCGCACGACTTCCGACGTCAGGCCGAGCCGCAGCGCAATTTCGCCAGGCTTGAGACCCTCCACCAGCGTCAGAGACAGGATTGTGCGGTCGATCGTATCGAGAGCATTGAGTGCCTGCCGAACCAGGTCGGCTCGCTCCGTGTTTTCGAACTCCTTCGGGATGGAAGCCAGATCCAACGCCGGGTCGAGTGGGTCTTCTCTCGGCTGTCGGCTGCGCGCGCGGAGATAGCTGTTGACCACATTCCGCGCGGTTCCGCACACGAACGCTGCCAGTCGTTCCGGCTCCCGCAAGTGTCCATCGCGAAGGGCCATCACCACGGCCAGCATTACGTCCTGTGTCAGGTCGGGTGCGATTTCGCGGTCGCGGGTGCGTGCGATCACGAGACACGCGACTCTTCCCGAGAAAAGGCGAACCAGCTCCTCCTCCGCGGAACGGTCATGGTTGCGGATGCGCTCGGCAAGCGTGCTCTGTTGCTGAGGAGTGATGAGCGCGCGCGAGACACCCGCAATGGCTCCGCCGGAGTCAACAGTCAATTCATGTCTCCTCGGCGCCGCGAAAGGAAGGCTAATTCTACACCTAGGGGACGACGGTCCGTGACGTTTATGAGGGCCAGCAGTGCGGTGCGCGTCACGTTTCACTCTCACGGACCACGTACGCATCAAGACAGTTGCGTTGTCCATCATTCCCGAGGTCCCCATGACCATGAAGATCAGGACCGTCGCAGTGTGTCTCGGGGCCATCGCCACCTTAGGTCTCGCGCAGGGGAGGCCTAGGGGCAGCGAGGTCGCGACGTTCACCACCCTTCCTGCCCTTGCCGGTCCCACGGAGGCGCTCGCCACCAACGAGGCGGGCACGGCGATCGCGGGATCCAGCTGGGGCCGCGACGGTCTGTTGCACGCCGTGAAATGGACGCTCCAAGCGGACGGGTCGTGGGGCGTCAGCGACTTGCCCTGGCCGGCAGCTGCGAGCAGCACAATCGCCAGGGCTGTAAACAATCGGGGCGACGTGGCGGGGAACGACTTCCCATCGTTGACCTCGCACCCTCTTCTCTGGCTCGCGGGCACGAGCACACCAAGAATCCTCGGCTGCTCCACTGACCTCGGCGCGGGATGGGTTTACGGAATCAGCGCAGAGACACAAACCGTCGTGGGTGAGGCCATCAATCCGACCGCGACCCAGAGCACTGGGGCCGTGTGGCGGCCCGACGGCACGTGCAGAGAGGAGCTCCCTTTGCTTGTCGGCGGAGGGCCCGCGGCAGCCTATGCAGTGAACGGCGACGGCACGATCATCGGCGGCGGCGCCAGCGGCTTTCCCGTCCGCTGGACGAGCGGGGCGGGACAGTGGCGAATCGAGCGACTCGATGCGCGACGAGGGCTCGTCTTCGGCGCCAACGACGTCGGCGACCTCACCGGGTACGTGGAAACACCTTGCGGTTCGGCAGCCGTGTGTCAACGCGCCGTCGTTTGGTACACGACCGGAGAGTCGCGTGAGCTCGGCACCCTGGGCGGCGCGGACAGTTGGGCTCGTGACATCAACTCGAACGGAGAAGTGGTAGGGAGCTCGTCGCGGCTCAGAGGAGCCAACACGGGATTCTTCTGGTCGCCAGACTCCGTGGGCATGGTGCAGCTCCCCTTCAAGGGGCGGTGGGGAGCCGGCAACGCGCTCAGTGAGATCCGGCCCGATGGCACGCGCCTGGTTGTCGGCCTCGACTCGCGCGGCGAAGCCGTCGCCTGGGTCGTTCGGAACCCGTAAGGAGGACACTATGCAAGCCCGACTCAAATGGATCGTTGCGCCGACCGTTCTTGTGTCCGCCGTGGCGCTGTTGGCAGGTCAAGCGAGTCAATTCGAGCTGGTCCCCAAGATTGTGTTCTCGAGCAACAGACGGACCCCCACGTGTACTACTCCGGCTGTCAGTGCTCTCGAGCTCTATTTGATGGACCTGGATGGCACCCACGTGCAGCGATTGACTGACAACGAAGGCTGCACACATTCCGACTTCAATGCCGCCTTGTCGCCGGACGGGAAAAAGATCGTCCTCGACAGTACCCGGGACGCGGCGAGTATCCCGCCCGGCTCCCTCTTCGTGATGGCCTCGGACGGCACGGAACCGACCTTTTTGACGAGGGGCAGTTCGCCTACATGGTCTTTGAACAGCACGCTTGTCGCGTTTCACGCCTCAAGCGGATTGGACCCGACGCCGATCAGGAACCAGCCCGGTTCCCCGACGAGAGACAGCGACATCTTCGTCGCAAACGTGGACGACGTTGTTGCGGGTACGGCCGTCCCGAAAAACATCAGCAACAGTCCGGACATGATCGATGAGGATGCGGACTGGTCACCGGATGGGACGAAGATTGCCTTCACCAGCGACCCCGTCTCCGACTGGCTCGGTGTCCCATTCCCGGGTAACCCGTTCAACTATCCGACCAAAGAGATCTTCGTGATGAACCCCGATGGGACGGGACTGACTCAACTGACGTTCAACACCTATGAGGAGCGCGGGCCTGCCTGGTCGCCCGACGGGTCACGCATTGCGTTCATCGGGAGAGTTGGCGTGCGTGGAGGCAACACCTTCGAGATCTGCATCATCAACGCGGACGGAACCAACCTGGTTCAGCTGACCGACAATGGAGTGTTCGACGGGACGATGACGTGGTCACCTGACGGTCACAAGGTCATATTCCAGAGGCCGGGCGGCGCGAATCCGACGCTGCTTTATGCGGTCGATGCGGACACGACGTGTGACACGACCAAGCCGGTCACCTCATCGTGCACTTGCAGTGCAGGTGTCGGTAATGCGTGCGTGACGCAACTCACCACGGACGGCGTCAGCTTGTTCCCGCATCTGGGCCAGCTGAGGGTCCATATCCGCAAATAGTCCCGCTGTCACGCGCCGAGCTGCGGTATCGGCCGCCCTGATTGGCTGGACCCCTTGAGGCCCAGCCACTGCGCCATCGTGGCGCCCACGTCGGCGAGCGTCACGGCTTCGAGCGCTTGGCCGATCGGTCCCGGCACGTCGGAACGAATCGCCAGCATCTCCGGGACGTTCTCGGCGAGGAACAGATACAGGGTCCGCTTGCGGTAGGCGGCGCTCTTTTCGGCGTGCACCCACACGTAGTAGGCGAGCTGCTCGACGTCGATGAAGGAACCGACCGGATCCTCGATCAGGGGGATCACATCGGACGTTCTGGGCTGGGAGAAGAGCAGG
>Ga0111538_10013104_pt1 | contig 10937 bp, 7 predicted proteins | sample SoiMethybrSBSTD1_FD_79669 | JGI IMG/M metagenome (GOLD analysis project Ga0111538, IMG submission 79669) | Bulk soil microbial communities from a Populus tree surrounding site in Tennessee, USA - Soil MetaG P. TD hybrid SBSTD1 (version 2)... | ecosystem: Environmental > Terrestrial > Soil > Tree... | reverse complement strand
GATCTCGAACGTCCCCGTCTTCATCCTCAGCCTTGCCCGCCACGAGCTCCTCGAGCAACGCCCGCAGTGGGGCTCCGGCGCTTGCGCCACGATGCTCTCGCTCGAGCCGCTCTCACGCGACGACGCGTCGCGAATCGTCGACAACCTGCTCGGAAGGGTCGGCATCGACGAGCACGTCCGTGAACGGATCGTCGAAGCGGCGGACGGCAACCCGCTCTTCGTCGAGCAGCTGCTCTCGATGATGATCGACGAGGGCGTCGTCGAGCGCACCGAAGCCGGCTGGGTGGCCGTGGCGGAGGTCGGTGACATCGCCGTGCCGCCGACGATCAACGCGCTGCTCGCTGCCCGCCTCGACGGGCTCGGTCCAGAGGAGCGCGCAGTGATCGACGCCGCCTCGGTGATCGGACTGGTGTTCGCGGGCTCCGCGGTCCACGAGCTCGTCGCGGACCCGATCAAGGATCGCGTCGAAGCGCTCCTGGGCTCGCTTGCAGGGAAGCAGCTCGTCAGGTCCGACCGTGTCGTGCTGGACGGAGAGGACGCGTTCCGGTTCCAGCACATCCTCATCCGGGACGCCGTCTACCACGCGCTGCTCAAGCGCAACCGGGCGACGCTGCACGAGCGGTTCGTCGACTGGGGCGAGCGCGTCAACCGAAGCCGCGATCGAACCGAGTACGAGGAGATCCTGGGTTACCACCTCGAGCAGGCGTACAGCTTCCTGTCCGAGCTCGGCCCATTGGACGACCATGGTCGAGAGCTCGGCGTACGCGCGTTCGGCAAGCTCTCGGCGACGGGTCGGCGCGCCTTCGGACGCGGCGACATGCCGGCAGCGGCGAACCTCCTACGCCGCGCCGCGGAGTTGCTTCCCGCCGACGATCCGCGCCGCCTGGAGCTTCTCCCCGACCTCGGCGAGGCCTTCATGGAGACGGGCGAGTTCGCCTGGGCCCGCGTCTACCTCGAGCAGGCGATCGACGGCGTCGGGCCGCAGCAGGGCGTCATCTCGGCGAGGGCACGTCTGGTGTCCGCGCTCGTGCACGCCTACGCAGCGTCGGACGCGGCGTCGACGGCCGGCATCGTCGACGAGGCGGATCGCGCCATTCCGATCTTCGAGCGGCAATCGGATCATGCCGGCCTGGCACTCGCCTACCGCTCACTGGCCTGGGCGCACGGCACGGCGTGCCGCTTCGGCGAGGCTGCAGTGGCCGCGCAACGGGCGGTCGAGCAGGCAACGCTCGCCGGCGACGAACGCCAGCGAACCCGCGCGGCCTCCCAGTATGCGATCGCCGCCCTGCACGGGCCGACGCCGGTCGGCGAGGCAATCGCGTACTGCAAGGAGATCATCGAGCGCGCCAGCGGCGACCGCCGTTCGGAGGGTCTGATCACGAGCTTGCTCGCGCCCCTGATGGCCATGATCGGCGAGTTCGACGAGGCCCGGGACCTCTCACGTCGGGGGAAGCTCATCCTCGAGGACCTCGGCCGCAGCGTCCTCGCCGCCTCGACGTCACAGGAGTCGAGCGTGGTCGAAATGCTCGCCCAACGGCCGGATGTCGCGGAACACCAGCTCCGCACCGATTTCGAGACGCTCACCGAGATGGGTGAGCGCTACCTCCTCTCGACGATCGCCGGCGAGCTAGCCCGTTCGGTCTACGCCCAGGGCCGCCTCGACGAGGCGCTCGAGCTCACGCGGGTTGCCGAGGAGCTCAGCGACGATGACGACGTCGTCTCACAGGCCTACTGGCGCTCGGTGCGGGCCCGTGTCCTCGCGCGGACCGGACAGCGCGACGAGGGGATGAGACTCGCGCGAGAGGCGGTGACCATCCTGAGCGCGACCGACATCCTCGCGCGACGGGCCGAGGCGCTGATCGACCTCGCCGAGATCCTCGACCTCGCGGGCCGGGGCGACGACGCGCGCGCAGCGTTGGACGACGCGATCGCGCTCCTCGACCAGAAGGAGCACCACGTTGGCCTGGAGCGGGCGCGGGCGGCGCTTGCGCGCGTGGGCGAGCCCACGCCCGCTCAGGGCTGACGAACTACTTCATGTAGCCGTTCTCGACGTCGGACACGCACTCCTGGATCACGGTCGCGCTGAGCGGCGTGGCGAAGATCGAGGGGACCTTCGTCAGCGTGTCGGCGCAGGACTTGACCCGTTCGTTGCCCGTGTCGCCGATGACCCGGATGCGCTCCGCCGTGGTCGTGCCCGTGCCCGCGTTCTTGATGTCGATCGCGGGACCGTTGCTCGTCGCGGCGACCTTGAAGGACGTTGCGCTCCCTTGGACGACGAAGTAGTCGACGCCGGCCTGCAGCGGGGCGGGGAGAGTCCCCGTGGTGCTGAAGCGGACGCCGTCGATGTTCGCGAAGCTCTTCGGCGTCGAGAACGTATTCGTCTGCGCGTTGGCGGTGACGGTGACCCCGTCATAGCGGTGGATCGCGTCGATCGAGCCGGCATCGATCCCGGTCGGCGGGTTCAGGATCTGGCGGATCCACTGGATGGGGTTGTTGGCCCCGAACAGGGAAGCGCCGGCACCGACCGTCGACTGGCTCGTCTGTTGCAGGCAGGGAACACCTGCGAAGCAGCGGCCCGGATCGTCGGCGATGTCGGTGATGAACGCCGAGAAGCGGAGCGAGCCGTCGGACTCGAACTCGAGCGAGGACAGGCTCGTCGGCACGCTGAAGTGCCGGTCGACGCCGAGAGGCACGATCGTGCCGCCCTGGTTCGCCGCCCCGTACAAAGTCGGGTTCGCCGCCTCTCGAACCTCCTGGTTCGGGTCCTTCGGATCGATTCCGTCCCGCTCGTGCTCGTCGACGGAGACGCGTGCGCTCAACTGCGTCGCCGACGCCAGGCCGTTGGTCGAGGTCGTCATCAGAAGCCGCGCCCTCCACACGAAACCAGGCGTGAGCTTCGGGAGATCGCACGTGATCGTTCCGTTGGACTGGAGCGGGCCGCATTGTGCCCCGGGGTCGAAGGTCGAGGACACGAGCGTCGCACCGGTGGTCGTCGTTCCGCCGCCGGTCAACAGGTCGACCAGGGTCAGCGTCAAGCTCGGGTGCGTGAGCGACCGGTTCTTCTCGGTGCTCTTCACCGTCACGGCGTACTCCATGTAGAAGGGGTCGCCGCTAACCGGCGACCGCGAGAGGAAGTCTTCGTCCGAGACCGTGACGCAGAACCGCTTCGCCTTGTCCGGCGATGGGCACGGAGTCGGAGTCGTGACGTCGTCCGCCGCGCCTGTCCCCGCGCCGCCGAGGAACGCACAGGCAATCGCCACGAAGGCAAGCACGCGCAGGGCACCAGATACCGAGGTACGCCGCAGTTTCCGCATATCACTCCCTAGGGTCGTCATGGGCCGCGCCCGTCGACGCGACAACGAAAGTTACGAAACCGGATCGAGCCTGACAGATCCTCTCTAGAGGGTCAACCGAGGCTCAGGACAGCGGCGTGACGTAGACCCGGCGCGACCGCGGCCCGTCGAACTCGCAGAAGAAGATGCCCTGCCAGGTGCCGAGCGCGAGTCGGCCGTCACGGAGCGGCACCAGGACCTGCGGGCTCATCAGCGAGGCGCGTATGTGGGAAGGAGCGTTCTCCTCGCCCTCCTCGACGTGCTGCCAGCCCCAGGAGTCGCCCACCATGCGCTCGAGCGCCGCCTCGAAGTCGCGGGCGACGGCCGGGTCGGCGTGCTCGTTGATCGTCACGCCGGCGGTCGTGTGCGGAACGAAGACGAGGGCAGCCGTCGCACCGTCCGCGTCCGCGAGCGCGGCCTCGACGTCACGAGTGATGTCGACGAGCTGGGTTCTCCGCTGCGTCTCGACGGCGATCTCTCGCACGGCGACTATCCTACGGCCGAGTGGCGACCGCCCCTGCGACGACGCAAGAGCTCGACCGCATCCGCGAGCGCGCGGACCGATTCATCGCAGAGCTCGACGAGGAGTACTACCAGCACTTCGCGGGCCTGAAGGAGACGCTCGACCTCGCCCAGATCTACGAGCGGTACGACGACCTGACGACGCTCGAGACCGCCGGCGCCGTTGGCGCCACCGTGGACGGGAGCAAGCACCGGACGGAGCTCTGGCGCTTCACGTGCGAGAACTACCTCGGGGCGCTGACCCGCGAGCACAGCGAGAAGGTGGCGATGCTCGAAGCCACCCTGGAGGCCGAGATCGACGGCAAGCAGGTGCCGTTCCGGATGCTCCGCCCGACCCTCGGCAACGAGCCCGATCGCGACAAGCGGCGCGAGATCGACCGAATTCGAACGTCGATGACCGAGGAGCACCTCAATCCCGTCTACCTCGATGCCTTCCGCGTCCACCACGGCGGCCTCGCCCAGCTCGGGGAGCCGAGCTACATCGAGCTCTATCGCCGCTTCGGCTACCGGCTCGAGGAGCTCGCGGACCAGTGTCGCGGTGTGCTCGACTCGACCGAGGGCCTGTACGAAGAGGCAGCCGACAGGCTCTTCCGCGACCGGGTCGGCGTCGGCCTCGACGAGGCGAAGCGTTGGGACGTGCTTCGGGTCTTCCGCGCTCCGCAGTGGGATCCACAGTTCCCGAAGGACCGGATGCTGCCGGCGCTCGAAGCGACGCTCTCCGACCTGGGCATCGACCTGCGCTCGCAGGAGAACGTGCACCTCGACATCGAGCAGCGCCCGAACAAGACGCCCCGCGCGTTCTGCGCGCCGATCGAGGTGCCGGGCAAGGTCATGCTCGTGATCCAGCCGATGGGCGGCGCCGACGACTGGCGGGCCCTCTTCCACGAGGCCGGCCACACCGAGCACTATGCACACACCTCGGCCGACCTCAGCGTCGAGGAGCGCAGGCTGGGCGACAACGCCGTCACGGAAGGCTGGGCCACCCTGCTGCAGTCGCTCACGGACGATCCCGCGTGGCTGACTCGGCGCCTCGACTTCCCCCGCCCGCAGGACTTCGCGGTCGAGGGCGCGACCGGGTTCCTCTACTTCGTGCGGCGCTACTGCGCGAAGCTGCTGTACGAGCTCGAGTTCTTCGCCGTCGACGACGTGGCCGAGGCCGGGCTCGACCAGCGCTACGTGGAGATCCTGGGCGACGCGCTCAAGATCGAGCCGAGCTCGGTCGACTACCTCGGCGACATCGACTCCAGCTTCTACGTGACGGCCTACCTGCGCTCGTGGGCGTTCGAGGCGCAGATGCGGACACACCTCCGCGAGCGCTTCGGGAGCGACTGGTTCACCAAGCGCGAGGCCGGCTCGCTGCTCCGCGAGCTGTGGTCGACGGGCCAGAGCATCGACGCCGACGAGCTGCTCGAGGACGTCACGGGCGCGCCGGTCGAGATGGGGGTCGTCGCCGACCTCATCCGGCAGACGCTGCGGAGCTAGAGGGCGCCGCCTGCCGCCGAGGGCGCGGTTGCCTCGGGACCGCCCTCGCTCTGTCCGGCGCTGCCCAGGAATTGCTCGACGAGCAGCAGGTTGTCGCCGGCCCGCTCCACCGTGCGCAGGAGTGACGACATGCTCGAGACCTCCTCGCGCTGCTCCTCCAGGAACCAGTGCAGGAACTGCTCGCCGACGAGGTCGCCCTCCTCACGCGCCAGGCGCGCGAGCGCGACGATCTGGTCGGTCACGGCCCGTTCCTGCTCGAGCGCGAGAGCGACGGGCGCGACCGCGTCGGAGAACTCCGTGCGCGGTTGATCGATGCCGGGGATCGCGACCGTTTCGCCGGCGTCGAGCAGGTACTGGACGATCATCATCGCGTGATTTCGCTCCTCGACCGCCTGACGATAGAAGTGCGCAGCGAGGTTCGGCAGCGTCTCCGCGTCGTAGTGGACGGCGATGGCCACGTACTGCTGGGAGGCGCCGAACTCGCGGCCGATCTGCTCGTTCAGCTGTGCCGGAAACCGTCCCACGGCCTGGACCCTAACGGCCGCCGAGAGGACTAGGCTCCGTGACATGACCAGAACCCGCGTGCTCATCGCCGGCGCCGCAGGGCGCGACTTCCACAACTTCAACCTCGTCTACCGCGGCCGGGCCGAGTACGAGGTGGTCGCGTTCACCGCGACGCAGATCCCCAACATCGACGGCCGCGTCTACCCGGCCGAGCTCGCGGGCGAGGGCTACCCGGACGGCATCCCGATCGTCCCGGAAGCGAATTTCGAGCACGTCGTCCGCGAGCGCGAGATCGACGAGGTCGTCTTCTCGTACTCGGACGTCACCCACCAGCACGTCATGCACATCGGGTCGCGCGCGCTGGCCGCCGGCGCGAGCTTCCGGCTGCTGTCGCCGATGGAGACGATGCTCTCGTCCTCCAAGCCGGTCGTCGCGGTGTGCGCGGTGCGAACGGGCTCGGGCAAGAGCCAGACCACCCGGTACGTCGCCCGGATCCTGCGGGAGAGCGGCAAGCGCGTCGCCGTGCTGCGGCATCCGATGCCCTACGGCGACCTCACGGAGCAGGTGGTGCAGCGGTTCGCGCAGTACGAGGACCTCGACGCCGCGGACTGCACGATCGAGGAGCGGGAGGAGTACGAGCCGCACATTGCCGAAGGCAATCTCGTCTTCGCCGGCATCGACTACGCGGCCATCCTGGAGGCAGCCGAGGCAGAAGCCGACGCCATCCTCTGGGACGGCGGCAACAATGACACGCCGTTCATCCGGCCCGACGTCCACGTTGTCGTGGTCGACCCGCATCGAGCCGGGCACGAGCTGCGCTACCACCCCGGCGAGACCAACCTGCGGATGGCGCACGTCTGCGTCGTCAACAAGGTGGACAGCGCGCCGCCCGAAGGCGTCCTGGCGGTGCTCGAGTCGATCCGGACGAACAACCCGGACGCGCGCGTCGTGCGCGCTGCGTCGCCGTTCGTCGTCGAGGGCGACGCCGACGAGATCCGCGGCAAGAAGGTGCTCGCGATCGAGGACGGGCCGACGCTCACCCACGGCGAGATGACCTACGGCGCCGCGGTGCTCGCGGCCGAGGCGCACGGGGCGGCGGAGCTGGTCGACCCGAGGCAGTTCGCCGTCGGCTCGATCGCGCAGACCTTCGAGGAGTACCCTCACGTCGGTCGGCTTCTGCCCGCGATGGGCTACGGGCGCAAGCAGAGAGAGGAGCTGCGCGAGACGATCGCCCGCTCCGACGCCGATCTGATCCTGATCGGGACGCCCATCGACCTGCGGCGGATCATCGAGATCGACAAGCCCGCGCTCCGCGTGACCTACCGGCTCGAGGAGATCGGCGAGCCGACGCTCGCCTCGGTGCTGACCGAGCGCGGGCTGATCGGCGACCAAGCGCTCGTCTGAGCACGTTCATAGTCTTTGCCGCGGCGCGCGCGTTTTGTGACGGTGCCTGGCACCGCGAAAGAGCCCTGGGAGCCACGTCGCCGACGGACGTGAGCTGAGCGCTACGGCCATGCCTCGGGCGCGGAATCGCGCTGGTGAGCCCGAGGCGCTGTGGATCGTTCGTGACGCTTTCGTGCGCATGCCTGGCACCGGCTGAACGCGATTCGAACCGATCCCGGCCGCGTGGCGAATGTGCGTCGACCCCAGGCGACGGCCGCCACTTCCAAGAGGCCGCCGCCAGCACGAAAGGAGCCGTACCTCATGCGCAGAGCTGCGTATGCCCTCGTGCCCGCACTCCTGATTGCGATCGCATCCGCCGTCGCGTTCTGGGGCGGTCCCGGGGAAGGGCGGGCCTCCAGCCACCGAGAGGCACCGCTGATCAGTGAGGATCCGGTCGCCGACAACACTGACGTCTACGCGTTCGTCAGTCCGGACCGGCCGGACACCGTCACGATCGTCGCCAACTACGTCCCGCTCGAGGAGCCCGCGGGCGGGCCGAACTTCAACAAGTTCGGGGACGACGTCCTGTACGCCCTGAACGTCGACAACACCGGCGACGGCAAGGAGGACATCTCCTACAGGTTCCGGTTCAAGACGAGGACCGGCAACCCGAACACGTTCCTCTACAACACGGGCCCGATCGACACGCTCTCCGACCCGGACTGGAACGTGAAGCAGACCTACTCGGTAACCCGCGTCACCGCCGGGGAGCGGTTGCAGGTGCTCGGCCGCAATCTGGCCAGCCCGCCCGTGAACATCGGCCCCCGTTCGACGCCGCACTACGAGGCGCTGGCGGCGGCCGCGATCAACAACCTGCCCGGCGGCATCAAGGTCTTCGCCGGCCAACGGGACGACGGGTTCTTCGTCGACCTGGGCTCGGTCTTCGACCTCGCCGGCCTGCGGCCGTTCAACTCCCTCCACGCGATCTCGCTGCCCGCGGCGAAGGGCGTGGACGGCGTCGGCGGCTTCAACACGCACACGATCGCGATCCAGGTCCCGATCTCGCAGCTGAAGGGCCCGGAGGGCCAGATGACGATCGGCGTCTACGCGAGCGCCCTCCGCCAGAAGGTGCGGGTGTTCCGCGGGGACGAGATCTCGAATTACGGGCCGTGGGTGCAGGTGTCGCGCCTCGGCGAGCCGCTCATCAACGAGGCGGTCATCCCGATCGGCCTCAAGGACGAGTGGAACGCGTCTGATCCGTCCGACGACGCCCGCTTCACGCGCTTCTACCGCGAGCCCGAGGTCACGAGGCTCGAGAACGCGCTCTACGCCGCTCTCGACAACGCCAACGAGACGAACCGCGACGACCTGGTCGCGATCCTGCTCACAGGCGTTCCCGGCCTCAACTTCACCGGCAACACGAAGGCCGACCTGCTCCGGCTCAACATGGGCATCGCCCCGACGGCGCCAGTAGGCAAGGGCAACCGGCTCGGCGTCCTCCAGGGCGATCTCGCCGGCTTCCCGAACGGCCGGCGGCTCGAGGACGACGTCGTCGACATCGAGCTCCGCGCCCTCGCAGAGGGCTACGGGCCGATCCTGAACAGCCTGCTCGGCCTGCCGAACCGCTCGCCGAACAATTTGCTCGGCGACGGGGTCGACGCGAACGACTTCCCGTTCCGCGTGGACTTCCCGTACCTCCCCAGCCCGCACCAGGGCTACGAGCACGTCCACCACAGCGTGGTGGGAGGCCCCTAGGGCCCGGACCAAAGGGAGGGCCCGCCCAGCTCCGCGGCGGGCGGGCCCTCCTCACTCCGACTCCAGATGCGCACACGTCTTCTCATCGGATCCGCAGCGGCGCTGCTCACGGCGCTCGCGTTCCTGCTCGGCGGCGCCTTCGGGACCGACCCGGCCGCGCAGACCCGCGTCGATCCCGACCCTGCGGCCTACGCCAACGCAGGGTTCGACGCCCTGCAGCGGGCCCGCGAGACCTCCGACGCGAGCGAGTACACGCGGGCGGAACGCGCCTTCCACAAGGCGCTCGAGCTCGATCCGAACAACCTCTACGCCCTCCACGGGCTCGGGTCGCTGGCGCTCTCGCAACACCGCTTCCACAAGGCCCTCGCGCTGGGGCGCCGCGCCCAGCGCCTCTCGCCGCGCACGGCGCGCTCCTACGGCGTCATCGGCGACGCGCAGGTCGAGCTCGGCCGTTACCCCGAGGCCTTCCGCACCTACGACCGCATGGCCGCGCTCAAGCCGAGCCTCGCGTCGTACGCGCGAGTCTCGCATGCGCGCGAGCTGATCGGGGACGTCCCCGGGGCGATCGACGCGATGCGCCTCGCCGCCGAGGGCGGCGAGCAGGGCGAGCCCGTCGCCTGGGCGCGACTCCAGCTGGGCAAGCTCGAGTTCGGCCGCGGCCGTCTCGCCGCCGCCGAGCGCGAGTACCGCGAGGCGCTTTCGGCCTTCCCCGGGTACGCCCAGGCGCTCGACGCGCTGGCCCGCGTCGAGGCCGCGCACGGACATCTCACGCGCGCGATCGCGCTCGAGCGAGCGGCCGTCGAGCGCACCCCGCTCGCCGAGCACGTCGGCTTCCTCGGCGACCTCTACCGCGCCAACGGGCAGCCCGAGCAAGCGCACGAGCAGTACGCACTCGTCGGCGCGATCCAGCGGCTTCTCGTGGCCAACGGCTTCAAGACCGACCTGGAGACAGCACTCTTCGACGTCGACCACGGCTTCAGGCTCGAATCCGCGCTCGCGCGCGCCCGCCGCGCGCAGCGTGAGCGCCCGAGCATCCAGGCCGACGACGTCCTGTCGTGGGCGCTCGCGCGCTCGGGCCGTTGCGGTCCGGCGCGGCGCTACTCCGAGCGCGCGCTGAGGCTCGGCACGCTCGACGCGCCCACCTACTTCCACCGCGGCATGATCGAGCGTTGCCTCGGCCGCAACAAGGAGGCGCGCCGCTGGTTCCGCCGGGCGCTCGCGCTCAATCCGCACTTCTCGCTCACGTGGAGCCCGCTAGCGAGGAGGCTGGCGTCATGAGGCGGCTCGTGCTGCTCGCACTCTGCCTCGCCGCCCTCACGGCGCCGGCCTCCTCGCACGCGCATCCGCTCGGCAACTTCACCGTCAACCGGTTCGCCGGCGTCGAGCTGGCCGGCAACCGCGTCTATGTCCACTACGTCCTCGACCTGGCGGAGATCCCCACCTACCAGGAACGCGGTCGCGTGCTGCGGCCGGGCTTCGCGCGGACGGTGGCCGGGCGCCTCGACCTCCGCCTGGACGGACGCCGCGCCTCGCTCGACCCGATCGCAACGCGCTCCGCACTGCGTCCCGGCGCGGGTGGGCTGAAGACGCTGCGCTTCGAGGCCGTCTACCGCGCCGGCGGGTCGGGCTCCCGGCTCGAGCTGCGCGACGAGAACTACGCGGCGCGGCTCGGCTGGCGCGAGATCGTCGTGCGCGCCCGCGACGGCGCCGAGATCGCCTCCGCAAGCGTGCCGGCGACGAGCGCCAGCAACGAGCTTCGCGCCTACCCGAGCCGTCTCCTCTCGGCGCCCCTGCATGTGACCTGGGCGACCGCACGCTTCCGGCTGGGCGACTCGCCGGCGCCGCCGCCGACACTCGGCACCGGTCCTGCGCCGGAGCGGCCCTCCGGCCGGTTCGAGTCGCTGATCGCGGAGCGCGACCTCGGCGTCGGTGCGATCCTGCTCTCGCTCCTGCTGGCCG
>Ga0111538_10013101_pt1 | contig 10938 bp, 6 predicted proteins | sample SoiMethybrSBSTD1_FD_79669 | JGI IMG/M metagenome (GOLD analysis project Ga0111538, IMG submission 79669) | Bulk soil microbial communities from a Populus tree surrounding site in Tennessee, USA - Soil MetaG P. TD hybrid SBSTD1 (version 2)... | ecosystem: Environmental > Terrestrial > Soil > Tree... | reverse complement strand
TCCCGCCGGCGCGCTCGACGGCGTTCAGCACGTTCCGGTGCGTCTTCGCCGTGTTGCCTTTTAGGTCGAACGCTTCGAGATCGACGAGCGCCTCCTCGCCCAGCTTGAAGAAGAGAAAGCCGAGGTCGTGTGCGGCCGGGAGGAGCGCCGGCGTCACCTGGTAGAGGAGCGCCTCGCGGTCCCAGTCCGACGCATGCTCGACGAAGGCGGCGAGCAGCTCCGGCGCGCGCCCCGGGGGCGCGACCGGGTCCGACCAGGCGACGAGGAAGCGTCCCTGGCTCCGGTACGCGATGAACGCCGCGTCGCCGGGCTCGCGGCGGAAGAGCGCCTTGTCGCCGGTCGCGATCAGAAGCGCGTTGGTCGTGCGGGACCATCGGCGCGCGGTCGCGATCGCGTCGTCGAGCGCTCCGCGATCGGGAAGCGCGTCGGGGCGGCGCGGCCTCTGGCCGAACCACATGGCGACCAGCGCTCCCGATGCCGCCAGCACGACCAGGCCCCGCACGAACCGTTCCGCGTGCGCCATGACCTCGAACTTCTGGAACGCCTCCGGGACGCCGGGCCACGCCTCGTACGACCCGATCCCGACCGCGGCGAAGACGATGACCGCGGCCACCCCGGCGGAGACGACGAACTCGAGCGAGGGGTGGAGGCGACCCTCGCGGCCAAAGGCGGTGCGAAAGAGGACGAGGAGACCCGCGGCGGCGAGCGCCAAGAGCGCCTCCTCGTAGTCGAGCCCCTTGAGGAACGTCGCGAGCGCCGCGGCCAGGAACAGGGCGATCGCGAGCCGGTGGCTCGAGCGATACCCGCGCGCGAGGCCGCGGGACAGCACGAGGAGCAGGAATCCCAGCACGATCGACGCCACATGCGACAGCTCGACGATCGCGAGCGGGACGGCCGACTCGAGGGCCTGCGCGCGCGCGGTCAGAGCCGGGGACGCGGCCGACACGAGGAGCACGGCGCCGCACAGGAACGTGTACGAGGCGAGCCCGGTGCGCACGACCTTCGCGGTCTTCTGCTTCGTCGCGAGCGCGCGTCCGGCGAGCACCAGTCCCGCGACGGCGAACGGGACGGCGTAGTAGATCGCACGGTACAGAACGAGCGCGGCGGTGACCTGATCGCGCGCGCCGGCCGCGGCGGAGAGGCGCGTCGCCCACACGAGGTCGGCCGACCCGAGCCCGCCGGGGATGAAGCTCGCCACACCCACGACCTGCCCGAGCACGAACGTCGAGAACGTGTCGGACGCTCCGACCTCCGCGACCTGGCTCCGCATCGCGACATCGAACACGAGCCACGCGCTCATCCAGTCCGCCCACGCGACCGCCGCGAGAGGAAGCCATGCGGTGCGGCGCCGCCGCGAGGCGATCGCCGCGGCGCCCGCGCAGAGGAGCGCGGCGAGGACGGCCCGCGGACCCACGCCGTGAAGCGCCGGCGGCAGCGGGACGATCGCGGACAGGAGGAAGAGCGCGAGGGACGTCACGAAGGCCCCCGCGATTCGCGCGATGCCCCTCGCGACGCGGCCGCGCGTGGCCCCGGTCGGCCGGTAGAGCCACAGGCGCAGGGCGGGACCCGCGAGCGGGCCGATCGTCAGGAAGTTGCTCCACGTAAACGACAGCGCGCCGTGCTTCCACCGGGTCACTGCCGGCGGCGGCTCCGAGCGCGGTCCCATCGCGAACACGTCGTAAAACCCTGCGATCGCGACGTTGACCGCGGTCGCGACGACGATCAGGAGAAGGGCACCCGGGCGCGTGTCGTGCACCAGCGTGCGCACGCGGGCGAGGTCGACCTCCTTCAACTCCTCCCACGCGAGGAGCGCGACCACGGCGAGCAGCGCCCACGGCCAGGCGACGCGGAGGACGCCGAGCAGCCTCCCGGCCCGCTCCTTCATCTTGGAAGAAGCGTGGCGAGCCCGTCGGCGAGGGCCGCCTCGAGCGTGTCGAGGTGCCCGGAGAAGTGGTGGGTCCCCGGCACGATCACGAGGCGCTTTCTCCCCGGGAACCCCTCGGACAGCGCGGGGGCGTCGGACTCCTTGTCGTCGCCCCCGTGGACGAAGAGGACGGGGAGATCCTTGGCACCGGCGAGGGCCTCGGCCGTGTCGAAGACATGGTCGGACGGGTGGAAGCCCAGGATCTCGCTGAGGCGCGCCTGGAGGCTCCCGACCTTGTCCGGGCCGATGAGGACGAGCGCTGCGATCCGCGGATCGCGCTCCTTGGCCCCCGCGACCCAGGGGGCGAGGTCGGCGCCGAACGAGTAGCCCGCAAGGATGAGGCGCGCGGGAGCTTTCGCCTTCACGGTCGCGGCGAGGGCGTCGCCGAAGAGGGTCACGTCCTTCGCGAGCGCCGCCCGGTCGTCCTGCGCGGTGTGGAAGTAACGGAGGCAGTCGATGCCGCCGACCGTGTACCCACGCGCGGCGAGCCGGCCGGCGAGCGCGTCGTCGAAGTCGCGCCAGCCCCCCTCGCCCGACAGGAGCAGCACCAGCGGTTTGTCCGAGGACGCCGCCGCGTAGACGACGAGCGGCTGGTCGCCGCGACTCGTGACGACGTTCGTCGTGGACACCGCCGCGGCGATGGCGAAGCCGAGCACGCCACCGGTTCTACCTCAATTGAGAATTTCGAGCCAGGAGGGGATCGGAGGCGGCGTCCCTACGGCAGGACGCGGAGCGCGTCCACCCGAAACACCGCCTTGTTCCCCGCTCCCGAGAGCTCTCCGTCCACCTCGACCGTGGCGCCGACCGCGTCGAGGATCGCTTTCTTGCTCCCCGCGATCGAGCCGGCGGCAAGCGGATAGAGCTTGGTGGTCCCGTCCGTTTCGCGCACGGCGAGCGCCTGCCCGATTCCCTTCGCGGCGCACCGTTTGGCGCATGCGAGATCGTCGTCGGTCCCGTACGCGATCTTCGTGCGGTCCGCCTCGTGCCAACAGCCGGAGCAGACGACCTGACCGGTGAGCGTGGCGGCGAGCATCAGGGAGAGCATCGAGGGTGATGGTAGCAGGATCGCTTACAATCCCCGACCCCGTGAGCCCCCTCCTCTGGATCCTCTTCGCCCTCCTCGTGCTCGGCATCCTGGCGTTCGACTTGGGCGTGCTCGCGCGCAAGGTGCATCTGCCGTCGCCGCGCGAGGCGCTCCTCCGGACGCTGTTCTTCGTGGTGCTGGCCCTCGCCTTCACGCCGGTCGTGTGGTGGCTCTACGAGCACCACGACTTCGGCGCGGGGACCGCGCAGGGGCTCCGCGGGAGGGATGCGGTCGTCGCCTACCTCACCGCGTGGCTCCTCGAGCAATCGCTGTCGCTCGACAACATTTTCGTGATGGCGCTCATCTTCAGCTACTTCCGGGTCCCGAAGGAGCTGCGGCAGCGCGTCCTGTTCTGGGGAATCCTCGGGGCGCTCGTCCTGCGCCTCGTCATGATCGTCGCCGGGGCGGCGGCGGTCCGGCGCTTCCACTGGATCATCTACGTCTTCGGGGCGCTGCTCATCGCGTCGGCGATCAAGATGCTCTTCACCTCCGAAGAGGGGCTCGAGCCGGACAAGAACCTCTTCGTGCGCTTGGCGAGGAAGTTCTTCCCCATCACGTCCTCGTACCACGGGGAGCACTTCTTCTTCCGCTTGGCGGACGGACGTCGCGCCGCGACCCCCCTGTTCCTCGCCCTCGTCATGATCGAGAGCACCGACGTCATGTTCGCGGTCGACTCGATCCCGGCCGCGTTCGCGGTGACGAGCGACCCCTTCCTGGTCTTCACCTCGAACGTCTTCGCGATCCTGGGCTTGCGCTCGCTCTACTTCGCCCTCGAAGGTTTGATGGGGCGCTTCAAGTACCTCAAAGTGTCCCTGATGCTCGTCCTGATGTACGTCGGCGTGAAGATGCTCGTGTCGGGTTACTACGACATCTCGAACACGGTGTCGCTCTTGGTCATCGTGACCACCCTGTGCGTCGGCGTGTTCGCCTCGATGGCCCGCGCCGAGGGGCCCACGCCCACGACCGGTCCGCGCCGGCACATGCGGCGCATCGTGATCCTCGTGGTGGGGGGCACCGTCATTCTCCTGGGCGTGGTCATGCTGGCCGCCCCCGGCCCCGGCCTGCTCACGATCTTCGCGGGGCTCACGATCCTCGCCGCCGAGTTCGCGTGGGCGCGGCGGTGGCTGAAGAAGACCAAGGACACCTTCGGCGACCTGAAGGCGAAGGTCACACGCCGGCCGAGATGACTGCGGGCGCGCGCGCCGGGCCCACGGGGCGCTCCGCGAGACGCTTGCGGAAGGCGACGTGTCTCGAGCGCGTCCATGCGACGAGCGGGCGCCACGCGCGCCCGGTCAAGCGGTAGCGGATGAGCGGGTACCAGAAGCGGTTCGACCTCTTGTAGAGGTAGGACATCGCGAGGTAGGGGAGTACCGCCGCAGGGTCGTCCGGGCGACGCCTCCAGATCGAGGCGTGGGAAAACAGGCGGCGGTAGCTCCAGGCGTAACCTTCGTAAAGTTGCTCCGGCGTCATGTGCTTCGGCCGGAAGACGACGTGCGCGGTGTCGTAGCGGTCCCAGTCCTCGTGCAGCAGCCGGCCCGCCGCCTTCATCTGCGCGTAGAGCGGCGTGCCGGGGTACGGCGTCAGGATGTGGAAGGTGGCGCATTCCAGGCGGTTGGCCTCGATCCAGTCGCAGGTGCGCTCGAACACGTCGGCGCGGTCGTGGTCGAAGCCGAAGACGAAGCTCCCGTTGACCTGGATGCCGTTGTCGTGCAGGAGGCCCACGCGCCGCGCGTAGTCGTCGGGGCGCGGGCTCTTCTTGCGCGCGTCGAGGATGTTGTCGGGGTGGAGCGACTCGAACCCGACGAAGACGCCGGTACACCCCGCGAGCGCCATCTCGCGTACGAGCTCGGGGCGATCGGTGACGTCGATCGAGACCGCGGCGCTCCAGATCTTCTTCAGGGGCGCGAGCTCCCGGCACAGGCGCAGGAGGTACTCGGGCTTGGAGCCGAGGTTGTTGTCGACGAAGACGGCGTACGGCTGTCCGTCGGCCTCGAACTCGCGCGCCACCTGGGACGGTTCGCGCATCTGGTAGGGGACGAAGAGGCCCTCGGTCGCGAGGTAACAGAACTCGCACCGGTTGTGGCAGCCGCGGGTCGCGATGAGGCTCGTCGTGGTGAGGAACTGGCCGCGCGGCAAGATCTCGCGGCGCGGTGCGGGATCTTCACAGTACTTCGGCTCGCGATAGCTTCCGTCGTAACGCGGCTGGAGCTTCCCGTCCTCGACGTCCCGCAGGATCCGTCCCCAGAGCTGCACGCCCTCGCCGACGGCGAGCGCATCGGCGTGCGGGGCGCATTCGTCGGGGCAGGAGAGGACGTGCAGGCCTCCGAAAACGACCTTGGCCCCGCGATCGCGATACCAGCGCGCGAGCGCGAACGCGCGCTTGGCGAAGGTCAAGTGGACGGAGATACCGACGACGTGGGGGAAGGGATCGGTGGGGGGAGGCCCCTGGAGCAAATTCTCGTCCCAGTACGCGACCGTCCAATCCGAAGGCGTGGACGCGGCGATCGACGTCAGCGCGAGCGTGGGCGTGAGGACGTGCTTCCCGAAGCTCGCGTGGGGATCCTTCGGATAGAAGGGGTTGATCAGGAGGGCGTGGCGGCGGCGGATCTCGCGGGGCCGGAATCCCTCGGCGAGAGGAGGGGCCTCTCGCATCGCGCGGGGGACCGTGGGGGCGTTCACGAGGACAAGGTACGCCCCGCTCTCGGTGCCGTCAAGTACTTTTCAAAGCAAAGTAAAGGGCGTCTAAACGAAGCGGATCCCGTACCTCGGCGCGGCCTCGATGTACCGCGCGACGACCTGGTCCATGTTGTTCGGCGGCATCGCGGTCGGGTCCGTCGCCACCTCGAGGGTCTCGAGGAAGAACTTGTCGATCCCCGCGGGCGTGAACGTCAGGACGATGCGGGAGATCTCGTTTCCGTCGTTCCGGAAGTTGTGGACGAGGCCGATCGGGACATGGACGAAGTCCCCGGGCCCGGCCTTCACCGTCCGCTCGCCGAGACGGAAGAGGCACGTCCCCTCGAGGATGTAGAACGTCTCCTCCTCGCGCTCGTGGATGTGCGGCGGAGGCCCGCCGCCGGGCGGCACGAAAGCCTCCATCGCGAAGTACTTCCCGCCGGACTGCTCGCCGGTGACGAGGAACGTGTAGCGATCGCCCGGGCCCCAGAACGTCGGGCCGGTGCCCGCGGGAACGTGGAGTCCACTCGTGCTCATGGACACACCGCCAGATTCTGCGACGCCTTGCACGCCGCGGTGGAGACGGGACGTTCGACCGCCGCCGAGGACTTCCCGTACGTCCCCTCGTCGGTCCCGGTCGCCGCGACGACGACGAAGTACGCCGCGTCGCCGAGCTGCGCGTCGGCGATCGGGAGCGCAAAAGCCGTCCCCGCGATGCCGCACGCGAGCGCCGTGTCATGGGAGTAGAGACCCGTCGCCTGGAGGGCGGCGAGATCCCCCCGGTACAGACCGTAGCCGGAGGCGGAGCACCCCGAGGGACCCCAGGTGAACGCCAGATCCGTTCCGCTCTTCGCGAGCATGAGCGGACCCGCGTCGCCGGGGAGGACCGCCGCGGGGGTGCACACGTTGCAGATGGGCGCCGCCGAGGTGACGAGATCGAGGGACCACGAGTTCAGCGTGCCCGTGTCCTGGCCCTCGTCGTCGGTCACGACGAGCTGCCAGGTTCCCGCCGCCGGCTTGCCGTCCAGCGCCGAGAGCAATCCCTCGGGCCGGAACGTCCCCGTGAAGGGCGCGGCCTGACTCACGATCGAAGCGACCGCCTCGTCGTCGAACAGCGTGTTGTTGTAGTTGTCGCCGCTCGACCCGTTGTCGGTCGTCAGCTCGACGAGCGTGCCGTCGGGATGCCGCAGGTAGATGTCCAGGTCGGCGTCCCAGGTGTGCGTGATGTTCAGGCGCACGTTGACGTCGACGACGGTTCCGGTGGCGTTGATGACGTTGGGGGAGTTGACGGTCCCGATGTCGACCAGAACCCGGGGCAGCGAGTCGGTGGAGGGGTATGTGCCGCTGCTCGATCCCGGTGCTCCGACGAGCTTCGGATAGGAGCTCGTGAAACCGCTGCTCTGGAGCGCGTTCGCCTGGACCTGCAAGTCCATGTTCGTGCCGCAGGTCGCCGACGGGCTCACCTGGAAGTGGAAGTGATCGGGGAGCGTCGCCGCGGAAGCGAACGGGCCGAGATCGGGCCACGCCGCGGAGGGATCGCTCACGGTCACGCCGGGCGTCGTGGAGGACAGCACGCCCGTGATCCCGGTGAGCGTCGTGTCGCTGTCGTTCTTGAGCGTGACCTGCATCGTGACCGACTCGCCCGGCTCGACGACGCCGTTCCCGTTCCCGGGGCCGCCGGTCGCGCAGACGTCCGTGTAGGTCACGGTCGTGGGCGTCGCGTGGTAGACGGTCGGCGTCGCGTTCGCGCAGTTGCTCTCGGCGGAGACGCAGATGCCGTCGGGGTCCACCGCTTCGACCTTGTAGGCGTACGAGCCGGGGGCCGTCATCGGATCGGTGAAGGTGGTGCCGGCGGTCGTACCGACCGAGACGAAGTTGCCGCCGCAGCCGTTCTTCGCGCGGTAGACTCGGTACGTCGCCGCTCCGGGGACCGCCGCCCAGTTCACGTCCACCTGGTTGACGCCGCCGCTCGCGGAGATCGAGGGTGCGACCCCCGCCGCGAAGCACGAGTTCAGGGGGATCGCCATCGCCGAGATCGTGGCGAGCGCGGTCTTCGCGATCGCGAACGCGTACGAGGGGTGCATGTTGCCGGCGATCGTGTCGTTGTTCGTGTGGTAGAACGGGTTCGGCTCGCTTCCGACGCAACCGCCCGCCTGGGCGTCGTTGAAGAAATTCTCCGCGATCTCGATGGCGCCGACGCCGGCGTTCCAGAACGACGCGTGATCCGAGCGGTTCGTCGCGGTCGTCGTGAGGAAATCGCGCGTGAGGCCCGTCGCGTAGCTGGTGATGCTCGCGTTCATGCAATTGGCGACGTCGATCGAGGCGGGAAGCGTCCCGGCGTGGATCTCGAAGCACTTGTCGTTGTTCGCGTCGTACCCGAACATGTCAAGGTTCAGCACGCCGACGACGTTGAACATCGAGTGGTCGGCGACGTACGCGGCGCTTCCGAAGAGGCCCTGCTCTTCGCCCGTGAACCAGATGAGCTTGATCGTGCGGGTGAAGCGGTACTGGCGCAGGATCCGCGCCGCCTCGAGGAGCGTGGAGCTTCCGGTCCCGTTGTCGTTGGCGCCGGGCGCGGAGGTCGTGGAGCTTCCCGACTGCCAGATCGAGTCGAAGTGCGCGGTGAAGAGGACCTCGTTCGCCGACGTTCCCGGGATGGTGATGATGATGTTCTTGCCGGGGATCCCGGTCGTGAACGGGTCCTCCTCGAAGCGCGTCCCGGTGAAGTTCCACGCCTGGACCTGCTGCTTGAGGAAGTCGTACGCCTTCGCGTTGGCGGCGCCCGAGAACAGGCTGGAGGTGTAACGCGTCGCGACCGTGTACGAGGTCCCGTCCACGTCGATCGGCTCCACGCCCGAGATCTTCTCGTCCCAGTCCAGCCACTGCGCCTGCGAGGTCTTTCCGAGGATCTCGGTGATCAGGGGCTTGGGCGTGCAGTCGTAGGCCACCTTCGTGGCGGCGTTCCCCCATCCGTTCGCGGTGTGCCACAGCCGGACCGCGTGCTGGCCCGCGAGCGACCACTTGATCGCCTCGTCGTCGTTCATCTCGACGATGACGTTGAGACCCGAGCGGTACAGCGGCGCCCACGTGCCGGGGGGCTGATCGCCCTCGTGGAGCTCGAAGAGGTAGAACGTGTCGGAATCGCTCACGTCGCGGCGGATGATCTGGAAGGGGATGCCGTCGGCGAGCGCCTTCTGCTGCGCCGCCTCGTCCCACTCGGCGAGGAAGAACCCGGACGCCTTGAACGTGACCGGGATCGCCTTGTCGATCAGCGTCGGTTGCGCCGACTGCGGGATGACGACCAGGTCTCGCGGGACCGGTGCGGCGAGCGTCGAGACGACCCCGCAAGCGACGAGCGCAACGATCCCCGCGATCTTCTGAATCCGAACCATGAAGTTCCCCCCTCCCGGACGGAAACGCCCGCGAGAGTATACGGGCGGAATCGCTATGATGGGAGCGAGATGGGCACGGAGTTCGAGGAAACTCGCGAGTTCGACTCCGCTTCGATCCCGAGGCTTGGCCCCGGAACCGTCCTGAACGGGCGTTACCGGCTGGAGTCGGAGGTGGGCCGCGGGGCGATGGGGGTCGTCTTTCGCGCGACCGATCTCACGCTCCGCCGTGAGGTCGCGGTGAAGGCGCTCCCGGAGGCCTCCGGCTCGCCCGACGCGCGCGAGCGGCTGCTCCGGGAGGCGCGCGCGGCCGCGGCGCTCAACCACCCGCGCATCGTCTCCGTTCACGACGTCGGCGAGTACCACGGCATGCCGTTCTTCGTCATGGAGCTGATCGAAGGCGAGAGTCTCGGACAGGTCAAGCCGAAGGACACCGCCGAGATCGTCGCGATCGCGCGGCAGATCCTGGAGGCGCTCGAGCACGCGCACCGTCACGCGATCGTCCACCGCGACCTCAAGCCGGAGAACGTCCTTCTCTCCGGAGGGAAGGTGAAGCTCGCGGATCTCGGGCTCGCCGCGGCACCGTCCGGGTCGCAGCGGATCACGGGGCAAGGCGCGATCGTCGGCACGGCGGCGTACATGGCGCCGGAGCAGGCGCTCGGGCAGACGGTGGACGGCCGCGCGGACCTCTACGCGCTGGGCGTCATGCTCTACGAGCTGACGACCGGGCGCCTGCCGTTCACCGGCGACCATCCGCTCGCGGTCGTCTCGCAGCACGTCCACGCGCCCGTCGTGCCCCCGAGGGCGATCTCCTCGAGCATCTCTCCCGCCATCGACGCGGTCATCCTGAAGCTCCTCGCGAAGGACCCCGGCAACCGCTTCGCGACGGCGGCCGACGCCTCCGCCGCGCTCGAGCAGGCGCTGGAGTCCCCGGAGGCGGGAGGCGATGACCGGGGCGCCGCCGCGGTCGCTCTCCTGAACGCGCTCTCGCGCGGGCGCCTCGTCGGCCGCGACGCGGAGCTCGCCGACGCGCGTGAGATCTGGCGTCGAGCGCGAGAAGGGAGCGGGCATTTCCTGCTCGTCTCGGGGGAGCCCGGGTCGGGGAAGACGCGCTTCGCGCGGGAGGTGCTGATCCAGGCGGCGGTGGACGGGGCGACCGTCCTGACCGGCGCCTGCTACGAGTACGAGGCCGCGACCCCGTACCTCCCGTTCGCCGAGGCGTTCCGCAAGTGGGTCACGGAGCAGAGGGACGACGCCGCCCTGAAAGCCGCCCTGGGTGAGGCGGCGCCCCGTCTCGCGAAGCTCGCCCCCGACATCGAGACGCGCCTCGGGCCGTTCCCCGAGCGTCACGAGCTCTCCCCGCACGAGGAGCGGTTGCTCTTCTTCGACGCGGTCGTGCAGGCGCTGCGCACGGCGGCCCGCGCGCGCGCCGCGGTCGTCTACGTGGACGATCTCCACTGGGCCGACAGCGCGTCGCTCCAGCTCTTGGGGCACCTTCTCCGCGCGCTGCGCGAGGAGCGCGTGCTCTTCCTCGCGTCGTACCGCGAGATCGAGCTCGACCGCGCGCACCCGCTGTCGAAGGCGCTCGTGGAGTGGAACCGCGACCGACTGACGACGCGCCTCCTGCTCAAGCGCTTCGACGCCGAGGGGACGCGCGCGCAGCTCTCGACGCTCCTGGGGCAGACGATCAGCACCGACTTCGCCGGCGCCGTTCACCGCGAGACGGAGGGGAACCCCTTCTTCGTCGAGGAAGTGCTCAAGGCGCTGATCGAGCAGGGGGCGGTGAGGCGCGAGAGCGGCCGCTGGGAGCGCAGCGACGTCGGGGATCTCGCGATCCCGCAGAGCGTGAAGGCGGCGATCGGGCACCG
>Ga0111538_10013100_pt1 | contig 10938 bp, 3 predicted proteins | sample SoiMethybrSBSTD1_FD_79669 | JGI IMG/M metagenome (GOLD analysis project Ga0111538, IMG submission 79669) | Bulk soil microbial communities from a Populus tree surrounding site in Tennessee, USA - Soil MetaG P. TD hybrid SBSTD1 (version 2)... | ecosystem: Environmental > Terrestrial > Soil > Tree... | reverse complement strand
GTCATCGCTGCGCGACCGTCTCGTCCTCGCGGGCACGGTGGGCGCCGCTGCGATCGCCGCGGTGGCGCTCTATGGCAGCAGCGGTGCGCCGACTGGCGCGACCAGCGCGACCGCCGCAGCTTCGGGCAACCCACTGCCGACCGTGGCTACGATGTCTCCGCCCCCGGCGGCGCCCCCCGTGGTGGCGTCCGCGCCCGCCCCGCCGCCCCCGGGGGGAACGGTAACGGCGACGGCCTCGTCGGGTGAGCATCGCTCCGTCGAGGTCCTCCCCGCCGCGAAACCAGCTGCCGAAGCTCCCCCCGCGGCTGCCACGCCGCCCCCTGCGCACCCCGCGCCGGCGCCCCGTGCCGCCAAAGGGCCGCGCCCCAAGCTCGCCAAGCAGCCGTCGAACAATCCGTACGACGACATGCAGCCGGGGCCTGCACCCGCCGCCGCTCCTGCCGCACCGGCCGCTGCCGGGGCCGAGCCGCTCGATCGCCTAGTCGACGAGCGGCGCTGACGCCGACGGCTACGAGCCGTCTCGCTCTTCCGCCGCCGATGCGCGCAACTCGGCAGCGCGCTCGGGATCGTCCTTGCGTTCGGCGATGTCGGCCAGCGCTCGGAACAGATCCGCGCGGCTGATCAGGCGATCGACGTCCTCGCGGGCGCTGCGGCGCAGCGTGAGCAGGGCTTGGTAGTTCTGGTTGGCCTGGTCGAGCTTGCCCTCGCTGTGAGCGAGGTGCGCGAGCATGTAGAGGATCTCGGCGTGGGCGGGGTCGATGCGCGCCGCTTGCTCGAGCTCTTTCAGGGCGCGTTTCTTGTCCGAGCCCGCGAGCGCTCGCGCAAGGGCGTGGTGGACGAGCGCGCGGTCCTTCGGTTTGCGCGTCCCGTAGTGGGCGAGCTGTGCGTCGAGAATGGCCACCGCTTCCGACCCTCGCTTGGTCTCGATGAGCGCGTTGGCGAGCTGTAGGCGCGGCGCCGCGTTCTCGGGCTCGAGCTCGATCACCTGGCGCAAGAGGGGGACGACACCTTCGGCGCTCTTCAGGCGATTGGCCTGCACGTCGACCGCCTGGGTCAAATACGAGAGGCGCTTGGCCGGCTCTTTGGCATGGTCGGCTTGGGTGGCGAGGAAATCCGCGAGAACGTCCCAAGCTTGCTCTTCGAGGTAGAGCCGCTGCAACCGCTGGGAGAGTGCATCCGCGTCGCGGAAACGTTCCACCGCTTGCTCGAGCCGGGAGCGGGCCACTCCTTTGTCGCGATCGGCGACGTACGCATCGGCGAGACGGAGGGTATTGGCGACGACCATGTCTGCCGGGCAAAGCTCGCAGATCCGCTCGAGCACCGCGGCCGCCTCTTTGGACTCGCCGCGACGCTCGTAGAGGCGCGCCAGCGCCTCGAGCGACCGTAGTCCGCCGAGCTCGGCGCCCCGCTTGTGGTTGGCGATGGCGCGACTCTGATCGGAGAGGCGCTCCTCGACGAGAACGGCTGCGCGGTCCCACAACTCTGCCGCCGCCGTCGGATCGGCGGTGGCCATCGCAGCCGCTTGCTGCTCCCACAGCGTGGCGAGCTCGTCGTGGAGACCTCGCCGTTCGAGCAGCTCGGCAAACGCCGCGACGCTGGCATTCGCTACCGCGTCGCTCGCGTCCTCTTTGAACAGCTCGCGGTAGATGGCGATCGCGCTGTCGGCGTCGCCGAGCTTTTCGGCCGTGCGCTGGGCGGCCTTCTGCTTCATGCGCCGCTTGGCACCGCGATCGAACGGCAGGCTCGCGCCGCGCCGCATGAGCTCGACGGCCCGCGCGACGTCGCCCGCTTCCTCGGCAAGAGCGATGAGCTGCTCGAGCGCCCAGCTGGCGAGCCCCTCCGTCGTCTTGGCCCCTGCGCTACCCGGCTTGTCGTCGCTCCAGCGCGCGAGCGCCAGATCGAACAGCTTGGCGCAGACCATGGGAGCGAGGGACGGCTCGTCGCGCCCGCGCACCGCGACGTCGGCCGCTTCCTTGAGGAGGCGAAGATCGCCCCCTTTGACCTCGGAGAGGCGCACCGTGGTGAGCACGTAGGCCCGCCCCGGCGTGCGCCCTTGCACCGCGGCCAGGGCCTCCAGGATTTCGACGCTGTTCGGGTCGTACCCGAGCGCGCGCACCAACGCCGGTTCCGCCGTCACGAGATCGCGCCGCACGTCGCGCTGGAAGCCCGCCACGCCCCACCAGAAGGCGCGCGCGATGTCGCTCGGCACCTCTTCGCCTTGCGGAAGCTTGGCGGCGAGGTCGGCCGCGCTCTCCCACTCTTTGCCTGCGACGAAAGCGCGAGCCAGCGCGTGCTGCGCCAAAGGCCGCACTTCGGGTCGACCTTGCGCCTCGGTGAGCCCCAGGCGCGACTTGGGGTCCGTCGGATCGAGCCGCAAGGCCTCGGCATACGCTTTCGCGGCGCGCTCGACGTCGTGCAGCCGATCGCGGGAGAGATCGCCGAGCGATCCCCACAGCCGCACGCGACGCTCCTCCCCCGCGGCTTCAATCTCTTCTTGGAGCAGCTTGGCGAGGTCTTCGAATCGACCCGTGCTTTCGAGTAGCGCCGAAAGCTTGGTGAAACTTTCTTCGTCGGGGCCGAACGCGCGGCGGATGTCGGTCCACGCTGCGATGGCTTGGCCCACGGCATCGAGCTCGCCCGCAAAAACGGCGGCGATGCGCGCGCGATCAGCGCGTGCCACCTGCGGCTCGGCCAGCGCGGCGCGCTTGTCGAGCGCGTCGATGAGATCTCCCCAGCGGCGCGCCGATTCGAAGACCGTCACGAGGCCGTCGAGCGCCTCGCGATCGGTCGCATCGTCGTCCAGCCGCGCCTTCCAAGCCCGCGCTGCGCGGTCCGGATCGGCCAGCACCGAGCTGGAAATGCGCGCCACTTCGCCGAGAGCCTCGCGGCGCGCCTTCTTGTTCTTTTCGAGCGCGGCGATCTTGTCGAGCACGGCGCACCGCTCGGCCGCGACGTGCTGCGAGGCGAGGAGCGGCTCGAGCTCGCGCGCCGCGGGCAGCACGATGTCGGCCGCCAGATCGCCGGCATCGACGACGCTGGAGAAAAGACCGATCGCTTTGGCAAAATCGCCGATCTGATCGCGGTACACGCGCCCCGCCTCGACGCGCAGGCGCGCCTGGAGGAGCGGATCGGCCGATCGCTGCGCCGCGTCGACCAGGGCCTCGGCGAGCCGATCGTGGCGATCGAGACGGCTGGCCAGCTCGGCCAGCGTGCGCCGATGCTCTTCCACCTCGGGCTCGAGGGCTACCAGGATGACGTAGCTGTCGAACGCGAGACCGATCTCCCCCAGCTCTTCGAGGTGCAGCCGCGCGCGCTGTTGATACAGCACGATGCGCTCGGCGTCGGCGTCGGCCGCCGCCAGCTCGACCTCGATGATGCGTACGACGTCCTCGATCTTCTCCTGCATCAGGTAGCGCGGCTTGAGCAGCGACGCGGCCCGTTCGACGAGGTTCGGGGTGAGCGGCATGGGCTCGACGGCGTCCATCTTGGGCGCGCTCGAACGCGAGACGCCGCTCGGCGCCACCGAGAGTCTGGGTGCCGGCGTCGCTTCGCCCGGCAAGAGAACACGGCGGAGAAGCCCGTATCCTTCGTCGGAAGCTGGGTCGGCGGCCAGCATCTGTTCGACCAGGGCCAGCGCCTTGACCTGGTTGCCCATGGCCAGCAACAGCCCCGCCATGCGCGCGCGGATCGCTTGCGCGGCTTCCACATCGTTCGTCGCGTCGAGGCGCGTCTCTAGCAGCGCGACGAGGCGCTGATGGTGTCCGCGCTTTTCGTAGAGACGCTCCAGCGCGGCCAGTGTCGCGGCGTTGCCGGTGCGGATCGCCGAAAGTCGCTCGAGGTAAGCGATCGCGCGATCGGAATCGCGGGCGAAGTTGCGGGCCGCTTCGGCCGCCTCTTCCAAGAGCTCTGCCTGGCCACTGCCCGGAGCTTTCTCGATCGCTTGATCGTAGAGCGAGAGCAGATCGCCGTAGCGCTCACCCGAGATGAAGGCGAGCTTGAGCCGCTCGAAGGCCCAGGCACCGCCGGGGAGCGCCTGGATGCGCTGCAGAAGCGTGATGGCCCCCTCCGGATCCTCGAACCACTCTTCGTAGAAATCGACCGCGCGACGCGCGACCCATTCTGCGATCTCCGGCTCCAGGTGCTTGTCGAGCATGGCGCGGTAGCCGTCCATGACGGGCTGCGGACGGCGGAGCGAACGGGCAAGCTGCTCTGCGGCATCCCAGAAGAACTGCGCGTCAGGAAAGTCCGCCGCGGCTTGCAGCGCCGTGAAGAGCGCCTCATCGGGGCGCTCCGACAAGAGGTCGAGCAGACGCTTGTACCAACCCTTGCGACCCTCCAAGAGCTCCGGCGTGTCGGCCGGTGCGCCCAAAAGAACGCGCAAGATGGTCGCCGCCCGCTCTTTGGTCGGCGCGTTCTCGCTCGCCCGCTCGAGCATGGCAGCGGCACGGGGTCGCGAAGAAGCTCGCCCGAGCGCACGCTGGAGGATGGGGAGGGCGGTGGGGTCCGACGGCGTGACCTCGAGCACCGGGAGGATCACGGCCAGCGCTTCGTCGGCGCGATCGAGCTTCTCCGACAAGAGATGCCCCATGCGCAGCTCGATGCCGGCCCGCACCGCGCCTTGCGTGCGCTCGCGCAAATCGGACAGCGCAGCCAGCGCGCCTTCGGCATTGTCGAGATCGAGCAGCAACCGGACGATGGCAAAACGCGCCGTGATGCACTCCGAGTCGTACTCGAGCACGCGGCGGTATGCTTCGACCGCAGCCGGCAGGTTGCGCACGCTTTCGTGCGCCTTCGCGGCGGCGAGCAGCGCCCCCGTTCGATCGAGCCCCTTCGGGTCGTTGCTACGCCAAGCCGCGAGCCATTGCGCGTCGGCTCGCCGGCCGTCGGTTTGTGGCGCCTTGGCGAGGAACGCGTCGAAAGCCTGGGAGAACGAGGTTGCGTCGTCCGCCGAGGCGACGAGCGCACGCAGGATAGTGCCCACTTCGTCGGCGCGGGCGGTGTCGATGGAAAGCACGCGCGCTTTGGCGGCAAGAAGACTCTGAGCGTGGGTCGTGAAGGCGCGCACATACCGGCGAAGGGCGGAATCGACGGCCGTCGCGAATTGGCGCGATGCGCCGGCCTGAATCGAGGACGGCTCCATATCGAGCACGACCTTCACCGCATCCCGCTCGTCGACGATGTTCTCGAGCAAAGCATCGTAAATGGCAGGAATGCGATTCCACTCCCCAGCCTCGCGGTAAATCTCGACCAGCCGTTCCCCCGCTTGGCGATCGCCAGGGAAGAGCGCAAACATCCGCTCGTACAGCCGGCGCAGCATGTCCCCGCCGAGCTTGGCCGTGGCGGCGAGATCGGCCGCACGTTTGAAAGCAGTCACCGCCCCTTCGACATTGCCGAGCTTGGTCGCGCAAAGATCGCCGAGCTGCTCGAGCCAAGCCACCTCTTGACGCGCATCGTTCGCGCCGAGGATCCGCCGCTCGAGCAGATTGCGCTGCGTTTCGGCATCGCCCGCCGCCTGCGCGGTGCGCTCGATTGCGTCGAGAATGTCGTCTGCGAGGCGCGCGCTCGCGAGAAGCTCGCGATAGTGACCGAGCGCGCGGTCGAGCTGGCCGCTCTTCGACGCGACATCGGCCATGCGCACGACCAGCGCAGCACGTCGTTCGCCTTCCGCGGCGGCCGCGCGCCCTTCGAGCTCTTGGTAAAGCCCGGCGTGATCGCCCATTCGGCTGAGCGCGTCGAAGAGGGCATCCTCGGCGGCGACGTCGCTCGGCGTCTCCGCGAGAAGGGCGCGCAGGGTGGCGATGGCCGCGGCATCGTCGCCCGCTTCCTGGCTCTGGATGCGTGCGATGGCGTGAAGGTTCTGCCGGCGCGCCTTCTTGTCGCTCGAACGCTCGAGCCCCGCGCGGTACACGGCGATCCTGTCTTCGATGCTCCCCTGCTCGATGACGAGCCCTTCGATGCGCTCCTTCAGCGCCTGATCGGTCGGCTTGTACTCCGCAGCCGCGCGGTAGAGCACGAGGGCCTTCGGCGCTTCGCCCGAAGCGAGGAGCGCGTCGCCCGCGCGGGTGGCGAGCAAGAAGAACGCCTCGCTGTCCACCGCGTGGTCGCCGAGGGCGCGCGACAGCACCGCGGCGAGGAGCGCCGGTTGAGCAGCTTTTTCCGAGAGCAGCTCGACGCGAGCCACCCAGCGCGCCATCTGTCCCGATTTGCTGCCCACCGCGATCCGCAGCGCTTCTCCGCTTACCCTGAGCGCGCGCGTCACGTCGCCTTGATTTTGGTCGAGGATGTTCGTCATCTCGTCGAGGATGACGAGACGAGACTCGACGTCGGTGGTCGCCTTGACACGCGCTTCGAGCACCGCGAGAAGCCCCGCCCAGTGTTGATCCTGGCGGTAGATCGGCTCGAGCAACTCGGCGGCGCCGAGAGCGGCATCGGGGATCTTGAGAAGCCCCTCCACCGCCTTGCGCGCCGTCGCCGCTTGCGGATCAATCGCGAGCACGGCGCGGAACGCCTCCAGCGCGCCCGCCGCGTCTTTCAGCTGCTTGAGCAGCACGATGCCGAGCCGCGTCAAAAGGTCGGCGTGCTCTTCCCGCGGGGCGAGCGCGATTTCCTGCCTCAGGACATCGGCCAGCTCGGCGAAAGCGCCTTCCTTTTCGAGCAGGGGGAAGAGATGGGCGTGCACCTCGCGCGTCGGCCCGTGCGTCTGCGCGAGCTCGCGCCAAATCGCGAGCGCGGCCCGCGCATCCGCGGCCTTGCCGGCGCGAAGCTGCGCCGCGCGCGTCGCGAGCGCGCGCGCCTCTTTCTCGTCGCTCGATCCCACCGAGCGAAGCTCGAGGATCGCCGCCAGCTGCTCGTCGTCCCCTGTCGAGTGGTAGAGCGTTTCCAGCGCGTCGAGTGCGCGGCCGCTCATGGGCGAGCCGATGAGCTCCTTCCACGCCACCACCGCGCGCTGCGGATCGTTCAAACGATCCTGGTACAGGTACGCCAGGCGCTCGACGGCGGCCCAACGCGCCGCGTCGTCCCTCTCGAGACGCGCCACGACGTCGAGCGCGCCGGCCAACTTGACGGCTTCGCCTTCGTCGTACACGGCGGCGAGCCCCCGGGCCGCGACGAGCATCGACGATTCTCCGGCTTGCGCGGCGAGCACCTTCTCGAACGCGGCGCGAGCGCCCGCCGAATCGCCGCGCTCGAGCGCAAATTGCCCGAGCTCGGCCTCGATCACGAGCCGCGTGGCGGCATCCTTGACGTTGGCCGCGGCGGAAGCGAGCAGCTTCACGGCGTCCGTCCCGCGCCCGAGCGCCGCGCTCACCTCGCGGTAGCGACGCCGCACCTCTTCGTCGGAAATGTCGCTGCCGATTGCCTCTTCGAGCAGCGGTAGCGCCCCCGCCAAGTCGGCGAGCTGGTCCTGCTTCAGCGCCGCCAATCGCTTCACGAGCTCGAGCCGCTTGGCACCGCGCACGGTTGCCAGCTGCGACTCCAACACCGCAGCGGCATCGGCAAAATCACCGCTGCGATCGAGCGCGCTCGCCACCGCGGCCGCCGCCCGCGCACCGAGCGCGCGATGACCGAGCAGGCCGCGCGCCGCCTCGAGGGCCGCGGCGTGCGTGGCCTCCTGCTGGAGCAGCACCTCGGCATGCGGCAAGGCGCGGTCGCGCTCGTCGAGCTCTTCGCAGTAGAGCCGCATGAGCCGCTCGCGCAGGGCGAGCTCGTCGGCATCGCGCTTGTTGGGGCGGCTGGCCAAGATCTGTTCGAGCCACTTGGCCGCGTCCTTGACCCTACCTGAGCGAAGGTAATGCGCTTCCAAAGCTTCGGTCGCCACGCGGTCGCTGGGATCGAGACGAACGATCTGCTGATAGAGCGTAATTGCCTGCTCCGGCTTGTCGGGCACGAATTCGGCGAGCTCCGCGGCGCGCCGCAAGAGCGCGAGCTGCTCTTCGACCGTCGGACGGTGCCCGGCCGCTCCGGAGTAGAAGTCGATGAGCGCGCGCGTATCCTGGCGCGCGGTGAGCAAACCCTCCAAGCGTGTGAACGCTTCATTGGCCGAAGGCGACGCCGAAAGAGCGCGCTGCAAGAGCGCGGTGGCCTTGTCGGCATCGGCGGCAATCTCTTCGAAGAACGCTGCCGCCCGGGTCAGCACCTCCGCCAAGATGGGCGCGAGGAGCAGTTTCATCTTCGTCGACTGCAGTAAGTAGTCGTACGCGGCGCCAAGCTCGGCGACGCGACCATCGCGCACTGCCGCGACGTGGAGCGCGTCCCACATCTGCCGTTGTGATTGTCCTTTGACCGCGCTGCCGACGAGCAGCTCGAGGATGAGCGGCTCGGATTCCAATTTCTTTTCGATGATTTGTGCGGCGCGGTCGAGCTTGAGAGCGGTGCGTGCGCTTGGGTGCGTGCTTCGAGCTACGGACATTCGCTTATGAGAGCGCGTGATAAAGGCGCTCTTCTCCTTCATTCACGATACAAGATCTGGATTTGATTCCAATCCTCTTCGCCATGGACGGCGTGGGAAATCATTCCGTCTCGCTTCGTATCGAGCTTCGATAAGGGCTCTTCGCCGCGATCGATCGCGCTACGTGCAATGCACTCGTGTTGCGACGCTGGGCCAGAAGATGTCGACTTACATCGCCCCATCCCGCTTTTCTTGCGAGCAACGCGCGACGTCTCACGACCGCTGCGCTCAATCGCCGATCATTGCGCCCAACTATCGTCAAACTCGGCGCGTCAAACTCAACGCGTCAAGCGGTAAGACCAACGAGGGGCCGCGCGCGAAGTTCATGACAAACGACCACACGCAACGTCATCACCTCGCAGAGGGCGATGCTGCATCGAAAAGGAAGAATTCACAGGGAGGAACGGAGGCGGGGAGAAAGATCCTTTTTAGGGGCGGCGCCTTCCGCACCGCCCCAGATACGACGACCGACGGCCAAACAAAAAATCCCTCCCCGCCTCCCCGCCTTGTGAATCCCAACAACCAGGTCGAGAGCGTGTGTCAAGCTGCGACGGCGCGGCTACGTGGCGCGTCGCGACGGCGCGTCGGGCCACGAAGGCGCGTCGAACCGCGACGGCGCGAAGCTCGCTCAGGCCGCGCCAGCGCCGGCGGGGTCGATGTCCTCGTCGATGTCGTGACTCGATTCGCGCGTCATGCCGAGCGACACGAGACGCGTCCAACGGAGTCGCGCCGCGTCGAAGGCGATCAGCACCATGCGCGTCCGCGTCACGGGATCGGGGTACACCGACGCGCCGAAGACTTCGGCGGCGTCCGACTCGGTGAGCGGAAGATCGGGCGGGATAGTGCGACCCGTTTCGAGCCAATGATCGAACGTCTCGTTCGCCCATGCGACTCCGCGCTCGTACGCCTTCATCGAGCGTTCACTGCGCGGTGCCTCTTGCTCGTCGTTGTCAAGCATCGCCAAACCTCGTCGAGGAGAGCCTTATACCATTGCCCGCCGGTGCCGATCGGCATTTTTGCCGGTGGGAAATTATGTAGAGGTAGCGGACGGAAATGTTGAAGCGACACCGGTTATCCACAGGTGCACTTCGCGTTCACCGCGCGTATCGCGGATCGCCGCAGCACGGCGCGGCGTCGGCGCTACGCCACGCGCTCATGTGATTGAGCCGCGGGACGGACGCTCTTCGTTCGCCACACGGGCGGTTACGACGGCAGATGGTTTTGAAAATGGGCCCAGAAGTCGAAATTGGGACCACGCGGAGGTCGGTGAACCCGAGACCGCCGAGCGTCGTCGTCATTGCGCGGCTTCGAAAGCGGGCACGTAGATGGGGACATCGCGGCGGCGCGCTGCGAGGATCGACAGCGTGTGGCGATTGAGATGATCGGAATGGTTGTGACTGATGAAGATGCCGTCGGCCGCCGCGAGACGTTAGCCAATCGCGCGGAGGGCGCTGCGAGAGCCACCAGCCGCGGCTGAAAGCCGGGCCGACCAGCCAAGGATCGGTGAACAAGCGGTATCCGTTCGCCACGAGCTCCATGCAGGCGGGCGCATAGAACGTCAGCGTGAACTCCCCTTCCCCGAGAGCGCGACGCACGCTACGCCCGTCGTCCCACGGCTTCGACGGAGGCACGTCGTAGATCGCGACGTTTCCCGACGCGTCGATCTCGACTGGAAGCTCTTCCTGACGCAGATCGCCGCGAGGGTTGGCGTACGTCATCGTCGACGCATCGAGCTTCCAACCGTGCTGCGGGCAGATGAGCTCGCACCCTTTGGCGCGTGCGAAGCGGCTCCCCTGGTGACGGCAGCGATTGGGGGCGGCCCGAACGGCGCCCAACGCATCACAGCAGACGATGACGGCCCCCCGCCCGCGACGAGGCTCGGCTCTCGCCCAATGGCATCCCCATCGAGCGTCACCACCAGCTCTCGCGGGGGCGAACCCATTACGCACCGCTCGAGCAAACGTCGTGCCGCGTGTGCCGGGGCCGATTTCCAGCGCGACCCGCGGCCAAACCAACGACAGAGAGCCCTGCGATTCAGCGTTTCCCGGGCGCTTGGGGTAGCCGCACCGTCAGCCCCGGAGCGTCAACGACTTGACGCTCCGGCGGCATCGATGTGCTACGAGGCTCCTCATGTTGGTCTTCCTCATTCCGGTCCTCATCCTCGCGGGGGCAACGTCGATCGGCATTGCCGCCGAGATTTCGCAGAGCCAATCGCCCGCCGCCCAGTCGGCGCCCAAGACCGAATCGCGCCCGGCCCCGGCCCCCGCCCGCGTGCCCTAACAGCGACGGCAAAATACCGAGCTCATCGGACTTCTGGCCGGCGCCGCCGCCAAAAAGTTCTCATTTCCCCGAGAGACGCGTCACCATTCGGTCATGGCGATGCGCTTTCTTCGAATGGGTCCGTTGGCATTGCTGGGAGCTGCCGCCGCCGCCCTCATTTCCAGCTGCGGCGGTAGTCGATCCCTGCCGCGCGAAGCGCTCGTCGCGCGAGC
>Ga0111538_10013099_pt1 | contig 10938 bp, 5 predicted proteins | sample SoiMethybrSBSTD1_FD_79669 | JGI IMG/M metagenome (GOLD analysis project Ga0111538, IMG submission 79669) | Bulk soil microbial communities from a Populus tree surrounding site in Tennessee, USA - Soil MetaG P. TD hybrid SBSTD1 (version 2)... | ecosystem: Environmental > Terrestrial > Soil > Tree... | reverse complement strand
TCGAAGCGCATCAATGGCACCTTCCGATAGAAGAGGTCGGCCGCCTCGTCGATCCGTCCGGCGCGAAATTGCGTGACGATCTCGACGAGGATCGCCGGGAATGCGAAGCCGGTCATCGCGCCGGCCGCCCCGGACATCAGTTCCTCCAGCAGGAACACACCCCCCAATCCGCCGAACACGCTGACCTCGAGGCCGCTGGCCGCCTCCAGGATGCGCGCCGTCTTGAGCGGCGTCGGCGGATCTTCGAGCTTGATCGTGCGCGCCGCCGGCACGTCACGCGCGATGCGTGCGAGGAGCGACGCTTCCATGGCGTAGCCGGAAATCGGCGGGTAGTCCTGCACGATGATCGGAAGGTCCACGGCGGCGGCGACTTCCGCGAAATGCCTGGCGACCGCATCCGAATTGATCTTCGGCATGCGCGGCGGGCTGATCATCACCGCCGCTGCGCCAGCGGCCCTGGCCTTTCTCGTGTATTCGATGCAGGTGCGAAGACCTTCCGCGGTCGCGCCGGCCACGACCGGCACGCGTCCGTTCACGTGTGCGACGACGGTGTCGAGGACCTGGTCGCGCTCGGCGTCGGTCAGCCGCGCGACCTCGCTGGTGACGCCGAGCGCCGTGAAGCCGTTGACGCCGTCGGCGATGAACAGATCGATGACCCGCCTGAGGCTCGCGAGATCGAGATCGCCGGACGGGGCAAAAGGTGTCGGCAGAACGGAGAAGACGCCGCCAAAGACCGCCATCGGTTCGCTCAGGCGGAGCGCGGGCCCTTCAGGCCCACGCCCGCTCGCGCCCCTGCGGTGGCGCCGCGACGAGTCGTGTTAAGCACTTTCGAATCCCAGTTGAAGCTCCTGACGATCTTGATCAGCTCGCGCGCGGCTTGCGACAGGTAGCCCTGCTCGCGGTAGATCATCAGCGTGCGCCGCGGCATGTCCAGCTCCGCGACCGGAATCTGGACCAGGGCGCGGTCGCGCAGCTCCTGCGCGACGGTGATGCGCGGCACGATGGCCATGCCGACCTCCGCCTGGACGAAGCTCTTGATGTTCTCGAAGCTCCACAGCTCCGCGGCGATCCGGCAGGGCGTCTGATGCTGTTCGAACAGCCGCAGGATCTTCTGTTCGGTGCTGCTGCACAGGTGATGGACGACGAAGCGCTCGCCGCCCAGATCGCGAACGTGGATATTGGGACGCTCGGCCAGCGGGTGACGTGGCGCGGCGACCAGAATCATCTCGTCGGCGTGAACCTCGACGCATTGCAGCTCGTGGAAGCCCGGTTCGTCCTTGACGAAGCCGACATGGACCTCGCGGTCCATCACCTGACGCGGAATTTCCGCGAGCGGGCTCCGGTAGATGCCGACCTTGACGTCCGGAAAGCGAGTCAGGTAGTTGCGCAGCGGCGCGGGCAGCAGATAGACGGCGGCCGATTCGTGGGCGGCGATGTTGAGCGTGCCGGTCTTGAGCGTCTTCAACGCTCCCAGGTCGCGCATGGCGTCGTCGCGGGCGCGGACCATCTTGCGCGCGTACTCCAGCAGCGTCTTCCCGGCTTCCGTCAGCGACACGTCGTGAAGGTCACGAGCGAATAGCTGACCTCCGATCTCTTCCTCGAGCTTCTTGATGCTCTGGCTGACCGCCGGCTGCGTGCGCGACACGCGCTCGGCCGCGCGTGTGAAGGTGCCTTCCTCGACGACCGCCAGAAAGTGTTCGAGTTGGAGAAGATCCATACAGTTCTCGAGGCGGTGATCCGGTGAAATGGATCAGGGCGCCCGCAAAATGCGTCGACGTGAACAAACCGCTTCAAAACCGGCGTGCAGCCCGTGCGCGCCTGCGGCAGTATATGCCGACGACTGTCGGCTTATCGCGCGATTAGAAGAATCGATTGGACCCCAATGAGTGGCGCCCGTATCGTCGCGGCAAGGGTTTACAATCCACAGCCACGATCCCGCTCAGCGAAAGTGAGGAAGCATGAGACTGGTTCTTCGCGTAGTGCTCGGTGTGCTCTGCGTGCTTGCGGCCGCGACGGCGGACGCCCAGGTCGTGAACGGCTCGATTACCGGCACGGTGAGCGATACCGGCGGCGGCGTGTTGCCTGGCGTGAACGTCACGCTCACCGGCGACCGGCTGATCGGCGGCAGTGAAACCCAGATTACAGATCCCACCGGCACCTACCGGTTCGATCGCCTGTCCCCCGGCACCTACGCGGTGAGATTCGAACTGCAGGGCTTCAAGGGGATCCTTCGCGAGGGCATCATCGTCAACGCGGCGTTCGTGGCCACGATCAACGTGAAGCTCGAGGTCGGGAGCGTGTCCGAATCGATTACCGTCACGGGCGAGTCGCCGACCGTCGACACCAAGTCGAACGTCCAGCAGACGGTGATGAACCAGGCCATCCTCGAGGGTGTCCCGACCGGCCGCGATCCGTGGTCGCTGGCGAAGCTGATTCCGGGCGTCCAGGTGGCGACGTATGACGTCGGCGGCACCCAGTCGATGCAACAGAGCAGCATGTCGGCGCACGGCTCCAACACCAACGACGTGAGCTACAACATCGACGGCGCCACGGTGAACTGGCCGGGCGGCGGCGGCGGTGCGACGATGCTGTATTACGACCAGGGGATGTTCGAGGAAGTGAACTACATGACGTCGGCGATTCCGGCCGAAGTGATGGCCGGCGGCGTGTCGATCAACATGGTGACCAAGGACGGCGGCAACCAGTGGAAGGGCAACCTCCGCTACAACTTTGCCAACGACAATCTGCAGGCGACGAACCACGAGGATGCGGCCGCGGCGGCGTTGGCGGTCGGCAACACGTTCCTCGGCAACCCGACGCAGAAGACCTACGATATGAACCTGTCGGGTGGCGGCAGGCTCGTCGAGAATCGTCTGTGGGTGAACGGCACGATTCGCAAGTGGGTCGTGAACAAGCTGGTCAACGCGAAAAACCTCGATGGCAGCCAGGCGCTCGACGACAACGATCTCGTCAACTACTCGGGAAAGGTCGTCGCGGCTCTGACAACAAACAACAAGGTGTCGGCGTCGTACTTGTGGAACAACAAGATCCGGGGCCATCGCCGCGATACGCCGCCCAACAGCGTGCCCGACATCGCCGCGCTCAAGCAGACCAACCCCGCGTCGACGACGCAGGCCAAGTACACGGGCATCAGGAACCGGCTCGTGTTCGAGTCCAATTTCAGCGTCATGGACGGCCAGACCAACTATCTCTATCAGGACGGGACGCCGGCCACCGCGATCCGGCGGGTTGACAACACGCTGTCGACGGCAGACTTCGCCGCCGCCCGCGAAGAGCACCAGCCCAACTCGCGCTACCAGTTCGACAACATCTTCACGTATGCGGCGAACGGGCTCGGTGGCAGCCACATGCTCAAGGGCGGCGTGCAGTGGGGCCGGCTGTACTACGAATCGCAGCAGACCGTTCTCGGCGACCATTACGTCGAGTACTCGAACGGCGCGCCGGCGCAGATTCGCGAGTGGAACACACCGACCAACCCCAAGAACATCGCGAAGGTCACCGGCTTCTTCGTGCAGGACGCCTGGTCGACCGGCCGGCTCACGCTGAATCTCGGCATGCGCTACGACCGGTACAACGGCATCCTGCCGGATCAGTCGAATCCGGGCGGGTCGTTCATCGCGGCGCGAACGGTTTCCGAAAAAACGGCCATCGAGCAGAGCATCGCGGTCTGGCGCACCGGCGCCTCGTACGATCTCGTCGGCAACGGCAAGACGGCGTTGAAGGCCAGCTACAGCCGTTACGGTCTGCAGGTCGGCATCGACCGCGTGACCAACGTCAACGAGCTCTCCGCCGGCAGCCGCACCTGCCCGTGGACCGACCCGAACCGCGACGGCGTTTTCCAGCTGTCGGAGGTCAACCCGGCCCAGTGCTCGGCGTTCAGCGGCGGCGTCTCGACGTTCTACGCGGCCGACGGCGTCGATTGGCCCTACTCGGACGAAGTGACGGCCGGCGTCGAAACGCAGGCGGCCGCTGGCGTCCGCCTCGGCGCGATGTTCTACTACCGGACCAACCGCGCGCAGTTCGGTCAGCGGAATACGGCCGTTCCGACCAACACCTACTCCGCGTTTACGTTTAACGTGCCAAATGGTCCGGGTGGAACGGTGACCAGTCCGAAGCCGATGACCGTGACGGCGTACAACCTCGCCTCGTCACTGGTCAGCGCCCAGAACAACATCCGTGACAACGACGCCTTCCTCGACACGGCCTACAAGGGCGTCGAATTCACCGCCACCAAGCGGTTGCAGCGCTGGCAGATGGTGGCGGGGCTCACGCTCGGCAAGAACGAAGGCGGCCCGACAGCACCCGGCGGGTTCACCAATTCCGCCGATCTGAACGATCCGAACGTGACGCTCTATTCCAAGGGCACCATCGGCAACGACTCACAAGTGGCGTTCCGCCTGTCGGGTTCCTATGATCTGCCGAAGGAGATCAGGATTGCCGGCGCCTTCATCGCGAACAGCGGCTACCCGTATCAGTCGCTATTCACGATCACGCGAGCCGCGGCCGCGTTGCAGGGCGTCAACCTGACGCGCGCCAGCCAGACGGTGTTTCTGAGCGAACGCGGCGACGAGCGCTTCCCGAGTGTGAAGACGGCCGACGTGCGGATTTCACGCACCTTCCGCATCGGGTCGCGCCGGATCACGCCCGACATCAACTTCTTCAACATCGGCAACGCGGCGCCGATCGTGAACCTGACGACCGGTGTTGGCTCGACCTACCTGGCGCCGGCCGAAATCCTGGCGCCGCGCATCATCCGGGTCGGGTTCAGCGTCGACTTCTAAAGGGGTAGCATCCATGCGTTCGATCGCGCGCCTCGCCGTTCCGCTCGTTGCGATGTTCGCGGTCACCAGCACGCCGGGCGCACAGGCGCCCGGCGCCGCCGGCGCCAAGGCGGCGGTGCACGCGCGTCAGGTCAAGCGGCTGCTCATCACCCACGCGATGATCATTCCCGGGACCGGCGTGCCGGCCTCCGGACCCAGTGACATCCTGGTCGAGGACGGGCTGATCGCCCGGATTGGCAACAGCGCCGGCGGACGCTGGCCCGAAGCCGACGCCGTCATCGACGCCGGCGGCAAGTACGTCATGCCGGGCCTCGTCAACACCCACATGCACTGGCACGAGGAGCGTGTCGGTCCGATCCCGATCCAGTACGAGCGGAACCTCTACCTCGCAGCCGGCATCACCACGGCGCGCGAGGTCGGCGGCGACTTCGAGAAGACCAAGCAGTGGCGGGCCGAGAGCGCGGCGCACACGATCGTCGCGCCGCGTATCGTGCTCTATCCGATGCTCGCGAACCTGCTCAAGCCAGGGCAGACGTTCAATCAGACGCCCGAGGAGTACCGGGCGCTCGTCAGAGAGGCCAAAGCGCGCGGCGCCGACGGCATCAAGCTGATCGGCCCGATGGAGAAGGACCAGGCCGCGGCCACGCTCGACGAGGCGAAGAAGGTCGGCCTGCCGACCACCGTCCACGTCGCGGTGGGCGAGGCAACCGCCCGCGATTTCGTCGACGGCGGCGTCAACTGCATCGAGCACTTTTACGGCGTCGCCGACGCCTCGCTCGACGGCATCCAGGACTTTCCGCCGGAGATGAACCTCGCCAACGAGATTCACCGCTTCGGCCGCGCCGGCGAGTTGTACACGCAGCGCAACTTCGACCACGCGAAGCTCTCGAAGCTGCTCGACGACATGGTCGCGAAGGGGGTGGCCTGGAGCCCGACGATGTCCACCTACGAGGCGGCGCGCGACCTGATCCGTGCGCAGAACCTCCCCTGGTACCGCGACTACCTGCACCCGTCGCTCGAGGAGTACTACAAGCCGAGCATGCTGCGTCACGGCACGTTCTGGACCGGTTGGACCGAGGACCAGGAAGTGAAGTGGAAGAAGAACTATCAGGTCTGGATGGCCGCTCTGCGCGAGTTCGGACTGAAGGGCGGCATCGTCACGACCGGTGACGACGCGGGGTTCCTGTACGGCTCGTTGTACGGGTTCGGGATCAGCCGCGAGCTGGAACTGCACCACGAGGCCGGCTTCCACCCGCTCGAGGTGCTCAAGCACGCGACGTCGAACGGCGCCCGGGTGCTGGGACTACAGGACCGCCTGGGCCGCATCCGCCCCGGCTTCATCGGCGACCTCCTGGTCGTGAACGGCAACCCGCTGGAGAACCTGCGCCTGATGAATCCGTATGGAACCGACCTGATGTCGGTCAACGGTCAGATCATCAACAACTACTCGGGCAGCGTGAAACCGAACGACCCGAACGTGAAGTCGGTCCACGGCGGCGGCATCGAGTGGACGATCAAGGACGGCATCCCGTACCACGTCCCGACGCTGATGAAGGAGGTCAAGGACATGGTGACGAAGGCCCGTACCGAGCGTCCCCGATCGACCTCGCAGCCCTGACGCCGCCCGCGCGGCGAATCGCAGCCGACATCTTTGTCTGATTCGCTGAAGAATCAGACAATATTGTCTCGATCGCGGTGCCGCGGACGCACCCGCCCCAGGGAGCGCCGGCGGCACACGCGTTGCTTCGTGTTGTACATCACCCCGCGGACGCGACCGGATCGTCTGCCGTACGCCAGCAACTCCGCGGTTGTGCCGTTGCAGCCGTCTGCGTCGCCGCTATGGCTCGTCACCGACGAGCCGCTCGTCAACGAGCTGGTTGGGTATCTCGAGACCATGCGGCGGCGCATCACGGCGGACCCCCATGCCGCGTACAGGTTCACGTTCAGCCGTGCGCATCTGGTCGACGTGCGTGTCGCGTTCGCCCGCATGATCCGGCGCGGCGAGGAGAAGCTGCACCGTCTCTGCGAGCTCCTGTGCGCCAGCTACTTCGAGTCGCCGTACACGCTCCAGAATGTCGTCATCGGCGAGGTCGAGACCACACGGGAACGTTTCACGCTGGTGCAGCCGCTGGTGCCGGCCGACCTCTACTCGCACACCGACCTCGATCTCGGGACGCGCCAGCTCCGGCGGCTGCGTTACCACGATGGCCGGCGCTGGAGCCGCGCGGCGCTGGTCGCGAACATGGTCGAGTACCAGCCCGAGGCGCCGAACCGATGGGCCATCTACAAGTTCATCAGCCGCATCAAGGCGGAAGAGCAGATCTGGAATAAGGTCGTCGATACCATCTTCGGGCTCGATCGTCTGGTCCGCGCCGACAAGCAGCTGCGGCACCTGGGACGGTTTGTGAAGGATGTGTTTGGTGTCAAGGCGGTCGTCAGCGACCCCGAGCGGGCGCGGGCGCTGCACGCGGCCTTGCAGCGAGGCGCCTGGACGTCGTCGATCCTCGAGGCGCACGGGGTGCCGATATCCGACGTCACCGCGCGCATGGAATTCATCGAGGTCAAGGACTACATCGCGCCATGGGGCCGCAAGGCGACCGGGTGGGCGGCCATCAAGTCGGTCTTCCGCTGGTGGGACACGATGGTCGAGGTCCAGGTCCAGCCGCTCGCCAACTTTCATCGCGAGCGCGAGGCGCTGACGGCCGAAAGCCACGAAGGCTTCAAGGCCCGGCGCGAAGCGCTGCGGAACCAGATTGCCGATCGCATGCCGCTGTTCCGCTTCTATCGCGATCTGCTTCGCTGGCTGTTTCTGTCGCCCGCCGAACCTGCTCCCACCTTCGACGCCGTCGATATCGTCATCACCGACTGAACGATGCGACATTCTTGTCGCGTCTTCCGGTCGCGTCCTTCAGATATGTAGGACGCTGAGCGTCGCCGCCTTTCCCCGATCAATCAGAAACCCAATCGATCTGGCGATTCGAAGATCCATCGGCGCCGCTTCGGCTGGCGGCCATCTTGCTCTCGAGCGGCACGCGCGCGTGTTGAACGTTGGCGCGCGCCATCGACGCGTTGCAAGTATTCCAGGAGGAGGCCATGCGAGTCGTGTCCCTGTTGGTGGCGCTTACCTTCACGGCCAGTCCGGCCATCGCTCAATCACCGCAGCCCATTCACGCATCGATCGAGCGGGCCGCCGCCGCTGGGTCGGAGCAGACGGCCTCGCCTTCCACGAGCGGCCAGTCTGCGGGGAAGCGGGCACTCTTCTGGACCGGCCTGGCGACCAGCATCGCCGGCGTGACGACGTCAGCGCTCGGACTGACGGCATTCAGAACCGAAGACAGCAGCACCGGCAATGCCCCTCGAAGCACGTATCTGGCCTGCGTCGAGCAGAAGAACAGCAACGCCGTCTACGCCACGAACCAGTGTGACGCGTTGAAGGGCAAGAATCTGAAGCTGCTGTGGGGCGGCGCCGCACTCGGCGGCCTGGGCGCGGTCCTGATGATCACGGGGACCAATACCAGCGCGGAACTGTCGTCCGGCGCCATCGGCGTCTTTCATCACTGGAAGTTCTGATCGACCTGTAGCCGCAAGCCTGGGAGGATGACATGTCAGGATTTGTGCGCGTTCTCGTTCTGTTCGCGGTGCTGCTTGCGCCGGCGGTGGCGTCAGCCCAGCGCGCGACGACCGGCACCGTGACCGGGAGAGTGGTCGATTCGAGCGGTGCGGTGTTGCCCGGCGCCACCATCACGCTGCAGAGCCCCGAGGCCCTCGGTCAGTTCGGCGCCGTGAGCGACGCCGACGGGCTCTTCCGTGTCGCGAACCTTCCGCCGGCAACCTACGACGTCAAAGCGGAGCTCTCCGGCTTTCAGACCGTGATCCGCCGCGAAACGGTGCGCCTCAACGGCGTGCTCGAGGTCCAGTTCACGCTGAACGTCGGGTCGGTTGCCGAAACCGTGACGGTCGTCGGCCAGTCGCCGATCGTCGATCCCGAGCGTGCCGGCTTGTCGGTGAACATCAGCAACAAAGCGCTGACCTCCGTGCCGGTGACGACCAACCGCCGCTTTCAGGATGCCTGGCTCGTGGTGCCGGGCGTCGCCATCAATCCGGCGACGCTCGAGTTGACCGGCTCGGAACGCCGCACCAGCATGGATGGCGCTGACGTCACCGATCCGTACGGCGGCGACATCTTCTCGGTGAACCTCAATTACGACGCCGTCCAGGAGGTGGAGGTCAAGGCGCTGGGCGCCGAAGCGGCGGATGGCTCGAGCATGGTCGGGCAGTTCATGAACATTGTCACCAAGAGCGGCGGCAACGACCTGCACGGGTCGGCGGCGTTCTTCATGATTCCTCAGAGCTTCAACACCAGCAACGTCACCGGCATTGCCGCGAATCAACGGAAGGACTACCAGCCCGACACGACACTTGGCGGTCCGATCTTGCGCAACCGGGTGTGGTTCTTCGGGTCGTATCGCCGCGTGCAGCGCGACCAGACGTTCAACAACGCGCCGGTGCCGGTCTACAACCGCGGCAACCTGTGGTTCATGAAAATCACGGCGCAGGTCAACAACAACCAACGGCTGCAGGTGAGCGTGCAGTACGACAAGGTCATCCAGGAAAACGCCGTCATCCGCGGCTCGGTGGCTCCAGGCCGGACGATCGGATCGACTACGACCGGTCTGAGCAGCGCCACGATGCAGATCGCCAACCCGTCGGCATTCGGGACGCTGGTCAAGGGCGGTCCGCTGGCCAGCTTCAACTACAACTGGGTGATGGGTTCGAATCGCGTGTTCCAGTTCGTCGGCAGCGTCATGTTCAACAAGCCGAACGACTATGTGCCGAACGGCAGCACCGGGCTGGTCCCGACCAAGATCATTCAGAGCAACCCGACCGGCAACATCCTCGGCAGTCTGACCACGATTGCGCAGGAAGGCGGCTTTGGAGCGATCGACACCTCGCACCGATCGATGACCTACCTGTCGCCGTCGATGACGGTGGTCGCGAATCGCTTTGGCGCTCACGAGTTCCGGGGCGGCGCCGATCTCTACCCGAATATCTCGAACGAAACGACGACGACGGCGGCGCCGGTCGAGTTCTATTTCCGTCCGCCCGGCACCACCGGCAGCCAGGATGTGCTCTTCGAGCGGGATGTGCTGCGGAGCCTCGACGGCACGTCGTCCGCGATCGCCAACAAGGCGTACGAGCACCACTACGCCGCCTACTTCCAGGACCGCTGGAAGCCGACCTCCAGAATCTCCATCAAGGCCGGCGTGCGGGTCGAGAACAACAAGATCTTCACGCAGGATCGCGAAACCGTGCTCGGCGCGCTGCTGGCGTCGGGCGTACCGACCAATGTCGCCGACGAGGAGTTCCATCAATGGGTGACCATGCCGAATTTTGGTATTGCCTACAACGCCGAGGGCTGGGGTGTGTTTCGCGGCACCGCGAATCGAGGATACGAGTGGCTCGACCTGGGCGGCGGCGATGGCACATCGCATGCCCCGTACGTGCTGGCGACCGACGTGTTCCGCGCCAACCCGCGCACGAGTGCGGCGCTCAATCAGAGTCTGCCCGGCGGCTTTCCGCTGGGCCTGAATTTTGGCGGCACCTCGGACGACAGCATCCATAACGGCCGGACCTACGTGAACGAGTTTTCCGGCAGCTGGGAGCACCGCCTGCCGCACAGCAGCTCGTTCAGCACCACGTTCGTGCTGCGGCGGTCGTGGGACTATCAGAGCGGCGACGACCTGAACGTGGTCCGCAATCAGACGACCGGCGCGCTCGTCGGACGCCCGTTCCCCCAGTACGACACGATCCGCAACACCTACAACCCCAATTACACGTGGCAGGAGCAGCGGTCACTGCAGTTGCTCTACACCAGGAATTTCGTGGGCCGGTGGGGCATGAACGCGAATTACTCGTACATTCTCGCGTCGCGCTTCCGCACGCGGTGGAATCCGACGTCCGATACGCTGCAGTTCTACGGCATCAGTCCGGAGGACGCCACCTCCGAGCGCACGGCGCCGCGCCATCACGGACGGGTCTCGACGTTCGTCAACCTGCCGTTCACGACGACGTTCTCGGCGTTCTACATCTATACCGGCGCCAACCGTTCGGACGTCTTGACCGGGAGCTTCGCCCT
>Ga0111538_10013098_pt1 | contig 10938 bp, 10 predicted proteins | sample SoiMethybrSBSTD1_FD_79669 | JGI IMG/M metagenome (GOLD analysis project Ga0111538, IMG submission 79669) | Bulk soil microbial communities from a Populus tree surrounding site in Tennessee, USA - Soil MetaG P. TD hybrid SBSTD1 (version 2)... | ecosystem: Environmental > Terrestrial > Soil >... | reverse complement strand
TCCGGCGTGAACTCGATGTCCGCGGCCGGATCGAGGCCGTGCTCCTTCGCCTGCTTGGGCACGAGGTGCCGCTGCGCGATCGCGATCTTCTCCTCCTCCGTATAGCCGGCGAGTGGAATGATCTCCATCCGGTCGCGCAGCGCCGGCGGCACCGTGTCGATCACGTTCGCGGTGGTGACGAACAGCACCCGCGACAGATCGAACGCGACGTCGAGATAGTGGTCGCGGAACGAGACGTTCTGCTCCGGATCGAGCACCTCCAGCAGAGCCGAGGCCGGGTCGCCGCGGAAGTCCATGCCGAGCTTGTCGATCTCGTCGAGCATGAAGACCGGGTTCTTCGTGCCGGCGCGCCGGAGCCCCTGGATGATCTGGCCCGGCAGGGCGCCGATATAGGTCCGGCGATGGCCGCGGATCTCGGCCTCGTCCCGCATGCCACCAAGCGAGATGCGATGAAACTTCCGGCCCAGCGCGCGGGCGATCGACTTCCCGAGCGAGGTCTTGCCGACGCCCGGAGGACCCACGAAGCAGAGGATAGGATCCTTGCCGGCCTGCCGGATCTTCTTCACCGCGAGATACTCGAGGATCCGGTCCTTGATCTTCTCGAGCCCCTCGTGATCCTCGTCGAGGATCGTCCGCGCCGCGGCGATGTCGACGTTGTCGGCCGTCTCCTGCTGCCACGGCATCGACACCAGCCAGTCGATGTACGTCCGAGCCACCGTGTATTCGGCGGCCGCCGGCGGCATTTTCGCCAGCCGGTCGAGCTCGCGCGTGGCCTCGTTCTTCGCCTCCTCGGTCATGCCGGCCGCATCGATCTTCTTGCGGAGCGTGTCGATCTCCTGCGTGCGATCGTCGCCGTCGCCCAGCTCCTTCTGAATGGCCTTCATCTGCTCGCGCAGGTAGTACTCGCGCTGCGACTTCGACATCTCCGACTGGGCTTCGGACTGGATCTTCGAGCCGAGCTCGAGAACCTCCACTTCCTTGGAGAGGGCCGCCACCAACCGCTGCAGGCGCTCGGCCACGCTGGTCGTCTCCAGCAGCTCCTGGCGCAGCGCCGTCGGAAGGATCGAGAGCGATCCGGCGATGAGATCCGCGAGCACGCCCGGCGCTTCGGCGGCGCCGACGACGTTCTGGAGCTCGTCGGGCAGCGTCGGCGACAGTGCCACGACCTTCTGGAAGAGCGTGCTGGCGGTGCGCGCGAGCGCCTCGACCTCAAGAGTGGCGGGCGCGTCGTCGCTCAGGCGCTGGATACGCGCCCGAAGAAACGGCGCTTCCTGGAGCACGTCGGTGACCCGGAAGCGCGAGAGTCCCTGCACCACGAGGCGAACGGTACCGTCCGGCTGCTTCAAGGCCCTGTGAATCAGGATCACGGTGCCCATCGCGTGCAGCCCCTGGGCCCCCGGATCGTCCAGGGACGGGTCGCGCTGCATCACCGCCCCGAGGATCCGACTGCCCTGGAGCGCCTCCTGGACGAGCTTCACGGACCCGGGGCGACCAACCGCGAGCGGCGTCACTGCCTGCGGAAAGATGACCGTTCCGCGCAGGGGCAGAATACCCAGCACGTCCGGAATGATCGGTTCCTTCTCGTCGCGCTCGATAGTCATATGTCTCCCTTCGATCTCAGAACAGATCGACGGGCTTGAGCTGGCCGGATGCCGCGCGCACGAGAGCCTCGCGCGGCGCCTGGGGCCGCCCCTGGCCCGCGGTCTCGCCACCGTCCTCGCGGAGGTAGGTGACCAGGTCCTCGATCTGCTTCTGCATTTCCATCATGCGGCGTCTCATCTTTAAGATGACCTCGATCCCGGCGAGATTCACGCCGAGGTCGCGCGTGAGCCTGAGCAGCCGTGACAGCTCGTCGACATCCTCGGCCGAATACATGCGCGTCCGGCCGACGGTGCGGCTCGGACGCACGAGCCCCTTCTTCTCGTAGAAGCGCAATGTCTGAGGGTGGACGTTCAGCATGTCGGCGACCACCCCGATCATGTAGAGGGGCTTGCCGCGATCCGTCACTGCGCACCTCCCCGGTAGCGTTCGAGCGCGGTCCGCGTTTCGACCGGCATCAGCCGCTCGAGCTGACGCACCAGCTCGTGAGTCCGGGCGTCCAGTCCAGTCGGAACCTCGAGGCGAACGGTCACGTAGAGGTCCCCCGTCGACTCTGCCGTCAGCTTGGGCAGGCCCTGACCGCGCAGGCGAAACACCTGCCCACCGGTCGTGCCCGGCGGCACGACCAGTACCGCCTCTCCGGACGGAGTCGGGACCCGGATGCGCGCGCCCAGGAGCGCCTCCCACACGCTGATCGGCACGTCGCAATGCACGCTGTCGCCCTTCCGCTGAAAGAACGGATGCTCGGCGACCCGCGTGCTGACGATGAGGTCACCTCGCGGTCCCCCGAATGGGCCGGCATTGCCCTCGCCGGTCACCCGAATCTGGGCGCCGGAGCCGACGCCCGCGGGAACGCTCACGCCGACCGGCTCGACAACGCGGCGCACACCGCGACCCAGACACGCCGCGCACCGGCCGCCGTCTCGGGCGCCCGTCGCCCGGCATTCGGCGCACGGCGAGAACCGCTGAACGTCCAGCCGCACTTGCGCCCCGCGAACCACCTCGGCGAAGGTCAGCTCGGCGACCGCGTGAGCGTCGTCGCCGCGCCGTCCCTCGCCGAGGGCCTCGTCGGCCCGGGCCACGCTCCCGTACAGGTCGTACATCTCGCGCGCGGCGGGATCACCCAGCACCCGGAAGGCCTCGGCGATCTCCTCGAACAGCTCGCGCGCGCGCTCGTCCCAGAAGTTGACGTCGGGCGAGTACTGCCGCGCGAGGCGCTGATAGGCTCGGCGCACCTCGCGCGGCCCGGCCGTCGCCGCGATACCCAGAACCGCGTAGTAGTCGCGACGCATCGGCACCTTACTTCTTCTTGTCGCCCAGATCCTCGAAGTCGGCGTCGACGACCTCGCCTTCCTTCGGGCCCGAGGCGCCTTCACTCGGCGCCCCTGGCGCGCCGGGCTTCTGGCCCTGCGCCTGGGCTTCGCGATACATGATCTCGGCGAGCTTGTGCGAGACGCGGGTCAGGTTTTCCTGCGCGCGCTTCATCCGATCGATGTCCTCGCCCTTGAGCGCCTCGCGCGCCTCGGTCAGCGCCTCGTCGACGGCCTTGCGGTCGTCCTCCGCCAGCTTGGCGCCGTGCTCGCCGAGCGTGCGCTCGGTGGAATACACCAGTGAGTCCGTCTGGTTCCGGACCTCGATCTCCTGCTTGCGCTTGGTGTCTTCCGCCGCGTTGCTCTCGGCTTCCTTCACCATGCGATCGATCTCGTCCTTGGTCAGCCCGGACGACGCCGTGATCGTGATGTTCTGCTGCTTCCCCGTCGCCTTGTCCTGCGCCGCGACGTTCAGGATGCCGTTCGCGTCGATGTCGAACGTCACCTCGATCTGCGGCACCTGGCGGGGCGCCGGCGGGATACCGACCAGATGGAACTTCCCGAGGGTCCGGTTGTCGCGCGCCATCGGCCGCTCGCCCTGGAGCACGTGCACCTCGACCGACGTCTGGTTATCGGCCGCGGTGGTGAAGACCTCGCTCTTCTTCGTCGGGATCGTCGTGTTGCGGGTGATGAGCGGTGTCATCACGCCGCCGAGCGTCTCGATTCCGAGTGAGAGCGGGGTGACGTCCAGCAGCAGCAGGTCCTTCACCTCGCCCGTGAGCACGGCGCCCTGCACGGCTGCGCCGACTGCCACCACCTCGTCGGGGTTGACGCCCTTGTGCGGCTCCCGGTCGAAGAGCTGCTTCACGGCCTCCTGCACCTTCGGCATACGCGTCTGGCCGCCGACCAGGATGACCTCGTTGATGTCCTTCGGCGCGACGCCGGCGTCCTGCATCGCCTGCCGGCACGGACCGAGCGTGCGCTCGACCAGATCCGCCACGAGCGCCTCGAGCTTGGCCCGGGTGAGGGTGAGCACGAGGTGCTTGGGTCCGCTCGCGTCGGCCGTGATGAACGGCAAGTTGATCTCGGTCTGCAGCGTCGTCGAGAGCTCGCACTTGGCCTTCTCGGCGGCCTCCTTCAGGCGCTGCAGCGCCATGCGGTCCTTCAGAAGGTCGATGCCGTGCTCCTTCTTGAATTCCCCGGAGATCCAGTCCATGACGCGCTGGTCGAAGTCGTCACCGCCGAGATGCGTGTCGCCGTTGGTCGCCTTGACCTCGAAGACGCCTTCGCCGATTTCCAGGATCGAGATGTCGAACGTACCGCCGCCGAGGTCGTACACGGCGATGGTCTCGTCCTTCTTCTTGTCGAGCCCGTAGGCGAGCGCCGCGGCGGTCGGCTCGTTGATGATCCGCAGCACTTCGAGGCCAGCCACCCGGCCGGCGTCCTTGGTCGCCTGCCGCTGGCTGTCGTTGAAGTAGGCGGGCACGGTGATGACGGCCTGGGTGACCTTCTCGCCCAGATACGCCTCAGCCGCTTCCTTCAGCTTCCTCAGGATCATGGCGGAGACCTCGGGCGGCGAGTACTGCTTGCCCCGCACCTCGATGCGGGCGTCGCCGTTGGTGGCCTTGACCACTTTGTACGGAACGAGCTTGATCTCCTGGAGCACCTCGTCGTGGCGCCGGCCCATGAACCGCTTGATCGAGAACACGGTGTTCTCGGGATTCGTGATCGCCTGCCGCTTGGCGACCTGCCCGACGAGGATCTCGCCGTCCTTCGTGAATCCCGCAACCGAGGGCGTCAGTCGACTGCCCTCCTGGTTCGCGATCACGGTTGGGTTTCCGCCCTCGACGACCGCCACCACCGAGTTGGTCGTCCCGAGGTCAATGCCGATCACCTTCGCCATGTGGAATCTCCCTTCCTTCCTTGTCTCGACGGAGCGGACGCATGGTCCGCTCCGTCCCTTCAGCCCGGTCCGAACGATTTAGCCGATGTCGATCTTGATCGCCTTGGGCTTCACTTCCTCGGCCTTCGGCAGCTTGACCTCGAGCACTCCGTCAACATAGGTCGCCTTCACCTTTTCGGCCTGCACGGGCATCGGCAGCCGCACGCTGCGCTCGAACTTCCCGTAGACGCGCTCGGTGTGGCGGGTGTTCTCGCCCTCGGCGTCGGCCGTGAACGCACGCTCGCCCTTCACGGTCAGCACGTCCTCGAGAATCGACAGCGACACGTCCTTCTCCTTGACCCCCGGCAGCTCGTACTTCAGAACGAACTCGTCCTTGGTCTCGCGCATGTCGAGAGCCGGCACCCAGCTGCGTACGTCGGTCGTGGATGCGGGTCTCCCGAGGAAGCTATCGAGAAGGCGGTTGACCTCCTCCTGAATGTCGGACGCGTTGCGGAACGGCTCCCATCGCTCCATCGCTACAAACGGACTCCATCGCACCATCGCCATCTTCAAGCCCTCCTTGCTGGCTTCTCGGCCGGACTCTCTCATCCGGCCTATCTATGAGCTCTCAGTTCTTATATCATCTGAGCGTACTAGTGTCAAATTAGTGGCTCCAGACTATCACGGGGTCAACCCTGACGCGACTTTGGGGCCCGAGATGGTAGGGTGGGGCCGATGCGCCTGGGATGCGCTCTGCTCGTCGGGGTCCTGATCGGGGCCTGCGGCCTGGCTGCGGGATCCGCCTTGGTCGCACCCCGTCTGTTCCAGGAGCCGCAGATCGCGGCGGCCGCGGGGACCGCCGAGGACGGCGTCCGCTGTCAGCAGAAGATCTTCGAGCTCGCGACCGGCGGCCGGCTCGGCAAGGGCGGCGCGATGCGCCCGGTCGCCCTCAGCGAGCCAGAGCTCAACGCCTTCCTCTCACGCCACCTCGTCGAAGCTGCGAGGATTCCGCTGAGCGCCGCGAGCGTCCGGCTCGTCGGGGACGGTGTCGTCGAGCTCAAGGGGCAGATGCCTCTTCGCCGGGCGCTGGCCATACCCGAGCTCCTCTCGATTAGATGGCTCGAGCAGCCCATCTGGGTTCATCTCGGCGCGCGCGCCAGCCTGGAGGTGGACGCGGCCCGAAAGCAGCGCCGGTATCTGCGCCTCGACATCGAGCGGTTCGCCCTCGGCCGGCAGCAGATTCCGAGTGTGCTAGCGCGGCTGATGGTCAGCTCGGCGATCGTCAATCAGCTCCGCTGGCGGCTTCCCGACACCGTGGAGGCGATCACGGTGGAGCCTCGGGTGCTCGTGATCAGGACTGCTTCGTGACCTGCACGTAGCGAAGCTGCAGATCGTAGATGAGCTCTTCGAGCATCTGCGACTCGCCGTCCGACCGGTGCCCTTCGGTTTTTTCTCGCAGCAAGAGCAGCAGGTCGATCGCGTCCGCGGCCTGAACCAGATCGATCTGGCGCTGACCCGTCAGAGGATCGGGTGCGTGCCCGAGCGCCACCACCGCCGAACTCGCCAGCATCATGAAGAGACCGGCCAGGCTGCGTTCGGTCGGGGGGCCGGGGGGCGCAGGGGTCGGTGGCGCGTCGGACTGGGACGCCGCCGGTTGGGGTGAGTCCTCGGGCTCCTGGCGTCGACGCCGGTCAGTGACTTTGAAAACGTCGCCTGAATCGTCCGCGGCCATCGGCCTGAGCCTAGCACAGGCGAAAACCCTTGCTGTATAATCGGTTAGCCTCAGGAACGGACATGACCGAGTCCCCCGGCGTTCTCTTCGAACGGCTCCTTGACGTCATGATGCGCTTGCGTGCTCCGCACGGTTGTCCCTGGGATCGCGAGCAGACGCGGACGTCCCTCAAGCCGTACTTGATCGAAGAAGCCTACGAGGTCCTCGAAGCGATCGAGTCAGGTCACAGCGCGCCTTTGCGAGAGGAGCTCGGGGACCTGCTCTTTCAAGTGGTCTTCCACGCTCGGCTTGCCGAGGAACTGGCCGAGTTCACGATGGCCGATCTGCTCGAGCAACTGATCGGCAAGATGGTGCGGCGTCATCCGCACGTCTTCGGAGACGCGTCGGTCGGCACGGCGAACGAGGCGCTGGCCCAGTGGGAGGCCATCAAGCAGCGCGAGGCGGACGACCGCGGCCAGCGCCGTTCCCTTCTCGACGGCGTGCCGCGCGCGATGCCGGCCTTGCTCCGGGCTCAACGCGTTCAGTCGAAGGCATCGCGGGTGAAGTTCGACTGGCCCGACGCGCGGGCGGCGTGGAGCAAGGTCGAGGAAGAGGTGCGCGAGACCGGCGAGGCAATCGCCTCGGGTGACGCCGCCCGGATCGGCGAGGAGCTCGGAGACATCCTCTTTTCGCTCGTCAACGTGGCGCGGCTCGCGAAGCTCGACGCCGAGGACGTCCTGAATGACGCGATCGAGAAGTTTCGCCGGCGCTTCACCGGAATGGAAGCCGAGCTGCTCGCGCGCGGCACATCGGTCTCGGCGGTGACGCCCGACGAGCTCGAGCAGGCCTGGGAAGCCGCGAAGGCCAGCGAGCGCCGCGAGAAGCAGCCATGAGGCTCCGGCTCGGCCCCTCGTCGATCGCCATCGAGCGCGGCGACATCACCGACTGGGAAGTCGACGCGATCGTCAACGCGGCGAACTCGACCCTGGCGATGGGTACCGGCGTCGCGGGCGCGATCAAGCGCAAGGGCGGGGTCATCATCGAGGAAGAGGCGATGCGCCAGGGCCCGGTGGAGGTCGGCGAGGCCGTGCTGACTACCGGCGGCAATCTTGCCGCCACGCACGTCATCCACGCGGCAGTCATGGGGCCAGATCTCAAAACCGATGGCGACCTGATCGCGGCAACAACCCGCGCTGTCCTGGCACTCGCGGCCAAACACCGCATCACGTCGCTGGCCCTGCCCGCGCTCGGAACGGGTGTCGGCCATGTCCCGCCGGCGGTGTCGGCGAACGCCATGTTGAACGCCGTCGTGGCGCACCTGAAGGGCAGTCCGACCGGCCTCAAGCGTGTGATTTTCGTGCTTTACCAGGACGACGCCTACAAGGCCTTTACCGATACGTTGAAGCGGCTGGGTGGCGTACAGTAGAAAGTTACAATGGCTCAACCGGTGAAGCTCGGTCAGCCGGTCAATCGACGGCTCGGGGACCTCCTCGTCGCCGATGGGCTCATCACCGCGGAACAGCTCAAGAAAGCCCTCGCGGAGCAGAAGGGCTCTCCCGAGAAGATCGGCTCGGTCCTCACCCGGCTGAACTATCTCAACGACGAGCAGCTGATCGGCTTCCTCTCGCGGCAGTACGGAGTTCCCTCGATCACGCTCGCCCAGCTCGACATCGATTCCGACGTCCTCAGGCTCGTGCCGGCGCCCATCGCGCGGAAGTACGAAGTCATCCCGGTCCGGAAGATGGGCAACTCGCTGGCCCTCGCGATGGCCGACCCGACGAACGTCTTCGCTCTCGACGACATCTCGTTCATGACGAACCTCCAGGTGTTGCCGCTGGTGGCCTCGCAGACGGCGATCAAGAAGGCGATCGACCGGAACTACGAGTCGAAGACCGAGGCCATCACCAACGTCCTCTCGGACATGCAGACCGACCTGGCCAACGTCGAGGTCGTGGAGGACGGCGAGGAAGGCGCCAAGGTCGACGTCTTCGAGCTGAAGGAGTCGGCCGACGAGGCGCCGGTCGTCAAGCTCGTCAACATGGTGCTGGTCGACGCTATCCAGAAGGGCGCCTCCGACATCCACTTCGAGTCGTACGAGAAGATCTTCCGCATTCGCTTCCGGATGGACGGCGTCCTCCACGAGATGCTGGCGCCGCCCAAGCGCCTGGAGTCGGCGATCCTCTCCCGGCTGAAGATCATGTCGAACCTCGACATCGCCGAGCGCCGGATGCCACAGGACGGACGCATCAAGCTTCGCTACAACAACCGGGAGATCGACTTCCGCGTGTCGACACTCCCGACGATCTTCGGCGAGAAGGCAGTCCTCCGTATTCTCGACAAGGAGGCGTTGAAGCTCGATCTGACGCAGCTCGGCTTCGACGAATGGACCCTCGAGAAGTTCAACGCCGCGATCCACCAGCCCTACGGGATGATCCTGATCACCGGGCCGACCGGCTCCGGCAAGACGACCACGCTCTACTCGGGAATCCACACGATCAACTCGCCGGATGTCAACATCATGACCGCCGAGGATCCGGTCGAGTACAACCTGAAGGGCGTGAACCAGGTCCAGATCAACGAAGGCGTCGGCCGCACGTTCGCCGCCGCGCTTCGCTCGTTCCTCCGGCAGGACCCCGACGTCATCCTCGTCGGTGAGACGCGCGACCTCGAGACGGCGCAGATCAGCATTCGCGCTGCGCTCACCGGTCACCTCGTGTTCTCCACGCTGCACACCAACGACTGCCCGTCGACGGTCGCGCGGCTCCTCGACATGGGCATTCCCCCGTTCCTGGTGGCGTCGTCGCTCTTGCTGATCGTGGCCCAGCGCCTGGGCCGCAAGATCTGCCGGCAGTGCCGGGAGCCGTACGACGCCGACGAGGAGAGCCTGGCCACCTACGGCCACGTTCCGTCCGGCAAAGGGCGGGTGCAGTTCTACAAGAGCAAGGGCTGCGCGACGTGCAATTTCACGGGTATGAAGGGCCGCATCGCCATTTATGAAGTCATGCCGATTACCGAAGAGGTCCGCGACGGCATTCTGAAGAACGTGCCGACGGCGGAGCTTCGGGCGATTGCGCAGTCGCAGGGCATGAAGAGCCTGCGGCAGGCCGGGCTCATGAAAGTCATTGAAGGAACTACGACTGTCGAGGAAGTGCTGCGAGTTACCCTGTCCTGAGCAGGGCATTGCGAAGTAGGGAGGCACGATGGCCGCCAACATGGCCGATCTTCTGCAACTTATGGTTGACCGCGGGTCGTCCGACCTGCACATCACCAGCGGAACGTATCCGCAGATCCGCGTCAACGGTCGCCTGACGCAGCTCAACCAGTTCGAGGTCCTGACACCCCAGGACACCCAGCGGCTCGCCTACAGCGTCCTGAACGAGGGCCAGAAGCAAAAGTTCGAGGAAGAAAACGAGCTCGACCTCTCGTTCGGCATCCAGGGCCTGGCGCGCTTCCGGTGCAACGTCTACCGGCAGCGCGGCGCTGTCGGCTGCGCGATCCGCGTCATCCCCTATAAGATCCGCTCGTTCGACGAGCTCGGGCTGCCGCAGATCGTCCAGCAGCTGGCCGACCGGCCCAAGGGACTCATCCTGGTGACCGGACCGACCGGCTCCGGGAAATCGACGACGCTCGCGGCCATGATCGACAAGATCAACGGCGAGCGTCACGAGCACATCATGACGATCGAGGATCCGATCGAGTTCGTCCATCCGCACAAACAGTGTCTCGTCAACCAGCGCGAAGTCTTCGCCGACACCGGGTCGTTCACCAGGGCGCTCAAGTCGATCCTCCGCCAGGACCCGGACGTGGTCCTGGTCGGTGAGATGCGTGACCTCGAGACGATCGCGGCGGCGCTGACGATCGCCGAGACGGGCCACCTGACCTTCGGCACGCTGCACACCAACTCCTGCGCCCAGACCATGAACCGAATCATCGACGTGTTCCCGACGGCGCAGCAGGCGCAGGTGCGGGCGCAGCTGGCACTGGTGCTGGAGGGCGTGCTGTCCCAGACGCTCATCCCCAAGGTCGGGGGCGGCCGCGTGATGTCGCTCGAGATCATGACCGCCACGCCCGCCATTCGAAATCTCATCAGCGAGGAGAAGATCCACCAGGTGTACTCGGCCATCGCCACCGGACAGAAGTTCGGCATGCAGACCATGAACCAGTCGCTGGCGGATCTGGTCAAGCGCCACCTGATCACGAAGGAGGACGCGTTGAACCGGTCGACGCTGGTCGAGGAGCTGCTCCAGCTCCTGGCCCACGAGGGACCGGCCGCCACTGCCGGCGCGAGCGCCAGCGCGTCGCCGTTCGCCAAACGGTAGGAGGAGGCAGCGATGGCTCTCTACGCATACCGCGGCCGCTCGGGAGGAGCGGTCGTGTCCGGCGAGATCGAGGCGAACGACCGCCCGACCGCGGTGACCCAGCTGCGCGCGCGCGGT
>Ga0111538_10013092_pt1 | contig 10941 bp, 9 predicted proteins | sample SoiMethybrSBSTD1_FD_79669 | JGI IMG/M metagenome (GOLD analysis project Ga0111538, IMG submission 79669) | Bulk soil microbial communities from a Populus tree surrounding site in Tennessee, USA - Soil MetaG P. TD hybrid SBSTD1 (version 2)... | ecosystem: Environmental > Terrestrial > Soil > Tree... | reverse complement strand
TCAGCCTCGCCGCCGGGCGCGGCGACCGCGGCCGCCGAGCGCGCGAGCTCGTCGACTGGGCGATCGGACCCGTCTGGGAGGCCAACCACGTCTGGCTGATCTTCGTGCTCGTCGTGCTCTGGACCGCGTTCGGCACCGCGTTCGCCTCGATCTTCTCGACGCTGTTCATCCCGCTCAGCCTCGCCGCGCTCGGCATCGTGCTGCGCGGATCCGGGTTCGCGTTCCAGCAGACGGCGCGGCGGGCGCGGGGGCGGGCGCTCGCCGAGCGGCTGTTCGGGCTCTCGTCGCTGCTGACGCCGTTCTTCATGGGAACGGTCGTCGGCGCCGTCGCCTCGGGCAGAGTGCCTGTCGGCAACGCCGCGGGCGATCCCGTTACCAGCTGGCTGAACCCGCTCTCGCTCGTGATCGGTGCGCTGTTCGTCGCCACGTCCGCCTACCTGGCGGCGGTGTTTCTCGTCAGCGACGCCCGCCGGGCCGGCGCCCCCGACCTCGAGCGGTACTTCACGATCCGGGCGCTGGCGGCGGCCGTCGCGGCGGGCGCGCTCGCCGTCGCCGGCATCGCCGCGCTGCACGAAGACGCGAGGTACGTCTACGACGGGCTCACCGGCGACGGGCTCCCGCTCGTGATCGTGTCCGCGCTGTGCGGCGCGGGGGTGCTTGTGCTGCTCGCCCGCGGCGCGCGCCGCGGCACACGGCCGCTTGCGGTCGGCGCCGTCGCGGCGGTGATCTGGGGGTGGGGCGTCGCCCAGCACCCGTATCTGCTTCCGAAGGTCCTTACGATCGACGACGCGGCGGCGCCGAGCGCCACGCTCACCTCCGTCCTGATCGTCTTCGGCGTCGCCCTCGTGCTTGTGCTGCCGGCGATCGGCCTGCTGTTCACGCTCGCCCAGCGAGGTCTGGTCGAGGAAACCGAGACCCCTGATCGAAGGACCACCTGATCAGGTCGGCGCGGGCTGCGCAGGTGCCGGCTCCGTGTCTTTCACCGCCTCGGCACGGGCGCGGGCGACGTCGGCAGCGATCCTCACGGCGGCCGACGTGAGCGGTGCCGCCACGATCAGCCCGATCGTCCCGAACAGGGCGCCGCCGGCGATCGTGACGATCAGGACGGCGAGCGGGTGGATGCCGAGCGCCGCCCCATAGGCGATCGGTTGGATCATCTGCTGCAGCGCCCCGTTGGCGAGGAGCACGATGATGCCCATGGTCACCGCCGTCGACGGGCCCGCGTCGCCGAGCGCGATCAGCACGGTGAACGCCCCGGCCGTCCACGCCCCGAGATATGGGATATAGGCGGCGACGAAGTTCACGACGGCGATCGTGCCGGCGAGCGGCACGCCGAGTACCAGCGCACCGAGCCCGATCACGACGCCGTTGAAAGCCGCGACCGCCGTGACGCCGGCGAAGTAGCCGCGCAGCGAGCCGATCGTGCGGCCGCTGACGATGTGGGCGACCGCCTGCGGCACGCCGAGGTGGCGCTCGAGCCAGCTCCTGATCAGCGGGCCGTCCTTGAGGAGGAAGAAGAGGCTCAGGACGGTGAACGAGAGGAACACCGCGAGCGAAGCAAGTTCGTGGAGACTGGCCCCGAGCCCCTTCAGCAGGAAGTGGAACGCGCTGCTGATCGATCCGCTCGCGTCGCTCTTCGCATCGGAGGCCGTCTGCGAGCTCACGCCGAGGTCTTTCAGCCAGCCCTCGATCTTGCTGGCCGCGCTCTTGAGCTGGGACTCGATCTGGTCGCTCTCAGCCGAAACGCCGCCGAGGACGAGGAGGGCGAGCCCGGCGCCGGCGACCACGATCAGCAGCAGCACGATCGCGGCCCCGGCGCCGCGCGGAATCCCGCGCTTTCTCAGCCACCGCACGAGCGGAGCGAGCACCGAAGCCAGGATCGCGGCCGTGACGACGGGGATGACGATGGTCTGGGTGAGCGACAGCAGCCAGACGGCGCCCACCAGCATTCCGGCAACACCCACGAGCAGCCACGCCATGACCCCGAGATCACGGAGCCAGGACGGCGCCGCGAACAAGCCCGACAGCTCGCCCGTGTCGATCTCGACGTACTCCGTGTCGCCGTTCCCGGCGTCGCCGGCCGCGTCGCGTCGCCGGACGTGCAGCGTGCGTCTGATCCGCATGACGCGGATGTTGCGATGACGCCGGCCGGTCGGCCTCATTCGCTTCGGATGATGCGGCGCCTCACAGGCGTCGGCGAACATCACGCCTGATGTCGGGCGACGGAACCCAGCAGGCACCGCCCCGTGCGGGCCTGGTGTTGGGCGCGCTGATCCTCGTCGCGGGCGTCGCCAACCTCAACCTGTCGGTGGCCAACGTCGCGCTACCCGACATCGGGAAGCACTTCGACTCCTCGCAGACGATGCTCGACCTGATCGCGGTCGGCTACTCGCTCGGCCTGGCCGCCACGGTCCTCTACCTCGGGGCGCTGGGCGACCGCTACGGGCGCAAGCTGATGCTGCTGCTCGGCCTCGTCCTGTCCGTTCCCGCTTGTCTTCTCGCCGCGTTCGCCCCGAGCGACGTCGTGCTGTTCGGAGCACGGGTGCTCGGCGGCGTGTCGGCGGGCATGGCGTATCCGACGACGCTCGCGCTCATCACCGCCCTGTGGGCGGGACCCGGTCGCACGAAGGCGATCGCCCTGTGGTCGGCGCTCGGCGGCGCGATCGCGTCGCTCGGCCCGGTCGTTTCCGGTGCGCTGCTCGAGCAGTTCGACTGGGGCTCGGTGTTCATCATCACGCTGCCGCTGGTGCTCGTGGCGTTCCCGTTGGCCAACCACTTCGTGCCGGCGCACGTCAACGAGTCGACGGACCCGGTCGACAACCTCGGCGGCGTGCTCTCGATCGTGCTCGTCGCTGCGCTGATCCTCGCCATCAACTTCGCCGCGGTGCCGAACGAGGCGGCGCTGACGCTGGGACTCCTGGCGGTCACGCTCGTCGGACTGATCGCCTTCGTCGTGCGCCAACGCCGCGCGAGCAACCCGCTCTACGACCTGCACGTCGCCGCGCGCAGGATCTTCTGGGTCGCCGCGTGCGCGGGGATCATCGTGTTCGGGTCGCTGATGGGCGCTGCCTTCATCAGCCAGCAGTTCCTGCAGAACGTGCTCGACTACTCGACGCTCGGCGCCGGCGCCGCGTTCCTGCCCGCGATCGTCTTCATGGTGCTCGTCGCGCCGCGCTCGGCCAAGCTGGTCGAGACCCGCGGCGCCCGCTTCACGCTCCTGTGCGGCTATGTGTTCCTGCTGCTCGCGTTCGGCTGGATGCTGCTGCTCTGGGACGAGGGGAGCTCGTACTGGAAGATCGGCCTCGCCTACGCGTTCATCGGGATCGGCGTCGGGTTCGCCGGCACGCCCGCGTCGCACTCGCTCACCGGCTCGGTGCCGGTGCGACGGGCCGGCATGGCATCCGGCACCGCCGACCTCCAGCGCGACCTCGGCGGGGCGATCATGCAGTCGATCTTCGGCGCCCTACTGACTGCGGGCTACGCGGCGGCTGCCGCCGCGGCGATTGCCGGGGCTCCGAACAACTCGCAGGTCAACGACAGCGTCGCCAACCAGCTCACGAAGTCGTTCGCAGGCGCAGAGGGGGTCGCGCAGCAGTTCCCGCAGTACGCCGGCCAGATCACTACCGCGGCCAAGAAGTCGTTCCTCGACGGCGCCGACTGGGCGTACACCGCCGGGATCGTCGCGGTGCTGCTCGGCGCCGTGCTCGTGTTCTTCATGTTCCCCCGCAAGGACGACGAGGAGCGTCTGCTCGAGAGCTACCACGCCGAGGACGTCGCTCAGGCCGAGCCTCACTTGCGCAACGTCGCCACCCACGTGTAGATGTCGAGCAGCAGCGCGAAGGCGACGAACACCCATTCGACGCCGTAGACCCCGTCGGAGTTGACTCCCCACACCATCATGTAGGTGATCGTGGTCCACGGGGCGATCCAGAACCCGACGACCCACGCGACCCAGCCGGAGAACGCGTCCATGAGGATCTTCGGGCTGAAGATCGCGAACCCGAGGATGAAGAGCCGCGGCCAGAAGTGCAACGAGCCGATGATCAGGAGCTCGATGGTGCGAAAAGGCCCCGTCTCCTCGGGGTGTGCTTTGTGGATGGTCGTCATGAAGCCGATGGTCGTCGCGGCCGGCAACGGCGGTCTCATCCCGATCAGGTGAGGCAGCGTCCGCGCGGCCGGATCAGCCTGCGAAGACCATGACCGGGCGCGTCCTGATCGCGGCGGTGGTGACGGTCGGCGCGATGCCAGCCGCGGCCGTGGGCTCGGTCAACTACGGGCCGATCTCGCACAAGGGCCTCACGAGCGCCGGTCCCGCGTCGACGAGCCTCAGGCTCGGCCTGCAGGTCGGCCTCAAGGTGAACCAGTCGGACATCGCCGACGCGGTCAAGGCGGCGAGCAATCCGTCGTCGTCCTCCTACGGCAAGTACCCGTCCCTGTCGCAGTTCCAGGGCAAGTACGGCGCCTCGAAGAACAAGCGCAAGGCGGTCAAGAACGCATTCGCGAAGCAGAACGTGAACGCGACGGTGGACGTCACGCATCTGCGCGTGAGCGCCACAGTCACGATCGGCAAGGCTCAGAAGCTGTTCGGGACGAAGTGGAAGCTCTACAAGACGGGCAGCAGCAACGAGCTCGTCGCCCTGCCGGTGAACGCGCCCAAGCTGCCGAAGGGCATGTCCGGCAACGTCGACACAGTCGCCGGCATGCGCCTGGTCGTCAAAGGCAAGGCGCCCGCCCGGGCGACCGTCGCGGCGGCGCCGGTCGACGGCGGCACACCGTCGCGGACCGGGACGCCCGGCCCATCGTGCGTCGCGTCGCAATTCCCGGGCGCGCTCGCTTCGGGTGCCGGCCTGTTCCCCAGCCAGATCACGACCGCGTACGGGATCGCGGCGCTCCAGGCCGCCGGCCTGCGCGGTCAGAACGCTCGGGTGGCGATCGTCGGCGAGGCGCCGACCGTCGGCTCTGACCTCAGCACGTTCCGCTCGTGCTTCGGCTACACCGGCACGGCCTTGAAGATGCACAACGCCGGCTCGATCCGGCCGATCCTCGAGAGCTCACTCGACGCGATGGTGGTCTCGATGGTGGCGCCGCAGCTCGAGCGCTTCGACCTGTGGGTCCATCCGATCTCCGAAGACGACGACGACGGCGACGTGCTCGGGTTCCTCCACCTGCTGGCGCAGCCCGTGCAGGCGACGTCGAACGGCGCACCACTGCCGCACGTGATCTCGGTCTCCTACGGCGTCTGCGAGTCGACCGTGAAGGCGGACAGCGCGTCGCGCACGATCGCCGAGCGCCAGCTCAAGGCGAGTGCCGCGCTCGGCATCACGGTCGTGGTCGCGGCCGGCGATACCGGGTCGTCGGCGTGCGCCCGCGGCGTCAAGCCGAGCAAGCTCACGAACGCCGACAAGAAGCCGCAGGTCTCGTGGCCCGCGAGCTCGTCCTGGGTGCTGGCGGTGGGCGGCACCAACCTGACGCTCAACGCGGGCAACGGGATCGCGGCAACGGGCGTCTGGAACGACACCGTCTATCCGTTCCCGTACACCGCGACCGCGGGTGGGGGAGGCGGCCAGAGCACGATCGTGAAGCGGCCGTGGTGGCAGCCGGCGCAGTCGTTCGCCACCTCCGGTAACCGCATGGTGCCCGACGTCGCCGCGTTCGCCGACGAGAGCCCGGGCTACGCGATCGTCTGCTCGAGCGACGTCCAGGGTTGCCCCGGCGGAGGCCAGAGCATCGCCTACGTCGGCGGCACGAGCGCAGCGACGCCGCTCGTCGCCGGGATGATCGCGCTGTGGACGCAGCAGGCGCGCGCGAAGGGCCTCCCGCGGCCAGGTTTCGTGCCGCCGCTGCTCTATTCGCTGGCGCGGCGCCAGCCGCAGGCGTTCATCGATGTGACGGCAGGCACGAACGCGCTGTTCGGCGGCCCGTGCTGCCCCGCCCGGCCGGGGTACGACCTGGCCACCGGCTGGGGATCGCCGCTCGCCAACGTCGTCGCGGCGCTCCTGCCAGGGCCGAGCTCATGACTCGTCGACCCCGCTTTGCCAGGCACTTCTCATGCCGTAGAGGTTGTCGAGCACGGCTCGCGCGACGAACTCGCCCAGGGGTCCGTTGTCGCCGGCGTCAGCGCGGCGGAGGGCGGCGAGGTACCGAACACTTCCAGTCCTCGACCGACTCGCCGTCATTCGAGGAGGCCGATGCGCCGATCGAATCCGGCGGGTGCATGAATGTTGAGCATCCGTACCGGCGCGGGTTGCTCGTTCCGGAAGCCGTGCTCGACGCCGGGCGGCACGAGCACGAACGTCCCGGGCGACGCGACTGCCGTCTCGTCGCCGAAGAAGAACGTCATCTCGCCGTCGAGGATGAAGAACGCGTCGTCCTCGTCGGCATGCACGTGCGCCTCGAGCACGCGGCCGGGAGCGATCTCGATGATCCCGAACGTGAAGCGCGGCGTGTCAGCGGTCCGTGCGAGGAACTCGACGTTCCCCACGCGATGCCCCTGCCCGGGATGCACGACAACCGGCTTCCGGTCCACCGCCGACATCCTCTCAGACCTCATGATCGGGACGGCACGGTCGATCGCTGCTAGCGATCGAACAGCAGCTCGGCGCGTGCGGCGCGGATGAGCAGCCAGCTCCCCGCGGCCGACGTCGGCCAGGTGTGGAACTCGCCCCAGATGGGGTCAACGACGTCCCGATCGGCACCGACAGGCCCGACCGTCCTGCCAATCGTGGCGGCTATCCGCGTGACGGCATCGTCGGCGGCACCCGAGTCCACGCCGACGCGCCGGAACGCGGTCGCAGCCTCGATCGTCCCCTCCGACCAGATCACGTCGGGCGCCCCGCTGCCGACGAACGGCCGGTACCCGCTCAGTGTGCCTGCCGACCCCGCCCGGGGCGCGACATAGAAGCGCTGGCGCAGATACTCGGCTACCTGCTTCGCGCGCCCGTCGCCGCGTGCGTCCAGGTAGAGCGCGCCGAGCGCCTGCACGTCGGCCGGGAGCACAGGATCCCCGACACCCTGTCGGAAGTAGGCGAGCGGCCCCTCCTGAACGAGGGTGTTGCCCAGAACCGCGTTTCCGATCGAGTTCGCGGCGTCATGGATCGTTCCGTATTTGAGCCCTGTCGCCAGCGTGCCATTCTTGCCGAGATCCGCGGCGAGGTCGCGTAGCAGCCCGGCGAAGAGCAGGTTGTGCTGGGTCGAGACCCACGTGACGTCGGGCCCGCCCCTCACCAACCCGGAGCTGTTGCGCAGCTCGAGCAGGTAGCGCACGATCCCGGCGAGCATGTTGTCGTAGCGGCTGTTGCCATAGACCTTGCGGTATGCCAGCGCCGCGTAGCCGACCCAGGCCATCGCGCCCGCCCGGAAATGAGTGACACTGGCACCGGTTTCGACATTGAACGCGTACTCCAGCGAGCCGTCGACGCGCTGCAGCGCCTTGAGCTGGTCGAGCAGCTGTTCGGCCTGCTTGCGGGCGCCGATCGAGAGGAACGCGAACGTCGCGAGCGCATTGTCGTACGTGTAAGAGCGGTTGACGAGGCGGTCGTGCGCCGCGTCGGACTCAGGAATGTCGAACGAACGGATCAGCAGCTTGTCGTTGCGATCGAGCGCTTCGGCGTTGACCGCTCGTCGCTCCGGGCCTGCCTGGCGTGCCAGCCAGCGCACGAGCCGTCTGCCCGGCCGCCGGGCGTTGCGATTTGCCGGCCACGCCCGCCGCACCTTGCCGCCTCGGCGCTTTGCCTTGCTTACCGAGGCGGCGCGCGGAGGCGCGGCTCGCAGCCTCGCCGCTCTGGCGATCTGAGCGTTCGCCCGACTTAGCGCCGCTTCGGCATGGCTCGTCCTCCCGGACCGGTCCTCGGCCGCTTGGGCCGCCCCGGGCGCCACCGCCGCGAGCAGCGTGATGGTGCAGATTGCGCGTGCGAGCACTGCTGCCCCTTCCACGAGGTCCCACCGATCCGACGCTCGGGGTCGGGGAGACCCTACTCCCCGGCGAGCGCAACGGGAGACCGTTGCTGCGCCAACAGATCAGACCCGCTCCGGGTCCGTGGGATGATCGGCCGCATGAGCGGCACGTCCAGCGTGTCGGAGGCGCGGGTCGGGCGCGCGGGAGGTGACCGGCGCTGGACGATCGCGGCCGTGGCCGCCGTGCTGTACGTCCTGGCCTTCACCGCGATCCCACCCGACAGCATCGAGATCCGGACGGTCGTGCTCGCGGTGGGCGACATCGCGGCGGTGCTGATGATCATCGCCGGCATCCGTCGTTACGAGCCGCAGCGGCGGATGGCCTGGTGGCTTCTCGCGGGCGCCCTGGCCGCGTGGATGATCGCCGACGTGATCTTCGGCGCGTATCAATCGGCCGGCAAGAACGTCTACCCGTCGATCGCCGACGTGTTCTACCTGCTGGGGTACGTTCTGGTGGTGACCGGGCTGCTGCGCGCGGTGCGGGTGCGCTCGCCGGCCTTCGACATGCGCGCAGTGTTCGACCCGGCGATCGTGACGATCGGGATCGGGTTCATCCTGTGGACGGAGATCGCAGAGCCGATCCTGAACGACCACGAGGCCGGGACGCTGGAAACGGTCGTGTCGCTCGCATATCCGCTCGCCGATGTGCTGCTGCTGGCGATCACCGCGCGTCTAACGCTGGGCGCGCGGCGTTCCGAGCGTGCGCTGCTCGTCCTGATCGCCGGTCTGCTCCTGCTGCTCGCCGGTGACATCTGGTACGCGGTGCTGCCCGACACTGACGTCGTCCAGCTGCGGTTCGCGGACTCGCTGCTGCAAGCGGCCACGCTGGCCATCGGGCTTGCAGGCCTGCACCGGACGATGGGGTCGCTTGTGGAGCCCCAGCGGCTCAGCCTGAGCAGCGAGGAGGAGCACCTCATCTTCCGGCTGATCGCGCTGTCGGTCGTCTTCCTGATCGTGCCGTCGGTGCTGCTCATCGAGGACAGCCGCGGAGAGGAGCTGCCGCTGGTCGCCGGGTTGATCACCACGGTGCTGCTCTCGGTCCTGGTCGTGGGACGCTATGCGTACTTCTTCGTGCTTACCCGTCACGCCGCGACGCGCGAGCGGTCGCTGCGCCGTGAGCTGGACGAGCAGAACGAGCAGCTACGCGAGATGGACCGCATGAAGGACCAGTTCGTCGGCTCGGTGTCGCACGAGCTGCGCACGCCGCTGACATCGATCGTCGGCTACGTGGAGCTGCTGCTCGATGAGGACGACTCGGCGAATTTGGACGACGAGCAGCGCCAGTTCCTGGGGATCATCGATCGCAACTGCCATCGCCTCACGCGACTCGTCGACGACATCCTGTTCATCGCCCGGGTGGATGCCGGGCGCCTGTCGCTCGATCTGCAAGAAGTGGACGTCGGCGAGCTGGCCCGGTTGGCAGTGGAATCCGCTCGTCCCTTCGCCGGACGCAAGAGCCAGACCATCGACCTCGAGACGCAGGCCGCACTGCCGCCCCTGCAGGCCGATCCGACGCGCATGAACCAGCTCGTGGACAACTTGATCTCGAACGCGATCAAGTACACGCCCGAGGGCGGCGCGGTCACCGTCGTGGTCGCCGAGTCGGGCGAGGCGATCCATATCGAGGTCCGCGACACAGGCGTCGGCATCCCGCCCGACGAGCTGGAGAAGCTGTTCGTGCGCTTCTTCCGCGCCTCGACGTCGGGAGTCGCGCAGGGGACCGGGCTTGGCCTGTCGATCGTCAAGTCGATCGTCGAGGCGCACCGCGGGACGATCGACGTCCAGAGCACAGTGGGCGAAGGCACGACGTTCCTTGTCGACCTGCCGCTGGCGATGCCGCAGCAGAGCACCGCAGCGGCCAAGCAGGAAGCGAGCACGGCATGAGCGCATCCGGTGGAGACCAGCCCGTCATCCTCGCCGCCGACGACGACGAGGACATCCTGCAGCTCGTCGCCTTCCGGCTCGGACGCTCCGGGTACCGCGTGCTGCAGGCGCATGACGGAGAGGAGGCGCTGGCGCTCGCCACGGAACACGAGCCGGATCTGGCGGTGCTCGACGTCGGGATGCCGAAGCTCGACGGTTTCGAGGTCGTGCGCCGTCTGCGCGCCCAGGAGTCCACCCGCGCGATGCCGATCATCATGCTCACCGCCCGTGCCCAGGACACCGACGTCGAGGAGGGCTTCGACGCCGGCGCCAACGACTATCTGCGCAAGCCGTTCAGCCCGCAGGAGCTGAAGGCGCGCGTGCAGGCGATGCTCGCGCGACGATGAGCCTCATGGTCGCCGTGTCCGCGTGCTTCATGGCGCTGTCGTTCGCGCTGCTGACCACGCTGGCCCTCCGGCACGCCGTGCTCGGTCGTCGTGATCAGCACACGGCCGACGCCGAGCGACGGATGCGACCGCTGGCGATCGGGCTGATGGAGGACGGCGATCCCGTTCCTGACCTCAGTCAGGCGGATCAGCGAGCGCTGGCGACGGTGATGGGGCGCTACTCGCGCAAGGTGAGCGGTGGCACGAGCGAGCGGATCGGCGGGTACTTCCGCGAGGGCGGCGGCTTGGCCGCCGAGCTGGAGGGCATGCGCTCGCGGCGGGCGTGGCGACGGGCCGCGGCGGCCTACGCGCTCGGCGACATGGCGTGCCCGGAGGTCGTGCCGATGCTCGCCGCCGCGCTCGAGGATCGCAACGACGAGGTCCGCGCCGCGGCGGTGCGCAGCCTCGGACGGCTGCGCGACCCGACGGTCACGGAGACGCTGGTCGAGAGCCTCGTTGCGCACCGCGTGCCGCGCGGGATGGCGGGCGCCGCGCTGCTCCAGCTGGGGTCCGACGCCGTTCCCGAATTACGCCGGATCGCGGCTCACGAGGACGCGGCGGTGAGGCAGGTCGCGATGACCGTGCTCGGACTGGTGGGCGACTCGGGCGACGCCGATGTCGCGCTGGTGGCGCTCCGCGATCCGGCGGCCGACGTGCGCGCCGCCGCCGCCCGGGCGCT
>Ga0111538_10013091_pt1 | contig 10942 bp, 12 predicted proteins | sample SoiMethybrSBSTD1_FD_79669 | JGI IMG/M metagenome (GOLD analysis project Ga0111538, IMG submission 79669) | Bulk soil microbial communities from a Populus tree surrounding site in Tennessee, USA - Soil MetaG P. TD hybrid SBSTD1 (version 2)... | ecosystem: Environmental > Terrestrial > Soil >... | reverse complement strand
CTGGCGACCCACGTGGCGACTGCCCTGCGCGGCAAGCACAAGCCCATGTACACGCCGCATCTCGACACCGGCGATCACGTGGTCGTGATCAACGCGAAGCAGATCGCGCTGACCGGGCAGAAGAACCAGGACAAGAAGTACTTCCGCCACACGCTGTATCCGGGCGGTTCCTACTGGGTCACGATCCGCGATCTGATGGACAAGCATCCGGAGCGCGTGGTTCAGCAGGCGGTGAAGGGCATGCTCCCGCACACCAAGCTCGGACGCGCGATGTTCAAGAAGCTCAAGGTCTATCCCGGTCCCGAGCATCCGCACGCCGCACAGCGTCCGGTGGCGTGGGATCTTCCCTGACGAAAAGCGAGGATCCCATGACGACGCAGACCGTGAAGAAGGCCCGCACCGGCCGGCGCAAGGAGGCGGTCGCCCGCGTCCGCCTCGTGGCGGGCGGCGGTGCGCACAAGATCAACACCCTCGGACCGCTCGAGTACCTGAAGCGCGAGTCGCTGGTGAAGCACGCGTACCACGCGCTCACCGTGGCCAACCTGGTGGGCAAGTACGACGTGCTGGCGAACGTGCACGGCGGCGGACTGACCGGCCAGGCGGGAGCGATCCGCATGGCGGTCGCGCGCGCGCTGCTGAGCGAGGACGAGTCGCTGCGCGGCATGCTCGGACGCGAGGGGCTGCTGACTCGCGACTCGCGCATGAAGGAACGCAAGAAGTATGGGCAGCCGGGCGCCCGCAAGCGCTTCCAGTTCAGCAAGCGCTAGTACCGGATTCGTTTCGTTTCCTATCTCACACGCCCCGACAGGCGCCGGGGTCCGGTCTCGCACCGGGTGGCGCCGCTCGAGAAACGCGGGGCGGAGGATTGAACCCCTGAGGAGGTTGTCGTGCCGGAAGTCACCATGAAGGATCTGCTCGAAGCGGGTGTGCACTTCGGGCATCAGACCCGCCGATGGAATCCGCAGATGAAGCGCTTCATCTTCATGGAGCGGAATGGCATCTACATCATCGACCTCCAGAAGACGCTCAAGTGCATCGAGGAGGCGAAGGGTGCGATCAGCAAGGCGGTGCGCGGCGGCGGCCACGTCCTGATCGTCGCCACCAAGAAGCAGGCGAAGCAGATCGTGGTGGACGAGGTCGCACGCTGCAACGCGTTCCACGTCACCGAGCGCTGGCTGGGCGGGATGCTCACGAACTTCAAGACCATCCGCACCAGCATCAAGCGCCTCAAGGATCTCGACAAGATGGCGACCGACGGCACCTTCGAGAAGCTGGCGAAGAAGGAAGTCTCGCGCCTCGGCCGCGAGCGCGAGCGTCTCGAGTTCGCGTTCTCGGGCATCAAGGAGATGCCGGGCCTGCCGGCGCTGGTGTTCGTGATCGACACCAAGAAGGAAAAGATCGCGGTCGCGGAGGCCAACCGCCTCGGCATTCCGATCGTCGGCATCGTCGACACCAACTGCGATCCCAACCTGATCGACTTCCCGATTCCGGGCAACGACGACGCGCTCCGGGCGATCAAGCTGTTCACCGGGCTGGTCGCCGACACGATCCTCGAGGCGCGCTCGACCGCGCTCGAGGGACGTGATCAGGAGACCGTCTCGTTCGGCGGCGAGCCCGCCGAGGCGGATGCCGACGCCGCCGCGCCCGGCGCTGTCGCCGCGCGCTGAAACCCGATACCGACCGACTTGTGCCGGCCCGGCGCCCGATGCGCCGGCCCGGCTGACGACTGGAGAGGAACCCCCATGCAGATCACTGCCGACCAGGTGAAGCAGCTCCGGGAGATGACCGGGGCGGGAATGATGGAGTGCAAGAAGGCGCTCGCCGATACCGCGGGCGACGTCGAGAAGGCGATCGACCTGCTGCGCAAGTCGGGGATCGCGAAGGCCGAGAAGCGCTCCGAGCGGGGTGCGTCGGAGGGGCTGGTCGAATCGTACATCCACCCCGGCAACCGGGTGGGGGTGCTGATCGAGGTCAACTGCGAGACCGACTTCGTCGCCCGCACCGCGGAATTCGGAGCGCTGGTGCGCGACCTCGCGATGCAGGTCGCGGCGGCCGGCGCCGACTACGTGCGCCGCGAGGACGTGCCGGCCGAGCGGGTCGCGCGCGAGCGTGCGATCTTCGCCGCCCAGCTCGAGGGCCAGAACAAGCCGGCCAACATCCTCGACAAGATCGTGGACGGAAAGGTCGACAAGTTCTTCTCCGAGGTGTGCCTGCTCGAGCAGTCGTACATCAAGGACGACAAGAAGACGATCGGCGACCTGGTCAAGGAAGCCGGGTCGAAAACCGGCGAGAACATCGTCGTCCGCCGCTTCTCGCGCTTCCGTCTCGGCCAGGACTAGCGCGGCCGTGGCCGCCGCACGCTTCCAGCGCGTCCTGCTCAAGCTGAGCGGGGAGATCCTGGCAGGCGAGGACGGTGGCCACGGCATTCAGGAAAGTGTGATCTCGCAGCTCGCCGGCGAGGTCGCCGAGGTCCACGCGCTCGGCGTCCAGGTCGGGCTGGTGCTGGGTGGCGGGAACATCTTCCGCGGGCTGGCCGCCAGCGCGCGCGGCATGGACCGGGCCGGCGCCGACTACATGGGCATGCTCGCCACCGTCATCAACAGCCTCGCCATGCAGCACGCGCTCGAGAAGCGCGGCTGCTACACGCGCGTGATGTCGGCGATCGAGATGGCGCGGGTGTGCGAGCCCTACGTCCGCCGCCGTGCGGTGCGCCACCTCGAGAAGGGGCGGATCGTGATCCTGGCGGCCGGCACCGGAAACCCGTACTTCACGACCGACACCGCCGCTGCGCTGCGCGCGGTCGAGATCGGCGCCGACGTGATCCTCAAGGGCACCAAGGTCGACGGCATCTACAGCGACGACCCGGTGCGGGTGCCGGACGCGACCTTCTTCCCTCGCCTCGACTACATGGATATTCTCAGCCGCGGTCTGAAGGTGATGGATTCCACCGCCATTTCGCTGTGCATGGACAACCGCATCCCGCTGGTGGTGTTCAACGTGCGGACGCCGGGCAATCTCGCCCGGGTGGTCCGTGGCGAGGACGTGGGAACCACGGTAGGAGAGCTTCCACGATGACGACCAACAAGATCCTGGCGACTGCCGAGGAGCGCATGAAGAAGGCGCTCGAATCGGTGCGTCACGAATTCTCCGGCGTTCGCTCGGGCAAGGCGTCGCCCGCGCTGCTCGATACGATCCGGGTCGAGGCCTACGGCTCGGTGGTATCGCTCAAGGAAGTCGGGCAGGTGGCCGCCCCCGAGGCGCGGTTGCTCACGATCCAGCCGTACGACAAGTCGCTGGTCAAGGCAATCTCGCGCGCGATCCAGCAGTCGGAGCTCGGCCTCAGCCCGACCGACGACGGCACGCTGGTGCGGGTGCCGCTCCCCTCGCTCACCGAGGAACGCCGCCGGGATCTCGGCAAGCTGGTGGCGAAGTTCGCGGAGGAGGGACGGGTCCACATGCGCCAGGTGCGGCACGACGTGAACAAGGACGTCCAGCACCAGCAGAAGGACGGCACGATCTCCGAGGACGAGGCGAAGCGGCTGATCGCGGAAATGCAGAAGCTCACCGACCGCTACGTCGGGCAGATCGACGAGATGATGAAGAAGAAGACCGCGGAGATCATGGAGGTCTGATCCGTGCCCGTGCGCAGTCCGCTCACGCCCGAGGCGCTGCGCGCGCGCGGTACCGTCCCGCGCCACATCGCGATCATCATGGATGGGAACGGCCGCTGGGCGAAGGCCCGCGGCGTTCCGCGCCTGATGGGCCATCAGGCGGGCCGCGAGTCGGTGCGCGACGTGTTGAAGGGTGCGGTTGCGCTCGGGACCGAGGTCCTGACCCTCTATACGTTCTCGACCGAGAACTGGAAACGCCCGCGCCGCGAAGTGCAGGCGCTGATGAGCATCCTGCGCCGCACGCTGCGTGAGGAGCGCAAGAACCTCCGCGAGAGCAACGTCCGTCTGCAGGTGATGGGGCGCCCCCATGATCTGCCGCCCGAGGTGGTGGCGACGATCGCCGAGACCCAGGACTACCTGTCCGCCTGCGACGGTCTGCTGCTGAACCTCGCGCTCTCGTACGGTGGCCGCGGCGAGATCGTCGACGCCGCGCGCCGGCTGCTGACCGAACAGGTCGCCCCTGCCGAGCTCGACGAGGACCGCTTTGCGACCTACCTCTACACCGCCGGACTGCCGGAGCCCGATCTGCTGATCCGCACCAGCGGCGAGCTGCGGATCTCGAACTTCATGCTGTGGCAGCTCGCCTACACCGAGTTCTGGGTGACGGACACGCTGTGGCCGGATTTCCGGCGCAAGCACCTCTACCAGGCGGTGGCGGATTTCCAGGCGCGCGACCGCCGCTTCGGAAGAGTCGACTGAGGCATCCGTGACGCTCGAGTCCCCGCGGGACCCGGCGCCGGCCGACGCACGGTCGGTCGCGGCCGGCCCGCCCAAGCGTTCGTCGTGGTCGCTCGCACTCCGGCTGGTGTCGAGTGCGGCGTTCATTCCGCTCCTGATCCTGCTCGCGAAGGTCGGCCATTTCGCGTTCTGGGCGCTGGTCGCGGTCGAAGTGTCGTTCGGACTGTTCGAGTTCTACCAGATGATGCGCGCGCGTGGTTTGCGGCCGTACCGGCGGCTCGGGATCGGATCGGGTCTCGCGCTGCTGTGGATCTGCTGGCGCCCGGCGACGCCGCACGTCGGCTTCCTGATCACCTCGGTGCTGCTGCTGGTGCTGGGGCTCGAGCTGCGCCGGCCGGAGGCGCACCGCCGGGTCGAGGACATCGCGGTCACCTGTTTCGGCGTGCTGTACGTCGGATGGCTGTCGGCGCACCTGGTCCTTCTGCGCGAACTGCCGTGGCGGGCCGGCACCGCGTACGAGGATGGAATGCGCTACGTGCTGCTGGCGTTCCTCCTGACCTGGAGCTGCGACACCGGTGCGTACGTATTCGGACGCCTGTTCGGACGCACCCGTCCGTGGGGGCTGATCTCGCCGCGCAAATCGCTGGAAGGCTCGCTCGGTGGACTGGTGTGCGCGACCCTCGCCGGACCGCTTGCGCGCGTCTGGTTCGCGCCGTTCCTGTCGCTGCCGGCGGCACTCGCGCTCGGGGCGCTGGTCGGTGTGTTCGCGCAGGTCGGTGACCTGGTCGAATCGCTGCTCAAGCGCGACGCACGACACGGCGACTCGTCGGATCTGATTCCCGGGCACGGCGGGATCCTCGATCGGTTCGACAGTCTGTTCTTCGGGGCGCCGGTGACCTTCTACTTCCTCACGTTGATCGTGTTCCGGCTGCCGTGATGCGCCGCGTGCACGTGCTGGGATCGACCGGGTCGATCGGACGACAGGCGCTCGATGTGGCGGAGCGCCGGCGCGACCGCCTGGCGGTGGCCGGGCTCGCGGCCGGCTCCGATCTCGACCGGCTGTGCGCGCAGGCGCGAGCGTTCCGGCCGCGCGGGCTCGCGCTCGAGCAGGCCGCCGATCCGGGCGATGCCCGCCGCCGCCTGGGCGAGGCCGCGCCGGACGCCGAGGTCTGGGTGGGGGGCGGCGCCGCGGCCACCATGGTGCGCGCGCTCGACGCCGACGTGGTGGTGAACGGGATCGTCGGCGCGGCCGGGCTCGCGGCCTCGCTCGCGACGCTCGAACGCGGTGCGCGGCTGGCGCTCGCCAACAAGGAGACGCTGGTGATCGGCGGGCCGCTGGTGCGGGCCGCGCTGGCGCGTGGCGGCGAGCTGATCCCGGTCGACAGCGAGCACAGCGCCGCGCTCCAGTGCCTGGCCGGGCGGCCCGCGCACGAAGTGGCGCGGCTGGTGGTGACGGCCTCGGGCGGAGCGTTGCGGAATCATCCCGACTGGCGCAGCGCGCGTCCCGACGAAGTGCTCGCCCACCCGGTGTGGGCAATGGGTGCGCGGATCACGGTCGATTCGGCGACCCTGTTCAACAAAGGGCTCGAGCTGATCGAGGCGGTCGCGCTGTTCGACCTGCCGTGGGAGCGGGTCGGCGCGGTGCTCCATCCGCAGGCGATCGTGCACGCGCTGGTGACCTTCACCGACGGCTCGACGCTGGTGCAGGCGGCGCCGCCCGACATGCGGCTGCCGATCCAGCTCGCGCTGTCGTGGCCCGAGCACTGGGACGAGGTGGTGACGCCGATCGACCCGCGCGCGCTCGCGGGCCTGACGTTCGACGAGCTGCCGGGCGGCCGTCATCCTGCGTTCGACGTGGCGGTCGCCGCGGGTCGCGTCGGCGGCACTGCGCCGTGCGTGCTCAACGCGGTCGACGAGACCGCGGTGCAGGCGTACCTGGACGGACACATCCCGCTCGGCCGGGTGCCGGAGCTGCTGTCCGAGGTCCTGGAGGAACACACCGTGGAACCGGTCGCATCGTTCGAGCAGCTGGTGGAGGTCGATCGCTGGGCGCGTGCCCGCACGCGCGAGATCGGGCTGGCGCCATGGAGCTGATCCCGGCGGTTGCGCCGCCGCGCGAACGGCTCGCCCGCCTGGTCGAGCGCCTGCCGGGACACACCGCGGTGGTGTGGGGCGATTTCGTGCTCGACGAGTACTGGCGGTGCCTGACGCGGCGGGTCTCGCGCGAGGCGCCGGTCATGGTGCTCGAGTACCAGGAGCGCCAGGTCCAGGCGGGCGGCGCCGCGAACACCGCGCTCAACCTGGCGGCCCTCGGCGCGCGCGTGCGGGTGGTCGGCTGGGTGGGCGCCGACAGCGCGGGCCACGAGCTGCGGCGGATGCTCGAGGACGCGGGGGTCGACACCGATGGATTGCTCGAGCACGACCACGCGCCGACGGTGGTGAAGACGCGGGTGGTGGCCGGCAGCGTCCACACCGCGCTGCAGCAGGTGCTGCGCGTCGATCGCGGGGTCCGGTTCGGGCTCGGCGCCGGCGCGCGCCCGCGGCTGATCGCGACCGCGCGCCGCATCGCCGGCGACGCGGATGCGATCGTGCTGTCCGACTACGGCTACGACGCGGTCACTCCGGCGCTCGCGACCCCCCTGGTGCGGGCGTGGCGGCGGCGCGGCAGCGTGGTGAGCGTCGACGCCCGGCACCGGCTCGCCGGCTATCGCGGCATTTCGCTCGCGACCCCCAACGAGAGCGAGGCGGCGGAAGCCGCCGGGATCGACATCGAGCAGGTCGCCGACCTCGCGCGCGCCGCCACCCGGCTTCAGCGGATCACCCGCGTCGAGCATCTGCTGATCACGCGCGGGCGCGACGGGCTCACCCTGTGGGATGGCCGGCGCGGCCGCGATCTCGCCGCGTGGGGCGGGCGCGAGGCGGTCGACGTGACCGGTGCCGGCGATGCGGTGGTGGCGACCGCCACGCTGGCGCTCGCGGCCGGGGCGCGTCCGCTCGACGCCGCCGCACTCGCGAACGTGGCCGGCAGCATCGCGGTCAGCCGGCGCGGAGCGGTGGCGGTCGGCTGGTCGTCGCTGCGTGCGGCGATCTCGTCGCGAACCACGGCGACCGCCGTCGGGCGGAGCGCGACGCGCGCGCGCCGGAAGATCCGCCGGTGAGCCGCGGCGGGCCGCCGTCGGCCGCACGCATCGTGACGGTCGAACCGGCGATCGCGCAGGTCGCCGCGTGGAAGGCGGCGGGCGAGAAGGTGGTGTTCGCGAATGGCGTGTTCGATCTGCTCCACGTCGGTCACGTGCGCTACCTGCAGGGCGCGCGTGCGCTCGGCGACCGGCTGGTGGTCGGCGTCAACGGAGACCGCACCGCCGCGGCCAAGGGTCCGGGGCGCCCGGTGGTCGGCGCAGCCGAGCGGGCGGCGCTGGTCTCATCGCTGCGCGGCGTCGATCTGGTGGTGATGTTCGACGCGCCGACCGTGGACGGACTGCTGGCGGCGCTCGCGCCTGCGGTGCACGCGAAGGGCACCGACTACCGGGTCGACAACGTCCCCGAGCGCGCGACCATGCAGTCGCTCGGTGGCGAGACCGCGATCACCGGCGATCCCAAGGACCACGCGAGCCGCGACCTGGTTGCACGCATCCGTGCCGGGAAGCTCCCGTGAGCGACGCGATGCTCGCGATCCGGCTGCGCGCGCTGGGCGACGTGGTGCTCACCACTCCGGCGTTGCGCGCGCTGCGCGTGGGCCATCCCGGCCGTGCGCTCGATGTCGTCACCGATCCGCGCTACCTGCCGCTGCTCACCGGCCTGCCGGGGATCCGGCGGGTATGGGCGGCGGGGCGCGGCACCGGCGACACGCTCGCGCTGGCAGGCCAGCTGCGGCGCGAGCGCTACGCGCTGGCGGTCGACTTCTTCGGCAATCCGCGCAGCGCGTTCCTGACCGCGGCGTGCGGCGCCCGCACCACCGCCGGCTACGACCTGCGCGGTCGCCGTTACGCATATCGCCAGCGGGTCGCGCGCGAAGTCGCGCCCGCCCCCGGGCGCCGCGAGCACGCATCGGCGGTGCACGTCCGCCTCGCCGAGGCGGTGGGAGGGCGGAACGACGGGCTCGCTGCGGAGGTCGCGCTGTCCGACGCGGCACGTCACGAAGCGGATGCGCTGCTGCGCGCCGCCCGCATCGACCATCCCGAATCGACGATCGGATTCATCGCCGCCGGCACCTGGGCGACCAAGACCTGGCCGCCGTCCCACGCGGCGCGCTGCATCCGGCGACTGATCGCGGCGGGCCACCCGGTGCTGCTGATCGCCGGCCCCGGCGAGGAGGCGGTGACCGAAGCGCTGGACGCGCTGGTTCCGGGGCTCCGCGTGCTGCCGCCGGCGGGGGTCGCCGCGCTGGTCGGGGTGATCGCGCGCCTGCGCGCGGTGGTCGGCACCGACAGCGGTCCGCGCCACATCGCTGCCGCGCTCGGCGTGCCCACCTTCTGCTGGTTCGGACCGACCCATCCCGACACCTGGGCGTCGCCGGGTCCCGCGCACGGATTCTGGTGGACGCCGCTGCCGTGCCGCGGCTGCGACCGCACCGCGTGCCCGCACTGGAATTGTCTGCCGACGCTCTCCCCGGACACCGCGGCCGACGCGGTGCTCGCCCATCTGGAACGCCATGCCCGATCGACTCCCGCTCTCGGTCCTGCTCATCACGCGTAACGAGGCGGACCGCCTCGAGCGGCTCCTGCCCTCGCTCGCGTTCGCGTCCGAGGTGATCGTGGTCGACGACCACAGCCACGACGCGACGGTCGCGGTCGCCGAACGACACGGCGCGCGCGTGCACACGCGCGCGCTCGATGGCTTCGGCGCGCAGCGGCAATTCGCGCTCGAGCGCTGCACGCAGCCGTGGGTGCTGTGGATCGACGCCGACGAGCGACTCGATGCCCGCGCGGTGAGCTCGATCACCGAGGTCGTGCAGGGGAGCGGGGGGGCGGCAGGGTTCTCGATGTTGCGGCGCACCTGGTTCCTCGGTCGCCGGATCCGTTGGTGCGGATGGCGGGGCGAGCGCGTGACGCGCCTGTTCCCACGCGCCGGCGCGCGGTTCGACGACGCGCCGGTCCACGAGCGCATCCTCGTCGACGGCCCGGTCATCAACCTGCCGGGCGTGATCGAACACTTCAGCTACGAGACCTGGGACGACTGCCGCACCAAGCTGATCCAGTACGCGCGTGCCGGCGCGGAGGCGCGGCGTCGCGCCGGCCGCCGCGGCTCGATCGCCGGGGTCGCGTTCCGGCCATTCGCGCGGTTCGTGCGCATGTACGCGCTCCAGCTCGGCGTGCTCGATGGCGCCCACGGGTTCGCCGTGTGCGCGCTCGCCGCCGCGCAGGTGTTCCTGCGGGAGATGGAGCTGTGGGCGGACCGGCGCACGTCCCGTTGACGATCGCGCACCTCGACACGGGCCGCAGCTGGCGCGGCGGACAGCAGCAGGTGTTGCTGCTCGCGCGCGGGCTGGCGCGAGCCGGCATCCGGCAGGTGGGGCTCGCGCCCGAGGGTCCGCTGGCGGTACGGCTGCAGGAGCTGGGAGTTCCGGTCGTGGCATGGCGGCCGCGCGGGGATCTCGACCTGGGCGCGGCGTTCGCGGCCGCCCGCTCCCTGCGCGGTCACGGCGTGCGACTGGTCCATGCCCACGACGCCCGCTCCCATGCGGTCGGATGGCTGGCCGCCCGCCTGGCGGGCGTCCCGGCCATGGTGGTGTCACGCCGGACCGTGTTTCCAGCCGGGACTCATCCGTTCAGCCGGCTCAAGTATTCCCTGCCGATCGACCGATACCTTGCGGTGAGTGCCAGTGTTCGCGCTTCGCTTCAGGCTGCGCATGTCCCCGACTCGCGGATCCGCGTGATCCCGAGCGGAATCGAGCTGCCGGGTCCGCCCGACACCGTGAGCCTGCGTGGCCTGTGCGGGCTGGTCGAGCACGCGGTGGTGGCCGGCGTGGTTGCATCGCTCACCCGCGAGAAGGGCCAGGCGGTCGCGATCGAAGCGCTCGCACTCGTGGAGGACGCGCTGCCGGCGCTCCACCTCGTCCTGATCGGCGCGGGCGGAGAGCGGCGGGCACTGGAGGGGCGGGCGGAGCAGCACGGGATCGCGGGCCGCGTTCACTTCATCGGATTCCGTGACGACGCGCGCGCACTGCTGCGCCAGCTGGATCTGTGCCTGGTGCCGTCGTTCGCCGAAGGGCTCGGCACGACCGCGCTCGAGGCGCAGGCGGAAGGAGTCCCGGTGATCGCCAGTCGGACCGGCGGGCTGCCGGAGGTGGTGCGGGACGACGAGACCGGCCGGCTGGTGCCGCCGGGCGACGCGGTGGCGCTGGCGGCTGCGATGGCCGGGGTGCTCGCCGATCCGGAGCGAACGCGGCGCTGGGTTGCACGGGCGCGGGAGGAAGCAGCCAGGCATGACGTGGACCGGACGGTGCGCGACACGATCGCGGTGTACGAACAGCTCCTGCAGCCCGTTCGCCTTGACGCTCCCGCGGGCCGCGGTTAGCCTCGGCAACTTGATGAATCACAAAGGAATCGCATCGTGAGGATCATGGAGATCCTGTCCCGCATCGGGCCCGGCGT
>Ga0111538_10013090_pt1 | contig 10942 bp, 8 predicted proteins | sample SoiMethybrSBSTD1_FD_79669 | JGI IMG/M metagenome (GOLD analysis project Ga0111538, IMG submission 79669) | Bulk soil microbial communities from a Populus tree surrounding site in Tennessee, USA - Soil MetaG P. TD hybrid SBSTD1 (version 2)... | ecosystem: Environmental > Terrestrial > Soil > Tree... | reverse complement strand
GTGATCATGTAAGGCTCGGCGGCGACGTCGTTGCCGACTGCGAGAATATCCGGACTCGGAACGCCTGACTTTCGTGCCTGCTGCACCGCCCACCACTCTTTTCTGAACGCATCGATGCGCTCAGGATCGGGACTGATGCGGATCACGAACTGTCCCTCGACGTGATTGATCGAGAAGACGTAGTTGGTGAGTCCCGACGAGCGATAGACGATTCTCCTCGCCGGAGTTTCGAAGTAACGTTCCACGATCGTGCTCGCCAGTCGCCGGAAGTGACGAATGGTTCCCGACCGATCGGACTTGTCAGGCATGCGTTGCACCTGCGGCGAGTTCCGCGGCCCGAAAGAGCAGGCTGCCGAGTTCGTCCGAGTTTTTCAACTTGATGGTGTCGACCACGCCGCGAAACTTCAGGTCCTGGTTGCCGACGATCAACGCCAAACCGACGCCGTTGAGAAAGCTATCGAGCTCGGTGTCGCCGGCGCCGAGACATTGTCCTAGTTCACAGTTCAACAAGCCCGCCATCGTGTGCGCGCCAAGCAGTTTGTCGACGCCTTTGTGGGTGATGAAGTTGCTGCGTTTCGTGTGCTGGTAAGCCATCAGTTGATCTTCCGGTGCGTCGATGAGGAGGAAGATCATGCAAATCTCTTCCGCCAGCATCTGCTCCTGCAGTTTTGGAAACTCGACTGCCGTGACTGCCGACGCGCTCGTGTATTTCTCCTTCACGGCAATGATATTTTCGGGAACTGGCGTCCAGATCGCTTCGCCGATGCGCCAGTCGCGCGGATAGTAAAAGACGAGAACGTTCTTGATGCCGCCATCGAGCAGACCCTGAACGCCTTTCAGCGCTTCGCGGATCTCGTCGGCCGTTAATGGAAACGCGGCTGCTTCTTCGAAGACGAGTTCGGATTCGGAAGTCTTTTTAATGAATCCCATCAGGCTTCCGTTCAGCGAGATCGTGGGAATCGGCGCGTTTGAGAGTTTGTACCACTCCTGGCCGAAGTCGCGTATCACAGAAAGGGGGAAGCGCAGGGAATTGATAATGAGTGGGCGACCGCTTTCGTAATGACGCATCAACCCGAGTTCCACCTCTTTGGGGACGACTGATCTCCCCTGAAACTCGTGAACCGCGGTGCCGTCGAGATCGGTAACGACCGCGCCCGAGGTTGCGAATGTTGATTGATGAATAAACTCCTGGAGCTTCGTGTCGACTTCCGTGCTTAAAGCCATGCGGCGACTATATGACCCAAGTGTTACGGAAGTGCGCTTTGGGGTTCACTTTGAAAGAATTAACAGAATTGTGATATGGATCGCGGCCATGGATGTATCTGACATCAAACATCTCTTTAATTACACGGAGTGGGCCAACGATCTGGCGATGAGCGCCGCGGCGAAACTGCCGGCCGAGAGTCTGTGTCGCGATTTCGGCATCAGTCATACGTCGATCTTCGGCACGTTGCTGCATATGGCTGGCGCCGAATGGATCTGGCTCGAACGGTGGCACGGACGTTCGCCGGCGAAAGCCGATGCGTGGTCGATGTGGACGGTGGAGTCGTGCGCGGACCTTGCGGAGTTGAAACGACGTTGGGCCAACGTCGTCGAACAGCGCGCCGGCTTTGTCAACGGACTTGACGACTCGACACTTGCCGCGGATCTGCATTTCAAGCTATTGAGCGGCGACGCGAGCTCGATGCGGTTGGTCGATCAGATGCAGCATGTCGCCAATCATGCGACATTACATCGCGGGCAGGTGGTGGGGATGATTCGTCAGCTCGGTATCGATCCGCCCTCGACCGATCTGCTCTTCTACGTGCGCAGGGAAATCTCACCGAAGTAATCCGCGGCCCCGTTTTCGGAAATTCGTGGCAGAATGTCGATTTCGGCCCCCGCCGTTCGACTAACCTTTGAGGAACCTGGCGTTGAGGTTCGGCGTAAACAGATTTTCACGCCTTTTCCCGACATTGAGGAACGTATGAAATTCGCGAAGCTCATTTTGAAGAACGTGCTGCGTAACAAGCGACGGACCCTGCTGACTCTGTCGAGCCTGATAGTTTCGCTGTTCTTGATCATCAGCCTGGCAACGATTCTTACTGAATTCGAGCGCGGCAGTCAGGAAAGTAATCCTTCACGCTTGATGAGTCGCCACTCCGTTTCGCTCGCGTTCGTGTTGCCAATTGCCGATCTCCAGCGCATCCAGACGGTGAAGGGAGTGAAGGCCGTAATGCCGTTCACCTGGTTCGGCGGCATTTACAAGGACGAGAGAAACTTCTTCGCCAACTTCGCTGTCGATGCAGCAAAAATGAAGGAGATTTATCCTGAACTGAAAATGTCAGACGCCGAGTGGCAGGCATTTGCAGCGGACCGTCAGGGAGCGATCGTTGGGAAGAAATTGCAAATACTGTACGGCTTTACGCCCGGACAGCGGATCACGCTGAAGAGCCCAATCTACAACGCGGACGTCGAATTCATTATTCGCGGCATCTGCACCGGCGGCGACGAAAAGACGCTCTTCTTTCATCATGAGTACCTGGACGAACTGGTGAAGGCGGCTGGCGCCGAATGGGCCACGGACAAGGCCGGGCTGTTTGCGATGCTTGCTGACAAGCCGGAAGATGTGCCGCGCATCGGTCAGGAAATCGATGCGATGTTTGCGAACACTGACGCGCCGACCAAAACCGAAAGCGAGCGAGAGTTTGCGGCAAGCTTTGAAGCGATGACGGGCGGGGTCAAACAATTCCTTTACGCGATCATGGCGGCAATCACGTTCTCCTTACTGTTGGTAATGGGCAACACGATGGCAATGACGGTGCGCGAACGGACCAAGGAAGTCGGAACGCTTAAGGCCATCGGCTTCCAGCGCCACACGATCGCTGGCCTGTTCCTCGGCGAGTCGATACTTCTTGCCATCGTCGGAGGGGCGATCGGAATCGGAGGCGCAGTGCTGCTATATCGCTCCTTCGACATGAGTCTCTACATACCCAATCTCGTTTCGTTCATACCGCAGACTGAGACGCTGATCGGCGCCTTCGTGCTTTCGATCCTCGTCGGCGTTGTCAGCGTGGTCTATTCAACTTACCGGGTCACTGGTCTAACAATAGCCGAGGCCCTGCGGAGCACTGAATAATGGCCCTACCCATCAAGTACAATCTGCGAAATCTGGTCGTGCGCAAAGGCAGCACGCTCGCGACGGCGTTCACCATTGGTCTAACGGTTGCAGTCTTCCTGATGGTGATGGCGTTGGCCCGCGGCATCGACATGACGTTATCGAGCAGTGGCGAGCCGTTGAACGTGATCGTCGTCCGCGAGGGCAGCACTGCTGAGCTGAACAGCTCGGTCTCGCGCGAGCAATTCAACGATCTCAAGTATCTCGACGGCGTCGTGCGCGAGGGCGATGAGCCACTCGCCACGGGCGAGCTCATCACGCTGATTTACAAACCGCGAAAGGGGATGAGTCAAGGTTCCAACGTGCAGGTCAGAGGCGTTGGGCCAATGTCGTTCAAGCTGCATTCTGGGTTTCAGGTCGTCTCCGGAAAAAGGTTCCAGCCGGGACTGATGGAAGCAGTGGTTTCGAAAAGGATCGGCGAACGGTTTCAGGGACTCGACGTCGGCGATAAATTTCGTATACAGACGACGGAATTCACCGTTGTCGGAATATTTGAGTCCGGCGGCAAGGCGTTCGAGTCGGAAATCTGGGTCGACGTAAACGCGCTGGCGGCTGCTACCAAGCGCGGCGACTCGTTCTCTTCAGCAGTGTTGCGCGTTAGCGATGCGAACGCGCTCGCTGCTGTGACGAAGCGCATCACCGACGATCCCAAGCTGCATTTGAAAGCGTTGTCGGAACGTAAGTTCTACGAAGATCAGCAGGGCATCGCGTCAGGCTTATTGAAGGGACTGGCGTGGTTCATATTCTTCATCATGGCGGTCGGGGCCGGATTTGCCGGCATGAATACCATGTACGCAGCGGTCGCGCGTCGCACAAAAGAGATCGGAACGTTACGTGTGCTTGGGTTTGGGCGGATTAGTATTTTGCTCGCATTTCTTTTGGAGTCAGTCGCAGTTGCGCTGGTTGGCGCGGCCCTGGGAATCCTGTTGGCGCTGCCGTTGAATTTTGTTTCGACCGGAACGTCAAACTGGGCCACGTTCAGCGAGATCGCTTTCAACTTCCGTCTGACACCCGACCTGATGGGTTGGGCGCTCGCGTTTGGAGCGATCATCGGAATCGTGGGATCTCTGTTACCGTCAATCCGAGCATCGCGCTTCCGGATCGTCGATGCGCTTCGTGCGTGATTTAAGTAATTAACAAATGGTTACGAACCCCCAATCCAACGAAGAAAAGCAGAACCTCAACGAGCGGTTGCGGAGCTTGAAGATCGATCGCGGGCCCGCGCCGTCGCCGGGAAACAAGAACCGTTCACCGAAGTTGTTGTTGCTCGGAATCGCGGTGCTCCTGGCGCTCGCGGCGTTTGCTTACCTCTTTCTGTTCTCGACAACGAAAACGATCTCGGCGGCGACAGTTCGAGTTGAGGCTGCGGGTGCGTCGTCGGGCGCCAGTATTCTGTCGGCGACGGGTTACGTCGTGGCACATCACAAGATCGCCGTCGGCGCGAAAGTCATGGGACGCGTCGCCTGGATTGGTGTTGAAAAGGGCGACCTCGTGCAGGCGGGACAGGTTCTGGTCAGACTTGAAGACACTGAGTTTCGCGCACAGGTAAACCAGGCGCGCGCGAACCTCGCTTCGGCCCAGGCGCGTCTCGATCAACTGCGCACGGGTTCGCGGCCGCAGGAGAAAATGCGAGACAAAGCGGCGGTCATACAGGCCGAAGCGAGATTGAGGGCTGCGCAGGAAGAATATCACCGCACCGACAGACTGTTTCATGCGGGAGTCGCCTCGAGGTCCGAACTGGACCGCGCGATCGCCGAGCGTGATACTGCCGCGGCATTGGTGGAAGCCGCAAAGCAGTCGAGCTCGATGACTGACGTTGGTCCACGACCCGAAGAGATCCGCGCCGCCGAAGCAGAAGTGCAGCAGATGAGAGCAGCACTCGACTACGCGCAAACACAGATAGAGGCGACGGAGATCAAGGCGCCTGTGTCGGGCACGGTATTGGAGCGCATCGTCGAACGCGGAGAGATGGTGAGCCCGTCGGCGTTCGGCGGATCCGGCGCGCGGACGTCAGTGGTCGATCTCGCGGACCTTACCGATCTGCAAGTCGAGCTGGACATCAGTCAGACCGACTTTGCTCGATTGAAAATGGACCAGAAAGCCGAGATCATTCCCGAGGCTTATCCCAATCTCAAGTACACGGGTTTCATCGCCGAGATTGCGCCTGAGGCGAATCGCGCGAAGTCGACGATTCAGGTCAAAGTGAAGGTTGAGAATCCCAACCAGCAACTGCGGCCCGAGATGAATGCGCGCGTTAACTTTTTAGCCGACAATTCCGGCGGCAACCAAAGCAACTCGATCGGTCGCATTCTTGTTCCCAAACAAGCCGTCGTGCGCAAAGACAATAGCGCGTTCGTCTTCGTGATCAAGGGAGACAAGGTCGAGCAGCGAGCGATTCGTGCGGGCGCCGAAGTCGGCGACGATTATCATGTTTTGGAAGGTTTGAGCGGAAACGAGTCGGTAGCGCTTAGCGGCGCTGATAAATTGCGCGACGGAGATCGCGTGAAGGTCCAGTAGCTGAAGTGGAGACAACATGGCCCAACCAATAGTTCGAGTTCGCAATGTGAGTAAACGTTTTGTGCGCGACGATTTTGAAGTGGTCGCCTTGGACAACGTGAGTATCGATATTGAACAGGGCGATTTTTACGCGCTGATGGGCCCCAGCGGCTCGGGTAAATCCACGCTATTGAACCTGCTCGCCGGAATCGATCGCGCTACCGAAGGCACCGTCGAAGTGCTCGGAACGCAACTGGCCGGACTCAGCGAGAGCCAGATGGCCAGTTGGCGCAACGCACACGTCGGTTACATCTTTCAGACCTTTAACCTGGTGCCCGTGCTCACTGCCTTTGAAAACGTCGAGCTGCCGCTGCTGCTGACGAAACTCAACAAAGCCCAACGCCGCAAGAACGTGGAAACAGCGCTGGAACTGGTGGGACTCTCCGACCGCATGGACCATCAGCCCCGCCAGCTCTCCGGCGGACAGGAACAGCGCGTCGCAATCGCGCGCGCGATCGTTACCGATCCCGATCTGATCCTCGCCGACGAACCGACAGGTAATCTCGACGCGCGGTCCGGCGAGGAGATCCTGCAAATCCTTTCGACTCTCAACCGCGATCTGAACAAAACCATCATCATGGTCACGCACGATCCGCATGCGGCGAGTTTTGCGACCCACGAGCAACATCTCGAAAAAGGGGTTCTGACCGAGCGGGCCGTTGCCGTGGTCTAAGTATTCCATTATCTTTAATCGCCAGCCCCAGTTCCCCTGAGATTGTTTTTGAAAAAACGTGGGGGATAGTTGTGCGAATTTCAAAGTGTTGCCTGCTTGCGTTGCTGTTGGCTTTCGCGGCGGTTGTAGTGGGAAACCAGACCACGCGAACTTACGTTCTTGATTCTTCTCAAAGCAAATTTGTCGCGCGCGCTCATGCCGGAGGCCTGCTGTGGTTCAAAGGTAAGGACCACTTCGTCGCCGTTCGCGAGTTCACGGGTGAAGCGCAAATGACTCCGGGTTCGATCACGCCGGCTTCGCTGGAGATCACCGCGAAGGCCGCGTCGATGGTCGAAACGAGAGACGTTTTCACTGAACCCCAAAAACAGATCATTAACAAAGAGTTGCGCGAAATCGTGCTCGAGCCTGATAAGTATCCGGACATTGTTTTCAAGAGCACGAGCGTTACCGGTAAATCGACGGGTCCGGATGCCTATGAATTGAGGATTGAAGGCAACCTGACGTTACATGGCGTGACGAAGCGCATCACGATTCCGACAGAGGTCACAGTCAGCGGCAACGACATGCGCGCGCGTGGGAAGTTTTCGATCGATCGCGACGACTTCGGCGTCAAAGCAACTTCAGCATTTCACGGCATGGTCAGAGTGCGAAACGAGATAGATTTCACTTTCGACATCGTGGGCCATCAACGGTAGACCCTTTAGCCGCAAAAAGGCACAAAAGGCACAAAAAGCAGAAGAGAAGGACAGTGAGAAGAGAAGTTAACCTGAGAATTCGTTCTTATGTTTTTTGTGCCTTTTGTGCCTTTTTGTGGCTAATGTTTCCCGCTGCTTCGCACGCCCAGGTGCTCGGCGATCCGCCGGACGTGAGCCAGGATTTTCAGAAACTGGAGAACGTTTATTTCATCGGCAGTCGTGTGACTTCGTTCGACACCTCGACCGGGCAGGGCACGTTGCAGTGGGACCGTTACACGCGCAGTACGACACTGGCGTTCAACAAGATGGACGTCGGGTTCACGCGTAAACTGATGCCGGGCGAGTTCCCCACCACTGAATACGATCAGGATCCGGTGTTGCCGTTTTCGATCGCGTTCGTCAGCCCGCGCACGATCCGTTTGCGAATGTCAACCAGAACAGTTCCGATCACCGAGACGCAGTCGCTGATGCTCGCTGGTCCGGTTCCAAACGACACGTCGTGGCGAGTTGAACAGAACGAACGCGAGGTCATTTACACGAGCGCGTACGGACGCGTGCGCATCAACAAACAACCGTGGCGCATCGAGATTTACGATCAGCGGGGGCGACTGTTGACGCGCACGCAAAACTTCGGCGAGCCCTACACGTTCTTCACCACGATTCCGTTCTCGTTTGTACGCCGCTCAAACGATCTCGCACGCCGTATCGCGGCGACTTTCGAGCTCCAGCATGACGAGAAGATATTCGGCTGCGGCGAGTCGTTCACGCGTTTCGACAAACGTGGCCAGCGCCTGCTGGTCTCGACTCGCGACGGCATGGGCACGCAAAACGAGTGGATGTACAAACCCATTCCGTTCTTCCTGAGCAGCAACGGCTACGGCATGTTTGTGCACACCAGCGCGCCGTTGACGTTCGACGTCGGCAAGTACTACGACGCGCACAACACGATCTATTCGGGAGACGAGAACCTCGACCTGTTTATCTTTCTTGGCGAACCGAAAGACGTGCTGTCGGAATATACGGCTTTGACAGGTCGAAGTCCGGTCCCGCCGCTGTGGTCGTTCGGGTTCTGGATGAGCCGCGCCACTTACAACTCAGCCCAGCAGGTGCGCGAGGTGGCCCAACAGTTGAGGGCGCACCAGGTGCCGGCGGATGTGATTCACATCGATACCGGCTGGTTCGAAACTGAGTGGCGCAGCGATTACCGTTTTTCAACGACGCGCTTTCCCGATCCGGCGAAGCTGATGGGCGATTTGAAGCAGCAAGGCTTTCACATCAGCCTGTGGCAGTATCCGTATTTCACGAGCAAGAACGAGTTGTGGAAGGAGATCGTCGCGAAGGGTTATCACGTCAAGAACGAAGGCGGCCAACTTCCGTCTGACGATGCGACTCTCGATCTCAGCAATCCTGAAGCTGTGAAGTGGTACCAGAACAAGGTCAGAGATCTGCTGAAGCTTGGTGTCGGCGCAATCAAGATTGACTTCGGCGAACAGGCGCCACTGACCGGCCAATACACGTCGGGCTTGAGCGGTTGGTACGAGCACAATCTCTATCCGTTGCGTTACAACAAGATCGTCGCGGAGGTCACAAAAGAAACAACCGGCGAGGATATAGTCTGGGCTCGCAGCGCATGGGCCGGCAGTCAACGATATCCGGTGCACTGGGGTGGCGATGCCGAGAACACCGATTCGGCGATGGCTGCTTCGTTGCGCGGTGGTTTGTCGTTCGGATTGTCAGGCTTCACTTACTGGAGTCACGACGTTGGCGGTTTCGTGCAACGTCCGTCGCGCGATCTCTATCGACGCTGGATGGCGTGGGGCGCGTTGAGCTCACACGTTCGCGCGCACGGCATACCGCCGCGCGAACCGTGGGAATACGACAGCGGGTTGACTGACGACTTTCGCAGAGCGTTGAATCTGCGTTATTCGCTGATGCCCTACATCTATGCGCAGGCGAAGGATTCGTCAGCGCGCGGTTTTCCGATGCTGCGGCCGCTGTTCTTCGAGTATCCGGACGATCCTGGTTCATGGACCATCGACGATCAGTATTTGTTTGGATCGGATCTGCTGGTCGCGCCGATGTTCACGAGTGGCGATCGGCGCAAGGTTTACGTTCCGCCGGGAGCCTGGATCGATTATCAAACCGGACGTGTTTACGAAGGCGCGCGTTGGCACGAGATTGCGACGGGCGCGATTCCGATCGTGCTGCTGGTGAAGAACCATTCAGTGTTGCCGCATATCAAAGTCGCGCAGAGCACGAAAGACATGGATTGGGACAACGTCGAGCTGCGCGTTTTCAGTACTGATAACGCCGAAGTCAAGGGACTGTTTACGAGGCCCGGTGGCGACGTGCAAACACTCGCGCTGGTCCCGCGGGGACGCTCGTTTGTTTTGGCCCAGGACCCGCAAGCCGGAAAAGTGAAATGGACTATTAATAAAATGAATCAACAGGAGACGTCCCCTAAGTGAAGAAAAAAATCTCGAGACGTACATTCGCGAAGATCGCCGGTGCTGCAACACTGGCATCTACAACTGAGTTACCGTCAATCGGACCAACCGCGTCGGCTCAAAGTACGACCCCAGCCGAGCGTGAGTTTCCACGCGGTTTCATCTGGGGCACGGCGACCGCGTCTTATCAGGTCGAAGGCGCGGTCAAAGAGGACGGTCGCGGACCCTCCATTTGGGACACGTTTTCGCACACGCCCGGCAAGGTCGTGAACAACGCAAACGGCGATATCGCAAACGACCACTATCGACTGTACAAAGGCGACGTCCAGTTGATGAAAGCGTTCGGCGCGAAAGCCTATCGCTTTTCGATCGCGTGGCCGCGCGTTTTTCCGAACGGTGATGGTCCACCGAACCCGAAAGGTCTCGATTTCTACAATCGTCTCGTCGACGAGTTGCTTGCCAATGGCATTCAGCCGTACGCCACGCTTTATCACTGGGACCTCCCGCAGTCGTTACAGGATCGCTTTGGCGGTTGGGAAGGACGCGATACTTCAAAAGCGTTCGGCGATTACGCGGGCTACGTCGCCGCGCGTTTGAGCGATCGCGTCAAGCACATCTTCACGATCAACGAGTTCGGCGCTTTTATCGAGGTTGGTTATCGCTGGGGTGCGCACGCGCCGGGATTGAAACTTGAAGGACTTCGTTTGAACCAAACGCGTCATCACGCGGTGTTGGGCCATGGACTCGCTGTGCAGGCGATTCGCGCGAGTGCGAAGAGCGGCACGAAGATCGGTCTCGCGGAGAACATCACGATTCCGGTGCCGGTGGTCGAGACGCCGCAAAACGTCGCCGCCGCGGAGCGCGCGATGCGCGAGATGAATGCGCAGTATCTCACCGTGATCATGGAAGGGAAGTACACTGACTGGTATTTGAAGTCGAATGGCGCCAACGCACCCAAGTTCACGTCGGAAGACTTGAAGATTATTTCGAGCCCGCTCGACTTTGTTGGCGTCAACATCTACACGAACGAGTTTGTGAAAGCCGACGAAACTTCTCCGGCGGGTTTCGCGCACGTTCCGCGTCCGAAGTCGTTTCCGCATGCGCCGTCGTTCTGGTTGTACATCAGCCCGGATGCGCTTTACTGGGGACCGCGGCACGTAGCGAAGGTTTGGGGTGTCAAGGAGATTTACGTAACTGAGAACGGTTGCTCAGCAGCGGATGAACCCGCTGCCGATGGGAAAGTTTACGACACAGATCGCGTTACGTACCTGCGCAGTTATCTCGCACAACTGCGCCGTGCGACGCTCGATAGCGTGCCTGTGAAGGGCTACTTTCTGTGGAGCCTGATGGACAACTTTGAATGGGCCGATGGTTACACGAACCGCTTCGGTATTCACTACGTCGACTACGCGAC
>Ga0111538_10013089_pt1 | contig 10943 bp, 10 predicted proteins | sample SoiMethybrSBSTD1_FD_79669 | JGI IMG/M metagenome (GOLD analysis project Ga0111538, IMG submission 79669) | Bulk soil microbial communities from a Populus tree surrounding site in Tennessee, USA - Soil MetaG P. TD hybrid SBSTD1 (version 2)... | ecosystem: Environmental > Terrestrial > Soil >... | reverse complement strand
GGAACCGCTGAACCGCACCACCGTGAAGGAACGGGACGATGGCGAGTCCGCTTCCGAACACCACGGCCCCGGCCTTGGCGAAGAACCAGAAGATCGTGCCGAGACTCGTTGTGCCGCTGACGACTGGCGCCGCCACACCAATCGTTGCCACCCCGCCCCAGGAAAGCATCGGGATGCCAGCCCCTAACGCGTCGCGGGCGCGCGCCCGAACCGCGATCGTGAGCAGTCCAGCTCCGACGAACAGGGAAAAGATCTCCGCCTCCGTCCAGGCCGTAACCGCAGTGCTGACCACGCAGATCGCCCACAACAGGCGGTCTCCGCCGAGTGTGAGTCGGGCCAGCTTGACTGTCGCGCGCACGATGACGGCGATGACGGCGGCACCGACGCCATAGAACGCGCCGAGCATCCACGGCAGTCCGCCAAACCGGACGTACAGCGCCGAGAGGCCGAGCACCATGAGGAACGACGGTGCGATGAACGCGACGGCGACCAGGGTTGCGCCAATGACTCCGCCGCGCGACCACCCGAGATAGATCGCCAGCTGCGCCGCGAGCGGCCCCGGCGCAAGCTGGGCGAGGGCCAGCCCTTCCTTGTACTCCTGCTCGGAGATCCAGCGGCGACGCTCGACGAGGTCTCGCTGCATGTAGCCGGCGAGCGCGATTGGTCCGCCGAAGCCAATGGTGCCCAACCTCAGGAAGTACGCGACGAACGCGCGCAGCGTACTCGGCTCGTTCATGCGCCGGCGGGCGGCGGGCCTGGAGCCGATGGTGTTGTGGCTTCGGCGGGCGGGGCGCCTCGCGCGGACGCGTAGAGCGCGGCGAACAAGGCGCCGCCGTGCTCGATCCGCTCTTCGTCCTTGGGGGTGTTGCGGGCGATCCCGGTGAGCAGCGTCTCGACGCCCGGCGTGTCCGGCCGCTCGTACTTCGTGTCCTTCATGTCGATGTCGTGCACCACCTCGGCGATCGCCATTAGGGCAGGATCGTTCTCGAGGCCGAACCGATACAACAGCGTCTCGAACGTGCAGCGATCACCCTCGTGCGTGAACTCGCCTTCGAACATGTCGAAGCGGAGCTCGCCGGGCATCGGCCGGTAGGTCTCCGGGTCGACGAAGCGGAACCGGGCATCGGGATCGATGAATCGGCGGATGAGCCAGGCGCTCGCCATCCGGTCGACGAATACGCCTTTTCGAGTGACCCAGGTTCGTGCCCGATACTTCCCGCGGTCGACGCGTGATGGTGTGGCGGCCTGCCTAACGTTCGCCGGAGCCAGCTTCATCTCGATAGCGTTCAGTGCCTTGTCGGCCGCTGCACGTCCCGACGCCTCGAAGAAGTCGATGGCCGCCACGGCGGCGAACCGTTTCCTCAGTCGGCTGACCTCATCCTCGCCTCGCCCCGGCGCGGCGTCGCGCCCGCGTGTCCGCGCCGCGGGCTGAAGCGCCCGAGCGGCTCGGGCGATCTCGTCGTAATCGACATCGCGGACTGCACGAAACGCATCGCGGAGCTGATCATCGGTGAGGCCGTCGATGAACGCCGCGCGGCACACCGATGCGTCGCCACCGCCGTCGACGATCTCGCGGCGAATCCACTGAAAGTCCTCGACGGACTGGTCGCCGTCGGGGAGCACGTACACCGAGTTCTTCACGGCGATCGCTCCCACGCGCTGCAGGCGACGACCGATCTTGACCCGCAAGTAATCCGGCTTGGGCGGGATCTGGTGGATGAGGAGGACCCATCCCGCGGCGTCCGCTTGCGATCGGCTCATCGGTGAGCCACGGCGTGAACGTTAGGCGCCGTCGTACCGGCAAGGTCGACGTACATTCCGGCGCCCACGGCGACGGCGCGCTGGTACACGAGCTCTGCGGCGGCGACGTCCTGAAGCGCGGTGCCCGTGCTATCGAAAATGATGATCTCGTCGTCCCGCTGGCGGCCTGGTCGCCTGCCGGACACTACGTCGGCCAGCTCGGCGTGCACGTCCTCTCGTCGCATCACGCCCAGCTCGAGGGCGTGATGGAGGTCGCCAATGACGACGCACTGGTCGAGCACGTCCGCCACAACGGTGCTTTCCGCGAGCAGTGCCGGCTCGATCTCCTGTTTGTCTTCGTTGTCCGCGCCGACCGCCAGGACAAGCGAGCCGGGTGCGACGTCGTCACGCCCGACGAACCACGCGCGCGAGGTCGTGCACGTCACCCAGATGTCGCTGCGGAGCGTCTCGGCGCCAAGCTCGCGCACGGGGCTCACGTCCACGTCGAGCTCGCCAGATAGCTCCCGCGCGTAACGCTCGGTCTTCGCGAAATCCGTGTCGAACGCGAGCACCTGCCGGACCGGCCGCACACGGGTCATTGCTCGGAGCTGACTTCTGCCCTGCTCGCCGCATCCGCATATGGTGACGGTGGCGGAATCGTCGCGAGCGAGATAGCGCGCTGCGACGGCACTCGCCGCCGCTGTGCGGACGCTCGTGATCTCGATGGAGTCGAGAATCGCGAGCGGCTTGCCATCGATCGCGTCGAACAGCACGATGACGCCCTGAATTGTCGGCAGGTCGAATCGCGCCGGATTGCCGGGGAAGTTCGCGTTGACCTTGGCGGCGAACACCGACCGCTGATCGGTTGCGAGCCCCGCGGTCTTCACGTGGAATCCACCGCCGGGTGCATGCGAGCCGAGCACGCCGGGCGAAATCGAGCGGCCGAGCGCGTGCTCCCGGAATGCATCCTCGACAGCATCGATGCACTCGTCCATCGACATCAGGCGGCGAACGTCGTGGCGCGAGAGGACGAGCGTGGCGCGGGCGAGCATTTCGGTCATGGCTGCAGATCGGTGTCGGATCGAGGAGGATATATTAGTATCACAACTGAATCATCGCCAGTCACACTATGTCCCGAGGTCTCGGTGCCCCGACCGGTGAAAGTGCTGTTCGTCTGCCTTCATGGCGCTGCCAAGAGCGTCATTGCCGCCGAGTATCTCGGCCGACTCGCGCGCGCAACGGGGCGCGAGGTCGACGCCGCCGCGGCAGGCCTCGAGCCGGACGACGCAATACCTGAGCACGTTGTGCGAAACCTTGCCGATGACGGGTTCGATGTCGGCGGTCGGACGCCCCAGCGTCTCACGGAGGCCGAGCTGGGCAGCGCCGACATCGTGATCTCGTTCGGCTGCAGTCTCGACACGGGTTCGCCAACGCCTCAACTGGTTAATTGGGATGACATCCCTGCAGTCAGCGATGGCTACGGGCCTGCGCGAGACGCGATAATCGGGCGGCTGCGCACGTTCCTCGCTGAGATGTCGCTCGAACGTCCGGGCGTGTCGGGTTGATTGAACTGCCCAACAGTCCGGTACAGATTGGTATACCAGTTGAATCACGGTGTCCGTTCGCGGCAAGGAGGGCGAATGTTTGTACTCTCGCAGGCAATGCTGTACTCGGCGCTGTGCGCCACGGGGGCGCTGACTCCCGCTGCTGATTCGGTCAACTGGAAGGCAGTCGACTCGCTGGTCGGCAGACCGTCCGTGGTCCAGCCGGGCGACGTGCACCGCTTCAATTTCCCACGCAGCGATCTGCACGTGACTGTCGCCGGTGTGCCGATCAAACCGGCGTTCGCGTTAGGTGGCTGGGTCGCAATGAAGGCCGTCACCGGCGGCGTCGTGGCGATGGGCGACCTGGTGCTGACCGAGGACGAGATCACGCCGGTCATCAAGCGGCTGCAGCAGGGCGGCGTCGAGCAGACGGCGATTCACCATCACCTGCTGCGTGAATCTCCCCGCGTGTACTACATGCACGTGCACGCGCTGGGCGACCCGATGAAGATCGCCCCGACGCTGCACGACGCGATCGCGCTCACCAAGGCCCCGGCACCGTCGCCGGCCGCGCCCGCCGCCGCTATCGACCTCGACACCGCGGCCGTCGCAAAGGCGTTAGGCTATGCGGGTCGGGTGAACGGTGGCGTTTATCAGGTCAGCGTCCCGCGCGCGGACCCGATCACGGAGCACGGGATGCAGATCCCGCCGTCCATGGGACTCGCGACGGCAATCAACTTCCAGCCTACAGACGGCGGCAAGGCGGCGATCACAGGTGACTTCGTCCTGACTGGCGACGAGGTGAATCCCGTCATCCGTGCGCTCACATCGCATGGCATCGAGCCCGTATCGATCCACTCGCACCTGCTCGAGGAGAGTCCTCGGCTCTTTTTCATGCACTTCTGGGCGAATGACGACGCGACGAAGCTCGCGACGGGACTCCGGGCGGCCCTCGACGCGACGAAGTCGCAGAAGCCGGCGACTCGTTAGGGCTCTTGGTCGTGACGACTGTCCTCGGTGCCGCCACGCGCCGTCGCGGCAGCGCGTTCCTGTTCGCAGTTAACCTGCTGGCGCCGGGGTTGGTCCACGGTCAGGCTCCCGTGTCGTGCAGTGCCAGTCCGAGCTCTATGACTCCGGCGACATGGACCGCGCCAGCCCTTCCGAGTACAAAAGCCGCGGCGGCCACCACCGGACCACTCGGGCTCGTCGCGGATATCGCGCTGCCCGGGCCGGCCAAACGATTCGACTACCAGAGCTTCGACTCGACGACCGGCCGCCTCTACATCTCGCACATGCGGAGCGACCGGCTCGTCATCTTCGACACTCGCGCACAGAAGCTCGTCGCGAGCAACGAAGGATTCCCCGGCGCGACGGGCGTCCGGGGCGTTCCCGAGCTTCATCGCGTCTATGTCTCGGTCACAGGGCGGCAGGAAGTCGCCGTGGTCGATGATCGAACATTGGCGGTCGTGGCACGCGTAGGCGGCGTTCGGTTCCCTGACGGCATCGCCTACGCACCACGTGAGCAGAAGGTGTTCGTCTCCGACGAATCGGGCGGAATCGATGCGGTGATCGACGCGAGGTCGAACACACTCACCGGCCGCATCGCACTCGGCGGCGAGGCAGGCAACACGCACTACGATGCGGTTTCACACTGCATCCTCGTCGCCGTACAGACGAAGAACGAGCTCGTCGCGATCGACCCCGCAAGCGACCGGATCATCGCGCGCTACGCGATGGCGTGCGACCATCCGCATGGATTCCTGATCGACGAGCCGAATCGTCTGGCGTTCGTCACCTGCGAAGGAGATGCAAAGCTGCTGGTGGTCGACTTGCGCACCATGCGCATCACCGCGACACTCCGCACCGCTGATGACCCCGACGTCCTCGCGCTCGATCCGGTTCTGCGACGCTTGTACGTGGGTTGTGAATCCGGAGCGGTGTCGATCTTCGAAGAACGCTTCGCGGACGGCCGAACAACGCTTGCGCCGCTCGGCGAGTACCGCGCGCCGCATGCGCACAGCGTCTCGGTCGATCCGGCGACGCATCGCGTGTACCTGCCGCTCCAGGACGTCAACGGCAAGCCAACCTTACGCATTCTCGAACCGCGCTCTTAGCCGTCGAAACTGATGACCGAAAACCAATGACAGAAGACCCACAACCGAAAACTCGCCACGACATCTCGTGATGCATGGCCAGTCATGAGTGATGGGTAATGAGTCATTGGTTTTCAGTCATCAGTTGAAGCAGCGCGACTTCGCTTGTAACCGCATGCAGACGACCGGACCTCAGGGGCCGCTGTTCGCCATCGCGCTCCTCGTTGCCAGCGTCACTTCCGTGCGCGCCCAGGGCAACGGACCGACGGAACGCGCTTCGGTTCGCGTTGGTGTAGCGCAAGCCATTCATCTGGACGGCGAGCTTCGAGAGCCAGTGTGGCAGACGGTCGACTCGATCGCGCCGCTCACGCAGGTCGAGCCCACGCAGGGCGCTGCTCCGAGCGCGCGGACGGTCATCCGCGTCGTCACGACCGGCGATGCGATCGTGGTCGGAATTCAGGCGGATAATCCCCCCGGTGTCGGCCTGGTGGCGTTCGCTCGCCAGCGCGATGCCGTGCTCGACACCGAAGACCACATCAAGCTCGTGCTCGACACGTACCTGGACGGCCGGTCCGGCTACGTGTTCGCCGTGAACCCGTACGGCGCACGGTACGACGCGCTGGTGGCGAATCAGGGCGAGGGAGAAGACCCCAACTGGGACGCGGTATGGGAAGCCGCGACGTCGCGAACCTCGCGTGGTTGGTCCGCGGAGATTCGCATCCCGCTCAAGAGCCTTCTCTTTCGACGCGGTTTGTCGGAGTGGGGGTTCAACATCCAGCGTCGCATCCAGCACCTGCAGGAAACCGACCGATGGACGAGCCCCGAGCGTAACTACGAGGTCACTCACGTGGGTCGGGCCGGGCTGCTCACCGGCCTTCCGACCTTCGATCTCGGGAAGGGACTAAGCGTCCGCCCTGCGTTCACGGCGAGCACCGGCAGGCCTGCGCCTAACGCGAAGACTGAAGGCGACGCCGACGTCAGCCTGGACGTCACACAGCGACTCGGTGCCAACACGCTCGCGTCGCTCACGGTCAACACCGACTTCGCCGAAACCGAGGTCGATACCCGCCGGACCAACCTCACGCGGTTTCCGCTCATCTTCCCGGAGAAGCGGACGTTCTTTCTCGAGGGCTCCGACATCTTCGCCTTCGGGCTGGGCACCGGCGACGACGTGCGGCCGTTCTTCAGCCGGCGCATCGGCCTTCTGAACAACGTCGAGGTCCCGCTCAACGCGGGGCTCAAGGTGAATGGACGCGAGCACAGCACCAACTTCGGCGCGCTCATCGTCCGGACTGGAGACGCCGATGAACCGGCCATCGACTCGCTGCCGACGGCAAACACGATGGGCGTGGTTCGCATCAAGCAGAACGTGCTGCGCGAATCATCCGTGGGGGTGATTGCCACACTCGGCGATCCGGTTGGTCGCGGCAATTCGTGGCTCGTGGGGCCGGACCTGACGTACCAGACCTCCCGGTTTCGCGGCGACAAGAACTTTCTTGTTGGCATCTGGGGCCTCGCGATGGATCGTGAGGAGCTGACCGGCCGCAAGCGCGCGTGGGGCGGGAAGATCGACTACCCCAACGACCTCTGGGACATCGCGTTCACGTACAAGTGGCTGGGCGATGGGTTCGACCCGTCGTTAGGTATCGTGCCGCGCCCGAACGTGCAGATGGTCAACGTCAGCGCCGCCTTCCAGCCGCGTCCCGCGCGCCCGATCCTCGGCCTCCACGTCCGGCAGATGTTCAACGAGTTCGAGACCTCGCTCGTGACGGACCTGAGCGGCACGTGGGAGAGCTACGAGGTCTTCATGGCGCCGGTGAACTGGCGGCTCGAGAGCGGCGACCGGTTCGAGTTCAACGTGGTGCCGACGGGCGAGCGCCTAACCGCCCCGTTCGAGATCGCCGAGGGCGTCGTGATCGATCCGGGGAGCTATCACTGGACCCGCTTTCGCCTCGAGGGCGGGCTGGCATCGAAACGAAAGCTGTCCGGGCAGCTCACGTGGTGGTTCGGGGATTTCTATACCGGGCGCCTCGACGAGCTGGCGCTCACCGCCAGCTGGAAGCCGTCGCCGCTCTTTATCGTGGAGTTGAACGCCACGCGCAACACGGGCCGGCTGGCGGAAGGCGATTTCACCCAGGAGGTCGTCGGGACGCGATTTCGCGTGAACTTCTCGCCCGACCTGCAGCTCAACAGCTACCTGCAGTACGACAACGAGAGCGATACCTTCGGCACCAACACGCGACTTCGATGGACGTTCTCGCCGTTAGGCGACCTGTTCGTCGTCTACAACCACAACGTCGCGCGCGACATCGCAACCGGCGAGCTGCCCGCGACGTCGATCGATCGGCGACGGTGGGGCTTTCTGTCCAACGAGCTGTTGGTGAAGGTGCAGTACGCGTTCCGCTACTAGGAGGCTCGTGGTTCGTGAACGTGATGCACATCCTGGGCCTGGCCAACTCAACCGTCGACTCGCCGCTGCGAGCTACGCCGGTCGGCTCTAGTCCGGACGGTAGGGCGCTTTGATGCGAACTGGTACGATCGTCTCGCCCCAATGAATGCGCATCACGGCTTCATCGCGCAGCACCACCGGGAAGTAGATCGCGAGCGTCTCCATGTGACTCCCCCGCTCGGGCGTGACGTCGACGCGAAGCGCGTCAGACGATTCACCAGGATACGGGATGTGGAACACGTGCGCGGCGCGGCTCAGGATGAACGTCCACGGCTTGTTGGCGCGCGGGATCAGCCAGATGGTGTACTCGCCCGCCTTCACGTCGCGGCCTTCGAGCTTCACGTCGCGGCTGAACGTCACGCGTGTGGCCGAGTCGGCACCAGGGTGCCAGATGGTATCCCATTTGACGAGAGCGGAATCGCCAAACAGCACACGGCCACGAGCGACCGGACGACCGTAGACCACCGAGATGTCTGTGAACGCGACCGTCTGGTCGACGCGGGCACGCTGGCTGAATGGATAGCCTTGCGCGCCACACGACGCGGAGCCGAAAAAGATCAGCGCCGCAACCGCGCCCGACGCCACGGAGTAGGATGCCATGTCCGTACTATAAGCATTGATCCCGATATCATCAGCATTGCCCGATCCCATCGATCGGCGTGACGGGCTTCGGAGCCGGCGATAGATTCCCGCCCACATGCGCCTGGTATTCCTCACCCTGCTCTCGGCCTCCGCCGCGCTGGCGATCCTGCCGTCGACGAAGCACGCAACGCTGGTCTCGTCGGAACCCCCCGCCAACAGCCACCTCGCATCGCCCCCCACGCGCGTCAGGCTCGTGTACAGCGAGCCGATCGAAGGCAAGCTCGCGAAAGTCAGCATCGTGCCAGCCACCGGCGCGCCGATTGTTCTCCGCGCTGGAGCCGATCCGCGAGACGTACACGCCGTCATCGCGCCAGTGGATGCCCTGGGCCCGGGCCGTTACAAGGTGCAGTGGCGCGTCGTGTCAGCGGACGGCCACCCGGTCGACGGGACGTTCAGCTTCACCGTCGGCGACACGACGGTCGGTGCGGCCCCCGCGCCGCTCCCGCCGGCGCCGCCCGCCCAGCCGAAGCCTCGAGAGGAGCCCGAGGTGTGGGGACCGGCTGCCTTCGGGGCGCCGATCGTTCCGGCGGTGCTCCGCGGGACCGGGCTCGGGGCGCTCATGGCGGCCACCGGCCTGCTCCTGTTCATGGCCGGCGCGAAACCTAACGCGGCACAGCGCGACGACGCACGCGTGCGCTCCGCCACGACCGCATTCGCAGTCGCCGCGCCCGTCCTGCTCGGCGCGCACCTCGTCACGTGGCTCATCAACACCTCACCCGACCTGAAATTCGATCCCGACTGGGCGGTTTCCGCGCTCGGCACGACGGTGGGGAAAATAGAGCTGTGGCGGCTGGGCCTAACGATTCTCGCGCTCTGGGCGTGGTGGCTCGCGCGCCGGACGCGCCTGGCGCTGGCGTTCGCCGCGGGCGCAGTTGTCGTGAGCGGCGCCGTCGGTCACTCCGCTGCGATCGCGCCGGCGTGGGCGGTGCCCGCGAAGGCCATCCATCTGCTCGCGAGCGCGATCTGGGTCGGCGGTCTGCTCTGGCTCCTGATCCGGCCGGCCGGCGATGACGTCCTGCTCTTCGCCACGGATGCGGACCGAGTCTCGTCGAGAGCGCTTTGGGGGGTGGTCGCCATCGCGTTCACCGGCGTCGTGCAGACGCGCCTGTTCCTGGATTCCTGGTCCGGGCTCGTGACGTCCGCGTACGGTCTTCTGGTGCTCGCGAAGACGGCCGGCCTCCTCGTCCTGGTCGCGTTTGGCGCCTACAATCGCCAGCGAGTCATGCCGCGCCTGACAATGGCGCCCAGTGCGACGGAAGCCGGCGTGCTACGGTCGTCGGTCGTGCGCGAGGTCGTTGTCATCGTGATCGTCATCCTCCTCGGCGGATTGCTCGCGTACGTGCCTCCGCCCGGCGAGTCAGAGGCTGGCATGTCCTCCGCCCCATCCCGGTTCCCCTCCCAACAAGCCAGGTCATGAGACGCGCTTTCCGTTTCGTCCATCACGGCCGCCGCCGACGTATCGCGCTCGCCGCCGTTGCCACGGCGCTTGGCATGGCGGTCTCGGTTCCGACGTTATCGTGGGCGCACGCGGTGGTTTTCCCCCGGCAGTCCACGACCGGAGCGTACGAGAAGTACGTGCTGCGGGTACCTAACGAGAAAGCGGTCGCGACCACGCGCGTCGAGCTGCATTTCCCGCCGGAGGTGCGCGTGACGTCGTTCGGCGACGTTTCCGGATGGCAGCTCGAAGTCGTGACAGACTCGGCGAAGGCGATCACGGCCGCGATCTGGACCGGGACGCTCCCGCCTCAACGGTTCATCGAGTTTCCCTTCGTGGCGGTCAATCCGAAGACGGATGCGAAACTCACGTGGCCGGCGTACCAGACCTACGCCGACGGCGAGCGGGTCGAATGGACCGGGCCGGAAGAGTCGAAGCGCCCGGCGTCGATCACGACGATCGGTGCGGCGGCGGTCGCGGGTGACACCGGAAGTGGGTACGCCCGCTGGGTGCCGTGGGCGGCATTTGCCCTGTCGCTCTTGAGCCTCGGGCTGGCGATCCGGAAACCGGAAGCGCGCCCCGCCGCATGACGGGGCGCGCCGCCTAACGAAGAGGGCTGTCCACTCGCATCAGCGGACGACGATCGTCCCCTTCATGGTGGGGTGGAAAACGCAGTAATACTCGTAACGTCCAGCGTTACCGGGCACGTAGCGCCAGGTCGCATTCGCGCCGATCTCCTTCGAGTCCCACGCCGAACTCTGCGCCGTCGACGAATGGGGAACGAAGTCGGCGTTCGACCAGACGATGGTGTCGCCGCGCGATATCGTCAGCTCGGCGGGATCGAACACAAAATTCTTGATCGTGACCGTGTGCGCCCGTGGCGCGGGCCTCGTGCACGCGGCGACCACACCCAGAGCGAACACGGATGCGATCGCCGCGCAACGAACCGGGGAAGGCACTTAGGTCGTCTGCGACGACTGGATCTTCTTCGCCATGTCGAGGTGGGCCGCAATCGCTGGGCGGACCTTCTCGAGCGTTGC
>Ga0111538_10013088_pt1 | contig 10944 bp, 6 predicted proteins | sample SoiMethybrSBSTD1_FD_79669 | JGI IMG/M metagenome (GOLD analysis project Ga0111538, IMG submission 79669) | Bulk soil microbial communities from a Populus tree surrounding site in Tennessee, USA - Soil MetaG P. TD hybrid SBSTD1 (version 2)... | ecosystem: Environmental > Terrestrial > Soil > Tree... | reverse complement strand
GCAGGCGGCGGTTCTCGTCGGCCTGTCCGCGCAGCGCCTCGAGGTCGATGCGCTCGAGACGCGGATCGGGAATGGGCTCGACGTCCCGGGGCACGGCGAGGTCGACGGCCACGAGCCGCTCGTGCGGGAGGAGACGCGCGAGCAGGCGCTCGAGCGCCGCACGGTCGAGCACGGGTTCCGGAGCGGCGGTGGCCGAGACGAGCGCGTCGATCGCGTGGCGGCCGGAGCGGAATTCGTCGAGACCGAGCGCCGTGGCGCCGACCTCGCTGGCCAGCGCGGCCGCGCGATCGCGGCTGCGGTTGGCGACCCAGCGCACCGGGAAGCCGGCGGCGACGAGCGCGCGCGCGGCGTGCGTGCCCGTCGCGCCTGCGCCGACGACCGCGATGCGCGCCGCCGTGCGTGTGCCGCGCGCGTCCAGGCGCTCGGTGAGGAACGCGACGCCCAGGCTGACGACCGAAACGGGTCGGCGCGCGAGGTCGGTGGCGGTGCGCACGCGCTTGCCGAGCTGCAGCGCCTGCTCGAAGAGCGGCGAGAGCAAGTGCCCCGTTCGACCGAGCTCGCGCGCCTCGCTCCACGCCGCGCGCACCTGGGCCAGGATCTGGTCCTCGCCCAGGACCAGCGAATCCAGCGACGACGCCACGCGGAACAGGTGTCGTGCGGCGCCCGCGCCCGAGCACAGGAAGAGGCGCGCGCGCAGCGGATCGCCGGCGCGGAGGCCGAACGCGTCGGCGATCGACTCGAGGTCCGCGCGGCCGGGCGCGTGGCCGTTCTCGCGCGCGTAGACGACCTCGATGCGGTTGCAGGTCGAGAGGCACACGACCTCCGACGCGCCGAGCCGATCGGCCAGCGCGAGCGGAGCCGGCTCGTCGCACGCCGCGAGGCCGCGCTTCGCGCGCTCGACCCCCTCGACGTCCGTCTGGTGCAGCGAGAGCCCGGCGATGCCGATGCGATCCATGCGGCGGAGGCTAGGGCTATCGGTCTTCGGGTTGTCATGGCTCGGTCACGGCCGGGATTCGCGCGCTCGCTGCCCGCGCCGACCGGGAAACGGACGCGGGAGTACACTCCCTTCGTGAAGCGGCTCGTGGCGTTCGCTCTGGTGCTGGGTCTCGCCGCGCTGGTCTATCGCTCGAGCGCGGAACGCCTGCACGCGTCCGAGCAAGCGGCGAGCTGCACGTGTGCGCAGGAGCGCGAGCGGGGAGGCTGGTGCTCGAGCTGCAACCTGGGCTGGGCCGCCGGGCGGCAAGTGCGCTCGCAGATCCTGTACGAGGCGCTGGACATGCACGGCCACGACATCGACGGCGCGTCGCTCGAGTGCGCGAGCTGCCGCGCGGCGCTGGCGAGCGACGGCTACTGCGAGAAGTGCTCGCGCGGCTTCCAGGGCGGGCGCGCCTACCTGTCGGATCTCTCCTGGCGCATGGCGCGCGGCGACGAGGCCGCCGCGGCGGACAAGGCGCGCTTCCTCGACGAGGCGCTCGTCGAGGTGGAGCGCTGCGAGCTGTGCGCCGCCGCCCTGGTGAGCGACGGCGACTGCCCGCGCTGCCGCCTCAGCTTCCGGGACGGCGTGCGGCGACCGCTCGCGAGCTCGGCGCGCTGACGATCAGGTGCGCGGCGCGCGCGGCAGGAGCGCCGCGAGTCCCGCGAGGCTGACCACGGCCGCGAGCGCCGCGACCCAGCCGATCGGCATGCCCGGCACCGGGGCGAGGTTGATCGAGCCCTGCTGTCCGGCGAAGTTCTTCGGGCTGTTCACCAGCGAGCCCGAGCCGCGGTTGAAGGAGTACAGGCCATCGAGCGGCAGCTCTCCGATGTCGAACGAGAGCGTGGCGTTGGGATAGATGTGCCAGCGCAGCGTGTCCGCGCTGGTCGAGAAGAAGTTGGCCGGGATGGTGAAGTCCGGTGTCACGGCTCCGGGGAGCGCGGCGAAGCCGGCCGTGGCGAGCAGGAGCGAGCGGTGGGCCGTGTTCCCTGCGATGTTCGTGGGGAACTGGTACTGGTGGCCGGTCGCGTCGCTGAAGATCTTCTTGTTGGCGAGACCGTTCTCGAAGGACGAGCCGCAGCACTCGAGCAGCTCGATGAACTGCACCGAGCCGTCGGAGTTGCTGTAGAGCTCGTTGATGACCCACAGGTGCGAGGCGACCGGCGGGGTGGGGGGCTCGAACGCCGGAGCGCCCGAGAGGAACAGCGTGAGGGCGAAGGGGATGGCGTGCATGGGATCTCCCTGTGGAACCTGGCGACCGCCTCGTGCCCGGAGCCTCGCGGAGGAGTCGAGTCCGGGTCCTCGGCCGCGATCCTACCGCACGCCACGCGACCGGCACCGTTTCGAGGCGGAGTTTCGGGCGCGAGCGACGGTGCCGTACCCTTCCCGGGACCGAGACGCGTGAGCTCCACCGGCGAATGTCCCCACGGCGTACTCTTCGTGAACCTGGGGTCTCCCTCCGCACCCACGGCGTCCGCCGTGCGGCGCTTTCTCGAGGAGTTCCTGTCCGATCCCCTCGTCGTCGATCTACCGCGTCTGCGCTGGTGGCTCCTGCGCCGGCTCGTGATCCTGCCGCTGCGCGCGCCGCGCTCGGCACGCGCCTATCGCGCGATCTGGACCGCCCAGGGCGCGCCGCTGCTCGTGCACTCGCAACGCTTCGCCGCGGCTCTGGGGCGTGAGCTCGGGGCCGGCTACCGCGTGGCCGTGGGCATGCGCTACGGCTCGCCGTCCATCGCCGACGGGCTCGCCGAGCTCGCGCGCGCGGGCTGCGAGCGCGTGCTCCTCTTCCCGGCGTTCCCGCAGCAGAGCCGCACGACGACCGGCACCGTCGCGCTCGAGGCCGGACGCGCGTCGAAGCACGTGAGGAGCGCTCCCGTGCCGTCCGCGCTGGCGCCGTACTTCGCGGATCCGGGCTACGTGGGGGCGCTCGCGGCGCGCATCCGCGAGGCGCGCGGCGCGAAGGACGTCGATCACTTCGTCTTCAGCTTCCACGGATTGCCCGTGCGTCTCGTCGCGGCGGGGGATCCGTATCGCGGGCACTGCGAGGCCACGGCGAGGGCGCTGGCGCGTGCGCTCGACCTCGCGGACGAGCGCTGGACGCTCGTCTACCAGTCGCGTTTCGGTCGCGAGCCGTGGCTCGAGCCGGATGCCGCGCGCGCGGTGCCCGAGCTCGCGCGGAAGCACCGGCGCGTGCTGCTCGCGACGCCCGGCTTCGTCTGCGACTGCCTCGAGACGCTCGAGGAGCTCGGGCTGCGCCTCTGCAGCGCATTCCTCGCGGCCGGAGGCGCAGAGCTCGTGCTCGTCCCCTGCCTGAACGACCATCCTGCGTGGGTGCGGGCGGCGGCAGCGCTCGTGCGCTCTCGCTGTGAAGGTCCATGAACGAGCCCGCACGCTCGGGCGCGGAGCCGCAGTGGTTCCTGGCGCGCCGCCTCTTCCTGGGCGGCGTCGCGCTCACCTACGCGGTCGCGTTCGGTTCGCTCGGCGTCCAGGTGCGTGGTCTCTTCGGGTCGCAGGGCGTCGTGCCGCTGGCGGAGACGATGCGCGAGCTCGGAGCGGTGCTGCACGGAGCCCAGCGCCTTCAGGTGCCGACGCTGCTGTGGTGGAACGCGAGCGACGCGATGCTGGTCGGGCTGTGCTGGACGGGCGTCGTCCTCGCCGCGCTCGCGCTCGTCGGCGTCGCTCCGCGGATCGTGTTCGCGCTCCTGTGGGCGTGCTACCTCTCGCTGGTCGTGCCCGGCGAGCCGTTCCTCAGCTTCCAGTGGGACGTGCTCTTGCTCGAGACGGGGCTGCTCGCGATCGCGTTCGCGCCGCCGGGCCCGTGGCCTCACGGGAAGCGCGAGCGTCCGCCCTCGAACGTCGCGCGCTGGCTCGTGTACTCGCTCGTGGCGCGACTGCTCTTCCTCTCGGGCTGGACGAAGCTCGCGAGCGGCGACCCGAGCTGGCGCGACGGCTCCGCGCTCGACTACCACTTCTGGACGCAGCCGCTACCGCATCGGCTGAGCCACTACGTGCACTGGACGCCCGAGTGGATGCACCAGGCCTCGTGCGCCGTCATGTTCGCCGTCGAGCTCGGCGCGCCGCTCCTCGTCCTCGTCCCGGTGGCGCGGCGGCGCTGCCGGCAGGTCGCGGCGGCCGGCATCGCCGGGTTGATGGCCCTGGTCGCGGCCACGGGCAACTACGGCTTCTTCAACCTGCTCACGGCGATCCTGTGCATCCCGCTCCTCGACGATCGCGCCTGGCGCGCGCTCCTGCGACGACCGGAGCGCGAGCACGCGCCGGCGGCGAGCGCTCCGCGCTGGCGGCGCATCGGGCTCGCGGGGTTCGCGACGCTCGTCGTCGTGCTCTCGGCGGATCGCACGCTCACCGGCCTCGGCTGGCGGCACGACCTGCCGTCGCCGCTCCGCGAGCTGCGCGACGCGGCGGCGCCCTTCTCGAGCTTCAACGCCTACGGGCTGTTCCGCGTGATGACGCGCGAGCGCTACGAGCTCCTGGTCGAGGGCAGCGACGACGGCGAGACGTGGAAGTCCTACGCCTTCCGCTACAAGCCCGGCGATCCGCGCCGCCCGCCCGTCTACGCGGGACTGCACATGCCGCGCCTCGACTGGCAGGCGTGGTTCGTGCCCCTGAATCCGGCGGGAGCCGGATGGGTGCCGCGCCTGCAGCGGAGATTGCTCGAGGGTTCGCCGCCGGTGCTCGCGCTGCTCGCGGAGAATCCGTTCCCCGATCACCCGCCGCGGCGTGTCCGCGTGCGCGCCGCCTCGTATCGCTTCTCGACTCCCGAGGAGCGTGCGCAGGGCGTCTGGTGGCGCTGCGGAGAGCCGGTCCCGTTCTTCCGCGAGCAGCTAGCGGGCGAGGAGCCGCGCTAGCGGAAGCGCCGCTCGCGCGCGTCGCTCACTGCATCGTGTACGCCAGCCCGACGCCCGACAGCTCGGCGTTCAGGCCACCGTCGAGGTTGTTGAAGAACGTGAAGCGCATCTGGACGAAGCGCGCGCCGTTCAGCTGGGCCGGGTCGGACTTCCAGGTCCGGTCGCCGTCGTGGAACACGATGGCGCCCTCCTGCGGATCGCCGTAGGGGTCGAGCGCACGCGCGTCGAAGGGTGCCTCCGCCGCCTCGAGGAACTCGTCGGCGCCGCGGAACTCCACGCGTACCTCGGTGCCCGGCGGCTGGTCCACGTCGCGCGGCTCGACGACGACGTCGCGGTAGTGCGGGTCGAACGCCAGCGTGTCGATCCAGATCGTGTGCACGCGCGACAGGCGCACGACGTAGTCGAGCTGCCCGATGTAGATCGTGTTGTCCGCCGAGCGCAGCGTGGGCTTGCCCGGCGGCCGCGAGTTCGGGTTGAAGCCGCCGCTGGGCGACAGCTCGAGGTCGGGGTTCCTCGTGACGCGCTGCCCTGACGTGTCGATGCCGCCCGTGGAATAGGCGCGGAAGTTCGGCGCCGCGGAGCTGTTGTTCGCGATGTGGACCGCCAGCGGGTTCAGGCCGATCGCGCTCGCGGACGGGAAGCAGCGGAACTCCATGAGCAGCGGGAGCCCGACCGAGGGCACCTCGCCGGACTTCGCGAACGACCCGATCTCCGATTCGAGGAACAGCGGGCCGCCGACCTCGATGTCCATCGGCACGCCCGCGCTGCGGAACCCGCCCCAGGCCAGCACCGCGGTGTCGCGCCAGGTGTACGTGACGAGCGGCCCCGGCGTACGGTTCACGGGGAACGGCATGATCGGCGTCCCCGTCGGCGCGATCGCCAGGTCGGCCGGGTCGACGCGGTACCCGTCGGTGCGCGGGTGCATGAGCTTCTGCATCCCGAGCGGATCGATCAGCGGGTTGTCGGCGAAGAGTCCGGGGCCGGCGACCAGGCCAGAGAGCGTGTACTTCACGCCGCCCGACTGCGGCGCGCGCGGCTGCTCGTCCGGGAGCCAGCGGCTGTGACTCACCAGGATCTCGAAGCGATCGAAGAAGTCGGACACGACGTTGCCGCGCGACGGCGACCACCACAGCCCGGTCACGTCGAGGTTGTACTTCGACTCGTCGCGGATCGACCAGCCGAGCTCCGCGTAGCGCCACACGAAGTGCAGGCGGCTTCCCAGAGGCGAGAGCGGCGTCGCGACGCCGGGCCCGAAGCGCGGCATGATCGAGACCACGGGGCTCGAGCGATCGATCTGGTCGGAGCCGAAGATCACGGGCCGCGGCCGGATGAGCCCGCGCCCGAAGTCGTAGGTGAACTGACCGCGCACGTCCGGTGCTCCGGGGGGATCGAGCTCGTCCTGCGCGTCGAAGCGCATCACCACCGAGCCGTTGGTCTCCGGCGCGGACTCGGGATCGATCGTGAACTCCAGCTCCGGTAGCGCATCGCGCAGCTGGTTGCCCGCCAGATCCGTCACGCCGGGTCGGCCCAGGATGATGTGGTACGGCGCGCCATCCCCGCGGTGCGCGTACGGCGTGGCGGGCTCGAACGTGAACTCGCGCAGGTCGGGCGATGCGCGGAACGTGCCCACCACGATGCTCGTCGGTGCCGGCGGCTGGCTCTTGTGCCCGCGCACGTGCATCACCGTGTCGAAGGGCAGCACCGAGGCCGGATCGATCGGCTCGGTGAAGCGCAGCGTGGTCAGCGCTCCCGGTCGCACGGACTCGGACGGATAGACGCGCGGCCCGGGCGTGAAGCGCACCCAGCAGCCGTCGCCCACCGGCATCCCGAGCCGGTAGAGCGTCTGGTACGCGCCGAGCCCGACGAGCTGGCCGGGCACGGAAGGCGGCGTGCGGTTGAGCACGCGCACGGGCAGGTCCTCGATCAGCCCGCTCGCGCCCAGCGCGCGCGTGTCCACGACCTCGAGGAACAGCTCGCCTTGCATCACGAGGTCCCCGGGCTCGGGGGCCTTCGCGCACTCGGTCGCGAACTGGAGGTCCAGGGACCAGTCGAAGCTCGTTGCGAGGGCGCGCGCCGCGGTGACTCGGCAGGGCCAGTTGCCGACCACGCTCGGCGGATCGAAGTCGAGCAGGAAGCCGTTGTTCGTGTCGGTCTCGTTCCCGGCCCGCAGCGCGCGCACGACGTCGCGCGTGGGACCCTGCACGTCGACCGGCCCGTCGCTCTGAAACGCGAGCTCCGCACCGGAGAGACCGCGCAGGAGCGCGAACTGGCCCGAGGCCGGATCGGCGCGCGTGGGGAGCCGGATGCTCACGTTGGGACGGTCGCTCGTCTGCTCGCTGCGCGGCAGTCCGGCGGCGTTGAGCGGCAGCGGCACCGGCGCGTCCGCCGCCTCGGCCTCGGACACCGTCGGGTCGACGAGGACGCGCGTCGAGTGGAACTCGTCGCCGACCACGCCGCCGTGATTCGTGTCGAACACGACGCGCGCTTCCAGCGGATGATCCGGCGGGTAGCCGGTGAACACGTGCACGGTGGCGGACAGATCGCGCAGCGCCTCGTCGTCGTCGTCGAGTAGATCGTCGAAGCGCAGCACGAGCACCGCGTTGCGCGCCCAGTAGGAGAACGGTCCGCCCTGCGACGGCCAGTCGCCCTTCGCCAGCACGCCGGGAAAGCCCTTCGACGCGCTCGCCAGCAGCGACTCGAACGTCCCGTGCCCGTCGTCCAGCGCGCCGAGCACGCGCCGCACGACGAGACGCGTCTTCTGCGTCACCGGGTTCGTCTCGAGGCGGTAGCGGTCGATGTCGGACTGCACGTCCTCGTTGACGACGAAGTCGCGCAGCACGGGCTCGGGCACGGTGGCGCCCAGCTCGTCGACGCTGTGCACGTCCACGAGCCGACCCCAGGTGACCTCGACGAGGTGCACGCGCGTCGTCTGCCCGGACTGGTGCGGATCGGCGACGTAGAAGCCCGCGCCGCCGGGCTTGGCGACGAACGCTCCCGGCGGGAACGCGTCTCCCGCTCCGCCGCCCGCTCCGCCCGAGCAAGCGGCGACGCCGACCGCCAGCACGGCGAGCGCGGTGCGGCGACGACGGCCTTCACGACGGGGCTCGGTTCCGTGGCGGGCCATTCAGGGGAGGAATCCGATTCCCTCTTCTGAGGAGAGGGCGGTGGAGGACGCGGGGCTACAAAGGATACCCGTGCCCCTGGAGCCGCCCCCTGGACCTTCCGGCGCGCGTCTCGGCAGTGACGGCTCCGCAACCTCCGTCCCGGCGTCGGCGACGGGCGCGGAGCCGGCGGACGGACGGTACCGGCGCGAGGCGTCGCGTCTGGCAGCTCGGGGCGCGAGGCGAGCGCGGTGGCGTTCCGCCGGGGAACGTCAGCTCGCCGTGGCGGTCTGCTCGACCGACGCGGCCTTCTCGGCGTCCTGTGCCGGCGTCTCGGGGGCCCGCTCCTCGCGTGGCGGCGCCCACTTGTTGAGGCGCGTGCGCAGCTCCTCGAGCCCGACCGGCTTCGCGAGGTAGTCGTCGAAGCCCGCGAGCTGGGCCTCGCGCCGGTGCTCCTCGAGCACGTTCGCCGTCAGCGCGATGATCGGCAGGTGCGTCCCGCGCAGCGCCTCCAGCTTGCGGATGGCGAGCGTGGTCTCGAGGCCGTCCATCACCGGCATCTGCACGTCCATCAGCAGGACGTCGAACTCGAACTGCTTGAAGGCCTCCAGTGCCTCCTGGCCGTTGGCGGCGAGCTTCCAGGTCGCGCCGAGCTTGTCGAGGAAGCGCGTGGTGATGCGCTGGTTCACGGGATGGTCCTCGGCCACGAGCACGTGGAGGCTGCGCGCGGGCGCGGCCGGCCGCGGGCTCTCCTCCGGTTGCGCTTCCACGGCGGGGGCCTTCTCGCCGGCCGGCGGCGCGGGCAGCGGACCGCGCAGGACCTCGACGATGCACCACAGGAGGTCGAGGCGCTTGACGGGTTTCGCGATGGCGGCCTTGCGGCCGGTCCAGTTCAGGCTCGCCGCTGCGGCCAGCTGGTTCACGGGCGCCAGGATCACGAGCGGCAGCTTGGCGAGCGTCTCGGCGCCGATCGTGTCGAGCTCCTTCAGGCCCTCCGCCAGGCGCAGGTCGAGCAAGAAGAGATCGAAGCTGCGCCCGCCCTGCATGGCGTTGATCAGCAAGAGACGGGTCCCGGCCACGTCGGAGGCCAGCTCCACCGTGTTGCCGTCGCGCAGGAGCTTGGAGAGCGAGGCACCGCTGGTCGGGCTCGGGTCGGCGACGAGGATGCGCAGGCCCTGCGGCGTCGTCTGCGGCTCCTGCGCCTCGGCGGCCGCCGCGATCGCGAGCTGCAGCTTGAAGCCGAAGGTGGAGCCCACGCCCGCCTCGGTCTTCACGAACATCGTGCCGCCCATGGCCTCGATGATCTGCTTGCTGATGGCGAGGCCCAGGCCGGTGCCGCCGTACTTGCGGCTGCGCGAGGCGTCCACCTGCGAGAACGACTGGAACAGACGGTCGATGCGGTCCTGCGGGATGCCGATGCCCGTGTCCTGCACCTCGAAGCGGATGCGCACGTGCTTGCCCTGGTGCTCCTCCATCTGGACGCGCAGCACGATCTCGCCCTTGGACGTGAACTTGAGCGCGTTGCTGAGCAGGTTGAGCAGCACCTGGCGCAGCCGCGAGGGGTCGCCCTTCACCTGCGAGGGCAGACGGTCGTCGACCTCCAGGACGAGCTCGAGCCGCTTCTCCGCGGCCACGATCGAGACCGTGTCCAGGCACTCGTCCAGCACCTTGGCGGGCGAGAAGGGAATCTCCTCGACCTCGTAGCGCCCGGCCTCGCCCTTCGAGAAGTCCAGGATGTCGTTGATGATCGACAGCAGGCTCTCGGCCGACTTGTGGATCGTCTCCGCGAACTCGGTCTGCTCGCCCGAGAGCGGCGTGTCGAGCAGGAGCTGCGTCATCCCCAGGACGCCGTTGATCGGCGTGCGGATCTCGTGGCTCATCGTCGCCAGGAACTGCGACTTGGCGATGCGCGCGGCCTCGGCGCGCTTGACCTCGGCCTTCAGCTGCTGATCCCGCAGCTCGATCTGCGTGATCATGTGGTTGAACGTGTCCACCAGGATCCCGATCTCGTCGTCCGAGCGGCGCACGGCGCGGATCGAATAGTCCTTGCGCGTCGAGATGGCGTTGGCCGCGTGCGCCAGGTCCAGGAGCTGGTCCGAGAAGCGATGGTGGATGCGGCGGGACATCGCCAGCGTGATCAGCGCCGACACGCCGGCCAGCGCGAGGAACAGCCGGCTGTGGGTCTTCACTCGTCCCCACAGGGGGCGCGGGGAGGCCTGGACCACGACCGTGCCGAGCGGCACGCCGGCCCGGAACACGTCGCGCCGCACCTGGAGATGCAGCATGTCGGGCTCGGGCACTTGCTCCGGCGCGGGGTCGTCCTCGTGGACGTAGGTGGCGAGACCGTCGCCGTGCGGGTCGAGCAGGTACACGGTCTCTACCGACTCGTCGCCCTCGAGTCCCTGGGCCCAGGACACGTCCTTCGCCGGATCCGACTCGAGCAACTGCCAGCGCGTGGCGATGCGCTCCGCCAGGAGCTCGATGCGATCCTCGACTCCGGTGCGGTAGTTGAGGACGTCGCTCACGACGTAGGCGATCCCCGCCACGCACAGGCTCGCCAGGCCTACCGACATCAGGGATGCCGTCAGCTTCCGGCGCAGCGTGAAGTTCGTCGAATGCGAGCGCGACGACTTGGCGGGTCGGGGAGGGACTCGCTCCTCTCGGGGAACCACGGGGGTCACGGGAATTTTCGTGATCGACCGAAAACGAGCGGGCAATCAAGCGGCAACGTCCACGTCTCGGACGAGTGAATGTTTTTCCCTGGCTGTCGGCGGAGCCGGAGAACCGCGGAGGACGCGGAGAGCGCGGAGAAGACGCGGAGGGAAGAAGAAGAAAGGGGGCCTCCGGGGCTTTGGCTCCGTGGGGACTCGAATCTGTCGCCAGACCTCTGTCTCCAGCTTCTCTCCCTCTCTTGTTTCTCCTTCCTCGTGGTCTTCCTCTCCGCGCCTTCTCCGCGTACCCCGCGCTCTCCGCGGTTCCTCTTCTCTTCTTTTCCGTATGTCCG
>Ga0111538_10013087_pt1 | contig 10944 bp, 10 predicted proteins | sample SoiMethybrSBSTD1_FD_79669 | JGI IMG/M metagenome (GOLD analysis project Ga0111538, IMG submission 79669) | Bulk soil microbial communities from a Populus tree surrounding site in Tennessee, USA - Soil MetaG P. TD hybrid SBSTD1 (version 2)... | ecosystem: Environmental > Terrestrial > Soil >... | reverse complement strand
CGCGGATCCTGGCGGCCGGCGTGGCGGCCGACGCGGGCCTCAGCATCGACGACACCGAGGACCTGCGCATCGCGGTGAGCGAGCTGGTGGCGCTGCTGGTCGAGGGCCTCGACGACCACGACCACGTGGTCGACGTCGAGTTCCGGTCGGGCGCCGGCGAGGTCGTCGTCGAGGGAGCGCGCCCGGCGGTCGCCGGCCACCCCGACGCCGAGGTCGACGACCTCGCGCTCGAGATCCTGCGGGTCGTCGTCGACGACCACAGCTTCGACGCCGACGAGTCCGGGAGGCGCTTCCGGTTGGTGAAGCGCACCCGAACCCCGTCATGACATCGGGTCAGAACGCCGAGAACCCCCCACTCGACGATCTGTTCCAGGTCTACCGGTCCACCGGCGACCGTGCGGTCAGGAACACGCTCGTCGAGGCGCACCGGGGGTTGGCCGCCTCGATCGCCAACGACTACCGCGGCCGGGGCGTCGAGCTCGACGACCTCGTGCAGATCGCCATGCTCGGCACGCTGAAGGCGGTCGAGCGGTTCGACCCGACCCGGGGCATCCCCTTCTCGTCGTTCGCGAGCCGCACGGTCAACGGCGAGATCAAGCGCCACTTCCGCGACCGGACCTGGGCGGTGCGGCCGCCGCGCAGCGCCCAGGAGCGCCACCTCGACCTGCGGCGGGCCCGGTCGGGGCTGTCGTCGCGCCTCGGCCGCGCCCCGACCGTCGCCGAGATCGCCGCCGAGATGGACATCTCGACCGACGACGTGCTCGATGCGCTCGAGGCCGGGGCCGCCTACCGCGCCACCAGCCTCGACGCCCGCCGCTCGGGCGACGACGACAACCCGTCGCTGGCCGAGCGGCTCACGACCGACGAGGCGCCGAGCCGGCCCGTCGAGCTGCGGGTGCTCGTCGACCAGCTGCTCGACACCCTGCCCGAGCGCGAGGCCGCCATCATGCGGCTGCGGTTCTACGAGGACCTGACCCAGAGCGAGATCGCCGAGCGCCTCGGCATCAGCCAGATGCACGTCTCGCGGCTGATGCGCCGCTGCCTCGACAGCCTGCGCGAGATCCTCGAGCGGTGACGCGCCGCCGGGCCGCGCCGACCGGCCGCGGATCAGTCGGCGTCGACGGTCAGCAGGTCGCCGAGCCGGGTGATCTCGAACAGGCGCCGCACCTGCGGCGGCGCCGAGCGCACCACGAACGCGCCGCCCTGCGCCTCCGCGTGGCGGTGCACCGCCACCAGCACCCCCAGGCCGCTCGAGTCGACGAAGCCGACGTCGGACAGGTCGAGGGCCAACGTGGTGTGACCGCCGTCGATGAGCTCGACGAGCTCGCGCTTGACCTCGTCGGACGTCACGATGTCGAGGTCGCCCGACAGCCGCACGGCGGCGTTGGCGCCCTCGCGATCGAGGATCTCGAGCTGGGACGGCGAGGTGGGCACACGGCCAACCTAGTGAAGGCGGAGCGCCGGCGCGCACACCCAGGATCTCCCCCGCGACCGGCGGTGGTACCTTTCACCCCCCGATCGGAGACCTCAGGCGGAGAGGGATGAGGACCAACCCAACCCCGCGCGCGAGGACCTGGCGGATCGCCGCCACCGCGACGGTGGTGGTGGCCACCCTCGTCAGCCTCGTGCTGCGAGCGCGCTCGCCGATGTGGCTCATCGCCGACTCCCCCCACGACGACATGCTGTACGCGCGGCTGGGCGGCACGCTCGTCCGGGGCGAGTGGCTCGGGGTCTACGACGGGTTGAACATCGCCAAGGGGCCCGGCTACCCGCTGTTCATCTCGGTGGCCTACAAGGCGCACCTCCCCCTCAAGCTCGCCGAGCAGCTGGTCCACCTGCTGGCGGCCGGGGTGACGGCGGTGGCCCTCGCCCGCGTGCTGCGGTCGCGGGTGGCGGGCGTCGCCGTCTACGTCGTGCTCGCGCTCGACCCGGCGTACCTGGGGGCGGCGGCGTCGAAGGTGTCGCGCGACGGGCTGTACGGCTCGGCCGGCCTGCTGCTGTTCGGCGGCACGCTGCTGCTGCTCACCGCCGTCCCCGCGCTCGTGCGGCGGGGCCCCCGCTGGTGGGCGCCGGTGATGGTCGGCGCCGGCCTGGCGCTCGGCCTCACCGCCGCCGGCTACGCGCTCACCCGCGAGGAGCGGGCGTGGATCGCGCCGGCGCTGCTCGTGGCCGGCGTCGCCGGCCTGCTGACCTGGCGCGGCGCCGGACGGGTCACCCGCGCCCACGTGCTCGCCCTCGGCGCCTGCGGGGTCGTGGCCCTCGTCGTGACCGGGGCGTCGCTGCGGTGGGTGGCCCAGCGCAACGATCGCTTCTACGGCGAGGCGGTCACCAGCGAGCTGGTCGAGGGGTCGTTCCCCGAGGCGCTGGACCAGTGGCAGCGGGTCGAGGCCGCGGCCCGACCGGGCGATCCCGACGACGACCGCGTGCCGGTGACCGCGGCCGAGCGGGCGGCCGTCTACGCCGTCAGCCCGACCGCCCGTCAGGTGCGCACCGCCCTCGAGGACCCCACCAACCCGTGGCGGAGCGCCGGGTGCACCCACACGCCTCCGTGCGACTACAGCGGAGCGATCTTCGGGTGGGCCCTGCGCAGCGCCGCGCTCGACGCCGGGTACATGGGGCACGGCGACGACGCCGAGCGCTGGTACGCGGCGCTGGCCGACGACATCGAGCAGGCCTGCGCCGACGGCGAGCTGCGCTGCACGTCCGGGGGGATCGGGCCGCTCCCGCCCCTGGCCTCGCTCGACCTCGGGCGGCTGTGGTCGTCGTCGGTCGACGTGGCCGACGACATGCTCGGCTACGACGTCGCCGACCCCGACCGCTGGGTGCCGAGCGGGGGCTCGCCGGTCAACTGGGACCTGATGACCGGCGCGCTGCGCGGGGTCGGCAGCCAGGACGACTTCGTCGCCGCCGAGCAGCGCGACCTGCGACACCAGGCGCCGGTGTCGGCGCTCGAGGCCGTCTACCGGTGGGCGGTCCGGATCGGGTCGGTGACCGCCCTGTTGGGGCTGGTGGCCGGGCTGGCCACCCGCGCCGGCCGGCGGCGCCTGCCGGTCCTGGTGGTGGCGCTGGCCGCGCTCGTCGCCTTCGCGTCCCGCGTGGCGGTCGTGGCGATCCTCGACGCCACCGCCTTCGACGTCGTGGGCATCGGCATCTACGTGCTGCCCGGCACCCAGTTCATCGTGCTGTTCGCGTTCGTGGGCACCTGGCTGCTCGGCGAGGTCGTGGCCGACCGCCTGCGCCCGATCGACGACACGCCGCCGGGCGGGGAACCGGAGGGACGCACCGGCGCCGGTGAGGCGGGTGCCCCGCCCGCGGGGACGGCGCCCGTGACCGCACCCCCGACCGCCGGTCCCGGCGATCACGCAGACGCCACCCCGGGGCGGAGCGGCGCCGATCGCCCGTCCCCCGACCTGACGACGAGAGGATCCGCGTGACCGCCAGCCCCGAGGTGTCCGTCGTGATGCCGTGCCTCAACGAGGCCGAGACCCTCGCCACCTGCATCGGCAAGGCCCGCGGGTCGCTCCAGCGGTTGGGCGTCGACGGCGAGGTGCTGGTGGCCGACAACGGCAGCAGCGACGGTTCGCAGAAGATCGCCGCCAGCGAGGGCGCGCGGGTGGTCGACGTGCCCGAGCGGGGCTACGGGGCGGCCCTGCGGCGTGGCATCGCCGCGGCCGACGGCACCTACGTGGTCATGGCCGACGCCGACGACAGCTACGCCCTCGACGACCTCGGCCCGTTCGTCGACGCGCTGCGCGGTGGGTCCGACCTGGTCATGGGCAACCGCTTCCAGGGGGGCATCGCGCCGGGTGCCATGCCCGCGCTGCACCGCTACGTCGGCAACCCGGTCCTGTCGTGGATCGGACGGCTGTTCTTCAAGGTGCCGATCCACGACTTCCACTGCGGGATGCGGGGGTTCCGGCGCGACCGCATCCTCGACCTCGGCCTGCGGACCAACGGCATGGAGTTCGCCAGCGAGATGGTCGTGCGGTCGTCGCTCGCCGGCCTGGCGATCTCCGAGGTGCCGACGACCCTGCGTCCCGACGGGCGCACCCGGTCGCCCCACCTGCGCACCTGGCGCGACGGCTGGCGCCACCTGCGGTTCCTGCTGGCGTTCAGCCCGAGGTGGCTGTTCCTCTACCCCGCGATCGTGATGATCGCGGTGGGGGCCGTCGCCTGCGCCGCGCTGGCGGTCGGGCCGGTGACCATCGGCAGCGTGACCTTCGACATCCAGACGATGATGGCCGCGGCCACCGTCCTGATGGTCGGGCTCTACACGGCCACGTTGGCGCTGGTGTCGCGGGCCTATGCCTGGCGGCTCGGACTGCTGCCCCTCAGCCCCCGGGTCGAGCGGTTCCTCGACCGCTTCACGCTCGAGTGGGGCCTGCTGGTCGGGTTCGCGATGGCGGTCGCGGGGGCGGTGTCGTTCGTCGTGGCCGCCACGCGCTGGCAGGAGTCCGACTTCGGCGCATTGTCGACCGCCGACATGCGCCTGCCGCTGCTGGGGATGGTGCTGGTCGTGGCCGGTGCCCAGGTCGCGCTCACGTCGTTCCTGCTCAGCCTCACCCGCATCGGCGAGGGCTGACCGCCCGAGCGGCCCGGACGGCGCCGTGGTCAGGGCCGCCGGAAGGCGGCACGCATCTCGTGGTAGGTGAAGACGTCGCCGATGGCCCGGAGGTTGCCGGGGAACCAGCTGATCCCGGGCCGGTCGAAGTCGGTGCCGGCCGCGAGCTCGGGCGCCGAGAGCATGGCGGCGTCGACGAACGTGCGGTGCGTGGCGTCGTGCCGGAACCCGGCGCGGCCGGGAACGATCACCAGGACCTGCCGCAGGCCGAGCGGTCCCCCCGCCTCGAGCAGGCGGCGCAGGATGCGGTCTGGCTCGTCGAAGTGCTCCAGCACGTGGCTGACGAGCAGCGTGTCGAACCGGGTCGGCGACGACGCGACGGGGGCGAGCGCCCAGTCGTCGGCCGCCCCGTCGTAGTACGAGACGTCGAGGCCCTGCTGCCGGCAGTGGGCGATCGAGGCCCGGTTCACCTCGAGGCCGATCGAGCCCGCGGGCAAGCGGGCCAGCAGCTCGCCGACGCCGCAGCCGAGGTCGACCACCGGGCCCTCCACGAACGAGGCCGCGGCCCGCAGCCACGGTCGGCGCACGACCTTGCGCCAGCCGGCGCGGTTCGCCTGGTAGTCGGTGTAGCTCTGGTCGTACTCCTCGGCGTGGGACATGCGGTCCTCCGGGTTGCGCCGGCGGGGCGGGTCAGGCGACGCCGGTCGGGCCGGAGTCGAGGCTGTTGCTGCGGTACGAGCGCGTGTACACCGCCGCCAGCGACCGGGCCACGCGGTCGGGCCACAGCCGGCGGAAGACCTCGAGGTCCTCGCGGTACCGGTCGCCGCCGGCGATCGTGGCGCTCGTCTCGCTGTCGGGGTGGATGCGGTGGCCCACGAGCGGCCGCCTCGAGAGGCTGATCCCCCCGGGCTGCTCGGCGATGTCGAGCCAGGCGACCCAGTCCATGTTGGTCTTCATGTCGTCACGGAACCGGAAGTCGCCGAGCACCCGCCGGTTCAGCGCCACCGCCGGGCACGACACGGGGTTGCCGAGGCGCAGCACCGCCCGCTTCCGGGCCCGGGCCGTGATGCGGCCCGCGCCGAGGAAGCCGAGCTCGAGCAGCGCCCGCTTGATGCGCAGCATGGCCACCGTCGGGCGACGGCGCCCGTCGACGATCTCGTAGTAGGTCGACCAGATCATGCGGTCGTCGGGGTGGGCGGCGGCCCGCTCGCGCACGAAGGCGGTGTACCCCGGCTCGTACACGTCGTCCTGGTGCGCCAGCGTGACCCAGTCGGTGTCGGCGCCCGCGTACGCCATGTTCCAGTCGTGCCCGATGCCGCGGTTGGGCCCGTGGACGCGCAGCGTGGCGCCGTGGCGGGCGCAGACCTCGTCGAGCCCGTCGTAGGGCGTCGACGTCGAGACCGAGCGCGGGACCTCGACGTGCTGGGCCGCCAGCGAGGCGAGGCACGACTCGAGGTAGGGCGAACGCCCGTAGGCCAGCACCACGAAGGCATGGGAGGGAGGGGCGCCCGACACGACCCGGCGACGCTAACACCGCCGCGGTGCGACGCCCGCGGCGGCATCCGCGCCGTGACCAGGGTGATTCTCTGTGCGCCGAGGACGACGAAGTAGCATCCGGCCGATGTCAGGGACGCACGACGGCGCGTCGCACCCCACGGGCGACGCCACGTCGACCCCGGGTGTCTACGCCCCCGGATACTTCGAGACCCGCCTCGCCGAGAACCCCCACCGAGACACGGTGTGGCGGCACGTCTGCCGCTACCTCGAGCGGTGGATCGCCTCCGACGCCGAGGTCCTCGAGCTGGGCGCGGGCTGGTGCGACTTCGCCAACAACGTCACGGCCGGGCGGGTCGTGGCGCTCGACCTCGACAAGACCGTCGAGACGGCGGCGGCCGACGGCGTGATCCCCGTCGTCGGCGACTGCACCGACCTCGGCCGCTTCGACGACGAGAGCTTCGACGTCGTGTTCGCGTCGAACCTGCTCGAGCACCTCGAGCGGCCGGCGGCGTCGGCCCTGTTGGACGAGGCCCACCGGGTGCTGCGCCCGAGAGGGCGGCTCATCCTGGTCCAGCCCAACTTCCGGCTGAACCCGGGCGGCTACTTCGACGACTTCACGCACGTCGCCATCTACACCGACCGGTCGATCCACGACTACCTGGTGTCCGAGGGGTGGACGGTCGAGCACCTGGAGGCGCGGTTCCTGCCGCTCACGATGAAGTCGCGGGCCTCGGGCCTGTCGTTCCTCGTGCCCTGGTACCTCCGGTCCCCCGTCCGCCCGCTGGCCGGCCAGATGCTGGTGGTGGCCACCCCTGCGCTGGCGCCGTCGTGACACTCGCCACCGATCCCCCTGCGGCCGGGGCGAGGCCCGACGAGGCGGACGCGCCCGACCGCTCCCCGGCCGCCGCCACGTCCGAGGTGCCCCGGCGACCGCGTGCATGGCGGTGGGCCGCCGCGTTCGCCGCCGCGTACCTCGTGCTCGGCGTGGTGTGGGCGGTGGCCAACCCGCCCGCCGCCGCTCCCGACGAGGCCGACCACCTCATCAAGGCCATCGGCATGGGCCGCCTCGACATCGGCGACGACTACGACGAGCCGCTGCCCGCCGCTCCACCCCTCCAGCGGCGCAACCTGTCGATCAGCCGCGTCGTCGACGTCCCGGGCGACATCTCCCCCGACGGCTACACCTGCTTCGCCTTCCAGCCCGACGTCACGGCCGACTGCCAGCCCGACGGGTCGGTGGCGACCACCGACACGGTCGAGTCGATCACGCCGGTCGGCGCCTACCCGCCCTTCGTGTACCCGGCGATGGGGGCGGCCGCCCGGTTGGCCGACTCGCCCGAGGGCGCGTTCCTGCTCGCCCGCCTCGTCGCGCTCGTCACGGCCTCGGCGGCGATCTTCGTGGGCGCGTGGTTCCTCGTCCGCGAGATCGGACGGTGGGCGTTGCTCGGGGCGTTCGTCGCCCTGTCGCCGATGGCCGTGTTCGCGGCGGCCAGCGTCACCACGAGCGGGCTCGAGATCGCCTCGGGGTTCGCGGTCGGCGCCATCGCCACCGTGTGCATCCGCGAGCCGGCGGCGGTGCTCCGCTCCCGCACCCACTACACCCTCGCCGGGGTGGGCACGGCCCTCGTGCTGAGCCGCCAGATGGGCGCCGTCACCCTGGCGGTGCTGCTGGCGGTCACGGTGGCGTGCTGCTGGCGCCAGGTGTGGCAGGCGGTGCGCGAGCACCGACCCTCGCTGCTGGTGTGCATCGGCGCGATCGGCACGTCGGTGGTCGGCGTCGCCCTGTGGGAACGGGCCTACGACCACCCCACCGACACCGGCTCCCCGCTCGACCTGTCGGCGCTCGACCCGTTCCTCAACGGCAGCCAGGAGATCGTGCTGTCGTCGATCGGGCGGTTCGGCTGGCTCGACACCCCGCTGCCCATCTGGGCCTGGAGCGCCTGGCTCGCGGTCGGGGTCGTGCTGTGCGGCATGGGCCTCGCCCTCGGCGACCGGCGCCAGCGGCTGGTCCTCGGGTTCGGCCTGCTCGCGGCGGCGGGCGTGACGTTCGCGTCGTACAGCTCGGTGTTCTTCCCGGTCGGCGCCGGGTCGCAGGGACGCCACCTGCTGCCGCTGCTGGCCTTCTGCCCCACCTTCGCCGGCGTCCTCGTCGTCGAGCGGCTGCGATCGGTCGGCCTGGCGGACGCGGCCCGTGCGTTGTTCGTCGCCGTCGCCGGCGTCGTCGGCATCGTCCAGTTCGTCTCGGTGTGGACCAACTCCCGCCGATACGCCGTGGGGCTCAGCGGCCCCCTGTGGTTCGCGGGCGAGTCGCAGTGGGCCCCGGCCGGCGGCTGGGCGCCGTGGCTCGTCCTCGCCGCGCTCGGCGCCGGTGGCCTTGCTGCCGTCGCCCTCCTCAGCAGGCCGCCCGCGGCCGTCGCCGCCGTCGCCGCGAGTGCGCCTGCACCTCCGACCACCACCACCGATCCTGGAGAGACCTGACGTGTGGAACGGCAAGTCCATCTGCGTCGTGCTGCCGACGTACAACGAGAAGGACAGCATCGCGGAGGCGATCCGCGGCTTCGAGAAGCTCGGGATCGTCGACGACGTCCTGGTCGTCAACAACAACGCGGCCGAGGGCACCTCGGAGGAGGTGGCCACCACCGACGCCCGTGAGGTGTTCGAGTCGACCCAGGGGTACGGCGCGGCCATCAAGCGCGGGTTGCGAGAGTCCGACGCCGACCTCGTCTGCGTGTGCGAGCCCGACGGCACGTTCGACCCCGCCGACCTGCTCAAGCTCCTGCCGTTCACCGGCGAGTGCGAGTTCGTCGTCGGGTCGCGCACCGTGCAGAACTTCATCTGGGACGGCGCCAACATGGGGTGGTTCCTGCGCTGGGGCAACTGGGCGGTCGCCAAGGTCATCGAGGTGCTGTTCAACACCGCCTACCTCAGCGACGTGGGGTGCACCTTCCGGGTCGTCCAGCGCGAGCGGGTGGCGCGGCTGCTCGACGACGTGACCCTCGACGGGTCGGCGTTCGGCCTCGAGATGCTGATGGTCGCGGTGCGCCAGCGGTCGACCATCGTGCAGGTGCCGGTCAACTACCGCCCGCGGGTCGGGGTGTCGTCGGTGACCGGTGAGCTGCGCAAGACGGTGCCGCTGGGCCTCGAGATGCTCTCGATGGTCGTGAAGATGCGCTTCGGCATGTGGGACCGCCAGGTGCGGGCGGCGGTGCCCGCAGACACCGCCGCCTGACGGTCGACCCGACCGTCAGGTCACCCAGTCCGACAGCGGAGGCATCGACGGCGCCCGCAGCCACGCGTCGAACATCGGCGTGAGCTCGGCGCCCGAGACCTCCTCGGCCACCGCCTCGAAGTCGGCGGTCGACGCCGACGAGCCGTCGTGGCGTTGCACCCACGTGCGCAGGATCGCGAGGAACACCTCGCGCCCGACGGTGCGGTCGAGGACGTACAGGGCCAGGGCGCCCCGGTCGTACACGCTCGGCGCGAACAGGTCGGACGCGCCGGGGTCGGCGGGTGGCAGGGCGAGCAGCGACGACCCGTTGGCGTAGCCGGCCGCGAACTCTTCCGGGCCGCCCTGGCCGGTGTGCTCCCGCCACAGCAGCTCGGCGTACGTGGCGAACCCCTCGTTGAGCCAGATGTCCTGCCACGTGGCGGGGCTGACCATGTCGCCGAACCACTGGTGGGCGAGCTCGTGGGCGATGACCGACTCGTCCATGGCGCTGTCGGTGCCGTAGATGGGCATCGTCTGGGTTTCGAGCGCGTAGCCGAGCGGCTCGTCGACCACGACGCCGCCGACCGAGACGAAGGGGTACGGCCCGAACAGGTCGTCGTAGGCGTCGATGATCTCGGCGGTGCGTCCCAGGGGGCCCTGGGCGACGCCGCCCACGTCGCTGTCGATGGCGAGCCGCACCGGCAGCCCGTCCGGTCCGGTCGACTCGACGAACTCGAGGTCGGCGATCACGAGCTGCACGAGGTAGCTGGCCATGAGGTCGGGGGCGTCGTAGACCCAGGTGGTGCCGCCGTCGCCCGGCACCTGCTCGCGGAGCAGGCCGTTGGCGGCGACCTCGAGCCCCTCGGGGACCGTGACCCGGAACGTGTAGCTCGCCTTGTCGCTCGGGTGGTCGTTGACCGGGAAGAGCGTGGCGGCGCCGTTCGGCTCGAACGCGACGTACACCTCGTCGCCGTCCGCGACCCACCCGGCGCTGATGAAGTCGACGCCGGTGAGCTGCTGGGGCGCCGCCCGGTAGGTGACGACGGTCGTGAACTCGTCGCCGGCGGCGAGCGGGTCCGCCGGTGTGACGAGCAGGTCACGCTCGCCCACGGGCTCGGCGCTCGCGGCATCGTCGTCGACCGTCACCGACGCGACGTCGAGGCCGACGGCGTCGAGCGAGAACGCGTCGAGGTCGGTCGTGGCGGTGGCGGTGACGGTGGCGACCCCGTCGACGCGCTGCTCGTCGGGGTGCCACGTGAGGTCGAGGTCGTAGTGGCTCACGTCGTACCCGCTGTTGCCCGTGTCGGGGAAGTAGGGGTCGCCGAGACCGGTCAGCCCGTCGTCGGGGACGGGCGCCGGGTCGTCGGGCGCGTCCGCGGCCGGCGGCTCGGCGTCGACCTCGTCGTCGGCGTCGTCGGACCGGTCGGCGGTCGGCAGGACGGCGTCGTCGCCCGCCGGGTCGGGGCCGCCGACCGCGACGACCAGACCGACCAGCAGGGCGACGACCACGGCGATGGCGACGACGACGAGCCGACGGGGACCGTCGCCGCCCGTCGCGGCCACGGCAGCGGTCGCAGAGGTGGAGGTGGGGGGCGGCGCTCCGGGAGCTGCGGCAGGAGGCGCGGGCGGCCCGGGAGGTCCGGGAGGTCCGGGAACGGGGGACGACTCGGCAACGGCG
>Ga0111538_10013085_pt1 | contig 10946 bp, 9 predicted proteins | sample SoiMethybrSBSTD1_FD_79669 | JGI IMG/M metagenome (GOLD analysis project Ga0111538, IMG submission 79669) | Bulk soil microbial communities from a Populus tree surrounding site in Tennessee, USA - Soil MetaG P. TD hybrid SBSTD1 (version 2)... | ecosystem: Environmental > Terrestrial > Soil > Tree... | reverse complement strand
CCGACAGCTTGCCGGCCAGCGATTCCCCCGCCAGCATCGCCAGCGACACGCCGGACGAGAACACCGGATCGAGAAAACAGGACGCGTCGCCCGCGCAGCCCCAGCGCGGGCCGTACGGGCGGCGGTTGCGGTAGCTGAAGTTGCGGATGATGCGCGGCTCGGTGCCGACCGCGCCCGCGATCAACCGCTGCGTGATCGGCGACGCCGCGATCGCCTTGTCCAGCGTCTCGAACGGCGCGCTCATCGGGTGGCGGCTGACGATGCCGACGCTCAGCCGGGGTCCCGCCAGCGGGATCAGCCACATCCACCCGTCGGGCACCATCAGCACCTTGATGTTCCCGCTCTCGGTCAGCTCGGCGAAGATCTCCGGGGCGAGCCCGTCGTAGTGGCGGAAGACGGCGATGCAGCCGAAGCCCTTGAGGGGCTGCACGGTGCGGTTGGCGCGGGCCAGGAACGCGTCCTGGCCCGTGGCGTCGACCATGTAGCGCGCCCGGAACACACCCTCGGTCGTGTCGATGCGGACATGGTCCGCCTCGACGGTCATCTCCTCGACCTTCACGCCGTAGCGCACCTTGGCGCCGCGCGCCTCGGCCTGCTTCAACAGGACATGGTCGAAGCGCGAGCGCTCGACCTGGTACGCATTTTTGGGCGTGCCGTTCAGACCCTCCCGGAACACGAACGTCGCCGTGGCGCCGGTCCGCTCGTCGATGAACTCGGCGCCGTCCTTGCGGATGAAGTCCTTGTAGTCCAGCACCACGCCCAGCCGTTCGAAGATCGGCAGGTCGATCGGCAGCAGCGACTCGCCGATGTGGAAGCGCGGGAAGATCTCCTTCTCCAGGACCAGGACGTCGTGGCCGGCGTGCGCCAGCAGGTTGGCCGCCGTCGAGCCGGCGGGGCCGCCGCCCACGATCAGGGCGTCCAGGACATCGGGGCGCGTTCCGTTGGTTCCGTTCATGTTTGTCATGTGCGTCGAAAGAGCAGCGAGGTGTTGATTCCGCCGAAGGCGAAGTTGTTGTTCATGACGATCTTCAAGTCGGGGGCGTCGACCGCGTCATTCCGCAGGTAGCGAAGCGGCGCGCAACGGGGATCGGGCTTGTCGAGGTTCTTGGTGGGCGCCAGGAAGCCCTCGTTCATCATCGCCAGACAGAAGGCCGACTCCAGCGCGCCGCAGGCGCCCAGCGTGTGGCCGGTGTGTCCCTTGGTCGAGCTGATTGGCACCTTGTCGCCGAACACCTGCAAGGTCGCCTGGCTCTCGGTGATGTCGCCGATGTCGGTCGCGGTCGCGTGCGCGTTGATGTAGCCGACGTCGTCGGGCGCGATGCGCGCGTCGGCCAGCGCGTTTTTCATCGCCATCGCCATGCCGTCGGCCGACGGCTGCGTGACGTGTTGCCCGTCGCAGCTGGTCCCGAAGCCGATCACCTCGCCGTGGATGTGCGCGCCGCGCCGCCGGGCCCGCTCCTCTTCCTCGAGGACCAGCGTGCCCGCGCCCTCCGCCACCACCAGGCCGTCGCGGTCGGCGTCGAACGGGCGCGAGCCCTCTCCGGGACGGTCGTTGAAGTGCCGCGACGTCGCGTACAGGATGTCGAACACCACCGCGTGGGTGAAGTGCATCTCCTCCGCGCCGCCGCACAGCATGATGTCGAGCTGGCCGGACCGGATCGCCTCGAAGCCGTAGCCGATCGCGTTGCTCGCGCTGGTGCAGGCGGCGCAGGTCGAGATCACGCGCCCCTGGATGCCGAAGAAGTGCGCCAGGTTGACGACGCAGGTGTTGCTCATGAACTTGAGGTAGCTGGTCGACGGGATGCCGCGCATGCCGTTGCGCGCGAACAGCGTGCGGCAGAACTCTTCCTGCGCCGACGACGATCCGTGGGTGGAGCCGTAGGCGAGCCCGATGTCCGGGATCGACCTCAGGTCCTGGTCGAGGCCCGCGTCCATGAGCGCGCGCTCGGTCGCGTAGGTGGCGAGCAGCGCCACCCGTCCCATGCTCCGCGTCTTCTTGCGCGGGTAGGCGTTGAACGGCACGTCCTTGGCGATGCCCGCCAGCCGGGTGGACAGCCCCTGGATCTCGGCCCACTCGGGCATCGTGACGATCCCGTGCCGCCCCTCGCGCAGCGCCGCGACCGCGGTCGGCAGATCGTTGCCCAGCGGCGAGGCGAGGCCGATGCCCGTGACGACGACCCGGCGCGCGCTCACGCCAGCCCTCCGTCGATCGTGATCACCTGGCCGGTGATGTACGCGGCGTCGTCGCTGGCCAGGAAGCGGACCAGCTTGGCGACCTCCGACGGCAGGCCGAGCCGCCGCATCGGGATCAGCTTGGAAAGGTCGTCGACGGGGATCTGCTTGATCATGTCGGTATCGATGAGGCCGGGCGCCACCGCATTCACGGTGACGTTGCGTTTGGCGACCTCCTTGGCGAGCGACCGGGTCGCGCCGATCAGGCCCGCCTTCGCGGCGGAGTAGGCGACCTGGCCGCGGTTGCCGACCAGCCCGGCCAGCGAGGCGATGGTGATGATGCGGCCCCAGCGGCGGCGGACCAGCGGCATCACCAGCGGCCGCGTCACGTTGAAGAAACCGTCGAGCGACGTGCGCGTCACCCGCTCCCAGTCGCCCTGCGCGAGGGTCGGGAACGGCGCGTCCTTCACCACGCCGGCATTGTTGACGACCACGTCGATGACGGCGTCGCCGTCGCCGCTCCAGGGCGCCAGCGCCGCCGCGGTCTCGGCCGCGTCGCTGACGTCGAACCGCAGCAGCGTCGCCTCGCCGCCCGCGGCGACGATGCTGTCCTTGACCTCGGCCGCCCCGCGCTCGTCGCTGCGATAGTTCAGCAGGATGCGGCAGCCGGCCGCCGCCAGCTCGCGGGCGATGGCGGCCCCGATCCCGCGGCTGGCGCCCGTCACCAGAGCCACGCGCGTCATCGCGTCATCTCCTCGGGCAGCGGCCCCTGATAGACGGTGAGCGCCCCTTCGACCAGGACCTCGTCGCCCCGCTGGACCGTGCAGGTGAAGCGGCCGAGCTCGTTTTCGCCCCAGCTCCGGCGCGCCTCGATCGTCAGCCGATCGCCGACCTGGAAGCTGTCGACCGCGATCGTGAGGCTGCGGCACCCGAGCAAGAATCCCGTGCGCGCGCCGCCGCCGCCCTTTTCGCGCCCGCGCAGGCCGGCGCCCGCCGCTATCGTTTGGGCCATGTATTCGATGCCGACGACGGCCGGCACACGGCCCTGGTCGGCGAACGGGGAATCGGGTCGCAGCACGGTTTCACAGGTCACGCACTCGCCATCGTACGCCAGCACGCGGTCCAGAAGCAGCATCGGCGGTCGATGGGGCACCAGCTCGACAATGGGCGGCCAGGTCGTCACGCTGTCCGAACCTCGATCGACCAGCGCAGATCCCCAGACGGGCTCACCGCCACCCGCCCGGAGCGTCCCAGGCCGAGCGTCGAGATCAGCGGCAGGATCGCCGCGCACGGGCTGTCGACCTCCATCGGCCGGTCGGCCGACGCGGCGGCTGCGGGCACCTGCCGGAGATCCTCGAGGATGGCGAGCGGCGGCGCCGACACGAGGCCGGCGCCCGCGCCGCCGTCCTGGCCGAGCACCAGGGCGGCCGCGACCGGCGTGGTCTCGTGTCCGGGGGAGATCGACCGGGGCAGAGGCTCGTCGGCGACGATCGCGATCACCTCGTCACCGCCGAGAGCGAGCAATGTCATCGCCTCGAGCAGCACCATCGCGACCGTGTCGTTGCCGGCGGCCAGCGACGTCGCCGGGCTCTTGTTCTTGTGCGCGATCGAGAGCTGGCCGGCCGCGCTGTTGTGCACGCTGTTCTGGAAACGGAGCGGCGACAGCAGGCCGTCGCCCTCGCGCTCCTCCAGCATCTCCACCAGCGTCGTCAGCTCCCCGAACGCGGAGCCGACGACGACACGCAGGCGCGACAGCGGGATGCCCGCCTGCTCGCTGGCCTGGGCGGCGACGTCCGTCACCATGTTGACCAGCAGGCTGCTGCGCCGGCGCATCTTCGCCTGCGCGGCGGCGTTCGGCGCGTCCGCGCCCGCGACGGGCCGGCCCGTCACCCAGCTCGCTGGACTGGGGAAGCCCGGCATCCACAGCCCGACGCCCAGAACCCGCGCGCGAGGGATCACCGGTCCCTCCCGAACAACAAGCTGACGTTGTTTCCTCCGAACGCGAACGAGTTGCTGAGCACGTTGCGGCAGGGGGTGTCCATGCGCGCCGTCGGCACATGGAGGCCGAGGTCGGTGTCCACCGGGTCCGAGCCGACGCTGCGCGGGATCCAGCCCTGCTCGATGGCGACGATCGAGAAGATCGCCTCGGTCGCGCCGCCCGCGCCCAGCAGGTGACCGGTGCAGCCCTTGGTCGACGCCACCGGAACCGGCCGGCCGAACAGCGACGAGACCGCGAGGCCCTCGGACAGATCGTTGAGGCGCGTGCCGGGGCTGTGCGCGTTGATGTAGTCGACCTCGCCGGGCGCGACGCCCGCCTGGGCGAGCGCCCCCGCCATCGCGGTGCGCGCGCCCTCGCCGGTCGGATCGGGCGCCGACATGTGATGTGCGTCGGATGATTCGCCCACGCCCCGCAGGTGGACCGCCGCATCGCCCTCGCGCTCGAGCAGCAGGTAGGCGGCGCCTTCACCGATGTTGATGCCGCGGCGCTCGCGCGAGAACGGCCGGCAGAAGACCGGGCTCAGGATCTGGAGGCTGTGGAAGCCGCGCAGCGTGGTCTGCGACAGCGCGTCGACGCCGCCCACCAACGCCGCGTCGATCGCGCCCGTGGCGAGCAGGCGCTGGGCGTGGCCGACCGCCTTGGCGCTGGCCGAACATGCGGTCGACACCGCGAAGCACGGGCCGTCGATGCCCGTCACCCGGCGAAGCGCCTCCATGAAGGCGCCGAAGGAGTGCTGGCGGTGCAGCTCGTAGTCCTGGGGCAGGGAGCCGGTGCGCCGCAGCTCGTGGTACGCGTCCTCCGTGCGCCCGAGACCGGCGGTCGTGGTGCCGACGATCATCGCCACCCGGTCGGCGCCGTGGCGGGCGATCGCGCGCCTGACGGCCGGCATGATCTCGTCCAGCCCCGCAACCGCCAGCCGGGCGGTCCGGCTGTCCCAGGTGGAAAGCGACTGTGGCAGCGCGGGCAGGGGCTCAGGAACCGTGCCGGTCGGCGTCTCGAACGGCAGCTCCAGCGGGCAGGCGCCGAGGCCCGATCGGCCAGCGTGCAGGCCGGCGATCACGTCCCGGGTCGTCGTTCCGAGAGCGTTCACGGCCGCGTAGGCCGAGACCGGATAAGCGGGAAAAGCGGCGGACACAGAGGCGTGAGACTACATCACGAGGTCACTGGAATGGGACGGTCTCGATCACGATCCGGTAGTCCAGACGGGCATTCTGAAGCGTGATGTGTGTTGCAATATTATCGGCCGCACCATGGCCTGTGTAGGTGATCGTGATGACGCCAGGCGGGTTGCTCTTGGCGCTGGTGAACGTCCGTTCCATCAACTTTCCGCTCTGCCAGCGCTCACGGATGGTCTCGTCGCCGACCTGGCCCGAGCGTTCGCCGCTGGCCGCCAGAGGTGGCCCGAGCCAGCTCGCCAGCACGCGATGGATGTCGAGCAGCATGAACGTCGGCGGGAACGGGAGATCGCGCGGGACGTATTTGGTGAACTGGACGTCGTCCTTCGTCTGCTGGAGCAGGAAGGCGCGGGAGCCGTAAGGCGTCAGCCCCACCAGCGTCAGGGTCCCCGGCTCCTTCTGCAGCACCGCCTCGAAGCTGCCGCCGCCCTTGGCTGAGCTGGCCGTCAACCTCTGCCGCAGGGAGAACTTCCCCGGGATCGCGTCCGGGGGCGGCAGCTCGGACGGCTTGGGCGCTGCTATCGGCGGGGACGCCGCGGGCGGCGCGCTGTGGGCGCAACCCGCCACCGCGAGGGCGGCAGCGAGCGTCGCGGCCGGACGCAGCCAGCCGCGGGGACGATCGGCGTCTGTGGTGCGAGGCGGAAAGATGCACGAATCGTAAGAGATACCCGTCCGCGATGCACGAGCGATTGGCCGCGAACGCGGCTATCGAGGTAGCTTGCGGTCACCGGATGGCGACGACGGCCACAGTCAACCCGCGGCGGCGGCTGCCGCGCGGCGCACGCATCTGGATCGGTTCGCTCCTGGCGCTCGGCGTGGCGGGCGCGGCCGTGGCGACGAAGGTCGACGTGCGCACGGGGATCGAGGACTTCGTCCAGGGGGGCGCCGACAGCGAGCGCCTCGGCGTGCTCGGCGACCTGCTGGCATCGAAGCGCACGCGCACGGTGGCGTTCGCGATCGGCGGCGATGACGAGGCGGCCCACCGGCACGCGGCCGGGGAGCTGCGCCGGCGCCTGGTCGCGTCGGGCCTGTTCGCCTGGGTGCGCGGGGGCGCCGAGGCGGGCGACGCCGAGGCCTTCCAGCAGCTGTTCTTCACGAGGCGCTGGGGCCTGGTCGACGTTCCGGCCGACCCGCTCGGTCCCTGGATCGGCGGGCGCATCGCCAGATCGAAGGAAGCCCTTGCGTCCCCGATGGGTTCCTTGATCGCTCGCATCATTACCCAGGATCCGATCCTGGCTTTCCCGGAGCTCTTGCGGCGCTTGCAGGAGAGCAGTCGCCCGCTGGAGGACCACGGCGGCCAGCTGCAGACGGCGGACGGGCGCTGGTCGGTGGTCTTCGCGCAGGCCAAGGCCCCGGCCCTGAAGGGCAACCTGCAAACGCCCGTCGTCGAGACGATCGAGCGCGCGCTGGGCGAGCTGCAGGCCCCGTCGGGCGGCAAGGTCCAAATGCTGTGGACGGGGGTCAACCGCTTCGCGGTCGAGACCGAGCGCCGGATCCGGCGCGAGTTCGTCTGGATCGGCATCCTGTCGACCATCCCGGTCTTCGCGCTCTACATCCTGGTCTTCCGGTCGCTGCGCCAGATCGTCGCGGGCCTGATCATCATCGGGATCGCGCTCGGAGCCGCGGTGCTGATCTGCCAGGGGCTGTTCGGCTCGGTCCACGGGCTGGCCCTCACGTTCGGCGCGTCGCTGATCGGCGTGACCGTCGACTACGCCGCGCACTATTCGGTGCACCTCGTCGCGGCGCCGGCGGCGGAGAGAGCCAGGGTCTTGAAGATGTTGCTGCGGGCGACGGCCACCGGCGTGGTGACGACCGTCGCGGCGTTCGCGGCCATCGCCGGGGGCCGGCTGCCCGCCGTGCAGCAGATCGCGGTCCTGGGCGTGGCCGGCGCGCTCATCGCCTTCACCCTCACGCATCTCCTGCTGCCACGTTTCATTCCGCCGCCCGCCGCCGCCGACATCCCGGCGGACGCGCCGGGCGGCCGCCGCGTCGACGGGTTGCTTCTCGGCCTGGACAGGCACGCGCGCGCGGTCAGCGTGGCGACGGCCTTGCTGCTGCTGGGCGCGAGCGCCGGGTTGCTGCGCTGGCGGTGGCAGGACGACGTCGCGGCGTTCAAGACGCCGCTGCCCGCGCTGGAGGCGGAGACGGCGACCCTGCAGCATGTCCTGGGTCGCGACGGCCAGGGCCCGACCGTCGTCGTCACCGGCGCCGACGACGAGCAGGCGCTGCGCACGCACGAGCGGGTGATCGCGCGCCTCGCCGCCTTGAAGGCCGAGGGCGCTGTCGGCGCGTTCGCGTCCGTGCAGCCGGCGCTGTTGTCGCAGCGGACGCAGCGCGAGCGGCTGACACGGCTGTCGGCCGCCGACCTCGAGGGGCCCTATCGCGCGGCGCTGGAACGCGAAGGCTTTCGCGCCGCGTCTTTCCCCGCCTGGAAGGACCTGTTCAAGGACGCCGCGCCGCCGCTGACCCCGCGGGACATCGCGGCCTCGCCGCTCGCCTTCTTGCTGGATGCGTGGCGCCTCGACGGAACCGGCGCCCGAACCGGCTACGTGATCGCGCTGCAGAACGTGAGCGACGAGACACGTGTCGCCGCCGAGGTCGAGCGATTCCCTGGTGTGTGGTCGATCCGTCCGGTCGCGTTGCTGGAGGACACCTACGGTCAGTTCCGCGAGCGCATCGTGGTGTGGCTGGGCGTCGGGGTGGGGCTGGTGGTCATCATCATGATCGTCGTCTATCGAAAGCCGTCGTTCGTGCTGGCGGGCGTGCTGCCCGCGCTGCTCGGCTCGGCCGCGACGCTGGGCCTGCTCGCCTGGCTCGGGATTCCAGGCAACGTCCTGCACGTGGTGTCGCTGGTCCTGGTGCTCGGCCTCGGGGTCGACTACGGCGTCTACCTGGTCGAGGCCCGCGAGGGATCGATCGGCCTCAGCATCCGCGGCATCCTGCTCGGCGCCGCGACCACCGCCGTGTCGTTCGGCGCCCTCGCGTTCAGCAGCAACACGGCCATCCACACGCTGGGCCTCACGTCGGCGATCGGAATCGCGTTCACCACGGCCAGCTGTCCGCTGGTGATCTTCATCGTCCGCGGACAGGCGTCGCGCGGAACCTAGTTACTTGCCCGGTAGCTTGAAGAACGTCGCCTGCTCGGCAGCGCTGTAGCGGCGGTTGAGGTCGACGTTGCTGAACGACGTGCGCGTCCAGTCACCGCTCGCCTCGCGCACGTCCAGCTCGTCCAGGCTGAGACCGCGCCCGCGCAGCTCCAGCTCCTTGATCAGCTTGTCCATCGGCGCCACGCGCGGGGTCAACACCAGCTTCCATTCGCCGGCCCCGCCGGGCCTGGGCGCGAGCTGCATCTTGAAGATCTTCTCCAGCCCGGCGCGGTTTCCCGACAGCAGCATCACGAACGCGTCCGCGAACAGGCGCGCGACCGGGTTGGCGCCGAGGTTCATGCTCTCCTGGCCCCCGGCGTTGCCGAACTGCAGCTGGTTGCCGTCGATGATCATCACGGACTTGATCGGCTTCTCGGTGTGGCGCGCGAAGCGCGCGGGCGGCGCGAAGTAGATGCTGCCCTCGCTGACCAGAGGCGCCTGCAGCAGCGTGATGTGCTTCTCCTCGCGGAAACGCGCGTACAGCCCGGGCGCCTTCGCCAGCCCCGCCAGCAGCGCGTCGATGTCGGCGGGCGCCTTGGCGGCGGGCGCGGGCTTGGCGGGCTTCGCGGCGGCGAGAGCGACCGTGGGGAGAAGGAGAAGAACGGCGGCGAACATTCGGGCTGCTGAGATCGGGTGCCCGATGCTGTTTGCCCTCGCCCCGCGCAGCGGGGAGAGGGTCAGGGTGAGGGGCCCGCTCTCCATTTGCGGCGCCGTTCCCCTCACCCGCCGGCCTGTCGGCCGGCGACCTCTCCCCGCTTCGCGGGGCGAGGTGAAAGAGCGGAACGTCATCGCGTGTCCGCGCCACCGATCGGCAGCTCGCCGCGGCGGTAGAGCGCCAGCAGGCCGGTGATGTCGACATCCTGGCGGCGATCGGCGTCGATGCGCGGGACCAGCGCCCGCACCGCGCCGTGCAGGATGCGGCTGCGGCGCTTGCAGTTCTCCGGCCCCCGCAGATCGACCGCCTGGCACAGGGCGAGCAGCTCGACGATCGCGACCGTCTCGCTCAGCTCCAGAACGCGCTGGCAGTCGCGCGCGGCGATCGATCCCATGCTGACCTTGTCCTGGTTGTGCGACTCCGTGCTCCGGCTGAAGACGCTGGCGGGCATGGTCAGCTTCAGCGCCTCCGCCGTCAGCGCCGAGGCGGTGATCTGCATCGCCTTGAAGCCGTGGTGGGCGACGTGCGCGGTCCCCTCCAGCGCGACCAGGTTCGCGGGCAGGCCGTGGCTGGTCATCGGGTTGCACAGCATCGCCATCTGCCGGTCCAGCAGGTCCGCCACGTTGGCGACGGCGCACTTGAGCCCGTCCATCGCGAAGGCGACGTGCCCGCCGTAGAAGTTGCCGCCGTGCAGGATCTCGTCGCGGTCGGCGTCGACGATCGGGTTGTCGTTGACGCTGTTGATCTCGATCTCCAGCATCGGGCGGAACAGCACCAGCGCATCCAGCAACACGCCGATGACGTGGGGCGCGCAGCGGATCGAATAGCGGTCCTGGACGCGCGCGCCCGCCACCGCGCCGGCGCCGTCGCCGTATTCGAGATCCTCCCGGATCCAGGCGGCGCACAGCGCCGATCCGGGGTGGGGCTTGACCACGAACAGGCGCTCGTCGAAGTGCGACGCGTTTCCGCGCATCACGTCGCTCGCCATCGCCGACAGCGCCGAGGACAGCCGCCCCAGCCGCTGGGCCCGCTGGAACGCCAGGCAGGCGAGCCCGAGCATCATGCTGGTGCCGTTCATCAGCGCCAGCGCCTCCTTGGGGCGCAGCGTGAGCGGCTCCAGGCCGCAGCGCTCCAGCGCCTGGGCGGCGGGCATGACCTCGCCCGCGAACCACACCTCGCGCTCGCCCGCCAGCACCGCCGCGATGTACGACAGCGGGGTCAGGTCGCCGCTGGCGCCCACCGACCCCTCCGCCGGGATGCGCGGCAGGATCTGCCTGTCGAGCAGCTCCACCAGCCGATCGAGGATCAGCGGGCGGACGCCGGAGTGGCCGCGCGCCAGCGACGAGAGGCGCGCCGCGACCACCGCGGCGGTCTCCTCTTCGCCCAGCGGCGCCCCCGTGCCGGCGCCGTGGAAGCGGAACAGGTTGGTCGACAGCTGGTCGGTCAGCTCGGGCGGCACCGCCGTCTCGCACGATTCGCCCACGCCGGTGGTCACGCCGTAGATGACGCGCCCGGAGCGCAGCTGCCGCTCCAGGCTGGCGCGGCTCGCCTCGAGCCGGGCCCGGTACTCGGGGTCGGCGCTCAGCCGGGCGCGCGCGCGCCCCTGCGCGACGTCGCAGATCTGCTCCACCGTCAGCGGCCGCCCGCCAAACGTCACCTCGGGAATCGATGATCCCTCGCCCGCGCCAGCGGGAGAGGGGCTGGGAGAGGGTTCGTTACCGTCCTGCTGCTTGACGTTCACGCCGCCGCCTTCCACACCGGGTAGAAGTTGAACCAGTTGTCGGGGGCCATCCGGCAGT
>Ga0111538_10013084_pt1 | contig 10946 bp, 8 predicted proteins | sample SoiMethybrSBSTD1_FD_79669 | JGI IMG/M metagenome (GOLD analysis project Ga0111538, IMG submission 79669) | Bulk soil microbial communities from a Populus tree surrounding site in Tennessee, USA - Soil MetaG P. TD hybrid SBSTD1 (version 2)... | ecosystem: Environmental > Terrestrial > Soil > Tree... | reverse complement strand
CTCTCGATTCCCCAGGGCATTGTGAAGGGGGCGTTCAGGTCCACGTCAGGGTATTTGGGCTTAACGTACTTCGCGATCAACACCTCGACGAGAACGTTGGGCACGGGTATCCCGTCCACTTTCACTTCTTCCAACTCGAATTTCCCCCTTGTTCCGGCAGCCGACAACTTTCCTTTCACAAAAAAGCTGTGTGTTCCCGAAAGCAGAAGGTCTGTCACGGTATTCCCTGTCGTATCGGGCGCAAAGGTCATCTTTGTATCCGCGGCAACGGCCCCCTCGGTAAGTTGCACATCCATGGCATCCAGTCGCGCTGGAATATCGTCCCGCAAATGGAATAGGACATAAGACTCCAATTCCACTTCAGACACTTCGATGGTCTGGCGGGCGCGGCTCGGTCCCGCATTCTGGGCTGCTTTGACCGCGTCGATTTTCGCTTGCAAGGTCTTCGCTGCCTGTTCTGAGGGTCCGCTCTGAGGGGAAATGTAGGAGGAGGCGACACGAGTAAGGAAAAGGAGGGCCGCTGCCGTGCCGACGAGTATCACAGTTCGGATCGGCGCTACCGTTTTCATGGTCTACCTTATGATTCTGAATGTGCGTGACCAGCGCGTTTTCGAAAAGAAGTTCCTTACCAGATCAATTGTCTTATTGAACACGTCACGCATCTCTGTTTGACGATAGGCCTCGGGATTCGCTTCATAGGACCAATAAACAAGAAGCGCCTTGCCGACAATTAGCCCTCGAGGCACAAACCCCCAGTACCGGCTATCCAGGCTGTTATCGCGGTTGTCGCCCATCGCAAAATACTGGTCCGGCGGCACTACGATTTCCCGCTTGTGCCGGAACGGCTCATACCATGCCTCAACGCCATCAGACTGATAGATCGACGCGCTACCCTGGATAGGAGGAAATTCCTCCCGAAACAACGTGTTGGGCATCATCCGTTTATACGGCTCAGCCAAAGGCTCGCCGTTTATGAAAACCTGCTCACCGGCCACGTGGATACGGTCACCAGGGAGACCGATGACACGTTTCACGAAATGCATCGAAAGATTGCGTGGGTACTTGAAGACGATGATGTCCCCGCGACGAATGTCGCGTAAAGGCAGGATCTTGTCCGCGACAGAACCGGGCGAGCCGAAAGCGAATTTGTTCACCAGCAGATGATCACCGACAAGAAGGTTGTCCTCCATCGATGGAGTTGGAATTTTGAAAGCCTGGACTATGAAAGTTGTCCCAAACAGGGCAAGGATTACGGTGATCGTCAGCGATTCAAAGTATTCCCGTGCTGTCGACTTCCTGAAGGTCTGTTCTGCCATCCCGCTTCAATTCCTCAATCGCGTGTTTTGCGGCAGCCTGTTCCGCCGCGCGCTTCGTCAGCCCAATGCCTCGTGCAATGATAGTGCCATGGTGTTCCACTTCCACGGTGAATAGTTTCTGATGGGCGGGTCCGGTTTCTTCGGCTACCTTGTACTGGCATAGCCCGAGCGACCGGCTTTGCAACAATTCCTGAAGCGCAGTCTTGAAGTCGGAAAACTGCCCCACCATGCCCCCGACCTCGCCGAATTGGACGCTCATGAACTTCGTGATCAGCTGCGTCGGAGCATCCAGGCCTCCGTCCAGGTACATCGCGCCAAGCAAAGCTTCAAAGGCATCCACAAGCAGCGCCTGTTTTTGCCGGCCCCCTGTCTTCTCTTCTCCCCTGCCAAGATGCAGGTGGCGTCCCAGGTCCAGTTGCTCCGCATATTTGACGAGGTTCGTTGCACTGACAAAGAAACCTTTGAGCTTCGACAGTTCACCTTCCTCAAATTCCGGGTACTGCCGGAAGAGGCAGTCACTGACGACAAATCCGAGGATGGCATCACCGAGAAACTCCAGTTGCTCGTTGTCCATTCCGGTTTTTTGTTCGTGGGCGTGAGAACTATGCGTGAGAGCTCTTCGTAGAAGCACGGCATCGCGGAATTGATAGCCCAAGGCCGCTTCCAGGTCTTCGAAGCTTCCTTCTACTGCTGACATTCACCACCGAAGGGCTGCACCAGGTCGCGCTGGACGACCTTCTGAGCATCGCGAGTATCGTCTCCAATCTCAACCGCCTTCCGATAATGAGCGAGCGCGGCAGGACGCCTGCACTTGAAGTCCAGGATGTGACCCGCATAGATATGGGACCACGTCTTTACGGAACGCCCTGCGGAATCGGTGGCAACCGCTCGTTCAAAATACTGCAACGCGCGATCCAGTGACTGATCGCGTTCCGAGTCCGAAGGCTGCCGACCGGCTGCGTCCATCTCAATCAGACCGAGTCCATAGAGAGCGCGTCCGTTCTGAGAATCCTGCTTGAGGACAGCTTCAAAAGCCACACGGGCTCGAGGTTTGTCCTTTTCGAAAGCAGTCTCACCGGCGCGCAATAACTCCTGTGTCGGGTCTACAACCGGCGCTTTAGGAACTTCCGCACGGACTGTCTCGCGATCCGGCAAAGTAATGGAGTGAAACGTCTCCTGAAACCGCACCTGCTCTTTTCCTGCATCGATGGCTCCGGCCATTGTGGCGATCTCGCCTCGCAGGGTGCTGTCGCTGGCTTCGTACGCGATAAGAGATTCATAAAAATACGGAGCCAGCAGGAGTCCGGACCTGTATAGCGTTCGCAGAGAATCTTGTGCGCGAGGGTCCCTGTCGATGCGTAACTCTATCGCTCGGACCAGCGACTCGGTCATCATCGTCTCGAAATTCTCAGCGTATTCGCTCGAGACGCGATCTACGCCCTTAAGGAGGGCCATCATCGCCTCACGTTTCGAGACCTTGCCCAGAGCTGCCGCAACATAATCGTTGAGTCGAAGATGAAGGTACGCGTGGCGGATTTCTTCGAGCTTCGGCGTGGCGGCATAGCCGAGGATGACGTAGAAGTCATTCCTATCGCTTCTCACGTTCACGCTGTTTTGCGGTGCTCCAAGTTCCACACTGATTTTCATCGTTGGAGCGATTCCACCGCTGGAAGCCCGCAGATAAGAATCCGCTTTGGCAATGACATTACGGATCTGGGGGCCCATGCGGTCCATTTCCGCCTCATACATTGGCCCGACCGTCACCCACGTCCTGGCCACGCCACCCTTTTGATAGAACTCCTGCAGGAGCGGCACAAAGTCCAAAACCGAGCGCACGTCGTCGGGAAGGGCCTCTTCGCGTGTGGCCAGCTTGAATGCCGGAGGGTCGCCAAGAATCACCGCGAGCGAGATATATTTCGCCAGTTGATTCTCATCGGGTTGACCCGCTTTGTGGCCGCTATAGAACGCCCTTAACCGTGCCAGCAAGTCCGGATCGAGCGAACTCGCCATCTTCCGGATTTCCACTCGCGCCGGGTGGTATTGCGAACTGAGATCGACATCGAAACCCGCAGCATTCAGGGCCGCAACCATCGCAAAAACACGGATATCGTCATCAATAATGACTTGAGATTGCATCGGAACGGCAGAAGCCGCCCCCGCGCCTAAAAGACATGCAATGACAACTGTCACCGCACAGGCAGATCGAAGAAACATGCAGGGAATGATAGCATTTTTCCACCATGGACTTTGGAATCTCAACACGATGCTTTGGTACCACGCGGCTTTCGCCGGAACTGCTTGATCGTCTGCGTCGTGCGGGATTTGGAAATATTGAACTCCACGCCACACTACCCGGCCTGGACTACCGCAGCCGAACGGTTCATCGTGAAGTTTCTCAATGGTTTCGGGACCACGAGATGTCTCCGCCCTCGCTGCACCTTCCTTTCCACGAGGACGTTTTGGCTGTCCGACAGATAGACCGCCAGCGAGCCCTCGATGAAATCAAGCGTTGCCTTGAACTGAGCGGCCTGCTGCCCCTGAGATACACCGTCCTTCATCTGGGTTCCACTGGTCAGCAGTACAGCCCTGTCCACTTTGAATATGCATATGCCGCTGTATCGACAATCCAATCGTTTTCAGGGCTTCAGGTTTTGATCGAGACACTGGATAACGGGATTGCGACGTTCGAACACATTGCAGAATTCAAAGCGGCCGCACAGATTGCGGGCGTCGGCATCTGCTACGATACCGGACATGGTGAGATGGGCGAGATGGGCGAGATGGGCGAGAAGGATGGCACCCCAGACGTTATCCATCTCAATGACAACAACGGAACCATCGACGATCACCTCTGGCCCTTTGAAGGAGGCCGCGACTGGCCCGCTCTCGTGGAGCGGCTCGTGCTTTCATCCTTTGAAGGATCAATGATCCTCGAAGGAAGCAACGAACGATTCGAACAAGCGACATCCGCAACAAGCCGCTTGCGAGATTTGTGGGACGACGCCAGCAACTCCATTGAAGAGTTCCGTCTCCGACACAAACTGCCTCAACCGAAACAAGAGGACCACGAATGACGCGAATCTACATCGAAGACGCCGGAAAGCACGTCGGCGAGGAAGTCTCACTGTGGGGTTGGCTTCATCACAAACGCTCCAGCGGGAAGATCCAGTTCCTTATGGTTCGGGATGGTACCGGATACCTCCAGGGCGTCCTGGTAAAGAATGCGGTTTCACCCGAAATGTTCGAGGCAGCCGACGCATTGACGCATGAGTCGTCACTGAAAGTTACGGGCAAGGTTCGAGCCGATGCTCGCGCTCCAGGCGGATTCGAGATGGATCTCACGAACGTCGAGGTTGTTCAGGCAGTTTCCAAAGAAGATCCGTTTCCGATCACCCCGAAGGAACATGGAATCGACTTCCTGATGGATTACCGCCATCTGTGGATTCGCTCAACACGTCAAAGAGCAATTCTCAAAATCCGTCATGAGATCGTGAAAGCCGTTCGCGATTTTTTTGACGATAACGGGTTCACACTCTGCGACGCACCCATCCTGACTCCCGCAGCGTGCGAGGGAACTTCGACTCTGTTTGAAGTCGGCTACTTTGAGGATACGGCGTACCTGACCCAGTCCGGACAGCTCTACAGCGAGGCGACTGCGGCAGCGCTTGGAAAGGTCTATACCTTCGGGCCCACTTTCCGCGCGGAGAAATCCAAAACACGAAGGCACCTGACAGAGTTCTGGATGGTCGAGCCCGAGGTTGCTTATGCAACGGTTGAGGACATGATGGATCTCGCCGAGCAAATGATGGCTTTCATCGTGAAGCGGGTACTTGAAAAGCGCCAGCCGGAGCTAAAGGCTCTCGAACGCGACACTACGAAGCTGGAAAAGATCACGACGCCGTTTCCTCGCATCACCTATGACGAAGCGGTTGCGATACTTCAGAAAAACGGTTCGGAGATTCAGTGGGGCGGCGATTTCGGCGGCGGAGACGAAACTATTCTTTCGCAGCAATTCGACAAGCCCGTGATGGTCCACCGTTATCCGACCGCAATCAAGGCCTTCTATATGGAACCGGATCCACAGCGGCCGGATGTTGCGTTGTGTGTCGACGTGCTGGCACCTGAAGGCTACGGCGAAGTCATCGGTGGCGGACAGCGCATGTCGAGCTACGAATTACTAGTACAGCGAATTAAAGAACACGACCTGCCACGAGAAGCTTTTGAATGGTACCTCGACCTTCGCAAATACGGCTCGGTGCCTCACGCTGGATTCGGAATGGGCATTGAGCGCGCGGTAACATGGATCTGCGGTCTCGAACACGTTCGAGAAACCATACCATTCCCGCGAATGCTCTACAGGCTCAAGCCCTGAGGACACGACCATGTCGAATATCTCCATCATCGGTGTTCCGATGGATCTGGGTGCAGACCGGCGAGGCGTGGATATGGGACCCTCTGCCTTGCGCTATGCCGATCTCAACGAGCACTTGAGTGAACTCGACCACGACGTAGAGGATCTCGGGGATCTGGACGTCATCATCCCGGAAACACGCCATTTCGGTGATCCACATGCCAAGTATCTGAAGGAAATCGCTGATGCCTGCACGCAGCTGGCAAACATGACTTTGGATGTTTACGAAAGGAATCGTACACCGCTAGTGCTGGGCGGCGATCATTCGATTGCCGTAGGAACAGTATCGGGAATGTCCGAAGGCTTTCGCCGGCGGAACTTAAATCTCGGGTTGCTGTGGTTCGACGCTCACGCCGATATGAACACGCCACAGACCTCGCCCAGCGGCAATGTCCATGGCATGCCCATGGCGTCGATCCTGGGTTACGGACCACCGGAACTCGTGAACATCTTCGGATTCTCGCCCAAGCTGCCGCGAGATCGCGTCGTGATGATCGGCCTTCGGGACGTGGACAGGGCGGAACGGGAACTCGTAAAGAAGTCTGGCATTCGCGTCTTCACGATGAAAGAAATCGATCGTCGCGGGATCGGTTCGGTGATGGACGAAGCGCTCGGCATCGTGACGCGCGGAACCGACGGATTCTCCGTGACGCTCGATGCGGACTTCCTGGATCCTCAGGATTCGCCCGGTGTCGCCACTCCTGTTCGCGGCGGCGCCAGCTATCGTGAAGCCCACCTCGCCATGGAGATGATTGCCGACACGAAGAGAATGGCGTCGTTTGAAATCACCGAAATCAATCCGATCCTGGACATCCACAACAGCACGGCACACTTCGGAATGGAATTGATCCTTTCGGCGTTCGGGAAGCAGATCCTTTAACCGGCACCCCGGAAGGTGCAGGAGGGCCAGGGGTTAAGCGAATGAAACGAGGAGCGCACCCCGGAGGGATGCAGGAAGGTAACCAGGGGGGTAAGCGAGTGAAACGAGCGCAACCCCTGGTTAACAGCAGACAATGAGGAGCGCACCCCGGAGGGGTGCGAGGATTCGCGCGCAATCCCCTCAACTCCTCGCACCACTCCGTGGTGCGTGAATACGTTTTAAAACGACAACCAGGGGTTGCGCTCGTTTCACTCGCTTAACGCCTGGCTATTTTCCTTCACGCCTCCGGCGTGACAATGGGGTAAGCGAGTAAATCGAGCGCAACCCCTGGCTATTTTCCTTCACGCCTCCGGCGTGACAATGGGTTGATGCCCTACGGTAGTGTGACGACTCCGAAAGTTGCCGTCTGCACCTGACCTTCCTCTATGCGAACGGTGGCACCCCGCTCCTCGTGCTGCCGGAGAAAACTGGAGTCGATCCACGTTCCCTTCTCGATGTTCTCCCAGGCGAAAACGCGATAGTCCCCGGGCCGCAATCCCTGAAGCTGGAAGCGACCGGCCGTATCGGTCGATGTGACCTTATACATATCGGTGCGATACAGCCGATCCGCCGGACCATTCGCGAAGAGTGTCACGACAGATCCAACCACCGGCTCGCGTCGCTCATTCAACACCACGCCCTGCAACGAACCCGGATTGGTGCCGATCACGATGTCGAGCGGGACTTCCGGCTGGCGTTCCAATCGCAGGCCGCCATTCAAGACATCCATATCCCCGAGCCGCATCGACTTCACGTAGACGCTTTGCCACACCGGTTGGACATTCACAGGATTCGCTCCACCCAGAGAAGTCAGAATCGGATTCACGTAAACGTGATAGTTCCCTGGCGCGATGTTTCGCAAGACAGGAGGATTCCCCGCCGTTGCCGGCATCGCCGGAGCGCTCAACAGTGTCGGGTTTCTCCAGAGACTGACATTCAGATTCGTGATTGGGGGAAGGTTCGCGGGCGGATTGCCGTCGAGAGTCAGGTTTATCGGAATGTCCAGGCCCGACGTAATGGTTAAGGAGAGTCCATCGACATCGCCATTACGAACCTCAACCGGTGTCCGTACGGTCAAGCCATCAACAAAGAGGTACCCCACATAGCCACCCGCAATGACTTTCGGAAAGTCGAACTTGCCGGTTTCCGGCTCCGCCTGCGTCGAGTACATGGAGCCATTCGGAGATGTGGGTGACAAACGCACAAGCATCTGCCCGCCGCGTCCACCTCCGCCACGAGGAGGCGCGCCTCGTGCTCCTTCCGGAGGCGGTGGTGGATTTGTCACAACGCCACGGACATGAAACGACCGTACCGGCGTTACGGCGATGTCGGCGCCGCGGTATTCCTCGCCTTGCTTGAGTTCGACAGCCAGAGCCTTGTCGCTTTCCAGCGTCGATGGAAAGTAAATGGGTGTGTAGACTTCGTCCTGCTCCAGACCATTGCCGAGCGGCCTGCTTGTGACGGGCCGGGACACCGAACGGGTGCCGGTCGCCAGACCATTTGAAGCATCGGGGTCAATCACCAACTGTGTGGCCTGACCTGCAGGTGAATAATCAATATAGGTTGCGCTCAAGTAATACCGTCCGGGCATGAGCCAGATGAGTCGAAACTCCCCGAGATCGTTCGCAACAACTTCCTGCACCGCGCGCAACTGTCGCTGATTCTCCTGAATCCAGGGCTTCATCGCGCGAACACGAGCTCCGGCAAGAGGCGAGCCGTCTCGACCTGTGATGCGTCCCGCAATGACACCTCCCGGCGTCATGACAACCTTCACGTCCTGAAGCTGTTGTCCGGCAACAAGAGTGATCGCCTGGCCTGGACCGTCCACCCAACGCTGACCAAATTCCGCCACCCAATAACCGTCACGCCTCGCAAACAGCCGATAAGTTCCCGGCGCCGTATTGGGAAAGTAAAAACGGCCATCGGCCTCCGTCGTTGTTGAGCGTGTTCCTGTTCCGACTCCACCTGCAGGGACCAGTTCCACGGACGATTTCGAAAGCACTTCGCCTGTTCCGAAACGCACAATGACGCCTTCAATACCTGCGTTTGGGCCTGCGTTTTGCAGAGGGGGCGCCTGTTGCAATCCCGCGCTGTGGGCAACAAAACACAAAAGAAATACGAGAAGTAATCGCCTCATACGCTATCGCCTCGTCGGAATAATCTGGAGATCTGCACTGGACTGATTACCGTCGCGTATCTGCACCGGTGTGCCGCGGCTTTCGAGCGGACGCAGAAAATCCGCGCTTTGCCACGCATCTACAGGAACGTCTTCGAATGCAAACGCTCGATACGAAGAGGCAGGCACTCCGCGCATTCGAAAACGGCCGGAAACGTCCGTGGTCGCCGTTCGATACAAATCTCTCCGCTGTCGAGACGTGCCTTCGGGAACCAGCACAACAGTCACGTTGGGCGCAGGTTCCCTGCGTTCATTCATTGCAGAACCGTCAAACGTCCCTCCTGCGCCGATGACCACCTCGATCTGTCCGGGAGAGACGCCTCCCGCAACGCGAACACGTCCCGTGAGAAGATCGTCGCTGCCCATTCGTGCAGACCTGACGTACATGCTCTGCAGTGCCTGAGGAACATTCGGCATTGCCCACTGGAAAGGAGCGATCAAAGGCGGCACGTAAACCCGGTAGTCTCCGGGACCGACGTTCGGTAGATTAAAGGTGCCGTCTTCCTGCACCATTCCGCGCACTTGAGAATTTGGAATGCCTACGATATCCGGCTCCCGAACGAGGCTGACTCCGAGACCGCGTTGAGGGTTGGCGCCTGTCGCTCCTTCGATTGCGATTCTCCCCGGAATAGTGACGCCGGCGACAAGAGTGAACTGCACGTTCTCGAGCGAACCTCCGCTCACGTCGATTGGCAAGTGTCCGGTCAGTGGGATCTGCCCGGGTGGAGGATTACCGCCCGCCCCGCCTCGGGGAGGCGGGCCGGCCGCAGGATTAGGTGGCGGCGCCGAGGGATCCGCGATAGACATGTTGCCCAACAACACATAGCTTCCTGGAACAACTCCCGCGATGTCGAAGTTCCCTTTTGGCTCTACCGTTGCGGTGGGCATGATGACAGTCGCCGTCCATGACTTTGGTGCGAGTCGAAGCTGAGCACCTGCAGCAGGCTCGCCGGTGACGAGATTCCTTGCCGTCCCTCGGATGTGAAACGACCGCATCTTCGCGCCGGCGAGAACAAAGTCCATGCCGCTTGTCGTCACGCCGGGCTGAACCTGAATTGCCTGCGCACGTTGAGCTTCCGTCTCGGAAGGGTAATAGACCGTAACGTAGGTCTCTTCGGTCGTCTCGCCGTTTGGTGCGATGCGTGGTGTGATGACGGGAGCGATCACATCTTCGCGACGGCCGCCTGTTCCAGGCGGTGGTTGCACCGACACGACGTTCCGGCCGCGAGTGTTCTCCGGCACGACGGCAAGATAGTAAGGTCCAGGGGGCAGCCAGAAGAACCGATACTCACCGCGATCGTCAGTCTGGGCGACTTGAAGAATGTACAGACGACGTTGTCCTTCTTCGTTGAAGGCTTCCATGACCTGGACGCGAGCATGGGCCATCGGTTCGCCATCGCCATCGCGGACACGTCCCGCAATTCCTCCCGTCGGCGCCATTGCCAGCTGGATACCTGTTACAATCTGCCCATCCGCGATAGGTATCGTTGCGCCTCGCCCAAGCACGCCCCGCTGCATATACTCTCCCGGCGTGTAAGCGCCATTCGACACCGTCGCGACAATGCACCAACCACCGGCGTGCAGATTTCGAAATTCAAATTTTCCATTTCCGTCCGTGGATGCGGTGACGACCTCCGGCGGATTCGTGAAGGTGTTGCAGTCCGTCCGTCGAAGCTCCACCGAGGCGCCGGCGATGGGCTGCCCGGAGCCCATCGCGACAACACTGCCGGACAGAGAGGCGGTTCCCGGAGGTAGTGGCGGCCGCTGCGTCGGAGCTTGAGCAAAGGCAACAATCAGCGATGGCAGGATGAGAGCAGCCGCAAGTTTCAACTTCATGAAAATTGCTACGGACTGTAGCGAAATTAGCGGTACGGAGCAAGGAGAGAGGGGATCCGCCTCATCGTTGTCCGATGTTCGCTGTCTGTTGTGCGCTGTCGCTATGTCCTTGGCAAATGGTCGGCTGATCGGATGGATTTCACAGCAGACCATCCGACCATCTGTCAGGGACATAGCGAGTAGAGTAGGAGAACGGGCGGGGCCCGTTCTCCCCTCGTCGAACCGGACGTGCAGATTTCCCGCATCCGGCTCTCATGTAAACAATCGCCCAGAACGGCGCGGCAGTGT
>Ga0111538_10013083_pt1 | contig 10946 bp, 12 predicted proteins | sample SoiMethybrSBSTD1_FD_79669 | JGI IMG/M metagenome (GOLD analysis project Ga0111538, IMG submission 79669) | Bulk soil microbial communities from a Populus tree surrounding site in Tennessee, USA - Soil MetaG P. TD hybrid SBSTD1 (version 2)... | ecosystem: Environmental > Terrestrial > Soil >... | reverse complement strand
TTGAACGACGACCCCATCTTATTATCAGCAAATTCAAATCTTTTCAGTTGGGCTGAAAGGGTGAATGGAAGCAACAAAAGAAAAATCAATCGCAACATGAACGGGATGTCTTACATTTAAGTTCTCAAGATAAAAGTTTATGGAACGCAGAAAATTTCTCCGCAATAGTTTTTTAACCGGCGCCGCAGCTATCACTGCTGGTTACCCGGCAGCTATCGGGTCGTTTGCAGAAAATAAAAATGGAATTTCTTTAACAGAAGCCAGGCCCTTTAATCTTCCTTATGCCTTTCATGACGGTATGTTTAAGAATAACGGGGGCGAAGATTTTCTTGACCAGATAAAATGGGCGCATGACCAGGGTTTTACTGCGATAGAAGATAATGGTATGATGAGCCGTGCGATTGACCAACAAAAGAAGATTGGCGATCTGTTGGCTAAGCTTGGGATGAGGATGGGTGTGTTTGTAATTACTTCCGATAGCTGGCATTGGAAAACATCATTGACGACCGGGAAGCAGGAATTTACAGATCGAATGATCAAGGACTGTAAAGAAGCGGTGGAAGTTGCGAAACGTTGCAACGCTAAATGGATGACGGTTGTTCCGGGTAATTATGAAAGAAGTCTTTCCCAGGATATGCAAACTGCCAACGTAATAACTGCATTAAGAAAAGGCGCAGAAATATTAGAACCTCATGGTTTAGTAATGGTGCTGGAAGCATTGAGTGATAATCCCGACCTTTTTTTACGCGGCACTCATCAATCATTTATGATCTGTAAAGCCGTGAATAGTCCCGCTTGCAAATTTTTATTTGATATGTATCACATGCAGCGCAATGAAGGGAATATCATTGCCAATATTGATAAAGTGTGGGAGGAAACAGGTTATTTTCAAATTGGTGATAACCCCGGAAGAAAAGAACCTGGTACCGGTGAAATGAATTATAAAAATATTTTCAAACACATTTACGATAAAGGCTATAAAGGAATTTTAGGAATGGAACATGGTAATTCCATTGCCGGCAAAGAAGGCGAAATGGCGTTGATAAAAGCATATAGAGATGCGGATGCATTTAAATGATTTTAGAATTGCGATTTCGGATTTTAGATTTATTTAGAAGGGATGATTTGGCTGGTTTAAATCCCAAATCTAAAATCTGCATTCTAAAATTGTTAATGACACTTAAAATAATCAAACGGCTCTTTACAATCATCACATTGGTATAGTGCTTTGCAAGCGGTAGAGCCGAACTCGCTGATGCGATGTGTATGATAAGAATCGCAATGAGGACATTGGACAGCTTCAGCAGCAGCAAATAATTTCTGATCACAAACTTGTTGCGTGGGATTAGGGGGAGCTATTCCGTATTCTTTTAATTTTCTTTTTCCTTCATCACTCATCCATTCTGTTGTCCACGCAGGAGAAAGGACCTGCGTGATCTTTATTTTTTTGAATCCTAATGTGGCCAACTGAATTTTTATAGTAGCGGTGATCATGTCCATGGCAGGACAACCGGTGTAAGTTGGAGTAATAATAACTTCTAATTCTTCATTATTCATTTTTACATCTCTTACAATACCCAGGTCAATGATCGACAATACAGGTACTTCCGGATCGTTGATCTCTTCCAGGTAAGAATAAATCGCTTCTTTATTTATTGAATGTACTGTCATAGCTCCTTTACCATTCACACCCAGGATAAGTTTTTTGCATGTATTGTAATTCAGTAAAGATAGAACCGAGATGTTCAGTATGTTTTCCTTCCTTACCGCCTGTTTGCATTAAGGCCGCCCAACCCCCCGAAGGCGGGATTAAAGTCGCTTCACTAAATATGTCGCTTACTTTTATTTGCCATGGTTCTTTCAATTTAGAAACATCCACTCCGAAACCTTCATTCGCAGCTCTTAGCTCATAGCTTGCAGGTTCAAACAATTCACCCGTATATTTCCATAGCTCATCGATTGCTTTTATCATGCGCTTATGACTTTCATCAGTTCCATCGCCTAATCTTATCACCCATTCACTGCTCCAGCGAAGATGATAAGTAACTTCTTTCAAAGATTTTTCTGCAATAGCCGCAAGTTGTCCATCCTTGCTATTTTGTAATTGTTGAAATAATAGGTATTGATATTGACTAAAGAAAAATTGCCGGAGAATTGTTTGTGCCCAATCGCCCTTCGTTTGTTCAACAAGCAAACAGTTTTTAAACTCTTCCTCTTTTCTTGAATAAGCTAATGAATCTTCAGAAGCCCCCTCTAAATCTCCTCCGCCAGCTGGCGGAGAGACTTTTGAGCTCTCTAATTTTTGAAAGTTGTTTATTAGTTGTGCTGCATATTGATAAAAATTTCTTGCTTGCCCGATCAGGTCAAGAGAAATATTAGTGATAGCAATATCCTGTTCGAGCACAGGGCCATGGCCGCACCACTCACTATTGCGTTGGCCGAGGATGAGTGAGTTATCGGCTAAGTGTAAAGCATACCGAATAAGTGATTCGTTCATTTATATTTATTATTAATTATTAATTATTGACTATTTGTTTCTCAGTCAATAATTAATAATAAGTAATCAATAATCCTACATCTGGTTTACTTCATCAGGCAGGTCATAAAAAGTAGGGTGACGGTAAATTTTATCTATGGCAGGTTCAAATAATTCTCCTGCTTCTTCAGGATTGGATGCATGAATATATTTTGATTCAACTACCCAAATGCTTACGCCTTCCATTCTCCTAGTATACGCATCTCTTGCATTTTCAATTGCCATTTGCGCATCCGCTGCATGCAGGCTGCCTACATGTTTATGATCAAGACCTTGTTTGCTACGAATGAAAACTTCCCATAAAGGCCAATCGGCCCCCCTGCCCCCCGAAGGGGGGTTCTTAGAATCTTTTAATTCGTTACCACCTGCTTTATCATCGGGAATATCGCCGTAATAGAATTTCTTTATTTGGATATTCATTTGTTATTATTGATTATTTATTATTAATTATTGCGTGATTCTGATTTTGCTGCTTTTAGGTATTTAATATAGCCATTTATTTGTTTTAGACACTCTTTATAATCTTTATTTATATCTCTTAATATTTCTTTTGCTATATATTTTTCATCATAGGCTGTTATCATATGGTCCAATGTCTCGTCTAATGAGCCCCTTGAGTTTCTGCAAAACTGTATATTCTCCTGGTGATGGAATCTTCCAAAGCCCTCAGAAATATTAGCAGTTATTGATCTGCTTGAATCTAACACTTGTGCCTTTAAATGATATTCTTCTGATTTTGGAAAATAATTCTTTACTATCATCGAAATTTTCTTTCTGAACGAACGACAAGTTTTATAAACAGGAAGATCATAAAAATGATTATATGTCGCCATTCAATAATCAATAATTAATAATAAATAATTTACGCAGCTCCTTGCTTTGTTTTTCTTTTTTCAGCAAAAGCTGCTGCAGCTTCTCTCACCCATTCTCCTTCCTCCCATGCTTTTCGTCTTGCATCCAATCTTTCTTTATTACAAGGACCATTCCCTTTAACGACATTCCAAAATTCATCCCAGTTTATTTCGCCAAAATCATAATGCATTCTTTTTTCATTCCATTTTAGTTTATCATCCGGCAATTTCATTCCTAAAACTGTTACCTGCTCCGCACACATATCAACAAAGTTTTGCCGAAGCTCATCATTGGTTTTTCTTTTTATTTTCCATTTCATGCTTTGTTCACTGTTGGTGCTTTCACTATCGTGAGGACCAAACATCATTAACGATGGCCACCACCAGCGATCGATCGCATCCTGGCACATTGCTTTTTGTTCATCAGTCCCTTTGCTTAATACCAACAGAATTTCAAATCCCTGCCGCTGATGAAAACTTTCTTCTTTACAAATTCTTACCATTGATCTTGCATAAGGACCATAAGAAGTCCTGGTGAGCATTACCTGGTTCATGATCGCTGCGCCATCAACTAACCAACCAATAGCACCGATATCAGCCCAGGTTAATGTTGGATAATTAAAAATGGAAGAATATTTTGCTTTACCACTGTGCAGGTCGTTGATGGTTTCTTCTCTTGTGATCCCCAACGTTTCGCAGGCACTGTATAAATACAAACCATGCCCCGCTTCATCCTGAACTTTTGCGATCAGGATCGCTTTTCTTTTTAATGTAGGGGCTCTTGAGATCCAGCCACCTTCTGGCAACATTCCCACTATTTCACTATGAGCATGCTGACTTACCTGGCGGATATTCGTTTTGCGATAAGCTTCCGGCATCCAGTCTTTAGGTTCGATCTTTACCTCATTCTCTATTTTTTGATCAAATATTTTTTCGAGATCATGTGCTTGCACTTCTTTGAATTTAGAAAGCAAATCTAACGAAAACCAACGGCTGTTAGTTTATGATTATGGCAACTCTATTTCAGTCAGTAACCCCTGGGCCTGTCCCGAAAAGAAAGAAAAGCCAGTGCAAAAAAAAGAGGAATTAATTACAAAGTAAACCTTAATCAAGAAATTGATAAATAATACATTTTTACACCCTCTATCCGAAAATAGTATGGTTTTTGATGTTGTGCCATGTCATCAACTAACTAACCGATCATGCAGGAACTGCGTACATTGGATCATATCCAGCTAATTGATTTATTAGCACAATACACTTCTGATTATACAAAGATGATCTCTGAAAACAGGATGGGAGATGATTACGAAAAATGTAAGTTGACGATAAAAGCAATTCAAACGGAGATAGATGTGAGAAAAACCAATGGGGGGAATGTTTCTGCTGAAAGCAGTATGACTACACCTCCTGATTTTTCATGATGATAGTTTATATAGGCCCTGATTAGTAGCAAACAACCCCCATTTATTGGGGGTTTTGTTATCGTTGTACCAGGATGTGTATAGTTGTCATGATCATTGTCATTTTATATCGAAATCAACAACTACCTTTTCACTTTTCGGATGGCTTTGACAAGTAAGAATATAACCTTGTTCCACTTCTTCATGCTCCAATCCCCAATGCACATCCATTTCCACATCGCCTTCTATCAGTTTTGCCTTACAGGTGCAACACATGCCGCCCTTGCATGCAAACGGAAGATCGGCTCCTTGTTTCAATGCAGCATCAAGAATTGTTGTATCGCTATTGAGAGAAAGATCAAAATCAAAACTTCTTCCATCAACCTTCACAGTGATCTTACTTTGTGGCCCGGATTCGATTTCAGATTTCAGATTTCGGATTTCGGATTTTTTTTGGCCAGACGTGGTGAAAAGTTCAAAATGGATCTTCTTCTCCGGTATTTCTTTTTGTTCTAAAAAGTTTTTTACACAAAAGATCATTTCTTCCGGACCACAAATAAATATTTCATCCATCTTTTTATAATCGATCAGCTTTTCTAATTCAGTTAGCTTCCCGATATCTAATCTCCCAAAATTGACAGGAGTTTCCGTTCTTTCACGACTCAGAATATTGATAAAATTAAAGCGATCAATGAATTTATTTTTTAATCCTTCCAGTTCCTCAAAAAAAATGATAGAGCTGCGGCTGCGGTTGCCGTACACTAATGTGAATGTGCTTTGCGGTTCGGTTCTTAAAGTTGTTTTTATAATTGAGATAACGGGAGTAATGCCGCTGCCAGCTGCAAATGCGAGATATTTTTTTTTATTGGCTGGATTCAGCTCAGTGTAAAATTTTCCAACCGGTTCCATCACGTCCAGTTCGTCTCCTTCTCTTAAATTTTCATTTGCAAAAGAAGAAAATAAACCACCCTCTACTTTTTTTATTGCCACTCTCCATCTTTTATCCAGCGGTGAACTGCACAATGAATAGGTCCTTCTTACTTCTTCACCGGCAAGATTCGTTCGCATGGTAAGACTTTGTCCTTGCTTAAATTGAAATGCATTTGCTATCGATTCCGGCATTTCAAATTCCACCGAGACACACTGATCTGTTTCCTTATTTATTTTTCTTATGCGAAGCGGGTAAAAATGAATGGACATATTTTATTTTCTCAATCCATCTACCATTATTAAAACCATATTGTCTTCCAGGTCTTTTGCGCTGATCTTCGCAGTGGAGCGGTGCCAGCTTTCAATACCATTTACTGAATGAAGCATGATGAGTACAGCCGTAGGCGCATCGATCTTTTTGATCTCATTTTTTGAAATGCCTTCTTCAATGATCGCAGCAAAACGTTTGCGGTAGCTTCTGCGTTGGTTATGGAAATTAGAAAGGTAAGGCTCGTCAAGATGTTTCCATTCACGATCACAAACGATCACCTCTTCAAATGTTTCGATCATTTGCTTGATATGAAAGCGAAGAAGTGTTTCAATTTTTTTGATCGTACCCTGGTTACCGGATTCCAGTTCATCCATAAAAATGGTAAAGCGGTTGGCCACATCAAAGCAAATGCTTTCCAGCATTTCATTCTTTGAACGAATGTGATTGTACAAACTGGCTGCCTCAATGCCAACTGTTTCAGCAAGATCACGCATTGAAGTGGCTGCAAATCCTTTTTCGCGGAACATTTGTGCCGCTTTTTTCAGAATGAATTCTTTTTTAGAAGCTTTTTTCCTGGTTGCTTTCATAATAAATCAAAGATAAGTGCTATTAACAAATGTAAGTTTAAAATGTAAACTGAAAAACTTGTAGGTTTGCGGCCGTTAAAGTGGGCAGTCAAACGAATCACATATGTCACAAGGCAAGTCACCTTATCTATTAGCGTTTCTGAGATGGCTTACCTGATAACTATGCGTCAATTGACTATTAAATCTGAAATCAAAAATCGTAAATCTAAAATAGAATGTCCCTCATCGTAGTTGGCTCCATGGCCTTTGATGCAATAGAAACTCCCTTTGGTAAAAGTGATAAAATAATTGGCGGCGCTGCTACTTATATAGCATGGAGTGCTTTCAATTTCACCCGGCCGATAAAACAGATCTCTGTTGTCGGTGGCGATTTTCCAAGGGAAGAATTGAAAATGCTGGAAGCTCGTGGTGTCATGATGGAAGGTCTGCAGATAAAAGAAGATGAAAAATCTTTTTTCTGGAGCGGCCGTTATCATCTTGATATGAATACCCGTGACACCTTAGAAACACAATTGAATGTGTTGGGAAGTTTCAGACCCGTGGTACCGGATAGTTACCAGGATTGTGAATTTTTAATGTTAGGCAATTTGCTTCCATCTGTTCAGTTGTCGGTCATTAACCAATTAAAGAATAAGCCAAAGCTGGTGGTACTTGATACCATGAATTTCTGGATGGATACCGCGATGGCGGATCTTGAAAAAGTTCTAAAGAAAGTTGATGTGTTGTTAGTGAATGATGCAGAAGCAAGACAGCTCAGTAGTCAATATTCATTGGTAAGTGCCGCCAAAGCCATTATGGAAATGGGTCCTAAATATCTTATAATAAAAAAAGGCGAGCATGGAGCCTTATTGTTTTATGAAGACCAGGTATTTTTTGCCCCGGCGCTTCCACTTGAAGTAGTATTTGATCCAACGGGTGCAGGCGATACATTCGCCGGCGGCTTCATCGGGCATCTTGCCCGTACAAAAGACACCAGTTTTGAAAACATGAAATCGGCCATCATTGTCGGCAGCGCCATGGCAAGCTTCTGTGTTGAAAAATTTGGGGTGACAAGATTGAAAGAATTAAAAAGAGAAGATATCGACAATCGTATCCAGCGATTTAAAGAGTTGACAAAGTTTGAAATTGAACTGGGAGATTGAGTTGCGGTTAAATAAATTATGTAACCAGCGCTTGAATTTAGAGTCACGAATGTTTTGCCGGAACTATAAATTGTTAATGCCATGAAATATTCTGCAATTTTTTTTCTGGCAACTTTCCTTCTGACAAGGTGCTTTGATGTTTTCGCTAATGATTCGGCATATGTTAGATTCGTTGTAGATACTCAACTAAAGACACGCAATTTTTCGATAGTATTAAGTGATGGAATAAATGAGCATCAGATTAATCTTCAGAAGAGCCCCGACTGGCACGGAATATTAAATTCACCCTTTGGATATATTAAGCTGTCATATAGTAATAGTGATAGCACCCAGATAGAAAAACAATTATTTTTTAACAGCGGGATTTCGAATCTTAAAATTACTTACGTACCAAATGGGATCGATTACTTTAAGATTGATGAAGATTTATCGACGAATATGGTCTCATACAAAAAGATGGGAGGAGCAGTACTTGATTCTCTATTGAAAGATATAGCTGACGAGAGCCATGCTTTTATAATGAAAAACAGAATGAAGCTAACAATTGATACGATATTAAGACACGCTTTGGCGCTGCAGGATTCGCTAACACATAGGAAGGTTGAATTTATAAAGCAATTTCCCAGCTCATATTTATCGTTTTGGATTTTTCAGAATGAAATAGTAAGGTCTGACTACTTGAGACCAGATTCGCTGCTTAAATTTTACAATTCCATTTTGTCCGACAAATATAAAAAGTCGAAAGCGGCAGAGTATCTTGTTGATATGATTCAAAATAAGATAGCGGTTATATCCAATAAAGTTTTTCCCGACTTCTCAGTTGTTGACATTCAAAATAGAAAACTAGAACTGGCGAAACTCAGAGGCAGGTATGTCCTAATTCAAATATGGGCATCCTGGTGTGTTCCCTGTATTGAGGAATTACCAGCTTTAAAAAAAATTAATGAGAGGTATAAACAGTCCTTGTTTACATTTATTTCATTTAGTATTGACAAAGATTCCTCGGCGTTCCGAAAAGCAGTCGGAAAATATTCAATGGATTGGGTTCAGGTTTTCGGAGATTTGAGACTCTACAATTCGCTGGCAGAAGTCTCTATTCCCCAACTTTATCTTTTAGATCCGTCTGGCCGCATCATATATAACAGAAACGCAACAAGTGACTTTTCATTAATGCTTTTGCAAAAACTTCTCTCTGAAAAGCTTAAATGATTGTCTTTTACTTTATTTCTTTATGATTTTTAGTGATAATTTGAACGAGCAAACATATCTTCTGTTTTGTGCTTTCTAGCTGTCATCTTGCTTGTGTAGGTTTTCCACCGAAACATTATGAACAAAGCGTATTGAAATAGAGCCAGCCGCTAACATCTGCATTAGCGCTAGCAGGGCACGACGTTAAACAATGAGCTGCGGCTCAGCATCAGCATTAAGTTCGGATCAATACTCATGATAAACATAAATTGATGCAAGCATAGGGTTCATTTGAGTTGACGTGCCAGCACTACGACATTTTTGAACATCTCTTTTTTACCATTAAGATTAAAGATCTCCGTAAACACGATATAAGTGCCGACAGGCAGCTTTAATTTTTTATCATCCAGGCCGTCCCAAATCCAATATCCCTGCAATCCAAGTGTCGCATTTTTTACAAGATTGCGGACTGGTCTTCCATTGGCATCATAAATAGTAATGTTAGCAACATACCCGGGTTCAGTTGTTTTGTATTGAATCGTGGCAATATCATCACGGCCATCATTGTCAGGCGAAAAAACTTTCGGGGTTATTTCAATAGTCGCATTGATACTTTGTAATAATTTATACTGGGAGTTTTTATAAGTTGGAGTTCCATATCCGGCAGTTGATGCGGCCGAATGCCAGTTAGTCGCCTCCTGGGAAACTCCATCGGGATCTATTCTTTCTAATGATACGCCATTAAGGTCAGCGAGTAAAGCAAATTGCCAGTCATCTTTATATTTTACTTCATCAACAACAGCGCCCTGTGAATTTAATAAGATCACATCACCTTCATCGTCGGGAAAAGATGGCAATGATGAAACAACAAATACTGCGTCGGGATTTTGTACCATATAATCGAGTGAAAGATCAATGGCATCTTCTGTCACAACAATATAATCACCGGGAAAAACATAGTAAGGTATTGTTGAAATAAGTTTTGGTGAATTAATAGCACCGCTGCTGTTTCGGTTGGCAACATATAATTTATTTGCATCAAAAATTTTATTGCTTCGGTTATAAAACTCTACATAATCATACCCGCCACTTTTAGGATTAAATAAGATCTCATTGATAACCATTTCAGCCGAAGCTGCATCAATTGGCAGGCCGATCTTAGCTTTATTTTTTGAACCAATGGAATTGTTTTTACAGTCTGTAACATTATTCACTGTAATATTATAAACCTTATTTGCCTGCATCGCAGCTGTCAATCTCAATTGAACTTTATCAAATAACGGAGAAATCGAAGTGGCAGATTGAACACTCATTCCACCATCAATGGAATAATTAGCGATCGTTGCCCCTTTCAGACTATCAACGGGTTCATCAAATACAATAACAACATTGAGATTGTCGATAGCATATGCATTTTTTATTGATGGCGCAGATTGATCAGTGTTTACCGCATCAACAGCATTTTTTATTCCGGGGCTTCCACCTCTTGCATCTGTACTTGCTTTCCAATTACTGATACCGGAACAAGAGTTTTTTGTATCGACCATTTCCAATGTCCACCCTCCATCGCTCTTTACTGCATTCTGATACCATGATAAGGAATAGCTAATAGCATGAATAGTTAAACCGGTGTTGCTTTTTAAAAAAAGCTGATCGCCTTCATTGTCAAGTGATGGGAAGCTGGTAACGGAGATCACTCTTCCATAAGCTTGCATAGCAGCAACAGCGCTGGCGGTACAAACGATCACAAAACTATCAGGCTGTAAAACAAAATTCGGCATTGGTCCGCTTTGACCGGTCGCATCCCCGATTCTCCAGTTTTGAAGATTGAACGGGTTAGCGGAAACATTCTTTAATTCGATCCATTCGTTTGATGGTAAACCTATTTGAGGCGTTTGATCAGCCATTATTTCGTCGATCACAACATCATATCGATTCTGTGACAATACATATATAGGAGAGAAAAGCAGGATAAGGAGCAATTTTCTCAAAAGCATCTTTCAAATTAATAAATCCCTCTCAAATAAACGTTAGTAGC
>Ga0111538_10013082_pt1 | contig 10946 bp, 5 predicted proteins | sample SoiMethybrSBSTD1_FD_79669 | JGI IMG/M metagenome (GOLD analysis project Ga0111538, IMG submission 79669) | Bulk soil microbial communities from a Populus tree surrounding site in Tennessee, USA - Soil MetaG P. TD hybrid SBSTD1 (version 2)... | ecosystem: Environmental > Terrestrial > Soil > Tree... | reverse complement strand
TTCGACACGTTTCGTGTGCGGAACGGCAAGCTCGTCGAGCACTGGGATACTGCGGTGATCAATCCACCTGCGCCAGCCGGCGCCGGACGCGGCCAATAGCCGTTCGGATCGTTCGAGCGTTCCGAACGTTCCGAACGATCCGAACGATCCGAACAACTCGAACGATCCGAACGATCCGAACGAAGCAAGGGAGGCAAGTCGATGCGCAGTATCGGGAGAATCCTCGTCGTGCTCGTGGCGGCGATCCTCATGCCTGCTGCCGCGATGGCACAGGCGGTCCTCAGCGGCGTCGTCAAAGATACGTCCGGCGCGGTCCTGCCCGGCGTGACGGTCGAGGCAGCCAGTCCGGTCCTCATCGAAAAAGTCCGCTCCGCCACCACCGACGGCAGCGGTCAGTTCCGCATCGTCGATCTGCGACCGGGCTCGTATGTGGTGACGTTCACGTTGACCGGGTTCAACACGATCAAGCGCGAAGGGGTCGAACTGACCGGTTCGAACACGACGATCGTGAACGCCGACCTGCGCGTCGGCGCGCTCGAGGAGACGATCACCGTCACCGGCGAAGCGCCGGTCGTCGACGTCCAGAGCACGACGAAGCAGCAGGTCATGACGACGGAGACGATCGCTGCCATCCCATCGGGCCGCAATTATCAGAATCTCGGCATTCTCATCCCCGGCGTGACCTCGGTGAACAACAGCCAGACGCGCGCGCAGGACGTCGGCGGGGCGCTGGGCGACAACATGGCGTACCTGATGATCCACGGCAGCAAGCCGTCCGATATGCGCGTGACGCAGAACGGCGTCAACACGGCGACATTGCAGGCGGGTGGCGCGATCGGCGGATCGACGCCCAACGTCGGCGCGGCGGCCGAAGTGACGATCGACACGGCGTCGGTGTCGGCCGAACTGTCCACCGGTGGCCCGCGCATCAATTTCATTCCGCGTGACGGCGGCAACTCGGTCAAGGGGTTCCTGTTCGGCAGCTTCATGACCGACGGGATGCAGGGAAGCAACCTCAGTGACGAGGTGAAGGCGCGTGGCCTGTTGACGGCCAATGCCATCAAGAGCGTCTACGACGTCAATCCCGGTGTGGGTGGTCCGTTCAAGAAGGACAAGGTGTGGTTCTTCTTCACCGGTCGCTACAACGTCGCGCAGAACTACATCGGCGGCATGTTCAACAACAAGAACGAAACCAACGCGACCGCCTACGCCTACGTCCCCGACACGAGCCGCCCGGCGTTCATCGATACGACATGGCGCGACCTACAGGGGCGCCTCACCTATCAGGCGACGCAGCGCAACAAGTTCGCGTTCACCTGGGACCAGCAGTATCGCTGCAGCTGTCCCTGGAACATCACCGGCACACGGTCGCCCGAAGCGGGCACGTACTATCGGTTCCCGGTCCAGCGTCTGCTGCATGCGGAATGGTCGTCGCCCGTGACGAGCAAACTGTTGCTCGAGGCCGTGGCCCTGCACCGAGTCGAGCGCTGGGGCAACATGCACCCGTTCGGCGAGGTGTTTGCGAGTGGCCACGACCCCGGCGCCATCACGGTGATCGAGCAGGGCGGCGCGATTCCGAACCTGCAATACAACGGCACCCAGACGTTCAACAATACGTGGCTCGCGAATTACTTCTGGCGCGCGGCCGTCTCCTACATCACCGGGTCGCACGCGTTCAAGGCGGGCATCAACGACTCGCCCGGATACCAGGAGACGCGCACGTACAACTTCGTGCCGCTGGCCTATCGATTCAACAATGGTGTGCCCAATCAGCTGACCGAGTATGCGACGCCGTATGACGTCCGCAACAATCTCGATCATGACCTCGGCATGTTCGCGCAGGACAAGTGGACGATCCGCAAGCTGACGCTGACCGGCGGCGTGCGCTTCGACTGGTTCAAGGACAGCTTCGGTGAGGGCCATCTCTATTCAGGTCCGCTCGTGCCCGGTCGCAATGTCACGTTCCCCGAGCAGGACAACCTGAATTGGAAGGACATCACGCCTCGCCTGGGCGCGGTGTACGACCTGCGCGGCAACGGCAAGACCGCGCTCAAGGTCAGTCTGAACAAGTACCTCGGCGGCCAGGGCCTCAACGGGATCGCGCAGGATCCGAATCCGGTGAACACGCACGTGAACAACACGACGCGGACCTGGAACGATTCGAACAACAACAAGGTCCCCGATTGCGATCTGCTCAACACCGCGGCCAACGGCGAGTGTCTGGCCCTGGCCAATCCGAATTTCGGCAAGGCGGTTCCGCAGTCGACCTTCGACAGCGATCTGCTGACCGGATGGGGCCACCGCTTCTACAACTGGGAGTTCTCGGTGTCTGGCCAGCACGAGATCATGCCGCGCGTGTCGATCGACGTGGGCTACTTCCGCCGCTGGTTCGGCAACTTCCGCGTCACGGATAACCTCGCCGTGCCGACGACCGGCTACGACCGATACACGTTCAACGTGCCATCTGACGCGAGGTTGCCCGATGGCGGCGGATACGCGATCACCGGCCTCGATTTGAATCCGGCGTACTTCGGGATTCCGGCCAATCTGTTCAACACGCTGTCCGACAAATACGGCAAGATGACCGAGCACTGGGATGGCGTGGACTTCGGCATCCAGTCGCGTCTGCGGGCGGGCGTACTGCTGCAGGGTGGCATCAGTGTTGGCCGCGATTCGCTGAACGCGTGCGAGATCACCGCCAAGATCCCGGAGATGCTCATCGCGCCGCCTGGCATTGCGAACCAGCTCAATATTCCGGCCTTCACCGGTCCTGGATTCAACCTGGCCGGAGTCGCGCTATCTCCCGATCACTGCGAGGCAACCGAAAAGCTGCAGACGCAGGGCAAGTTCATCGGGATGTATACGATCCCGAAGATCGAGGTGGCGATCAGCGCGACGTACCAGAACATGCCTGGTCCGGCGCTGGCGGCCAGCTTCGTTGCCGGCAACGCGTTGGTGTCGCCGTCGCTCGGACGCTCACTCTCGGGTGGCGCGCCGAACACGACGATCGACATCATTCAGCCCGGTACGTTCTACGGCGACCGGATCAACCAGCTCGATATGCGCTTCAGCAAAATTCTGCGTGCCAGCCGCACGCGGACCTCGCTGAACGTCGATCTGGCCAACGCGTTGAACTCCGACGCCGTGGTGACGGAGCTGTTCGGCTATAACCCGGCCAACCCCGCAGCGTGGCGACGGCCGAACGAACTGCTGATGGCGCGATTTGTTAAACTCGGCGTCAACTTCGAGTTCTGAGTCTTTGCAGGTATCAGGAATCGGGAATCAGGATTCAGGGCTGTCGGGGAATCAGGCCTGAATCCTGGCCCAGCCCTGAATCCTGATACCTGATACCTGATTCCTTCAGGCATGAGGTCTCATGTTTAGCGTGTCAACCCGCAGCATCGCAGCGGCAGTCGCGGCGATGCTGCTCGGAGTGTTCGCAGCCGCGGATCAACTCCCTGCGCTTCGCGCCCAATCCCTGGCCAGCCCCACGTTTACGATCGCCCAGGCGGCGCGCGGCAAAGACGTCTATTCGCAGAGCTGCGCCTCGTGCCACGGCGCGAATGTCGACGACGGCGAGTTTGCGCCGCCGTTGAAGGGAGCCGACTTCCGCGGGCGATGGGGTGGGAAACCCGTGGACGCGCTGTTCAGCGAGATGAACACGCGCATGCCACCCGCAGCCCCCGGCTCGCTCGGCGACGAGAAGTATGCGGAGGTGCTCGCGTTCCTGCTGCAGGAGAACGCCGTCGCACCCGGTGCGATCGATTTGCCAGGCGACCCTCAGGCGCTCAAGGCGCTGATGATGCCTGCGGCGCCGCCGGGACCGGGCGGCGGGTTGTCAGCAGGTGTCGTTCTGCCGCCGCCGCCGCGCGTACGGAATCCTCTCGATGGCTTGACGCCGGTCACCGACACGATGCTCGCCAGTCCCGGCGAGGGCGAGTGGCTGACGTGGCGTCGTGCCGTCGACGCGACCGGCTTCAGTCCCCTCAAACAGATCACGAAGAGCAACGTCGCCGAGCTGCAGGTCGCGTGGAGCTGGGCGCTGCCGAATGGCCCGAACGAATCGACGCCGCTTGTTCATGACGGCGTGATGTTCCTGCACGGCTTCGGCGACAAGGTCCAGGCGCTCGACGCGCAGACCGGCGATCTCCTCTGGCAGTACTCGCGCCGGCTGCCGAAGGATCGCCCCGCGACCGTGAAGCGCGGCATCGCGCTGTACGGCTCGCGTCTCTACATCCCCACCTCTGACGCGCACATCGTCGCGCTCGATACGAAGACGGGCAACGTCGTGTGGGATCAAGCCGTGGCCGATCCGAAGGCCGGCTACGGCATGACAGGTGGCCCGCTCGTCGCCAAAGGCAAGGTGATGATCGGCACGACCGGCCGCGCGCCGGGCGGCAACTTCATCATCGCTCTCGATGCGGAGACGGGCAAGGAAGCGTGGCGATTCAGCACGATCGCCAAGCCGGGCGAACGGGGCGGCAACACCTGGAACGGCCTCGCGTACGACAAGCGCAATGGCGCCTCGGTGTGGGTGCCCGGCAGCTACGATCCCGCGTTGAACCTCGCGTTCTTCGGACCCGCGCAGACCTACGACACCGGACCGCTGCGCAATCTCGTTGGCGAGAACGAGATCACGAACGACGGTCTCTATACGGACTCGACGCTCGCGATCAATCCGGACAACGGACGGCTGGTCTGGTTCTTCCAGCATCAGCCCAACGATCAATGGGATCTCGACTGGGCGTTCGAGCGCAGCGTCATCAAGCTGCCCGTCAACGGCGCGACGAAAACGATCGTCGTCACCGGAGGCAAGCAGGCGATCTTCGACGCGATGGAGGCGGACAGCGGCAAGTACGCCTTCTCGGTCGACTCTGGCCTGCAGAACATCGTCAAGTCGATCGATCCGAGGACCGGCGCGAAGCGCATCGATGTCGATCTGATTCCGGGAGACGGCAAGGCGAAGCTGGTGTGCCCGCACGCGGGCGGTGCGAAGTCGTGGCTGCCTTCGTCGTACAACCCCGATACGAAGATGCTGTACGTGCCGCTCGTCGAATCGTGCATGGACTTGACGCCTGTGCCGGAGGGTGGGCGCGGCAGCCTGTCGACTGGTGTGCGATGGACGTTGCGACCGCGACCCGACAGCGATGGCAAATACGGGCGGCTGCAGGCGATCAATCTGCAGACGAAGAAGACGGCATGGATCCAGCGTCAGCGGGCACCGCAGACGAGCGGCGCGCTGGCAACGGCCGGCGGCGTTGTCTTCGCCGGCTCACTCGATCGCGTGTTTGCGGCCTACGACGATGCGACCGGGAAGGAGCTGTGGCGCGCGCGTCTGAACGAGGTGCCCAGCTCGGCGCCGATCAGCTATTCGGTCAACGGAAAGCAGTACATTGCAATGGTGGTCGGCAATGGCGGTGCACAGGCCAATACCTTCCCGCCGCTCGTGCCGGAAATTCGCAATCCACCTGATCGCAGTGCTGCTGTATGGGTGTTTCAACTGGCCCGCTGACGCCGTCAACTCCCAACTCCCAACTTCCAACTCCCCAACGCTCGACTTGGCACAGGCGTTTGGGTGTTGGGAGTTGGAGGTTGGGAATTGTCATTGCGTGTCTCGCCGCCGCCACGCTCCTCCGCGTCAGCAGCACCGCGCAGGAGCGCGCGGCGGCACCTCCCACCTTCAATAAAGACATCGCGCCAATCTTTTTCGACCGCTGCGTGACCTGTCATCGGCCTGGCGAGGTTGCGCCGATGTCGCTGCTCTCATACGGCGACGCACGACCCTGGGCCGCGTCGATCAAGCGGATGGTGCAGACGCGCCGCATGCCGCCGTGGCCTGCCGATCCGCAGTTTGGCGAGTTCAAGAACAACCGGCGTTTGTCCGACGACCAGGTCAACACGATCGCGGCATGGGTGGATGCGGGCGCTCCGGAGGGTGATGGTCGATCTCCGGCTGCGCCGATGTTCCGCGACGGGTGGAGCAGCCGCATGGATCGCCCTCCAGATCAGGTGATCGAGACGCCGTTCACATTCGAGGTGCCGGCAACGGGCACGGTGCCGACATTTGCCGTGTGGCTGAAGGTACCGATTCGTGACGAGAGGTTCGTCCAGGCGATCGAGCTGCGCCCCGACAATCCTCGCGTCGTACATCACTCGAGCGTGACCGTCGGCGCGCTTCCAATGGGAACCAAGCTGGGGCGCGGCGCGGTGTGGGACGGCGGGCCTGTTCTGGACGGCGTGCCGCTCTATTCCGACGGCCGTCCATTTCGAGCGGCGTCGGCCGAATCGTTCGGCAAGCCGCTGCTGTTCTACGTGCCGGGCGGAGGTGTGCTGCAGTTTCCTGATGGTCTCGCCAAGCGCATCGCTCCCGATCAGTACTTCGCGTGGGGTTTGCACTTCATGACCGTCGGCAAACCGGAGTCGGTGAAGTTACGCCTCGGCCTGTGGTGGGCGAAGAAGAGCGTGCATCACGAGATCTACACGTGGACCGTCAATGAGAAGCTCATCGCCAACGGAGTAGAAGTGGCGCGCGATCGCAACGGTCGGCCGGCGATGCCGCACATCCCGCCGCGTGCAGAGAACTGGCCGATCACCGGCGTGCTGCAGGTCAAAGAGGACATCACCCACTATGCGCTGTGGCCGCACATGCACTTCCGCGGCAAGGACATGACGTTCGTCCTCACCACGCCCGACGGCAAGCAGGAGACGCTGCTCGCGGTCCCTCATTACGATCCCAACTGGCAGCTGGTGTACGAGCTTGCACGACCGAAGAAGATCAAAGCTCGCAGCACAATCACGGCGTACGGGCATTACGACAACTCGCCCGCCAACCCGCAGAACCCCGATGCGAACGAGGAAGTCGTCTTCGGCGAGCAGGCGAACAACGAGATGTACATCCCGTTCCTCGAGGTCACGGTCGACGACGAGGACCTCAGGTTTCAGCGGCTGCAGGAGCAGCTGCGCTGAATCAGGCCGGCACAGCCTTCAATGCGTCAGTGCGTAGAGGACGATATTGGTCGCGAGCGCGTACCCTTGCGGTGAAAACTGCGCGAAGTAGTTCGGATCCTCGGACTCGCGTTCCATCGAGTCCCCGATATCGGTGTTGTGCGTCATGACCACCATGATCCGCCCCTTCGCATCGGCAATCGCACGGAAGTCCGCGCGCGGACTGTCGCTGCCGCGCTCCGAGGTGGTGCCGCCCGGCCGCCAGAAGAAGATGCTCGGCACCTGTTCGACGTCGGCTACCGAGAGCAGCACGTTGCGGATCGGGTGGTCGGCGGCAACGTCGACAATCTGAAATTCGGGCAGCACGCGGCGGATCTGTCCTGCCCACTGGTTCCACGCCTCGGTGCCCCAGAAGTCGTCGACCCAGAGAAAGCCGCCTTTCAGCAGGTACTCCCGGAGCCGCTTGACTTCTTCATCGGAGAAGGCCGCGGTACCGACGTCGGTCCCCATGAGAAACGGACACTCGAACAGCGCGTCGTCGGTCAGACGAATGACCCAGTAATTGATTTCGCCGGTCTTGTCCTTGCTCACTCGCGTCTTCGTGAGCTCGGACACACGCGTCATGAGGTTGATGGCCGCAAACGGATAGTCGGTTGCCCACCCGACGCCACCCGGCTCGAAGCGGTTGCTGCGGAACTGCAACTTGCACGCGGTGAATGCTCCGTCTTCGAATCCGGGCGGAGCATAGCGCGCTGGGACGCCCGGACCTTCGGCGATGCCGAAGCGCTGCGCTGACGCGACGCCGCCGAGCGCCGCCATCAGGAACAGCACGGCCGCCGATCGAGCGGGCTTCACGAGGTCTAGTGTACTAGCGAGGCTGGCCGCAGACCTCGCTAGCCTGCAGCGTTGGCTTTGCCCGCCCCATTCCCATCACTTCTCACCCGTCACGCCGGCTAACGCCGGCCAATTGGCCAGCACGCTGATCGACTCCCGCGCGCCGGGTGCATCAACGGCATCGATGACGAACCGCTGGCCGTCGGCGGTCGCGGCGTAATGACTGCGGTAGACGTTCAGGGGGCCGGAGACCGGCGCGCGGAACAGCGCTCGCGGCCGCCCGACGCGCAGCGTCGATCCGTTGTCCTCGATATCAACGGCCATCAACGTCCGATCGACCGCGAGGTAATAGAGCTCGCGACCGTCCCTGCGCCAGACCGGTTCCGCGCCGCCTCTGATCGACACGATCTGTTTTGCTCCGGGCGTGGGGAAGGACTGAAGGTAGACGTCGAAGATGCCGGACTCGTCGGACGAGTAGGCGACCCATCGTCCATTCGGCGAGATGCGGCTCTGAACCTCGTTGTATTCCGTTCGCAAGTACGGCACGGGGCGGCGATCGCCGAACGTCGGCAGGATCCAGATGTCCTCGCCGGTTTTCGCGTTCGAGCTGTCGAAGATGATGAACCGCCCGTCACGCGACCAGTCGTTGACGAACTTCGATTCGTTCGTCTGCAGCAGCGGCTCGTCGCCCGCGGGTCCGTCGAGACGTCGAAGGTACATGTCGAACACACCGGCGTTGCGCGCCGACGCAAACGCGATCGTGTCGCCGGTCGGAGACGGCATCGGCAAGGTTCCGTCCGGGACGAGTCGATTCGGAGCGCCGCGCGCGAGATCGAGGAGCCACACGCCACGCAACTCCGGATCGAAGCTGACGGCAAGTAACTGCTTTTCATCGGGTGAGAACGTGGGATTGGTCAGCGTACCGGGAGCGTCAATGGTGGCCAGGCGGATCCCGCGACGATCGAACCAGGCCAGGCGTCGCAGCGCGGTGCCGCCGCCGAACGCGACGAGCCCACCGGCCGCAGCGGAGACGGTCGCGCTGTTGCGAATATCCGGGGACGTGACGCCGTCGGCAAGCGTCTGGGGTTCTCCATGCAGCTGCGCGCGAGCCGAATCGAGCGGCTGCGCCATGAGCGTGTTGTTGCGCACGAACAGCAGATGATCGGGAGGCGCAAACACGGCGACCGCATGTGACCCGTCGAGAATCCGCCGCGGAGTCTCACCGTCGATCGAGCCGACGTAGATGCCTGCGCGCTCCGGTTTCGACGAGGCGACCACGAATACGAAACGATGGCTGTCTGCCAGGAAGGACGGCCACTGATGCGAGGCGTCCTGCGCAGCCGCGTCCAGACTCGTGATCGCCTGCACCGGCGCGCCCGACGGGCGCACCGCGTCGAGACCTCCGCGCCAGTTCGCGAACACGATCACGTCGTCGCCCCACGCCGCGCCACCTGCGTAGTTGTTGCGGACCGTCGCAAGCGTGCGAACCGCGCCGCCGGTTGCGGGAACGATCTTCAGTCGACCGTTCGCCACGAACCCGAGAAACTGGCTGTCGGGAGACCAGAAGGGTCGCGCTGCGTCTTCGGTGCCTTCCAGCGCTCGCGCTGACGCGCTCGCGAGCGGCCGGACCCACAGGCGTGTCGCGCCCGATGTCTGGTCCTCTCCGACGAACGCGAGCACCCGCCCGTCCGGCGACAGCGTTCCTCCCGACACGATGGAGACACCGGGCGGTGCTTCCTGTGTGAAGCGGAGCGGACGTTGCGGCTCGTTGGCCTGACGGGTGAACCATACGAGCGCGCCGACAAGCGCGACCCCAAGCACTGCCAAGGCAACTGTTACCGGTCCGCCTCTGAGTCGCTGGCGAGGAGCGGGCGCGTGAGCCTCGGGTTCGTAGACGTGTGAATCGGTGCGTGCCCCGGGCGCGATCGCGGGAGCGTCGGTGTCTTCAGTGACCGGAACGATGAAGCGGTAGCCACGACGAGGGATCGTGGCGATCATCTCGGCGTCGGCCAGAGCGCGTCGAAGGGTGGAGATGCTCTGGGTCAGGCTGTCTTCGGACACGAAGGTATCCGGCCAGACCGCCTTCATCAGCTCGTCTTTGGTGACGGCCCGCTCGTGGTTCGCGACGAGGAGCAGCAGCGTCTCGAAGGCTTTGGCCGGGAGCTGGACTGGAGCGCCCTCACGCAGGAGCTGACGCCCAAAAACGTCTAACCGGTAGCGACCGAAGCTGTATCCACGCACCTCCACGGCAGTCTCAGTTCCTGGACTGGCGGCATCTTAGCGCGCGTGCGCACAGCGTTTTTGCGTCCGAAGGTTTTCAGAGGATGAATCGCGTTTTCAGGTTCTGATGCGCGAGATTCACGTCCCGCCTCCATAAAGTAGTCGCGATATGTCGCGCCTCGGATCTCTCTCGGCGATCATGTTCGCGGGATTTTCGCTGAGCCTCCTGACGACGGCGGCGTTGGTGGCGGACCGCGATGTGCGCCTGGCGGAGGCCGTTCGCCGTGGCGACACGGCACTCGTCGCCAGTCTTGTCCGCCAGAAGGTCGACGTGAACGCCGCCGAGCCCGACGGTTCGACGGCCCTCCTGTGGGCCGCGTACCGCAACGATCCGGCCACAGCGCGCGGGCTGATTACCGCCGGCGCGAACGTGAACGCCGCAAACCGGTTGGGCGTCACGCCGCTTTTGCTTGCCGCACGGCATGGGAACCCGCAGCTGCTCGAAGCCTTGCTGGTCGCGGGCGCCGACCCGCACACGCGCTATGAGGACGGCGAGACGTCGCTGATGGCCGCGGCCGCATCCGGAAGTCTCGAGTCCGTGAATCTGATGCTGACAGCGGGCGTCGACGTGAACGCGAAGGAGCAGGCCGAGGGACAGGACGCGCTGATGTGGGCGGCGGACGCCGGTCACCTTGCAGTCGTGCAGCGACTGCTCGCGGTCGGTGCGAATCCGAAGCTCGTCGCGCACGCGAGCTCGCTGCCAAATGTGAGGGGCGACGGCGGGCGGATGTGGACGAACCACTCGAACAAGGGCCTGACCGCCTTGATGCTGGCGGCGCGGCAGGGGCACATCGATGTTGCACGAGCGCTCGTGAAAGCAGGCGCGCCGCCCGACCATGCCAACCCGGATGGCGTCACCACTTTGATGATTGCGGTCATGAACGACC
>Ga0111538_10013080_pt1 | contig 10947 bp, 3 predicted proteins | sample SoiMethybrSBSTD1_FD_79669 | JGI IMG/M metagenome (GOLD analysis project Ga0111538, IMG submission 79669) | Bulk soil microbial communities from a Populus tree surrounding site in Tennessee, USA - Soil MetaG P. TD hybrid SBSTD1 (version 2)... | ecosystem: Environmental > Terrestrial > Soil > Tree... | reverse complement strand
TATCCGCCGGGTTCCACCTGGAAGATCCCCATGGCGATTGCGGGTTTGAAACAGGGAGCCATCACACTCGATCATTCAAATCTGGTTTGCGGCGGCGGCATCCAGGTCGGCAACAAGTTTACGCGTTGCATGGGTAACCACGGCTCACCTGACATCAGAACCGCGATCACGCATTCGTGCGACGGCTATTTCTATCGTCTCGGTTTGAAGATGGGTATCGACGGCATCGTCGAGATGGTTGACGAGTTTGATCTCAACAAGCGCACCGGCATCGACCTGCCAAACGAAGTCGTGAGCTGGACGCCCTCGCGCGAATTCAAGCGGCGCATGCAACCGAGAGATCCTGAATGGCGCGACATCGACACCGTGTACGCGTCGTTCGGTCAGGTCTACGACATCATCACGCCCATTTCACTGCTCAGGACGATCGCCGGTATCAGCGTGGATGGCAAGCTGTACATTCCACACCTCTTGAAAGAGGTGAAGGCGTTCGGCAACCAGGGCACTCCCGACTATCGTGGTCCAGTGACCTTCCAGCCGCTCGATCCGTCGCGGCCGAATCCAAAGATGGTCCAGATTGACGAAGATATCGATCAGGCTGTGGTTGAAGGCATGTGGCGAGTGGTGAACGGTGGCGGCACGGGCGCGCGCATTCAGATGGCCGGGTTCGACATCGCTGGGAAAACCGGTACGGCACAGGTCGTCGCACTCGGCAAAGACACCGGTAAGAACAAGGACCACTCGTGGTTTGTAACTTACGCTCCGGCTTACAAACCCGAGATCGCGATGGTGGCGTTGATCGAGAACTCCGGTTTCGGTGGAACTCACGCAGCGCCTGCGATTCGCGGTGTCTACGATGTTTACTACCGCAAGACGCGTCACGAAGAGCCGCCCGGAATGGCCACCAAACAGATCGCGAAGAAACCCGAGGCGCCGAAGCCCGCAGCCGCACAGCAGACCGCCGTCGTGAGTCGATAACCGATGGTCGCAATTATTCACAAACGTAGTTGGCGTGACTTCGATTGGATCCTGGCGCTGCTGGCCATCGGCATCGTACTGTTCGGCACGGTCCAGATTCGCAACGCACAGCCGACTGAGAACTACTGGATCAAACAACTCATCGGACTGGGAATCGGTCTGGTGGCAATGCTGGCTATTGCATTCACCGATTACCGGCGTCTCTTGAACTTCGCACCTGCGTTCTACCTTTTTGGTCTGGTTTTGTTGGTTATCGTTTTGATTCCCGGCTTTGGCTTGAGAATCAACGGACAACAGGCATGGATCAAAGTGCCGGGCATAGGACAGTTTCAACCTTCCGAGTTTGTGAAAGTCACGACGGCGATGATGCTCGCGCGTTACTTCGGTAAGAACCGCGTGCAAGCTCTGTCGCTGAAGGAGATGATCGTCGGGGGGCTGATACTCGGTCTGCCCATCGCGCTCATCCTGCTCGAGCCGGACGCGGGTTCGGTGTTGACCTACCTTCCGATTCTCGCAGTCGTGCTGTTTCTGTCTGCGATCAAACTAAGACTGGTGATTGCGGCCTCACTGATTGCGGTTGTCATGATCCCGGTGTCGTACTGGGTGGGCGTCAAAACCGGATTCATCAAGGGTTATCAACAGGAACGAATCAACGTGATCTGGGATCCGGAAAACGCCGATCGCCGTCGAATCGGTTACCACACGTGGCAATCGATGCTGACCGTTGGTGAAGGCGGTATGTTTGGTTCGAGATCGTCTGTCGAACACTCACAGAGCGGTTTGAAATTCCTGCCTGAGCCACACACGGATTTCATCTATGCGGTGACCGCAGAGAACTCGGGGTTCGTTGGCTGCCTGCTGGTGTTGCTGGCCTACGTGGTTTTGCTATCGCGTCTGATCACCGGTGCGCGTCGTTCCTCCGACCGCAGCGGCATGCTCTTTATCATGGCGTTCGTCGGTGGTCTAACGTTTCAGATCTTCATCAACATCGGCATGGCGCTCGGGATCTCACCCGTCATTGGTGTGCCTCTGCCTCTAATGAGCGCCGGCCTCGCCTCGCTCAGCGCCACATTCATTGCCATCGGTTTCGCGATCAGCATACAGTTACGCCGGTTCGTGAACTAAGTAGGCACAGTTTACACAGATGATTACGGATTCATCCGTGTAATCATCTGCGTAAATCTGCGGCTAGTATTGCCCGTCGATCTACCACGCGACCGTAATGTATCACCTGCCAGATCTTCCGAGTGTTTCGAATGTCAACCAGTGGATCGGCGTCGAGGATGATGAGATCGGCCCACTTCCCGACTTCGATCGTGCCGAGATCCTTTTCGGCGCCGAGTATGCGCGCGGAAGCGCCCGTACCCGCATGAATCGCTTGCGCCGGTGTTAATCCCGCCGCGACCAATTGCTCCAACTCCATGTGCACACCCGTTGGGACCTGCCAGATGTCTGTGCCGGCGCCGACCGTCACGCCAGCGCGTGACAGCTTGACTGCCACTTCACGCGATCGTTGAGCGTCATCGGCCCACTCCTTGCGCTGGTCCGGAGTCAGCTTAAACATCCATTCGAAGTTTTCCTTCGCAGGCAAGAAAGGTGAAACCTCTGCGTCGTCGTCGAGCAGCGCCGGCCGTTCGTTTAGTCTGGCGGCAAAGTCAAGATATGAAATTGTAGGCACGACGCCGATACCAGCAGCCTTAAAGAGCTGGATCAGATCGTCGTACATGTACTTGTTGCCACGCGGTTCGCAGATACCGATGTGTTCTTTCGCGTCCATCCCGGCGGCAACGAGCGGCAATAGATGCGAGCAATGTCCCGTCGCTCGCATTCCGCGACGATGCGCTTCGGCGATCATGCGTGCATTGATGTCCCAGCGACGGAACGTGCGCGTCTTGATGTGCTGTGCGCCGAATGCCTCGGCGAGATCGACGGCGCGTTTGATGTGATCCGGATCTGCTTCGGGCTCGATTCCGCGCCACTGCTCATCGTCGAACGGCCAATCGCTGTAGAACTGAAAGCCGCCGTAGGACAGGCGCGGACCAGGTAATGCTCCTGACGCGAACGCGTCCGCGTACGCGACGAGAGGAGCCATCGATGCACCCTGATCGCGCACGGTCGTGATTCCGAAGTACAGAAAACCAGGGTACAAATCAGGCTGCATTCCGTGCGCGTGGAGATCCATGAGTCCCGGCATCACGACACGTCCTGCGGCATCAAGCACGCGAACTCCAGTAGTTGAGAGCTTGCCTGTTAGCGCGATCTGCTTGATGCGGCCTTCCTCGATCAGAATGTCTCGGGGTTCTGTTGCCGGTGCGCCTGTGCCGTCGATAATGCGAACGTTGCGGATCAACGTCGCTTCAGCTACGGGCGGCGTGTACGAGATGGGCCAACCGAGCTTTTTTACGGTCCCATCAGCCGACTGTAAGCGCATGCCACCGGCGGAGACGAAGAGTAGCGTGCCGTCAAGCGCTGACGATGCATAGAGCGCCGCATCAGCTCCGATAGGCATCGCGTCGCCCTGCATCCCAGTGCGATTAAAACGGGCCTGCCACAAGCGATCGTGACGAACGAAGACGATACTGTGCTGCGGAGTCCACTGAAGAAAGATCGGCGCGTTCGGGAATTGCTTTATCTCCTGTCGTGGGCCGGATAACGGCACAAACGTCGCGCGTCCGGGTTGGCCCAGATCGGCGGGACCCGGTACAAGCAGACCATCCGACTCCGGACTCCATTGCGGAGGGCTGGTCCACCTCAAACCGATCGAATTGAGATTCTGAGTCTGCTCAACATCCGAAACTTTGTTAGCACCGGCGTTTACCACACGCAGCAGTCCGTCATCTTTCTCGACGTGCACAAACGCGAGATGGCGACCGTCGGGAGAATACGCAGGGTAAGCTTCGCGACCGGGCAACGCAGTGACTTGCCGCGTAACTCCAGTCACAACGTTGGTCGCAAACAAGTCCTCCCGATATGCAACACCCGCGGACCATGCGACCTCGGCATTGTCAGGTGACCACGCGAGTGAAGTCGCTTCGAAAGGAACCGCCGCAACGGCGCGCGGCGCCCCTCCGTCGACCGGAATCATCCAGAGCTTTCCGAGCGCGAGCATGGCGATGCGGCGTCCGTCAGGTGAAAGCGCAAGTCCCATGAAACCTCTGGCGTGTGCTTCACGTCCGGGGTCATTAAAACGTGGTGGTGGGAGCGCGCGACGCTTTCGTGTGATCGAGAGCTCGGCAGTGAACGGGATCTCCTTTGCTTGTCCACCTGACACGCCAACCTTCCACACGCGGCCATCAGCCGAGTACAGCAACTCGCCGCCACGGGAGAACCAACGGACTCGTGTCGCCGTTACGTCCGCGTGGTTTGTCAAACGAACTGGTGCGCGATCGGTCCCGACCTCCTTCACCCACACCTGTGTTTTCCCCGCCGAGTCCGGTGCGAAGTAAGCCATGGACCACGAATCCGGGCTGAACGCAGGAGCTTGCGCCTGTACAGACTCCGCCGTGACAGCACGCGCCTGGCCATCTGAAACGGAAACGATCCAGATCCGTCCACCGCGTTCGGTGTTCGGAACGCGCGTCACGAATGCGATCTCTTTTCCACCCGGCAACCAAACCGGGTCGCTCAGAAACGGCGACTTAACACCGTCGATCGCAAGCTCGTGCGTTTTTCCGGACGCGGTGTCGAGCAACACGATCGCGCTGCGCGGCCGACCGCCAGGCGAACCGGGCAGCACAAGGCGCACAAAAGCAATCTCACGTCCGTCAGGCGACCATGCTGCGTTTCCCTCGTAAGCGTCAGGGTTCGACAACTGCGTCAGTTGGCGCACGGCATTTGAACTGACGTCGAGCAGAAACAATCCAGTGCGTCCATTTCGCTCACCACGAAACACGACGCTCCGGCCATCCGGCGAGTAGGACGGGTCGAGATCTTCCGCGCTATCGCGCACAGCGTCCGTGATCGGACGTGCCTGACCGCCAGTCGCCGGCATCGTCCAGAGTTGGCCCAACAAGTCCAAAACGATCGAGCGTCCATCCGGCGACACATCAAACGCGAGCGTTGTGCCTTCTTTAACGCGGATGGTAATGGTCTCGGAAGGATCGGCCGTCGCAGCCAAAACACACGTCGACGCCAGCAGAAAAGCCAGGAGGAAGTACCACCACTTAGCTAACATGTTTGCTCCTAAAATGATTTGCACTACCTCTATCTAGTGGTAAATTCTCAAAATGCATCACGCCCGTAAGTCACGAAAATCTGTGCGTATGATATAGATTGATGATTAGACTCATAAAGATTGGGTACATTAAACACGCTCAATACGTCCAGTAAGTAGCAGTTCAAACTCAAACCCACGTTCTCTCTAAACTGATCTCGGTTAACCGGTGCGCCTGCCATCGGGCCCGCACTGACGTGCTGTATTTTCCGACTCCCATTCAGGAGAAACTATGAGCACAGCAAAACCTATCGCACCCGCCCCAGCACCTCCCATCGTTATTGAACCACGAAAAGAAGTTCGCTTCGCCGTTGTCATGTATGGCGGTGTCTCACTGGCAATTTACATCAACGGCGTGGCGCAGGAACTGTTCCGCCTTGTGCGTTCCACGGCCGCGGCCGGAAAAAGTGGCGACCAGCGCACGGCTCTTTCCGGCGCTCAAGGAGCTTCGCCTGACAACAGCCTGAGTGGAACTGAACGAGTTTACCGAAAAGTGAGCCACCTCCTTTCAGATGAAGAGCTCCTGATCAGACTAAGAAAACAGGCGGATGAGGTTGGCGACGATAAGGCCAAGGCTGAAGCGTTGGCACTCGAGTTGGAAAAGCTTGCGACCGACGATAGCCGCGTAATTGGTACCACCTTTGTCGTCGATATTCTCTCCGGTACGTCCGCCGGCGGAATAAATTCGATCTATCTCGCAAAAGCGCTTGCCAACGAGCAGCGGATCGATCGTCTCAAACAGTTGTGGATCACTGAAGGCGATATCGAGTTGTTGCTCAACGATTCCGGGTCTCTGCAAGGCATCGATCTTGACGCCCAGGATCCGCCTGTCTCGCTGCTCAACAGTCGCCGGATGTATTTGAAGCTGCTGCGCGCGCTTGACGATATGGACCGCGATCATCCACGCGCGGAAAAGGCTCCCAGTCCATACTCGAAAGAACTGGATCTGTACATTACCGCAACCGATATTGAAGGCGTACCTGTACCGCTCAAACTCGCCGACAAGATCGTCTTCGAAAGACGGCATCGCAACGTTTTTCATTTTGAGTATCAGGAAGCAGAAAAAATCAACGACTTCGTCGCCGAATCAAATCCATTCCTGGCATTCGCCGCACGCTGCACCTCGTCGTTTCCGTTCGCGTTCGAGCCGATGAGACTGATCGACATCGATGAAGTTCTCAACACGATGTCGAACTATTGCGACAACGGGGACTGCAAGTCCGACAGTCCCAAGTGGAGACGTTACTTCAGAGAAATACTCGATCCGCAAAAGGGTGTTCCTAATCTCAACTTCGCACGACGTTCCTTTGGAGACGGCGGTTATCTCGACAACAAGCCTTTCAGCTATGCCATCGAGGCGCTGGTCCGAAGACAGTCGGATGTGCCGGTGGATCGCCGGCTAATTTACGTGGAGCCGTCACCGGAGCATCCGGAAGATGTTCGCGCGCGCGATTACAAACCTGACGCCTTGCAGAACGTCAAGAGTGCGCTACTCGATCTTCCAACTTACGAAACAATTCGAGAGGACCTACAGCGTGTGCTGCAACGCAACCTGCTCATCGACCGAGTGCAGCGGATCACCAGTGGCGTTGAAAGGGACATAAATGAGGTACTACCGAAGCAGTTTGATAAACGGCTAACCGAATTCAAGAAGTCGGTGGAAGAAACAGGTAAGATTCCGGCCCTCGTCGATGCCCAGAAGCCAATGTGGGCCCAAAAGAACCTGACGGCGATGGTGGACGAAAATGGACGTTCGTTTCTCTCATATCGCAAGCTTCGGGTTTCTGCTGTTACAAATGAGATTGCGCGCCTGATGGCGCGTCTCCTTAACTTCGACGCTGATTCTGATTTGCTGCTCTCGATGCGCTGCCTTGTGAGAGCATGGCGAGAATCAAATTATTACGAACACAAAAATCCCACGCTGAACCAGTTTCTCACCGACTACGATCTGGGTCATCGCATTAGACGCCTCAACTTCATACGCGAAAGAATCGATCGCCTCTATAACTTCGATTGGACCGTGCAACAAGAGTTGGCCCAGTTCGCCAGTAAGTACGACGAACTGTACCAACAAATACAGCACCTTAGTGAAGCAGAGCTGCGCAGTTTTCGCGACGTGAACGCCGATATGGGCTGGCTGCTTGGCCTGCTCAGTTGCAGCAAGACTCTTTCAGACCTGCACGCCAAAAACCGGCCGGAGCTGAGAAACGTCCTGATCTTCATGAAGTGTGAGGTGAACCAAGTTTACAAGTACATGCAGATGCAGGCGCGCAAATTACGGCAACGACGCTCACAGGAAACTGACGCTAAAGAAAAGGAAAAGCCGGGTGCGCAGGAAAAAGAAAAGGAAGCCTCTGTTAACCCACTGCTCGATCCATTTGAAGCCATCGGCCTGCGAGCCGAACATTTGAGAGAAATTATCGATCCGAAAGAGCTGCAAGAAGTACTTAAGGACCGCGTAAATACCGATAATACAGGTGCCCCTAATGAAGATGATTGTCTGCTGGTCGCAAAGAAGTTTCTCGAACACAACGTTAGTACCGACATTAACGTTGCTAAGAAACTTAATGACGCGGCTAACGAGCTCAAAAAGCAACTTGACGCCATTATCACCAAAGCCCGAGAGCGCATCGGCATGTTGCTCGATCCCAAAGCAACTCTGTACGCCGAGAGCACGCGCGGGAAAAAGTACCTCGGAAGTTTAGACAATCAACTGAAGTGGACAACCACCGAGGCTGTCGCGGCCGTTCGTGAATACCTGGCTTATTACTATTACAACTTCGAAGAGTACGACCAGATCAGTTTTCCGATTTTCTATGAAGCAGACGTCGGCGAAGCGAGCATCGTGGAAGTGATTCGCGTCAGTCCTGAAGACGCGACTGAGTTAATCGATGAGAGGAAGGAACGAAGAGAAAGCCCCGACGGAAAAGGACGCCAGAAACTTGCAGGCATCGCTTTCCATCACTTTGGAGCGTTTCTCGATCGCACCTGGCGGCAAAACGACGTTATGTGGGGACGGCTCGATGGGTTTGAGCGCCTCGTTAGCGCTCTTCTGCCGGGTTCACAAAATGAGTCGCTGCGGAAGATCCTGATCCGGGAAGGACACACGTCGATCCTGATCGATGAGCTTCCTCCCGAAAGTCGTCTGCAACTTGGCGGTCTTGTCAGCGAAGCCCTGCTGCGTGCAAGTGCGGGAGAACCGATTGACACCGCAGTTGCGCGAGTGACTGGAGAGTTGACGAGCGCTTCGCCGGTAAGAACTCGGCTCGAATCCATCATCAGGGGGAGTCTGGAGAATCAGGAACTACTCGACTTCATCAAGACGGGTTACGAAGTGAACCGTAATCTCGATCCGAAACCCTTGCTGACTTCGATCTCACGCTCCACTCAGATCATCGGCAAGGTGTTTGAAAGCGTCGCGAATGAAAACCAGTATGATGGAAAGAGCCTCAGGTGGATTGCTCGACTGGGACAACTTTTCTGGGGCCTCGTAGAAGTCGCAGTTCCCAACTCCATCAAAAACATGCTTTGGGACCACTGGCTGTCGGTGGTCTACGCGTTCGAGTTTTTCACGATTCTCGCCGGCATTGTGCTCTCGAGCCAGGGAGCTCAGCGGTTTGGCTGGACCGCGCTCGGAATCACTGCGGCTCTCAACCTCATCGTGCTGGTGCTGAAAGACATTATGCGAGGACGCCAGGCAGTCTTTCGCACAACGGGCGCTATCGTGGGACTGATTATTCTGTTTCTTGCCGCTCTCGGTTTGCTCGAAGTGCTTGGCCCGGTCTTCGGCGTCCGCTGGGGTGACCCGCAGATGTATCCGATGACCTGGCTGAAAGAGACAATCAAGGCAGCGATCCCATTTCGCAACACCATCGGCCCTCGCGTCTTCAACGCAGGCATCCTGGTGTCGATTATGGCGCTGATCGTTTTACTGAACAGCTTCTTTGGTCTGGTCGACTTTTCGTGGCTCGGTCTGCGCTGGCAACTCTGTCAAGCATGGTGGAAGAAAAGTAAGCTCAGGAGCTACCTTCCCTGGGGACACTTCAAGCCAATCTCCATTATCGCGACCGACCTTCAGCAGAGAACGAAACCACTCCCTGGAAAACAGGATCTCTTCATGCTTCCGTTTTCCTTTTCCACGCTTCCGCCAAGCGACTGGTTGACACACTTCGAAAAAGCTTTCGACGAGCAGACGCGCGCTCGCGCCTCTGCCATCTCACAACACGTGATGACCAACAACAAAGAAGTCCTCGTCGTGTCGAATGCTGCCGAACTGCGGAATGTATTCCAAACGCTGAATACGTCAGCAACAACAGCAAACGAGAAGCACCAGAGCGCCGTACTGGCGAAACAAGAAAGCGATTACAACCAGACGAAGTGGCTCATAAGGATGAAGCGCAGTAAAGAATTGATCATGGCAGCCCCTGTTCCTGACAACATCTCAACTGAACTCGAAGCAATTGGTCAGCAGGCAGCGCATAATCCACGCACGATCGTTGCGCGCGTAATAGGCGTCTTGACCATAGCTGCCGGCGCCGTGGTGCTGCTGCTTGGACTCGCACTGCCGCTGTTTTTGCTGTCGAAAAATCGAGATGCCAGCCTTCCCGGAGGACTTCATGTACCAGGGATGGCTCTACAGCTCGCACGTACTGAGGCCGAGGCAAATCGAGCTATCGAAGTGCAGGGAATCCTCCAGGGCGCACGAGATCAACGAATCGAAGCAGGCAAGGCGGCCTTGAGTAATAACATCCGGCTCGACTCGTTCGTGGTGATCCCTGGTTATGTGTTGGCGCTTGGATTGCTCTGCATCTGGTTAACGACACAAAGTTCCGGGCGGCGGCGCATAATCACAGGACTGGCAGCAGTCAGCGTAATCCTCGCTGCCCTGTTCGACTATCTCGAGAACAAGCGAATGCGTGATTTTTTAGACGGAAGCCGCACCACGGTCGCCGGCATCGCCTCAGCCTCGTCACTGAAGTGGATCTTTCTCTTCCTGGTGGTTGGGCTGTTGGGTCGAAAGCTCTGGACGATTAAGTCGTCATTGATCAAATGGATCGGGCTGTACTTGATATTAACGGCTGCGGTAGGGGCAATCGGCGTGCTGGTATTACGAGTCGCTGTCGAATGGGGCTTTTGGTTGATGGGGATCGGTCTCGTGCTGGTCGGAGTATCGGTGATCTTTTTCCCGAACCGCTTTCGAGAAACTTGAGTCGGATTTTGAAGTCTTCTCTGCGATCTCTGCGTATCTCTGCGACCTCTGCGTTCAATATTTCTCGCCGGTACAATTAACGCAGAGATCGCAGAGATACGCAGAGATCGCAGAGAAGAGTTCACTGAACCTTTCGCACATAGATCTCATAGTTTCCGTCACGATTACTCTCAAAGGCGATCTTCGAACCGTCGGGCGAGAAGCAGGGCCGTTGATCGCCCACTGGACCAGCCGTCAAGCGCTTCACATTCCCGCCATCTGAATTCATTTGAAAAATATTGGCGCGCTCCTTCAGCTTCTGCCCCACAATCCTTGTGAAAACTATTTTCGTACCATCAGGCGACCACGAAGGCTCCGTCGCAGAAATGACACTGCTGGTTAACCTCCTGACGTTGCTGCCATCAGAATTCCCCACATGTACCTGCTGGATATGTTTTTCAGCGTATGCCGTAAACGCGATAGTGCTTCCGTCAAAAGAGACCTCCGGTTGATCGGCTTCTAAAGTCGTCAGCCTCGTGATGTTACTACCGTCAGCATCCATGACGTA
>Ga0111538_10013079_pt1 | contig 10948 bp, 2 predicted proteins | sample SoiMethybrSBSTD1_FD_79669 | JGI IMG/M metagenome (GOLD analysis project Ga0111538, IMG submission 79669) | Bulk soil microbial communities from a Populus tree surrounding site in Tennessee, USA - Soil MetaG P. TD hybrid SBSTD1 (version 2)... | ecosystem: Environmental > Terrestrial > Soil > Tree... | reverse complement strand
CTGGAACGCGTCGCGCGGCGTGCCGGAAAGGCGCGTGCCGGTGTTGACGTCGATCGGCAATGGCTTGAGCAAGCGCGCAGCTTCGGCCGACGGCGGCGGCAGCGGCGTCTTGGGCGCGTGATAGAGCCAGGTCGCCTGGATGATCGGCTCGACGATTGGGACCGCGACCTTGCCGCCAGTCGAGCCGTGGCCCAGCGTGCGGCGGTGCCGGTCGTTGTCGTAGCCGACCCAGACCACCACGGTGGTGTCAGCGGTGAAGCCCGCGAACCAGGCGTCGTTTTCACTGTCGGTGGTGCCGGTCTTGCCGCCGATATATTGCGCCAGATGCCGCATCGACGTTGCGGTGCCGCGCGTCACCACGCCCTCGAGGATGGTGCGGAGCTGGAAGAACGCGACCCGGTCGCCATTGGCGAGATAAGTCGGGGCCGCCGCGCGGTGGCGATAGACGGTGTGGCCTTTCTGCTCGATCGAATCGATCGCGTAGGGCGTCACCTTTGCACCCTCGTTGGCGATGCTGGCGTAGAACCCGGCGAGATCGATGATCCGCAGCGCCTGCGCGCCGAGCACGAAGGGATAGTTCTTCATGCATTCGGGATAGATCTTGGCGGCGAGCGCAAGCTCGCAGACCAGCTCGAGACTGCGGTTCGGATCCCTGTCGATGCCGCCGTCGAGCAGGCGCGCGGTCACCATGTTCTTTGAGTTCTCGAGGGCTCGCCGCAGCGTCATGGTGCCCCACGACGAGCTGTCGTAATTCTTCGGCGTCCAATGATGCGTGGTGACGCCCGGGATCGGCGGCAGCGTCACCGCGGCGTCCTGCACCAGCGTGTTCGGCTGCAGGCCTTTATGCAGCGCGGCTAGATAGACCAGCGGTTTGATCGACGAGCCCGGCTGGCGCAGCGCCTGGGCGGTGCGGTTGAGCTGGCTCAGCGGATAAGAGAAGCCGCCGACCATCGAAAGGATGCGGCCGGTCTTGTTTTCCAACACGATCGCAGCGCCCTGGACCTTGGGCCGCACCCGCAGCTCGGCATAGCTCTCGCCCTTCTTGGCCTTGTTCTCGATGACGCTGACATAGATCACGTCATTGACGCGCAGCGTCTTGGGCTCGACTCCGGCGAGCAGCCGCAGCGGAAACGTCCGGCCGTCCTTGAGGCCGACGCGAAGCAGCGTCTCATTGTTGGCGGCGCGCTTCTCAATCACGATCGCGGCCGGCCATTGCACGTCGTAGAGCGGCAGCCGGGCGCGCTGCAGCGCAATCTGCCAGGTCGGCTTGACCAGGCGGCCGCGGCGCTGCGCATGGGTGCGCTGCTCGGTCTCGACCCGCATGATGGTCTCGCCGAGATTGATTTCCGGACCCTCGAACTGCACTCGGTTGCTGTGGATCTCGTAGCGCGCCAAGCCCTCCTGCAGCGCGGCCTCGGCGGCGCGCTGCAGTTTGGTGTTGATGGTCGAACGCACCGTGTAGGATTCCAGCGTCAGCGACTGCATGCCGACCAGCGTGCGCGCCTCGCGCATCAGGTGGTCGAGGAAATGGAAGCCGGTTTCGCGCCGCGGCCGGTCATAGGGCACGAGCGGCGGCATCGTGCTGGCGAGCGCGGTGAGGTTCTCGGCGCCGCCGATATTTTCCTCCTGCATGCGCTTGATCACGTAGGCGTAGCGGCTGCGCGAGCGCTCGGGAAAGCGGTCGGGACTGAAATAGGCCGGGCCCTTGGCGAGGCCGGCGAGCAACGCACCCTCCGCGACCGTGAGCGCGGCAGCGGGCTTCTTGAAGTAGCCGCGTGCCGCCATGTCGATGCCCCAGGCGCCGCGGCCGAGATAGATCGAGTTGAGATAGACCTCGAGCACCTCGTCCTTGGTGAGCGCCTGATCGATGCGCGCCGCCACGATCATCTCGCGAATTTTGCGTTCATAGCTGACGTCGTCGCCGACCAGCAGGTTCTTCGCGACCTGTTGGGTGATGGTAGAACCGCCCTGCGGCCGGCCCGGTTCCGCGAGGTTGGAGATAAAGGCGCGGATCAGGCCGCGCTCGTCGATGCCCTTGTGCTGATAAAAGCGCTTGTCCTCGGCGGCGATGAAGGCCTGCCGGACGAAGCCGGGAATGTCGGACAGCGGCACCCAGACGCGGCGCTGATCGGATTCGAATAACTCGGCGAAACGTTCACCCTTGCCATCGAACACCACGCTGGTGCCCGGCAGCTTCAGCCCCTTGAGCTTGCTGTGATCGGGCAGGTTCTCGACGGTCTTGTTGTAGAATTCGATGACGGCCTTCATGTCGAACGGCGAATTCTCGACCGTCTCGCTGGTGCAGAACTGCCGATAGGCGATGTGCAGCTCGTCGAAGTTGATGCCGCGGAACGCCTTGATCTCGCCGGCCACCGCCTGCGGATCGGTGAGCGCGGTTGAGATCAGTTCGTCGAGATTGAGATCCTCGATGTCGAACGCCTTGCGCATGTGCACGCAGCCGTTCTTGAGAAGCTGCACGACCTCGGCCTGGTCGTTGACCGGATCGAATTCGGTCTTCACGGCATCCGGCTGCGTCGTGACCTGCGCCAGCGCGAGCGCGGTCGCAAACATTTTGATGAGGATGACGTTCATCGCGCTCTGCGAGTGGTGATTCAGGTCGACCGACGATACCGAGAATGTGTAAGCGCTTTCGCCAACAGCCCCAAGGCCGCGGCACGCATGCCGCGGAATTCATCGCGTTAGTATTAACTACGCTTCTTCTCGTGGGTTCTGACGGCGCGGCGGACGATCGCGTCGGCCGTTAACCGAGATTTTCAAATCGATTCGAGACGCTGTTCACCATCGCAACCGCGATGGTTGTGGATAATTCGCCGGCTGCGTCGGGGCGTGGCGCGGCGCGATAATTTTCCTGGCGTCGGCAGGAAGCTCCCGCGCCGCGGATTAATGTTACCCGCCAAATCCTCAACGTTCACCATTCGCGCCGGCCTATAGATCGCAGCGAACAAAAAAGGATGAATCCGAGGTCGAGTGGGCCGACAACGGATTTCAAAGAGGCGGTCGCAATGGACAGGGGCTTTCGGCAAGCTATCTACCGTATAACGCTAACAGCGCTGTTCGCGCTGACGGCGTCGATTGCATTTGCGCAGCCGCGCGACCGGCGCCCGCCGCCGGGTATTTTCCCGTGGGAAAATCAGCGTCCGGAATTCGAGCGTATCCCGCGCCGTCAGGTGCAGCCGCAGCGCCCGCCGGCGCCGCAGCAGCAGCAGACCCGCACCCCGGCGCCCGAGGTCGAACCGCCGCAGACGGGCCCGCGCCCGATCGGGCTCAAGGGTCCGTGCTTCAATAAGGACACTGCCGCCGCCGAGCTCATCGAAGCCTGCACGGCGCTGATCGACAATGCTCGCGAAAAGCCCGCGACGCACGCCGCCGCCTACGCGCGGCGCGGCGAGGTCTATCGCGAGAAGAACGACCTCGACAAGGCGATCGAGGATTTCAACAAGGCGATCGAACTCGATCCCAAGAACGCCGAGGCGATCTACAATCGCGGCCTCGCATTGCGCGCCAAGGGCCGTCACGACGACGCGCTCCGCGATTTCGACCTCGCGATCAAGTTCGATCCGCGCAACGCCAGCATCTACAACAGCCGCAGCCATGCGCATTACGAGAAGCATAATTACGAGCTGGCGATCCAGGATCTGAACCAGGCGATCAAGCTCAATCCGCGCTACACCATGGCGATCTACAACCGTGCCATGGCCTACCGCGCCAAGGGCGAGCCGGATCGCGCGGTTCCGGACTACGATCTTTTCATCAAGAGCAATCCGAACGATGCCTTCGCGTTCCACAACCGCGGTCTTGCCTATCGCGACATGCGCGACCATGAGCGCGCGATTCGCGACTTCGACCAGGCCATCAAGCTCAACTCGAGCTTCCTTGCGGCGTTCAATGATCGCGGCCTCGCCTACATCGCCAAGGGCGAGACCGATCGCGCCATCGAAGATTTCGACCATGCCATTCTGCTCAACCCGAAGGACGCGGTCGCGCTCAACAACCGCGGCCTCGCCTATCGCAACAAGGGCGAGACCGACGCCGCGATTCAGAACTACGATCAGGCGATCCAGCTCAACCCGGAGTTTGCGCTCGCCTACTACAACCGCGGCAACGCCTACTACGACAAGCGCGAATACACCCGCGCCATCCAGGACTACGATCAGGCGATCCGGATCAACCCGAACTATGCGCTCGCCTATTACGACCGCGGCGTCGTCTATTACGACCGCCAGGACTACGATCGCGCGGTCGCCGATCTGACCAAGGCCATCGAGTTCGATCCCAAGGACGCGCTCGCCTACTACAACCGCGGCCTGACCTACCGGGCCAAGGGCGAGATGGATTCGGCGCTTGCCGACTTCAATATGGCGATCAAGCTCGATCCCAAGAACCCGCTGCCGTTCTACAACCGTGGCCTGGCATATCGCGACAAGGGCGACCACGAGCGCGCCATCGCCGACTTCTCGGCCTCGATCAAGCTCGACGGCCGCAACGCGCTCGCCTACTACAACCGCGGCCTGGCCTATTGGGACCGTCGCGAAACCGATCGCGCCGTCCAGGACTACGAGCAGGCGATCCGGATCAATCCCGGCTATTCGCCGGCCTACTACAGCCGCGGCGCCGCGTTCCACGAGAAGCGCGATTACGACCGCGCCATCGCCGACCTCAACCAGGCGATCAACGGCCGGCCCAACTATCCATTGGCTTTCAACATTCGCGGCTTGGCGTATTACGCCAAGGGCGAAACCGACCGCGCCATTCAGGACTACGACCAGGCGATCCGGCTCGATGCCAAGTTCGCGGTGGCCTACAACAATCGCGGCGAGGCGTATCTGAGCAAGCGCGACTATGACCGCGCGGTCGCCGACTTCGACCAGGCGATCAAGGCCAATCCGAACTACGAGACCGCCTATTTCAACCGCGGCATGATCTACCGCGAAAAGCGCGACTTCGACCGCGCAGTCGCGGATTTCGGTCAGGCGATCCGGCTCGATCCGAAGAATGCCTCGGCATTCGCGTATCGCGGCGCGGCCTACTGGAACAAAGGCGACACCGAACGCGCGATCGCCGACTTTGACGCCGCGATCAAGCTCGATCCCAAGAACGCGGCGGCCTATACCAACCGCGGCAACGCCTATTACGAGCGCCGCGATTATGCCCGGGCGCTGGCGGACTTCGACCAGGCGCTCAAGCTGAACCCCGGGAGTGCCACCATCTGGCACGACCGCGGGCTGGCGCTGCGCGACAAGGGTGACATTGACCGTGCGATCGCGGACTTCAACCAGGCGCTCAAGCTCGACGCCAAGTTCACCGCCGCCTATGCGAGTCGCGGCCTGGCCTACAGCCTCCGTCGCGACTACACCCGTGCGCTGGCCGATCTCGATGCCGCGATCCGGCTCGATGCGCGGTTCGCCAATGCCTACAACGACCGCGGTCTGGTGCACGCGGCGCGTGGCGATACGGCGCGCGCCATCTCCGATTTCACACAGGCCGTCACCCTCAATCCCAGTTACGACGTCGCGTTCAACAACCGCGGTCTGGCTCACCGGGCACGCAACGAGATCGACCGCGCGATCGAGGATTTCGACCAGGCGATCAAGGTCAATCCGAACTTTGATCTCGCCTACAACAACCGCGGCATGGCCCATCGGGGCAAGGGTGAGCTTGACCGCGCCATCGCCGACTTCGAACAGGCCATCAAGGTCAATGCCGGCTTCGAGGCCGCCTACAGCAATCGCGGTCTGGCCTATCGGGCCAAGGGCGAGTTCGAGCCGGCGATCGCCGACTTCACCCAGGCCTTGACGCTCAATCCGAACGATGCCCAGAGCTATTACAACCGTGGCAGCGCCTATGCGGAGACCCGCAACTTCGAGCGCGCGGTGGCCGACTTCGACGCCGCCGTGAAGCTCAATCCGTCGTACGCGCTGGCCTACAATGATCGGGGCAACGCCCAGATGGCGCTCGGCAAGACCGACCGCGCCATCGCGGATTTCGGCGCTGCGATCAAGATCAATCCGAGCTATGACGTCGCGTACAACAGCCGCGGCATGGCCTACCGCGTGCGCGGGGACGTCGATCGCGCCATTGCCGACTTCGACCAGGCGATCAAGCTGCGCAGCAACTCCGCAGTGGCGTTCCACAATCGCGGCAATGCGTTCTACGACCGGGGCGACTACGACCGCGCCATCGCGGACTTCAGTCAGACCTTGAAGCTCGAGCCGAGCAGCGTCCCGGCTTTGAACGATCGCGCCATCGCCTACGGCGCCAAGAACGACAATGATCGCGCGATCAAGGACTTCGACCAGCTCGTCCGGCTCGATGCCCGCAACGCGACGGCCTACAACAATCGCGGCGTCGCCCATCGCAACAAGGGCGACCACGACCGCGCCATCGCCGACTTCAGCGAAGCGCTCAAGATCAATGCCAGCTACGCGACCGCCTACTACAATCGCGGCACCGTCTACTACGACAAGCTCGACCCAGCCCGGGCGATTGCCGATTTCGATCAGGCGATCAAGCTCGACCCCGGCCATGTGCTGGCGCTGCACGACCGTGGCGTCGCTCACTACAACAAACACGACCACGATCGGGCGATTGCCGATTTCGAGCAGCTGATCAAGGTCAACGCCAACTACGTGATCGCCGCCACCCCGAACGAGAAGGCACTCGACCGGCGCCGCGGCTTTGATCGCGGCGTGCCCGAGATCAACCAGACGATCCGGCTCAATCCGAGCTACGCGCTGGCGTTTAACGATCGCGGGCTCGCCTTCGCGGTCAAGGGCGATGCCGATCTCGCCCTCGCCGACTTCAACCAGGCGATCAAGATCAACCCGGGCTTCGCGGTGGCGTTCTACAACCGCGGCAATGCTTATTACAGCAAACACGAAATCGACCGCGCCATCGCCGACTTCGACGCCGCGGTGAAGCTCAATCCGAGGGACCATCTGGCCCTTTCGGATCGCGGCTTGGCGTTCTACGACAAGCGCGACTTCGATCGCGCCGTCGCGGACCTCACCCAGGCCCTCAAGCTCGTTCCGAACGACGCCTTCGCGCTCTACAATCGCGGCGTCGCCCATTACGGCCGGCTCGATTTCGACCGCGCCATCGCCGACTTCGACCAGGCGATCAAGCTTGATCCGAAGATCGCGCTGGCGTTCCACAACCGCGGCAACGCCTACGCCCGCAAGCACGACTACGATCGCGCCATCGTGGACCTTGACCAGGCGATCAAGCTCAATCCCAACTTCGCCATCGCGTTCAACGACCGCGGTCTGGCCTACGGCGCCAAGGGAGACCTCGAGGCGGCGATCAAGGACTTCGACCGCGCCATCGCGCTCGACGCCAAATACGCGCCGGCCTACACCAACCGCGGTGTGGCCTTCGGTGTGCGCAGCGAGACCGATCGCGCGATCGCCGACTTCGACCAGGCGATCAAGCTCAATCCGAGCTACGCATTCGCGTTCTACAATCGCGGCAACGCCTTCTACGACAAGCGCGATTTCGACCGGGCCATCGCCGACTACGACCAGGCAACCAAGCTCAACGGCCAGGACGCGGCGGTCTTCCACAACCGCGGCAACGCCTTCGCCAACAAGCGCGACTTCGAGCGCGCCATCGCCGACCACAGCCAGGCCATCAAGCTCAATCCCGGCTATGCGTTGGCGTTCAACGATCGCGGTCTCGCCTACGGCGCCGTCGGCGATTTCGAGCGCGCCATCGCGGACTTCGACCAGGCCGTCAAGTTCAATCCGCGGAGCGCGGTCGCGCTCTACAATCGCGGCCTGACGTTGCGCAACCGTGGCGAGATCGACCGCGCGATTGCCGATTTCGATCAGGCCATCAAGCTCAACGCCGGTCACGTCGCGGCGCTTTACGCACGCGGCAATGCGCTGTTGTCAAAGCGCGAGTTCGATCGCGCCATTGCTGATCTCGATGCGGTGCTCAAGCTCAATGGCAATTACGCCGCGGCGTATTATGATCGCGCGCTGGCGCACGGTTCGAAGGGCGACACCGACCGGGCGATCGCCGATTTCGACCAGGCGATCAAGCTCAACCCCCGCGATGCGCTGGCCTTCAACAACCGCGGCATCGCCTACCGCGCCAAGGGCGACATGGCCCGCGCGGTCGCCGACTTCGACCAGGCACTCAAGCTCGAGCCGGGCTTTGCGCTCGCGCTGTTCAACCGCGGCAACGCCCACTACGACAAGCGTGATTACGACCGCGCGATCGCGGACTTCGACGAGGCCGTGAAACTGGAGGCGCGCTACGACCTGGCCTACTACAACCGTGGCCTAGCGTTCCGCGACAAGGGCGACCATGAGCGGGCCGTCGCCGACTTCAGCCAGGTGCTCAAGCTCGATCCCAAGAACGCGCTGGCCTACAACAACCGCGGCCTGGTGCTGCGCCGCACGAACGACTTCGACCGCGCCGTCGCCGACTTCGAACAGGCGATCCGGCTCGATCCCAAGCTCGCGCAGGCCTATGCCAACCGCGGCGTAACCTTCGGCATCCGCGGCGACATGGACCGGGCCATCGCGGACTTTGATCAGGCACTCAAGCTCGAGCCCAGCGACGCCCGCACTCTGAACAATCGCGGCTTCGCCTGGCGCAACAAGGGCGACGTTGATCGCGCCATCACGGATTTCGACCAGGCGCTCAAGCTCGAGCCTGGCAATGCGGTTGCGCTCTACAACCGCGGCAACGCGCTCTATCAGAAGAAGGACTTCGACCGCGCCATCGCCGACTTCGATCAGGCGTTGAAGCTTAATCCGTCCTATGCGGCCGCCTACAACAGCCGCGGGCTGGCTTACGACGAGAAGCGCGACTACGACCGCGCCATCGCCGACTTCAGCCAGGCGATCAAGCTCAGCCCGAACGACTCGCATGCCTACAACAACCGCGGCTTCTCGTACCGCAACCGCGGCGACAGCGAGAAGGCGCTGGCCGATTACATGCAGGCCATCAAGCTCGATCCGAACTACGCGCTGGCGTTCTACAACCGTGGCATCGCCTATTACGATCGCCGCGAGTACGACCGCGCCAGCAACGACCTCAACCGCGCGATCAAGATCAATCCGAACTACGCCGGCGCGTTCAACGACCGCGGCATCGCCAACCACGACAAACGCGCCTTCGACCTCGCGGTGTCGGAGGACGACGCGATCCTGAAAACGTCCGTCAGCTACACGGTCGCATCGACCGACCGGACCAGCATCTATGAGAGCCGGCGCGACGACGACCGCGTGATCCAGGAGGTCAACCAGACCATCAAGAGCAACGTCGCGCCCGCGATCGCGACCTACAACAAGGCCAACCTGTTCTACGGTACCAAAGACTTCAAGCGCGCCATTGCATTCTACGACCAGGCCATCAGGCTGCAGCCGACCAATGCCGACGCGCTCAATTACCGCTGCGGCGCGCGCGTCATGGTTGGCGAGCTCAAGGCGGCGCTGGAGGATTGCAACACGGCGCTGCAGCTCAAGCCCAACAATGCGTCGACCCTCGATCATCGCGGGCTGGCCTATCTCAAGCTCGGCAAGCCCGACGAGGCGATCGTTGATTTCGACGAGGCGCTCAAGCTCAATCCGAACTCGCCGGCGGCGCTCTACGGCCGCGGCATCGCCAAGCTGATGAAGGGCGACATGGCGGCAAGCCAGGCCGACGTCCAGATCGCCAAAGATCTCAAGCCGACCATTGTGGAAGAGTTCGCACGAGTCGGCGTGCGGGCGCAGGCGCTCAATACCTACTGAGCCGAGACTCCATCCTGTCCTTTCGCTAACGTTGCGGCGCGCGGCGGTTTTCGCGCGGCACGACGGAAGGACAAGCGCATGAGCAAGTTGGAAAGCGCCATCCGCGATCTGGTGATCGCGAACCGCATTCTGGCCAAGGAGGACGTGGTCGACGCCTATGGCCATGTCAGCATCCGGCATCCCGAAAGGCCGGACCGCTACCTTCTGTCACGTTCGCTCAGCCCGGAGCTTGTCACCAAGGACGACATCATCGAGTTCGCGCTTGACGGCACGCCGATTGGGGACGACCGGCCGCCGTATCTGGAGCGTTTCATCCATGGCGCCGTCTACGAGGCGCAGCCGAAGGTGAGGGCGGTGGTGCATTCCCACGCCGAAGACACGCTTCCGTTCAGCATCTCCAAGACGACGCCGCTGTGCTGCGTGGCACACGTGGCGAGCGACATGGGCACTCACGTTCCGGTGTGGGACATCGCCGACAAGTTCGGCGACAGCACAAATCTCCTGGTAACCAATATGGCCCAGGGCCGCGACATGGCGCGGGTTCTGGCCGAGAACACGGTCGTGCTGATGCGCGGCCACGGTTTCTCAGCCGCAGCCGACTCGCTGCTCAAGTTGGTGCGGCTCGCCGTGTACCTGCCGCGCAACGCCCGCATCCAGATGCACGCCATGCGGCTCGGCGAGTTCAAGCGTCTATCCGAAGGCGAGATCAATTCGCGCCACGCCTACCGCTCAGAAAGCCCGGCGATGCAGCGCGGTTGGGAGTTCTGGGCGAAGCGGGCCGGCTGCGCCGACATGCTCGACGGCACCCCGGGCGGCGTCTGAGCTGGGAGATCGCCATGGCCTCGCCTCGCCGCATCGACGTTCATTTCCATCTGATCCCGCAGTTCTACCAGGACGCGGTCTATGCGGCGGGCGCCGGTCCGGCGATCGGTCGCTATCCGGACTGGTCGCCGGAGCTCGCGTTGGAGACGATGGACCGCTTCGACATCGAGCTGGCGCTGACCTCGCTGGCGCAGCCCGGCGTGCAGTTCTGTACGGCCGACCAAGCGAGAACAATGGCACGGCGCTGCAACGATCATGCGGCCGAGCTCAACGCCCGCTGGCCCAAACGCTTCGGCGCGCTGGGCACGGTGTCGATGTGGAACCAGCGCGACGCGGTCGACGAAATCGGCTACGCGCTCGACACG
>Ga0111538_10013078_pt1 | contig 10949 bp, 11 predicted proteins | sample SoiMethybrSBSTD1_FD_79669 | JGI IMG/M metagenome (GOLD analysis project Ga0111538, IMG submission 79669) | Bulk soil microbial communities from a Populus tree surrounding site in Tennessee, USA - Soil MetaG P. TD hybrid SBSTD1 (version 2)... | ecosystem: Environmental > Terrestrial > Soil >... | reverse complement strand
GTCGAGGTCGGCCCCGAGCACGTCGCTCACTTCATCGACTGGCACCGCTCAGACCTCTACGAGGTCGTGCGCGGCGAAGGCGAGTGCGCGGTCTAACGCACTCGCACTCCTAGCTAGACGCCCTATTCCTGCAGTAACGCCTTGGCGAAGTCGTCGGCGTCGAACGGGCGCAGGTCGTCGAGCCCTTCGCCGATCCCGATCAGCTTCACGGGCAGCTCCAGCTCCTCCGCGATCGCGAGCGCGATGCCGCCCTTGGCGGTGCCATCGAGCTTCGTCAGGACGATTCCGGTCACGTCGACGGTCTCGCGGAAGAGCTTCGCCTGACGCAGCCCGTTCTGGCCCGTCGTCGCGTCGACCGTCAACAGCGTCTCGTGCGGCGCGCCGGGTAGCTGCTTCTCGATCACGCGCCGGACCTTCGCGAGCTCGTCCATCAACGGCACCTGCGTGTGCAGGCGGCCGGCGGTGTCCGCGATCACGACGTCGTGGCCGCGTGAGCGGGCAGCCTCGATCGCGTCGAACACGACGGCGCCCGGGTCCGACCCCGGATTGGCGCGCACGATCTCCGACTCGGCGCGCAGCGCCCACTCGCCGAGCTGTTCCTGCGCCGCCGCGCGGTACGTGTCGGCGGCGGCCATGATCACCGACAGCCCGGCCTCCTTGCGCAGGTGCCACGCCATCTTGCCGATCGTCGTCGTCTTGCCCGTGCCGTTCACGCCTACGGTCAGGAGCACCGTCGGCTGGTGCGAGACGTCGATGCGGTCGTCCCCGACGCGGGCAAGCTCCGCGAGCAGCTCGCACAACCGGCGCTCGAGGTCCTCGCCGCCGGCCAGGGTCCCCTCCTCCGCCTCGCGCTCGAGGCGCTCGACGACCTTCGCCGTCGTGCGCGCGCCGACGTCCGCGTAGATCAGGACTTCTTCGAGCCGCTCCCAGGCCGCGTCGTCGAGCGGGCCCGAGAACGTCGCGCGCAGCTCGCCCCCGAGCGCCTCGCGCGACTTGGAGAGGTTGTCGCGCAGGCGCCGGAAGAAGCCGCCGCGCTGCGGCTCGTCCTGCGGCTCGGGCGGCGCCGCCTCGCCGGCGCCGTTCGGGGTGATGAAGACGTCCTGCCAGGTCCGGGCCATGGCGGGCGATTGTAGGGAGACCTCGAAGCGAGCGCCGAAGGCGCGAAGCACAGGACTTTAGGAGGCGGCAAAGCCGCCGCATATCTCAGCTCGGCGCTGCGACCGACTGGGTGCAGAAGGCCCTCAGCGCCTCCGCGAACTCGGCGCTCGTGCCCGGCTTCTCGGCGCACGTGATGGCCCGGGCCTGGGGGAACTCCGCGACGGCGTCCCGGAAACCCTCGTCCGTGAACAGCAGGCAGCCACGGTGCTGCGCCAGCAGCATCGGCACGTCGAGCCGCGCGAGCCGGTCGCCGATGCGCTCGCCCTCGAACGCACGCGCCTCCCAGAAAGGCACCTCGAGCGAGATCGGCACACGCTTCAGGTACTCGTCGATGAGGTCTTGGCCGAACCCGCCGTGAGAGTCCTCGCCGCCGGTCATCTTGAAGAACTGGCGCACGAACGTGCGGTGGTCGGCCTGCATGAGCGACACGCACGCCTGGTGGACCTGCTCGTTGACGGTCGGACGCTCACCCCCGAGCGTGTTGCTCAGACGGGCATGCCCGAGCGCGATCCCCTCGACCGCGCCGCCGGCCTCCACCGCCACCTTCGACGCCGCGGCCACCCCGAACTCGTCGGCGGCGAGGAAGAAGCTCTCCCACCCACGCCGCTCGACCTCGTCGAGCCCGCGCTGCGCGACGGCTTCCGACCCGAAATCGTCGACCGGTGGCTCGTCCCCGACGCCCGGCGCGTCGTAGGACGCCACGTCGGCCCACTCCTCGAGCATCGGCTTGATGAGCCATTCGAGCTCTGTGAGCTGTGGAACCAAGAGCAGTCGAGGCCGGTCCATGTCAGGACAGGATGTCGCGAACCCCGGCGGCACGCAAGCCGAGCCGCTCGAGCTCGGCGGTCCTCGCCATCGACGCTCCACGGTTGCCTATGCTGCGCGCGCCTCCGCCTCGGGCTCTGCCTCGAGGCGGCGGGAGACGACCTTCGAGACGCCGTCGCCGCCCATGCTCACGCCGTACAGGACGTCGGCCGCCTCCATCGTGCGGCGCTGGTGCGTGATCACGATGAACTGGGCGCGGTCGGCATACGCGCCCACGAGCGACAGGAAGCGGTCGATGTTCGAGTCGTCGAGGGCGGCCTCGACCTCGTCGAGTATGTAGAACGGGCACGGCCGCGCGAGGAACACGGCGAACATGAAAGCGAGCGCGACGAGCGACTTCTCGCCGCCCGAGAGCAGCGACAGCCGCTTGGTCGTCTTGCCCGCGGGCGTCACCTCGATTTCGACCCCAGGGGCCTCGAAGTCGAACGAACGGGTCTCGGCCTCCGGCTCGGAGGCGGGTTCGGTGCTCTCCCCGGCCTGATGGGTGGCCACGTCGGCGCCGAACGTCGGCTCGGCCGACGACTCCTCCTCGGTGCCGCCGAGGACCGGCTGCGGGCGCGGCGCGCTGACGCGCCGCAGGCGCCCCGAGCCGCCGGGGAACAACCGGCCGATGACCTCTTCGAAGTTCTGCCGCGCGGCCTCGAACGTCTCCTCGAAGCTCTCGCGGATGCGGCGGTCGGTCTCGCGGATCAGGCGCCGCAGCTCTGCAAGCGCCTCCTCGAGGTCCTGGCGCTGTGCCTCCAGCTCCTCGACGTGCGCGAGCGCCTCCTCGTACTCATGCGCGGCGAGCGGGTTCACGGGGCCCAGCCGCTCACGGCGGCGCTCGAGGCGCTCGAGCCGCGCCTCCAGCTCCTCCCGCTCCTCGCCTGACAGCGGCTCCGCCGGCTGCTGCTCCTCCTGCTCCGCTTCGAGGCCGAGCCGCCCGGCGACCTGGGCAGTCTCGCCGGCAACCGCCTCCTCGCGGTCGCGGACGTGCGCCACGCCGACCTCCTGCTGCGTGAGCAGCTCGCTGGCCTCGCGGAGCTGACCCTGGAGCTCGTACTCGCGCCGCGCAAGCTCGCGCAGCTCCGCCGCCACGCCCTCGCCCTGGGCCTCGTCGGCGCTCAGCTCCTGCTCCAGCCGCGTGCGCCAGGCGCTCACCTCGACCAGCGCGGCCTGCATCGCGGCCAGCAACCGCTCGCCGTGGGGCAGCGCGGCGCGGTCGCGGGCAAGCGAGCGCTCGAGCGCCGTCATCCGCGCCGCCTGGCGAGCGCGTTCGGCCTCGAGCCGGTCCGCGACGAGGCGCTCGGCGGCGATCTGCGCCTCGAGCTCGGCGCGCCGTGCCATGTCGGGCCCGCTGCCGCGCTCGCGGCGCTGGTCGGCGAGCCAGGCGAGCCGGCGGGCGTCCTCCTCGGCCTCCTGCACCGCGCGGCGCGCGTCGCGCTGCCGCGTCTCGAGCGACTCGCGTGCCTCCTGCAGCTCGGCCACGCTCGCCGCCTCGCGCGCGGCAGCGGCGCGCGACTCGTCCAAAGCACGCGTTGCCGTCTCGACCTGCGATTCCAGCTCGGCGAGCTGCGCGCGCTCCGCAAGGTCCTGCACCCCGCCCGTCGCGGGCAGTCGCCGGACCTCGCCGCGGCGCGCGTCATAGGCGAGGCCCGTCCGCGTCACGGCCACACCGCCGAACTCCGGCGGCAGGGCGGTCAGGCTCTCCACGACCCAGGCGTCGGCCAGCAGGGCGTGCGCAACCTGTGCGACCTCGGGCGCGGGGCGCACATGGTCGAGCAGCCGCTCCGCTGCAGGGCCGGGCGGCGCCGCCGCCTCCGGCGCACGCATGCGGCCGCGCACGAGCGCGCGGCCACCCTCGTCGCCGTGGGACTCGATTGCCCGCTCGCCCTCCGCGACGCTCCCGACGACGGCGGCTCCCTCAAGCCCGCCCAGGGCGGCGGACAGCGCCGCCTCGTATCCGGCGTCGACGTCGAGGCGGGCGACGAGCGCGTCACCGCGCTCCTGGCGAGACAGTCGCAACCGCTCGCGCACACGCTCGCATTCCACCGTCGCAGCGCTGTGGTCGCGGGCGGCCGCATGGGCGGCCTCCTCGGCCGCGCGGCGGCGCTCGCGGGCGGCAGTCACGTCGCCTTCCAGCCCCTCGAGCTCGCGCTCGACCTCGGAGGCACCGGATGCAAGCTCCGCCTGCCGGCGCTCCGCCTCCGCGCGCTGCGACTCGAGGCCGGCCAGCTCGTCGTCGAGCCGGGCGGCCCGCTCCGCCTCGAGGCGCGCGAGCTCGGACTCCAGCTCGCCGAGCCGGCCCTGCGGGACGTCGCCGCCCACGTCGCCGGAGGCTCGCAGCGCTTCGACGGACCGCGCCGCGCGGTCGGCCCGCCGGCGCAGTGACTCGATGCTCGACGTCGCCGACTCCACGCGCAGCGAGATCCGGTCCACAGCGGCGCGCGCCGCGAACACACGACCGGAAAGCTGCTCGCGCTCGCGTCCATGCTCGGCGAAGCGGCGCTCGGTGGCCTCGCGCGACTGCGCGACCTCCATCAGCTGCGCCTCCACCCCGTCGCGCCTGCTGCGCGCGGACGCCGCGCCGCGCTCGGCCTCCGTCAGCTCCGCGCGCACAGCCCGCAGGTCGTCGCCGAGCAACGCCGCTCGTGCTTCGAGCGACTGCCGCTCGAGTCGCGCGTGCAGCTCAGCGGCCTCCGCCTGGCGCTTCAGCGGCCGCAGCCGCGAGCGCGCCTCGCGCTCCACGTCGAGCGCGCGGTCGAGGTTGTCCTGGGTGCGGTTCAGCTTCAGCTGCGCGCGGTGGCGGCGCTTGCGGTGCTTCGTGAGACCCGCCGCCTCCTCGATCAGCGCCGTGCGGTCGATCGGCTTCGAGTGGACGATCGACTCGACACGGCCCTGGCTGATCACGGAGTGCATCTCCTTGCCGAGGCCGGTGTCGGAGAGGACCTCCAGCACGTCGACGAGGCGGCAGCGCGCGCCGTTCAGCAGGTAGACGCCCTCGCCCGAGCGATCGACCCGGCGTGCGATCGAGATCTCGGAGAAGTCCGTTTCGAGCACGCCGTCGGAGTTGTCGATCACGACCTCCACCTCCGCGGCGCTGCGGCTCTTCACGCCGTGGCCGCCGGCGAAGATGACGTCCTGCATCGTCTGGCCGCGCACGGCCAGCGGGCTCTGCTCGCCGAGCGCCCACAGGACGGCGTCGGTGATGTTCGACTTGCCGCTCCCGTTCGGCCCCACGACCACGCTGATGCCCGGCCCGAAAGCAAGGCTCGTCCGGTCGGGGAAGGACTTGAAGCCCTTCATCGTGATGGACTTCAGATGCATCGGGCTACCCGTCCGCCCTTGCCTCGTCCTCGTCCAGAGCGGCAAGCGCAGTGCGGGCCGCCTCCTGCTCGGACTCCTTCTTGGAGCGCCCGCTGCCCGCGCCGAGCTGCTCGCCGCCGACCTCGGCGACGGTCTCGAACATCCGGTCGTGCGGCGGGCCCTCCTCGCTCACGACGCGATAGGCAACGAGCTCGCCGCGGCGCGCAAGGCGCTCCTGAAGCTCGCTCTTGAAGTCGTAGACGCTCCCGATCGCCCGCTCGATCTGCGGCTCGAAGGCGTCGGCGACGGCGTCGGCCGTCCGGTCGAACCCGTGCTCGAGCAGGCAGGCGCCGATGCCCGCCTCGACCGCCTCGGCGAGCACGCTCTCGGACGACACGAGCCGCTCCACCTGGTGCTCGTAGCCGGCCGGCGCGGACGCCCGCATGCGCTCCGGAACGCCGATCGCGTGCGCGACGTCCACACATGCCCGGCGGCTCACCGTCTGGGCGCGGATCTTCGTCAGGCGCCCCGCGGTCGAATGCGGGAAGCGCGGGAACAGCGCGCGAGAGACGGCGATGCTGAGCACACTGTCGCCCAGGAACGCAAGCCGTTCATAGGACTGCTCGCGGTCCGCAACCCACGACGAGTGCGAGAACGCCTGTCGCGCGAGCGGCTCCGGAAGGGAATCGAGTAGGGCCAGGAGATCGTTCAGGTTGAAAAAATCACGGCGTGGGTTTCATGACGTCGGGTTGACTGGCGCCTGCGCCAGTACGAAGTCGACCGCATCCCCAACCGTCTTCACGCGCTCGGCCTGGTCCTCCGCCATGCGGATCCCATAGCGGTCCTCCAGCTCGACCACGAGCTCGACGAGGTCGAGGGAATCGGCCTCCAGGTCCTCCTTGAAGCGGCTTCCCTCCTCGATGATGGATGCGTCGATTCCAAGCTCCTCCGAGAGGTGCGCACGGATCCGTTCCAACACCTCTTCCCTCATCAGGGCCATCAGCGCGCGCCCAAGGTATCACCGGCCACGGACGCGGATCGCCGCACCACACCGGCGGATTCGAGCCCTGAGGCGGTGCGGCCGACCACGTCCTGGTCGACGGCGCGCCCCGCGAGCGTGACGGCGTTGGCGATCGCGCGGCGGCTGGAAGATCCGTGGCACACCACGACCAGGCCGCGCAGGCCGAGCAGGTAAGCGCCCGCGACGGTCTCGGGGTCCAGGCGCGCGCGCAGCTCGCCGAGGCGGCTCCGGACCATCAGGCCGCCCAGCTTCGACAGCGTGCCGGCGCGGATCGCGGCGCGGATCGCGTCCACCAGGGTCTTGGTCGTTCCCTCCATCAGCTTCAGGGCGACGTTGCCCGTGAACCCGTCCGTGACCACGACGTCGGCCTCGCCGGCCGTCAGGCCGGCGCCCTCGACGTTGCCGACGAACTCGAACGGAGGGCTCTCGAGCGCCCGCAGCGTGGCGTGCGCCTCGACCGTGGCGGGCGTGCCCTTCTCGGGCTCCTCCCCCACGTTCAGGAGGCCGACCCGCGGCCGGCCGGTGTCCATCACGCCGTGCATGAAGGCAGCGCCCATGAACGCGAACTGCACGAGCTGCTCGGGGCGCACCTCCACGGTCGCGCCCACGTCGAGCAGCAGCACCGGGCGGCCGGGGACCGGAACCAGCACGGCCAGCGCCGGCCGGTAGACGCCCGGCATGCGCTTCAGCGTCACGAGCCCGGCGGCAAGCGCGGCTCCGGTCGAGCCGGGAGTCACGAGCGCGTCCGCACGGCCCTCGGCGACTGCGGCCGCCGCGCGCACGATCGAGGCGTCGCGCTTGCTGCGCACGGCCGCGCCCGGCTCCTCGGAGTTCGAGATCCAGACGGGCGAGTCGACCACCTCGACCGCGCCCTGCGGAGAGCCCGCGAGCTCGGGTTCGAGGGCGGCTGCCGGCCCGAAGACGAGGCATCGGGCGCCTGCGGCGGCGGCCTCCCGGACGCCCGCCGCGACTTCAGCCGGACCGAGGTCGGCGCCCTGCGCGTCTACGGCGACTCTTGCGACGACCCATCCTCCGAGGAGGAGCGGGGAGTCACCACCTCACGGCCCGCGTAATAGCCGCACTCCGGGCAGACCCGGTGAGGGAGGCGGGGCGAGTGGCACTGAGGGCACTCGTTCACCGTCGGCGGCGTGGCCTTGTGGGTGGAGCGCCGCTTGTTCGTGCGCGAGTGCGACTGCTTCTGCTTGGGAACTGCCATGGCCGCGAGATGCTAGCGGACATTCCAGCGAGCGCCGAAGGCGCGAAGCTCGCTTCGGTTCCTTTATCCGAGCTCGAGATCGCGCAGCTTCGCCCACCTGGGATCGCCGGAAGTCTCATGGCGATGCTCCGCGGGGTCGACCTCGTTCAAGTTCGCACCGCACTCGGGGCACAGCCCGCGGCAGTCGTCGCTGCAGGTGATCTGGGTCGGCACCGCGAGCGCGAGCGACTCCCGCACCCACGCCTGAAGGTCGAGCACCCCGTCGTCGAGATACGGGCTGTGAAGCTCCTCGTCCTCGCCCGGCTGCTCGACCTCGCGCGCCTCGACTGAGATCGTCGGTGCCGCGGGACCCATGCAGCGCATGCACGCACCCTCGATCGGCGCGTCGAAGCTCAACCGCAGCGCGTAGCCGTTGATGGTGCGCGACACGTCCACGCGCGCCCGCACGGCATCCCCCTCGACGGCGTAGCGCTCGCCCGCGAGAGTCAGGGGCTCGAGGCGCACGTGAGCGTCCAGCCGCCGGCCCTCGCCGGGGCGAAGCTGCAGCGTCTCGAGGTCGAAGAGGTCGACTTTCTGGCCCACGGGCCCATGTTAGACACGGCCCGCGGGACGTCGGGCTAGTCGCCCGCGCGACGCAGGCCACGCATCGCGAGGATCACCACCACGGCCGCGAGGCCGGCGAGGGCGAGCAGGCCGGGCCACGTGTCGGCCCACGTGACGTCCCCGACGAACCCCTGGCGCACCGCCTCCAGGATCTGCGTCACGGGGTTGTACTTCGCGACGTGCTGGAGCCACCCGGTCAGCAGCTCCTGCGGCGCGTAGGCGGTCGTGAAGAGGACGGCGACGAACATCCCCGCCTGCATCAGCGGCGCCGCCGCCTGCGTCTTGAACTTGAGCGCCAGGATCACCCCGTAGCAGGCCGCGGTTGCGGCGAAGGCGCTCGCCATCAGGACCGCGATCACGAGACCGTCGAGGCCCGGCCAGCTCACGCCGAGCGACAGCCCCACGACCATCAGCAGCGTGATCGGCATCAGTACCCGCATGCTGGCCGAGAGCACCGTCCCGGCGAGCAGCACGCCACGCGGCGCGGGCGACGCGAGCAGCCGGTCGAACCAGCCGAGTTCGATGTCGCGGGCGAGATTCACCCCGGTGGCGGCGCCGGTGAAGCCGGCGCCCTGGAGGAAGCCGACCGGCAGGATGAAGGTCAGGTACTTGTCGGTCGTGAAGCCGGGAAGCAGCGTGAGGCTGCCGAACACGGCCGCAAGGCCGCACATGAAGATCGTCGGCGCAAGCACCGCGGGGATCACAGCGGCGGGAACGCGGGCGATCTCGTTCAGCGCGCGCCGTATCAGGGCCCAGGTCGAGCGCAGCTCGAATGCCATTCCCGTCGTCGTCACGCCGACCTCAGCTTCTTGTTCACGCCGCGGGCGCAGAGGATGGCGCCGATGCTCGCGACGATCGCGATCCCCGCGAGCCCCTCGAGCGTCTTGTCGAGCGACAGGTCGGAGATGATCGGATCGCGGAGACCGTCCGCGATCAGGCTCATCGGGTTCCAGTTGGCGATCGTCTTCGCGGGCTCGAGCAGCAGTCCCTCGGGGAAGAAGGCCGAGGACAGGAACAGGATCACGAACACGATCGGGAAGACACCCTGCGCGACGCTCGGGCTCCCCGTGTTCAGCGCAAGTGCCGCCCCGATCGTTCCCCACGCGATCGCGTTGAGGGTGACGAGCACGAGCACAACAACGAAGCCCGCCACCCCTGCGGCGATGTGCGCGCCGAAGATCAGCCCGATCGTGAGGAACCAAAGCCCCGAGATCAGCCCCAGCACGCCCGTTGCGACGAGCCGTCCGAGGACGAACGACGCGCGCGCGATCGGGGCCGCCACGAGGCGGTCGACGAAGCCGATCTGGATGTCGAGCGCCAGCGCGATCGCGGCGCTCACGCCCGCGAGCATCGTCGACTGGAGCATCGCGCCGGCAAGCTGGAAGTCCAGGAACCCGTGTACCGGCGGGAACTGCGGCAGATCGACGGCGCGGCCCGCGCCGCCCGTGTTCACCGCCAGGAACAGCGTCGGGAACACGATGATCGGCGCCAGGAACTGCGGGCGCCGGAAGGCCTGACGCACCGAGCGCCGCCCGAGCGCCGCCACGACCCGGGCCTCGCCCGCCATGCGCGCGCCGAGCGGGGGTGCGGCGGCCGCGGCGCTCACCCGGAGACCGGCTCCTCGACGGCCGGCTGCTGCTCCGGGTGCTGCTGGTCAGCGGCACCCTCGAGGTGGCGGCCGGTCTTCTCGACGAACACGTCGTCGAGCGTCGGCTGCACCAGCTCCAGCGCCTCGACGGCGCAGCCCGCCTCGTCGAGCGCCCGCACGATCGGCGCGACATCGGCGGCGCCGCGCGGCAGCCCCACCATCAGCCTGCCGTCGCGCGCCGGCATCGGCACGCCGAACCTTTCCAGGATCTCGCCGGCTTTCGCCGACTCACCCGCCGCGATCACGACCTCGAGGTGCGCGATGCCGACCTGCGACTTCAGCTCGCCAGGCGTCCCTTCGGCCGCCATCTTGCCGTTGTCGATGATCCCGACTCGGTCGGCGAGGTGGTCCGCCTCTTCCAGGTACTGCGTCGTCAGGAACACGGTCGTGCCGTCGTCGTTCAGGCGCCGCACCTCGTCCCAGATCGCGATCCGGCTGACGGGGTCGAGGCCGGTCGTGGGCTCGTCGAGGAACAGGACCGTCGGATCGTGCACGAGCGCCGTCGCGAGATCGAGACGCCGCCGCATCCCGCCTGAATACGTACCGACGCGGCGGTCGGCGGCGAGGCTGAGGCCGACTCGCTCGAGCAGCGCGTCACCCCGCCTGCGTCCCTCGTCCGACGGCAGGCCGTGGAGCGTGCCCTGGAGCCGCATCAGCTCGCGGCCGGTCATCAGGGGGTCGAGCGCGGCCTCTTGGAGCGCGACGCCGATCGAGCGCCGCACCGACGGTGCCTCGCGCACCACGTCGAACCCCGCCACCCGCGCCGTGCCGCCGGTCGGCTGCAGCAGCGTGACCAGCATCCGCACGGTGGTCGTCTTCCCCGCGCCGTTCGGCCCGAGGAAGGCGTAGATCTCTCCCTCGGAAACCTCGAGGTCGATCCCCGCCACCGCAAGCACTTCATCGGAATAGCGGCGCTCGAGCCCGCGTACCTCGATCGCAGCCACGAGCGGAAATGCTAGACGGTCGCGCGCCGCCGCCCATGTGCGCGGCGTCACGCTCGGCCAATGCGGCCGGCTAGCCGACTTCCGCCGGTTCCTGCTCGCGGCCGGCGAGCCGGTCGCGGCCGCGCTGGACCGCGGCGGTGAACTTCTGGAGGTTGACCTCGAGCGTGTTGAGGATGTCGTCCGCGTAGTCCTCGGCCCCGAGCCGGATCTCTCGCTCGCGTGCGCGGGCGTCCTCGACGATGTCCTCTG
>Ga0111538_10013077_pt1 | contig 10949 bp, 10 predicted proteins | sample SoiMethybrSBSTD1_FD_79669 | JGI IMG/M metagenome (GOLD analysis project Ga0111538, IMG submission 79669) | Bulk soil microbial communities from a Populus tree surrounding site in Tennessee, USA - Soil MetaG P. TD hybrid SBSTD1 (version 2)... | ecosystem: Environmental > Terrestrial > Soil >... | reverse complement strand
TGCCGGGCGCGAGACCTCACAATTCAGGGTCTCGCCTGGGGCTCTTGGCCCGCCGAAGCGCGCAGGCGGGCCGGGCACGCCAATGTCTTCGGATTGTCTAGGCAGCTCATGGATCAGGAGCTGGATGACCTGGCGGCCGAATATTCGGCCACTGAGCTCGAATACGCCGACGAATTGCACGCCTGCGTGAACGGAAGCCTCCGACACGTCCACCGCAATGCATCCGGTCGTCACACGCTGGTTTCATCTGAAGTTGCTAATGAGAACGACGTCCTCGGTCCGGATGCGACCCGAAAATGCGAGTTGCTTGCCGGAATGAGACCAATGATTTCACGGAGACCTTTGTCCAGCCTTTTCCTGGGAAGGTCGGTTCGCCGGCGCGGGGGGCTTGACCTCCCGCGAAGGATCGATTTCGCGGCGCCAGCACGTCGCTGCACCGCGGACGAATCGGCGCACATTCTGCACGCCTGTCGAAGGAGGAAGGGCTTTACGGGGTTACCGTGACGGTCACGTCGTCGTCCGTAGTGGCGGGGCCGTCATCGGCGCGCGCCCGCAGTACGTAGCTGCCGGGTGCGTTGAATGTGACCGTCGTCGTCACTCTGCCGTCCGTCGGCAGCGGTGGGGCAAACCAGACCGGCGCCCACGGAGAGTTGGCGCCGACCCGCAAGTCTTCCCACGTCTTGATCTGCGGAGGGTCAAAGCGCACGAGGCCCGGACCTCGCAAATGAAACCACGAGAGATGCAGGCCGTTGCTCTTACGGACGCTGCCTTGACTCGGCGGCACGCGCCAGATGTCTACGGGTTGAGACGTCTCGTCGGACACCGGAGCAGATGGGGTGCCAGACGCCTGCGGAGCGGTCGTATTGCGGACCCCCTGGCGCACACGATTCCTGGCCTGTTCTTCGGTCGTTGCTCTGGGGACCCCGTCATCGGTCACTCTCGCGACGAGCACCAGGGACTGACCGACTTTGACCGTTCTGGCCTTGGCGCCTTCAATCTCGAGGACGGGCGGCTTGTTCGCGCGCGTTTCCGGACTGCTCGACATGCCGGACGCGCCGGTGTCATTCCCCTTCGCGATCGCATCCATGACGAGATCAGGGCGGAGGGATGCGTACGCCTTCGACGTCCGGCCATGCGTCGTCAGGGTCCACACCAACTCATCCCTCTCGGTGAACTGACTCGGAACCGGCACTCTGAACACGTACCGGTTTCGTCGCGGGAAGAAATGGGTCGGTTGGTTACGGTCGGCCGGACCCGGTGAGAACGCGTTGTCCGGGCCGACCGGCACGTCCATCTCCTCTTCCCAGTTCTTGTTCATGTAACCGAACAGGAAGTACTTCGAGCCATCGGGGTCCACTTCCCAGCCCTCGTATGCGGCAGAAATCGGCTGCCCCTTGCTATAGGTCAGCACCTGCCCGCGAAGGACGACGTGCGTGAAGAGGCTGGACAGGACCAGTACGGCAGCGAGTATGAGCCGGGTTGTGGACCACACGTGCGCATCCCCTACGGTTGCTGCTGCTGTTGACTGTCAGTCGTCTGTTTCGGCAATCGATCCGCGACGCTGCACAACGGGCAGCCGATGATGTGCTCGCTGCCTGGATGCTGCGCGCGCCGCTTCATCATCTCCTCCTGGAACTGCGCATCCGTCATGCCCACGTTGTTGCCCAGCTCGAGGAACATGTTCGTGACGGATCGGTTCCCGGAGCCGGTCCAGTTGCGCGGATCGGGCACGTTCCTGTTCGAGGGTGAATTGTTCACGTAGCCGATCATGTGCACGATCGTCCCCTTCGGGAGGAGCGGCGCCGCATCGTCCGTGTAGTGATAGCCGCGCACCCAGTTGTGATCGTAGCCGACGCAGTTCAACGTCTCGATGTTGCTGCCCCAGATCGCCTCGAGGCACATCCGCGTGCCTGGCGCGTGCAGATGGGGCTCGTACGAGAGGATCTTGGTGTTCTGTTTCAGCACGGCGTATGAGTGCAGCTGCTGGTTCGCCTCATTGGCATCGATGTCGATGTCTTGGCCTCTGCCGAGACCCAGGCCGGCCGACTTGAATTTCGGCTCGAATCCCCTGGGAGCGAACTTGAATCCGATCTCGAGGTGCGACGTCGTATCGCGACCGTTCGAGTGCAGGTGCGCCGAATCGGACACGACGTACGAATTGGCGCGCAGGAGCCGCGCGGCCTCGGGTCCGAAGACATCGGCGTTCCTGCCGACTTCGTGTACGGGCCAGCCGGTCGAGTTCGGATCGCGGACGCCGTCGTTGTCGCCGCCTCGTTCGGTCCGATCGGGCGTCATCCGTGTGCTGTAGATCAAATGATGAAAGACATAGCGTCCGCCGACGGTGGTTCGCCCGTTGCCTGCCTTGTCGACGTCGTTGAACTCTTTGACCTCGACGGCCGTCACGTAGCGATCCTCCGTGAGGGGAACCTGGGCGCGCGGAATCTCGCCCCACCAGTCCGGCGCGTTCGCCTTCACGGTAATCGACGGGAGCTTCACAATCAGATCCGGCGTGCCAATCGTCCAGGTATTCGCGTCTTCCCACGTGCGCGGCGGCGGCATATCGGCGGGATTGCCCCGCGGCGCGCCGTTGTCCGCCCACTTCGCGATCTGGGCGATTTCCTCGTCGCTCAGCGAGGGATCGTTCTTGAAACTCTGGATGCCGATGTTCTTCTCCATGTACCACGGCGGCATCACGCCGGCGTGCGGTCCGATTCCGGTGCGCTGCTTGATCGCGCGCGCGTAGGGCCGCACTTCTTCGTACGTTGACAGTGGCATCGGGGCCACGCCATCCGCTCGGTGGCAGTTTTCGCAGCTGCGCTGCAGGACAGGCGCGATATCCTTCGTGTAGGTCACCTGTGCAGCGGCGGGGGCCGTCTGCGCAGTAAGCGCCGGCGCGACAAGCAGCGCTGCCAGACCGACGATGAATCCGCCGACGTAGGCACCTCGACGACTGATCACAGCGATCATCGAGCACACTCCTTGAGAGATCGCGACTGGGCAACTCTACCCGTCTTCGCAGGGTTGATTGTCTCAAAATATCGCATTTACAGCCGACATTTTTTCGCCGTGACCCTGGTGCTGCCGGCGCCGCCGAGCTTGCCCAGTGGCAGCTCGCAAACTCGGGCTGGTGGCATTGATCCGATCCCGTAGACAGCGTCCGAAGGGGGAGACGACGCTGGAAATCTGCCTTCTAAGCCGGGGGTCGCAGGTTCGAGTCCTGCCGGGCGCGCGACCTCTTTACTCGAGGGGCTAGCGCCCCTCGAACTCCCCCGCACGCTCGCTCGCGGGGCCCCGCTACCCCGCTCCGCTCGCGTGGCTCACTCGCTCTGCTCGTTTGCTGACACGCCACGCACCCGCCGTCCCTCCGGGTTGCCGCCACTCGCTCCCGCTCGTGGCGAGCGGCACCGAGTCCTGCCGGGCGCGCCACTTTCTTCAATGGGGTACAGATGTTCGTCGATGGACGTCAACAGGAACTGTAGATGATTCTGTAGATCTGAGAGCTTCCCTCCCAACTTCAGTGGGTTGCAGCACGAAGACGAGGCTATCGCATCTGATGCGAATCAGCGGTATCCAGGTCGAAGAGCTATTCAAGAATGTCGGCGAGCAATTAGACGGCGTCATCAAGCACGATGGGACGTACACATCGTCGAGCTGAAGTGGTTCGCCGATACGCTGGACCCCCATCACGTAGGCGCCTTCTACTTCAAGGTCGACATGCCGGGCATTGGCCCGGCTTGGGCCTAAGCCTACTGATGAGCATGATCCGGTTCCACCTTGGGCGCGGGTCCGGCGGCCGTGATCTTCGTCGTCGATGGCTTTTCGAGCGCCCCCGGCTTGTCGCTCCAGTCGATCACCGATCCGCCGGCAAGGTGCTGGTGGACATTCCAGACCAGATCCTTGGCCGCGGCGGGATTCTTCGCGGTGAACGGCAACTCGACATACTTATTGGCCGGAATCTGAATCCGCCACGTAATCGATGTAATCCTCGTTCCGGTCTTCGCGGTGGTGTAGGCACCGCTCGGCGGTTTGCCGACGTCGACGACGGTCACGCCTTCCGGAACGTCGAGGACCACCGATGTGGTGTCGAGGTCCTTCTCGTTCTCGTTGTGGACGCGCACTTCGTACGCCTGAGTTGCGCCCGCCTTGGATTGCTGTGGCGATACCGTGATGTGTGCCGATACGGTCGTGCCAATCAGAAACGCAGCGATTGTTGCGAGGAGCGAAATTCTCTTCATGGCAATTCCCCTATCATTCCCACACTGACACGTCAGACGTGGTCGACTCGCCGAACTGAACCGCGAGTGGCGTCTATCGCATCGTGACTAGGGCTCCGTCACGGCCGTCATCGGAGTCCAGTCGGCGGTTGTACCGTCAGCAAAGTGCTGGCGCGCTTTCCAGGTAACCTGTGCGCCGACCTTCGGATTCGTGGCCGTGAACCTGAACTGGCGGAAGTCTCCCGGCTTGATCTCGGTCGACCACGTCACGGCGGTGATCCGATCGGCGGTCTTCTTCGTCTGTGACCGCGCGCCTTCGGTGGATTCGATGGCAGTCACGGTAATCCCCTCCGGGACTTCGAGTTCGACGGAAGTCGTGGCCACCTTGCTTTCGGTTGGTACGCGGATCGTGTAGGTTTCGGTCGCACCGGCTTTCGACTCACGGGGGAGAATTGTGACATGTGCTTCCGCCACGGCGGCCAGAGCAAGGATTCCGAATGTCAGCATCCAAGTGCGCATTTTGAACTCCTTGAAAAAGAATACACGCAAACCATTCACTGTTTTGGCGGCATCATCGACAGACTCATGGCGGGATCCGTAAGAAATTCGTCACGTTCCTGAACCGAACAGAAGTAGTAGGTCTTCCCCTGATAGGTGGTCGTCGCTGCGGCCTTCGGATCGATCGGTGGCGAACAGGACAGCTTCGTGGGATCGAGCGCCGTCTGAACCATGACCATCCCGCGACCAGCGCCGGCCCCGGCGCCGGCGTGCATCGGCATCGCCGCCGGGCGCAACGTCAGGAAGACGCCAAACCCGGCGTTGACGCGGCCGCCGTAAGCCGCTTCCAGGTCTTTCGGCACAAATCCTGCGGAGATTGAGGCGCCCACGCCGGCCTTGAGTCCCTTCCATGTGACGAGGTAGCGTGTGTACCCACCTTGGAGCTTGGCAACCGTGAACGCTTCCCTTGTCGGTGGGACGTCAAGGTCATGCGCCGACTTGCTGGCGGCCTCGACCCTGCCGAACCAGGTATCGCGATCGTCGAACGTGAGGTTCGTTTCGATCAACAAGGCATTGGAGCTGTCATCGGATTCCTCATTTCGTCCCCAGCCGACCGTCGTTGCCCAGATGCTGTTCTCTCGAAATGCTCGGTGGTAAGTCGCGGACGCCGTCACACGCGTGACATCAATGGCGGGTCCTCCATCCTCAGACGCTTCCGCAGCCGTCAACTTCCCGGCCGACACTTGCAGTACAAGCTGGGAGCTGGGCAGAAACCAGAGTCGACCGGAGAACGAATCCATCGCGCCGAAATCGAGGCCCGTTCGCTGTTCATCGGGCTCACGGCCATTGAAGGCAGACGCCTCGGCCTTCCAGCGCCTGCCATAAATGCTGCCGGTGACGACACCGAACGAAATGTGCGTCGAGTCAAGCCAGTGATGCGCGATCGGCGCCAGCGGATTGGGCATGGCAGACACGCGGTGGGGATAGGCTACCGGACCAAGGGCAGGCTCGCCCGCCGGGCCGCCATAGATCTGCCAACGGACCGGCCCCCGCAGTGGCGCGTCGTACTCGGCCGCGAGTTCCATAAACAGATCGTGGGGATGCTGCCGGTCATGAATCTTCTCGCCCTCGCACTGCTCACCGCTCGCTAGCAGATCAGGATAGCCACATCCGCGGATGGTCCAGGGCTCCGCGCTGAACATACCTCGGAACATGACGCGACCCGATCCGACGTTCCGCTGCGCCATGCCCATGAACCAGTTGATGCTGCCGAACTGCTCGTCGCCGCGATCGCCGGACTCATGGAGAAACTGCACGAACACATTTTCGTGCGCCATGAGTTGCCAGGCGCCGCGCTGCCAGTGAATGGCATACATCGGCGTCGTATCCGGCAGCCACGCGGTTCCTGAGCCCTCCCGGGGCATCTGCATATCGTGGCCTTCATCTTCTGCTTCAGGCGCTTGCACGTCCGGCGCCTGAGGTGACGCCTGAGCTTCTGCAGGCGCTGCGTGAATTCCAACAATCAAAGCTAGGGTCGTAGCTATACGCGAAAGTGCCAGACGGCTGTACATAGACCTCTCCCTGGAAACGAACAAGTCGGTGTTCGAAGAGAGATCGATCTAGATTCGCAGTGGTGACGTGGTGTGAATGGGAGCGGGAGGGCCGTGCCGGCGATCCACCTGCGACACAGGCCGCACGTAGGCAATCGGCCGATCGACCAACGCCGTCGTCATAACCGCGTTGACGACGGACGCTTTTGTCACATCGCGCGATTCGGTGACTGCGGTCTCAAGGTCACGGCACTCGTGCGACATCGGCACCGGCGTCCCGTGCCATGTAAAAAGGTTGGACGCAGAGTGTGAGACGTTGTGGTGATGAACAGGCTCGTTGGCTGCCGCGGTGGAGTGCTGGCGATGCTGGTGTGCAGCCGGGGACGGCGAGTCGGACGACTGCGCAGTGTTCTCGGCGCAGACGACTTCGCAGACATCGCCAGCGAGCGGCGTACAGATGATCACGAACGCGAGTCCGAACGCCAGCAGCCGTCGCGCCATGACGCTTCAGTATATCGAATACCCGGATCTCAAGCTGTCCAGCAGGTCCTGGCTGGCACGTTGAAGAAGCTCTTCACCGGCGGGTTCAAAGTTGCGCGCGTCGCAGCAGTTGAGCGTTGATCGCCACGATGACCGTGCTTGCCGACATCAGAACTGCGGCAAACGCGGGCGGAAGGAGGATCCCCTGCGCCGCCAGGACGCCGGCGGCCAACGGTATCGCGACGATGTTGTAGCCGGCGGCCCACCAGAGGTTCTGCAACATCTTCCGATAACTCGCCCGACTCAGCGCGATGATTCGTGGCACGTCGCGCGGATCGCTCCGCACAAGGACGACATCGCCAGCCTCGACGGCGACGTCCGTGCCGGCGCCGATTGCGATGGCGACGTCCGCGGTGAGCAGGGCGGGAGCATCGTTGACACCATCACCCACCATCGCCACCCGCTTGCCCTGCGCCTTGAGCTCGTTGATTTTGTCCACCTTGTCGCCAGGCAGCACTTCGGCGAATACCGTGTCGATTTCCAGGTCGGCGGCGACCGCGCGGGCCACTGCCTTCGCATCGCGGGTCAGCATGACCACTTCGATCCGTTGCTGGTGCAGGCGCTGAATGGCGTCTCGCGATTCCGAACGAACCGCATCGGCAACGGTGAAGGCTGCGACCGCCGCTTCTGAGGTCAGGAGGTAGACGGATGCCTGCCCGCGCGCCGCCGCCCGATCGGCCGCTTCGCGCACGGCGGCTGTCGGTGTGAGCCCCAGACGCTTCAGCATCGCCGGACCGCCCATATAGAACTCTATGCCTTCGACGACGGCCTTCACGCCATGTCCGGGGATCGCCTCGAACCGGTCGGCCTTCGGGGCGCTCAGATTCTTCTCCTCGGCGCTCTTGACGATCCCCTGCGCGATCGTATGCTCCGAATCACGTTCGACCGCCGCGGCAAATCGAAGCGCCTCGTCCGCACTTCGGCTACCGTCCGTAGAGGCCTGGCCATTCGGAATCGTGGAAGCCATCTGGGGCGTTGTCGCGCTGGATCGCTGGCGACACCCCGTCCGTTCAACCTGAACACCTGGCCCCGCGCATGCGCGGCCGCCCCGTCCCGGTGGCCGGCACGAGACGCTTGACAGAGCATACTCAAGTAATATATTGATTACTTGATTATGCCGCTGGCCGCCGCCCACCGCGCGTTCAAGGATCGTCTCTACGGCCAGTTCGCCCGCATCGGCAAGACACTCTCCAGCCCGCGCCGGCTCGAGATTCTGGAACTGCTCGCGCAGGGGGAGCGGACCGTCGACTCCTTGGCCAGCGAACTCGAGCTGTCGCTCGCCAACACGTCGCAACATCTGCAGGCCTTGCGGCGAGCGGCGCTCGTCGACAGCCGCAAGGCGGGGCTGTTCGTGCACTACCGCCTGGCCGACGCCGCGGTCTACGACCTGTGCCGAGCGATTCGACGCGTCGCTGAACAGCAACTCACCGATCTCGATCGACTGGTGCGCGACCATTTCGGCGATCGGTCGGCTGCGGAGCCGGTGCCGATGGCGGAACTCCTCAAGCGCGCTCGATCGCGGGATGTGGTCATCCTCGACACACGGCCCGTAAACGAATACGCCTCAGGGCACATTGCCGGCGCGATCTCGGTGCCGGTTGACGACCTGCAGCGGCAGTTGCGTCAGCTGTCGAAGGACAAGGAATACGTCGCGTATTGCCGAGGCCCCTACTGTGTGTATGCCGACCGTGCGGTCGAACTGTTGCGGGCAAAAGGCCGTCGCGCCCACCGGCTGCTCGAGGGCTTCCCGGAATGGAAAGCGGCCGGCTTCCCGGTCGAAACAAATGCGCCGCCTACCCGCTAGCCATTTTCATGAGACAGGGGATCACATGACCGTCATCAACGTTGATCGCGAAGCGCTCGAAACCAAGGTCAAGAACATGTACACCGCGGTGGCCGAGAACCCCCAAGGCGAGTTTCATTTCGAAATGGGCCGCGCGATGGCCGAGCGGCTTGGTTACTCGCCTGTCGATCTTGACCGCGTGCCTCAGGATGCGATCCGCTCGTTCGCTGGCGTTGGTCATTTCTTCCATCTGGCCAAACTACAGACTGGCGAACGCGTAGCGGATCTTGGCAGCGGTTCTGGGATGGATGCGTTCGTGGCCGCGCTCACAGTCGGCCCAACGGGACGCGTGGTCGGCGTCGACATGACCGAGGCGCAGCTCGCAAAGGCTCAACGCCTCGCTGACGCCGGCGGTTTCGATAACCTGACCTGGCGGAAGGGCTACATCGAGGACACCGGTCTCGAGACGGAAGGATTTGACTGCGTGATCTCCAACGGCGTGATCAACCTCGCGGCCGACAAGGATCGCGTCTTCCAGGAAGCCGCGCGTCTCCTTCGAAGGGGAGGCCGCCTTGCCATCGCTGACATCGTGACGGCTAGCGCCTTGCCGGACAACGTCGTGTGCAACGCGGATCTCTGGGCGGCGTGCATCGGCGGCGCCGCACAGCAGGATGCCTATCGCACCGCGATCGAAGCAGCGGGCCTCGCCGTCGAATGCATCGAGGAGAATCCGCGATACCAGTTTCTCTCCAAGAGCGCCAAGGGCGCGACCGCGCAATTTGGTGTGAAGAGCGTGTCGGCGCTGGCGCGGAAGCGTTAGGACTCCAGGTAAACCCATGATTTTTCGACCCTTTTACTATTACGACAAAGGGTGCGCTGCCTACCTGCTCGGCTGCGGCACTCTGGGCGTTTGCGCGGTCGTCGATCCTCGCGCGGACGATGGCAGCAGCTATGTGGAGTTCGCTCGTGCCAAGAAGATGCGCATCACGCACGTGATCGATACGCACGTCCACGCCGATCACCGGTCAGGAGGCGTTGAACTGGCACGCGTGGCCGAGGCCAGCTACTACCTTCACACCTCGGCCGACGTCAGCGTGCCGTTCAAGCCGCTGCAGGACGGTAGCGAGCTCGAGCTTGGCAACACGCGGATCAGAGTGCTGCACACCCCGGGTCACTCGCCCGAGAGCATCTGCCTGGTGGTGACGGACTTGAAGCGCGGAACGGATCCATGGTTCGTGCTCACCGGCGACACCCTCTTCGTCGGCGCCGTCGGCCGGCCCGATCTGCCCGGTCGTGCGCGCGAGAATGCCTCAGAGCTCTACACGAGCGTCCACCAAAAACTGATGACGCTGCCAAACGACCTCGAGGTATTTCCGGGACACTTCTCGGGATCGGTGTGCGGCGCCGGGCTGAGCGGAAAGCCGTCGAGCACGATCGCATTCGAACGGCGGTGGAATCCGATGCTCGCGCTCGATCGGGAGGCGTTCATCGCGGCATTGGCCGACGTGCCGCCGAAGCCTGAGGAAATGGAATTCATTTTGGCGGCCAATCGCGGCTGCGCACACACCGAGTCGCGTTGATGAACGCGTCCAGCCCCTCCGTCTGTGTTGTGCCCACCCTGCGTCTTGGGATCCTGGAAAATCTGAGCCAGTTCGGCCTGCTCGTCCTCGTGAATGCCTTTGTCGGAGCCATGGTGGGCATGGAGCGGACCGTGCTCGCGCCGCTCGCCGAGCAGGAGTTTCATCTGTCCGCGCGCACCGCGGTGCTCTCCTTCATCGTGGCGTTCGGCTTGACGAAGGCATTCACGAACTATTTCGCCGGACGGTTCGCGGATCGGTTCGGCCGTAAACCACTACTGATCGCCGGCTGGCTCATCGCCGCGCCGGTGCCGTTTGTCCTGATCTGGGCGCCGGCCTGGAACTGGGTGCTGGTCGCCAACGGCCTGCTCGGTGTGAGCCAGGGATTGACGTGGTCCACCACAGTGATCATGAAGATTGATCTCGTGGGAACGAAAAGCCGCGGCCTGGCGATGGGCCTCAACGAATGCTCCGGTTATCTCGCCCTCGCCGCCGCGGCATTCGCCACGGGGTGGGTGGCAGCTCGCACCGGATTGCGGCCCGAACCGTTCTATCTTGGCATCATCTTCGTCATCGCCGGCCTTGGCCTTTCGCTGCTCGTTCGGGATACCACGCCTCATGCGATGCTCGAATCGAGAAACCGCGAAAACGACGGAGCCCTACTGACGCCGCGCCAGGTATTCTGGCGAACGTCGTTCGGCGATCACAACCTGTTCAGCGCAAGCCAGGCGGGCCTCGTCAACAACTTGAACGACGGAATGGCGTGGGGACTGTTCCCGCTCTTCTT
>Ga0111538_10013076_pt1 | contig 10950 bp, 10 predicted proteins | sample SoiMethybrSBSTD1_FD_79669 | JGI IMG/M metagenome (GOLD analysis project Ga0111538, IMG submission 79669) | Bulk soil microbial communities from a Populus tree surrounding site in Tennessee, USA - Soil MetaG P. TD hybrid SBSTD1 (version 2)... | ecosystem: Environmental > Terrestrial > Soil >... | reverse complement strand
GCCGCAGGCGATCCTCGCGCTCAAGCAGGGTACCGGACGCCTGATTCGCGACTCGGGCGATCGAGGCGTTCTCGTGCTGTGCGATCCGCGCCTGATAACGAAACCCTACGGCAGGACCGTCCTCGCCAGCCTGCCGCCGATGCGCCGCACGCGCGACGCGACCGACGTGGAGGCCTTCTTCGCTAGAATGACTGCATGAGAGTCGTCATCACCGGAGGCGGCGGATTCCTCGGCTCGAAGCTCGCGACCGCGCTGCTTGCGCGCGGCAAGCTGGCGGGTCCGGACGGCAACCCGCATGAAATCTCGAAGCTCGTGCTGCTGGATACCGCGTTTCCGACGCCGCGACCCGCGGATCCGCGCATCGAGAAGGTAACCGGCGACCTTTCGGACGGCGCGTTGCTCGAGCGCGTAATCACGCCAAACACCGCGTCGCTGTTTCACCTCGCCGCGGTGGTCAGCGGCGCCGCGGAAGCCGATTTCGACCTCGGCATGCGCGTCAATCTCGATGGCACGCGCCGGGTGCTCGAGCGGCTGCGGCTGTGCGAGCGGCCGCCTCGCGTGGTGTTCTCGAGCTCAGTCGCGGCCTTCGGCGGCGATCTGCCGCCCGAGCTCGACGATTCGACGACGCCGAACCCGCAGACCTCGTACGGCGCGCAGAAGGTCGCCAGCGAATACCTGATCACCGACTATTCGCGCAAGGGCTTCATCGACGGGCGCTCGTTGCGCCTGCCGACGATCGTCGTGCGCGCCGGAAAACCGAATGCGGCTGCATCCTCCTTCGCGAGCAGCATCCTGCGCGAGCCGCTGAACGGCGAAGCCTGCGATTGCCCGGTCGACGCCCAGACCGGTGTATGGCTGCTGTCGCCGCGCCGCGTGACCGAGGCGTTCGTTCATGCGCACGAGCTTTCCTCGTCAGCATGGGGCGTAAACCGCGTCGTGAATCTGCCCGGCATCACCGCGAGCGTGGCGCAGATGATCGACGCGCTCGCACGAGTGGCGGGGAAAGAAGTTGCGGAGCGAGTGCGCTACGTGCCCGACCAGCGCATTCGTGCGATCGTCAAGACGTGGCCGGTGCGATTCAGGACCCCGCGCGCGCTCGCGCTGGGCTTCAAGCCGGATGAAGACGTCGAATCCGTGATCCGCAGCCACGCCGCGGACGAGGGGATCAAGCTCTAGGGCGTCACCAGTCGGGGTCCCACAGCTTCCACCACGGGACGTCGCGCTTATAGCCCTTCGGACTCAAGTACTTGCTCTGGGGGAAATTCTTTTTCATCACGCGGTCGGCCGCGTCGCGCAGGTCATCCATGCCGAGCGCGTCGTACGCCTTGACCATGATGAAGACCGCTTCCTCGATTGCCGGGGTATTCGGGTAGTTCTGCACGGCGAACTGGGCGCGATTGGCGGCCGCGACATAGGCGCCGCGCTTCATGTAGTAGCGCGCCACGTGCACTTCGTTCCATGCGAGCGAGTTCACCAGGAACCGCATCCGCGCCGCTGCATCCTCGGCGTACTTCGATTCCGGGAACCGTGTCACGACTTCCTTGAACGATTCGAACGCGGCGAAGGATCCCTTCGGGTCGCGCTCGGTCATGTCGGGGTTATCGAATACCGCGAGCAGTCCCTGGTTCTCGTTGAAGTTCACCAGGCCCTTCAAATACCAGGCGTAGTCGACGTTCGGGTGGTTCGGATAGAGCTTGATGAAGCGGTCGGCGGCGGCGACCGAAGAGGCGCGCTCGCCGGTCTTGTAATACGCGTAGGCGACGTCCAGCTGCGCCTGCTGCGCGTAGCGCCCGTAGGGATAGCGGGCTTCCAGCTTCTCGAGGTACTTGATCGCCTTTTCCCAGTTGCGCGAGTACATCTCGTCTTTCGCCTCGCCATACAGCTTCTGGGCGGACCAGCCCTGGGTCTCGTCCTTGTCGCCGAGCGACGAGCAGCCTGCAGCGGCGAGCGCAACGAGCAGAGCAAGTACACTTGCTTTCATGGCGGGCGATTATAGCGCCGCGACCGGCGCCAACTGGGAGGACGCGTTCGCCGCGCCGATGTCGGCGAAGGTGCCGCCGGCGCTCGGCGGCCTGCGGCTCGACCAGGCGCTGGCGAAGATGTTTCCGCAGTACTCGCGCAATCGCCTTCAGGCGTGGGTGCGCTCGGGGCACATCCGGATCGACGGCGCGCGCGGCGAGTCGAGCCGGCCCGTCGCGGGCGGCGAAGCGATCGACATCGCACCGCCACCGGCACCGCAGAGCGGTGCGCCGGCGGCCCAGCGCATGCCGCTCAAGATCGTCTTCGAGGATCGCGACCTGGTCGTGATCGATAAGCCCGCCGGCCTCGTCGTGCATCCCGGCGCCGGCGTGCCGGATCGCACGCTGCTGAATGCGCTGCTCGCGCATGCGCCGGAAGTGGCGGCGGTGCCGCGCGCCGGAATCGTGCACCGTCTCGACAAGGATACGAGCGGGCTTCTGGTCGTGGCGAAAAATGTCGTCGCGCAGGCGAAGCTCGCCGAGCAGCTGGCGACGCGAGCGGTGCGCCGCATCTATCTCGCGCTCGTGCATGGCGATCCGCCCGCCAGTGGTGTGATCGACGCCCCGGTGGGGCGCGATGTTCGCGCGCGAACGCGCATGGCGGTAACGCGCCGCGGCAAAGATGCGCGCACTCGCTATCGCGTACTCGAGCGCTACGGCCGCGCGGCACTCGTCGAATGCCGGCTCGAGACCGGCCGCACCCACCAGATTCGCGTTCATTTCCAGTTCATCCGCCACCCGCTGATCGGCGACCCGGTCTACCGGCGCGGCACGCGCCATGCGGTCTCCTTTGCGCGCCAGGCGCTGCATGCCGCGGAGCTCGAGCTCGTTCACCCACGATCCGGCAAGAGGATGCAATGGCGCTCGCCGCTTCCCGCCGACATGGCTGCGCTGCTGGAGCATTTGCGTCATGGCGGGTGAAGTGATCGTTCCCGAATGGCCCGCACCGCCGCGCGTGCGGGCGTTCGTGACGACGCGCGCGCTGGGCGACATGCGCAAGGGCTCGCTCGGCCGAGAGCGGTTGCGCGCACTGCTTCCCGTAGAGCCGCTCTGGCTGCACCAGGTGCACGGGACACGTGTGCACGACGCGCACGCTGCGCAATGCGCTGGCGGCGGCGCGCTCGAGGGGGACGCCTTCGTGATACGCGGCCCGGGCCCGGTGTGCGCGATCCAGGCGGCGGATTGCATGCCCGTGCTGCTCGCAAGCGAGCACGCCGACGCGCTTGGCGTCGCGCACGCGGGCTGGCGCGGCCTTGCCTCCGGAGTCATCGAGGCGACGCTGCAGGCGATGCAGACGCAGCCGAGCCGGGTACTGGCATGGCTTGGGCCTGCGATCGGGCCAGCGGTGTACGAGGTCGGGGAAGACGTGCATGAAGCTTTCATCCGGCGCGACCCCGCGGCGCGAAGCGCGTTCGCTCCGGTGCGGCCGCATCATTGGCTCCTCGACCTGTACGCGATTGCACGGCAGCGCCTGATGCGCGCCGGCGTCGGGCGCGTATTCGGCGGCACGCTGTGTACCTACAGCGACGCGGCGCGGTTCTTCTCCTTTCGCCGCGACCGCACGAGCGAGCGAATGGCTGCGCTCGCCTGACTCGAATGAGCGCCGCGTAGAATGCCGCGGTGACCCTGGGATGGATCGTCGCGGCAAGCATTGCCGGCGGAATGCTTTCCGCGGGCGCCGCTGCGTTCGCGCTGCTATTGCGTGCGTCCTGGGTGCCGATGCTCGTATCGTTTGCGATCGGCGCGCTGCTCGGCGCCGCGTTCCTGGAAGTCATCCCGCACGCCTTCGAGTACGGCCGCCCGCAGGCCGCCGCGGGCTCGATCCTGGGCGGCATCTTCGCGTTTTTCCTGCTCGAGAAGCTGCTGCTGTGGCGCCACTGTCACACGGAGCACTGCGAGGTCCACGACACGCATGCCCAGCCGCACGATCATGGGCGCAGCGGTGCACTGATCGTCGTCGGCGACACGGTGCACAACTTTGTCGATGGGATCCTGATCGCGGCTGCGTTCCTGCAGAGCACGCAACTCGGCGTGATCACCGCGGTCGCGATCGTCGCGCACGAAATTCCGCAGGAGGTGGGCGACTTCCTGATCCTGCTGCATTCGGGTTACTCGAAGACGCGCGCGCTCGTCGTCAACGTCCTGTCCTCGCTCGCGACGCTCGTGGGAGGCGTGCTCGGTTATTTTGCGTTGCAGACGCTGCAGCACTGGGAACCGGTGCTGCTCGGCGTCGTCGCGGCGAGCATGATTTACGTCGCGGTCGCCGACCTGATCCCAGGCCTGCACAAGCGCCCCGAGCTACGCCACACCGTCGCACAGTCGCTGCTGATCGGCCTCGGCATCGCTGCAATAGCGTCGGTGCGCGCGCTGGTTGGCGCGGCGACGTAAAAACAACAAGAAATCAGAAATTTACCGTATAGGCAGGCCGGCCCACGCCGGCTGCATTGACGGCTCGAATGGTGCGTCGCAAAATCCCGCCCGATGCAACCCGAGCTCGCGCAGACCGAGGCCCTGATCCAGGGGATTGCGGCCGCCCGAAATCATGTGATCGAAGGGTGGATGCCGCTCGCCCAGGGCTTTCAGCAGCCCGGGACGCCGCAGCTTTTCCCGCAGCTCGCGCCGAACGCGGCGAAATTTGCTGCGCAGCAAGCCGCGTATCTCGAGCAGCAGGCACGCTTGTGGAGCGCGCTGCTCGAAGGCAAGCCGGAGGCGCTCGCGAAGCCCGATGCCGGCGACCGCCGCTTCTCGGGTCGCGAGTGGAGCGAGAACCGCTACTACAACTACCTGCGCCAGTCGTATCTCCTCGCAGCGCGCTTCCTGAACGACCTGGTGGAAAGCACCGAGCTCGAGCCTGTGGCGAAGGACCGGCTGCGCTTTGCCGCGCGCCAGTGGATCGACGCGATGTCGCCGGCGAATTTTGCGGCTACCAATCCCCAGGCCATCCGCAAGGCGCTCGAAAGTCGCGGCGAAAGCCTCGCTCGCGGCATGGCGAACCTGCTGACAGACGCGCGCAAGGGCCGGATCAGCCAGTCCGACGAATCCGCGTTCGAGGTCGGGCGCAATCTGGCGACGACCCCGGGCGCAGTGGTGTACGAGAACGACCTGATGCAGCTGATCCAGTACGCGCCGAGCACGCCGCAGGTCGGCGTGCAGCCGCTCGTGATGGTGCCGCCGTGCATCAACAAGTACTACATCCTCGACCTGCAGCCGGAAAACTCGTTCGTGCGGTACGCGGTGAGCGAGGGACACACCGTATTCATGGTGTCCTGGCGCAACGTCGGGGAGGAGCAGGGCGGTTACGGCTGGGACGACTACCTGCGACTCGGCATCTTTGAGCCGTTACAGGTTGCGCGAGCGATCACCGGCGCCGATCGGGTGAACGCCCTCGGATTCTGCGTCGGCGGGACGCTGCTCGCAGCCGCGCTTGCGGTGCTTGCCGAACGCGGCGATGCCAAGGTCGCAAGCGCCACCTACCTCACGACCATGCTCGATTTCGCCGAGTCGGGGCAGATCGGCGTCTTCATCGACCCGCAGAGCGTCGCTGCGCGCGAAGCCGCGATCGGCAACGGCGGCATCCTGCCGGGCACCGACCTCGCATTCGTCTTCTCGGCGCTGCGCGCAAACGACCTGGTCTGGCCGTACGTCGTCAACAACTACCTGATGGGCGAGTCGCCTGCGGCGTTCGACCTGCTGTACTGGAATGCCGACAGCACCAATCTTCCGGGGCCGATGTACTGCACGTACGTCCGTAACACCTACCTGGAGAATCGGCTGCGTATGCCGGGTGCACTGACGAACTGCGACGTTGCGGTGGACCTCGGAAAGGTCGCGCAGCCCGCGTTCATCCTCGCGACGCGCGAGGACCATATCGTCCCCTGGCGCTCGGCGTATCGCTCGCTCGGCCTGCTCGGCGGGCAAAAGAAATTCGTGCTCGGCGCGAGCGGGCACGTCGCCGGCGTCGTGAATCCGGCGGCGAAAGGCAAGCGCAGCTATTGGACCGGCGAGCCGTATCCGGAAAATCCCGAAGCGTGGCTCGAACAGGCGAAAGAGCAGCCCGGAAGCTGGTGGACCGAATGGACCAACTGGCTTGAGCAATTCAATGGCGGAACCCGTGCAGCACCGCCGGCGGTCGGCAGCACGCAATATCCGCCGCTCGAGCCCGCGCCCGGGCGCTACGTGAAACAGCGCGCCAACTAAAGCGCGCACTACCAGGAGAACACCATGGAAGAAATCGTGATCGTAGGAGCGGCCCGCACCGCGATCGGCAAATTCGGCGGCACGCTCGCCAAGGTCGCGGCATCGGACCTGGGTGCGCACATCATTCGCAAGGTGCTCGAGCGCGCGGGCGTGAAGCCCGACCAGGTGTCCGAGGTCATCATGGGACAGGTGCTGACCGCCGCAGTCGGGCAAAACCCGGCGCGACAGGCGGCGATCCGGGCCGGCCTTCCCGACATGGTTCCAGCCATGACGATCAACAAGGTCTGCGGCTCGGGACTGAAGGCCGCGATGCTTGGTGCGCAATCGATCGCCAATGGCGATTCCGACGTCGTCGTTGCCGGAGGGCAGGAATCGATGAGCCTTGCGCCGCACGTGCTGCAGGGTTCGCGCGACGGCTTCCGCATGGGCGACGCGAAGATGGTCGATTCGATGATCGTCGACGGGCTGTGGGACGTCTACAACCAGTACCACATGGGGATCACCGCCGAGAACGTAGCCAAGGAATACGCGGTCACGCGCGAAGAGCAGGACGAATTCGCCGTCGCATCGCAGAACAAGACCGAGGCGGCGCAGAAGGCGGGCAGGTTCCGCGACGAGATCGTCCCGATCGAGATTCCGTCGCGCAAGGGGCCGATCCAGTTTGCCGACGACGAGTATCCGCGCCACGGCACGACGCTCGACGCGATGAAGGGCTTGCGGCCCGCGTTCGACAAGGCCGGGTCGGTCACGGCCGGCAACGCTTCGGGAATCAACGACGGCGCGGCGGTGGTGGTGCTGACCTCCGCACGCAAGGCGAAGGAGCTCGGGCTAAAGCCGATCGCGCGAATCAAGGCATTCGCATCGGCCGGCGTCGACCCGCGCTACATGGGAATGGGCCCGGTGCCGGCATCGAAGCGCTGCCTGGCGCGTGCCGGCTGGGAGCCGAAGGACCTGGATTTGATGGAAATCAACGAAGCGTTCGCCGCGCAGGCGATCGCCGTCAATCGGCAGATGGGCTGGGACACCAGGAAGGTCAACGTGAACGGCGGCGCGATCGCGCTTGGGCATCCGATCGGAGCCTCGGGCTGCCGCATCCTGGTCACGTTGCTGCACGAGATGCAGAAGCGCGACGCAAAAAAGGGCCTCGCGTCGCTGTGCATCGGCGGCGGGATGGGCGTCGCGCTCGCAGTCGAGCGCTAGAGCGACGGGGACAAACTACGTCGGGAAGCAACAACTACAACTCAGAGAGGACGACGAAATGACGATCCAGTTGATGCAGCGAGTCAAGGAACAGGATACCGAGCCCGGCGTAGCGCCGAAACGCGTGGTGTTCGTAACCGGCGGCATGGGCGGAATCGGCACCGCGATCTGTCGTCGCCTTGGGGGCCTGGGCCACACGGTCATTGCCGGTTGCCTGCCCGAATACGACCGCAAGGAGGAGTGGCTCACGGCGATGCGCAAGGAGGGGCTCAAGGCGCACGCCGCGGAAGGCGACGTGTCCGAGTTCGAGTCATGCGCGGAAATGTTCTACAACGTTCGCGCGGTCGTGGGTCCGATCGATATCCTCGTCAACAATGCGGGCATCACGCGCGATTCGATTTTCAAGCGGATGACCGAAGGCGACTGGAACGCCGTGATCAACACCAATCTCAACAGTGTCTTCAACGTGACCAGGCAGGTGATCGACGGCATGGTCGACCGCGGCTGGGGACGAATCATCAACATCTCGTCGGTCAATGCGATCAAGGGCCAGTTCGGACAGACGAACTACTCGGCGGCAAAGGCCGGCATGGCCGGATTCTCGAAGGCGCTCGCTCAGGAAGTCGTCAAGAAGGGCGTCACCGTCAACACGGTGTCGCCGGGATACGTCGAGACCGACATGGTGCTCGCGATCCGCAAGGAAATCCGCGAGCAGATCATTGCCTCGATCCCGATGGGCCGGCTCGCGAAGCCCGAGGAGATTGCGGCAGTCGTCGCCTTCCTCGCGTCTGAGGAAGCCGGCTACATCACCGGCGCCAACATCTCCGTCAACGGCGGAATGCACATGATGTGATGGTGTAAACTGCATCGACCAAACGGAGACGCGACGCGGGGATCTCATGGCGACCCAGAGAACGGCAATCGTGACCGGCGGCATGGGCGGTCTGGGTGAATCCATCTCGATCAAGCTGGCGGATGCCGGCTACAAGGTCGTCGTGACCTACTCGCCGTCGAACACCAAGTTCCGCACCTGGCTCGAGGAGATGAAGAGCCGCGGCCACGCGTTCGCCGCGTACCCGGTCGACGTCGTGAACTACGACGACTGCGCAGCGAAAGTCGCGCAGATGCAGCGCGAGGCCGGCCCGATCGACATCCTGGTGAACAACGCCGGCATCACGCGCGACATGACGTTCAAGAAGATGACGAAGGCGGATTGGGACGCGGTGATGCGCACCAATCTCGACTCGTGCTTCAACATGACCAAGCAGGTGATGGACGGGATGCTCGAGCGGAGCTGGGGGCGCGTCATCAACGTCGCCTCGGTCAATGGCCAGAAGGGCGCGTTCGGGCAGACGAACTATTCGGCGGCGAAGGCGGGAATCCACGGCTTCACCAAGGCGCTCGCGCTCGAGTGCGCGCGCAAGGGGGTCACGGTCAACACGATCTCGCCGGGATACATCGGCACCAAGATGGTCACCGCGATCCCGAAGGAAATCCTGGATTCGAAGATCCTGCCGCAGATTCCGATCGGCCGGCTGGGCAAGCCCGAGGAAGTCGCGGGGCTGATCATTTATCTGTGCTCCGAGGAAGCCGCGTTCGTGACCGGCGCGAACATCTCGATCAACGGCGGCCAGCACATGTATTAGGAGGAAATGTTCGTGTCTGCAATTCCAGAAGAAAAGATCCAGCAGCCGCTGCGGCTCATCAAGAAGTACCCGAACCGGCGCCTCTACGACACCAAGACGTCGAGCTACATCACGCTCGCCGACGTCAAGCAGATGGTCGTCAAGCAGGAGGAATTCCAGGTCATCGACGCGAAGAGCCAGGACGACCTGACGCGGCAGATCCTGCTGCAGATCATCCTCGAGGAAGAGTCGGGCGGCGTGCCGATGTTCTCCTCCGACCTGCTGTCGCAGATGATCCGCTCGTACGGCAGCGCGATGCAGGGCTTCATGGGCACGTACCTCGAGAAGAACGTCGAAGCGTTCCAGCAGCTGCAGAAAGCGCTCCAGGAGCAGTCGCAGAAGATCTACGGCGACAATTCGCGCGCGTCGCAGGACCTGTGGGCGCAGTTCATGAACCTGCAGGGCCCGGCGATGCAAAGCCTGATGCGCGCGTACATGGAGCAGAGCCAGAAGATGTTCTCGCAGTTCCATGAGCAGATGCAGAGCCAGGCGCGCAACATGTTCTCCGGCTTCACCTTCCCCGGCTTTCCCGGCACCCAGGCGAAGAGCGATCCCGAAAAGAAGTAAGTAGTGAAGGGTGTTCCCAGAATAGGCTTCGTATCGCTGGGTTGCCCGAAGGCGCTGGTCGACTCGGAAAGAATCCTCACGCAGTTGCGCGCGGAAGGCTACGCGACGGCGAAGGACTATGCCGGCGCCGATCTCGTCATCGTCAACACCTGCGGCTTCATCGATGCCGCGGTCGAGGAATCGCTCGGCGCGATCGGCGAAGCGCTGCAGGAAAACGGCAAGGTCATCGTGACCGGGTGCCTGGGCGCGAAGGAAGGCGTCGTGCAGTCTGCGCATCCCTCGGTGCTCGCGGTCACCGGTCCGCACGACACCGAAGGCGTGATGCGCGCGGTGCATGCGCATCTTCCTCGCCCGCACGATCCGTTCAGCGACCTCGTGCCGCCGCAAGGCGTGAAGCTCACGCCGAGGCACTACGCGTATCTCAAGATCTCCGAAGGCTGCAATCATCGCTGCACGTTCTGCATCATCCCGTCGATGCGCGGCGATCTCGTCTCGCGGCCGATCGGCGAAGTCGTGCAGGAAGCGCAAAACCTGGTGCGCGCAGGAGTGCGCGAGCTGCTCGTGATTTCGCAGGACACGAGTGCCTACGGCGTCGACGTGAAGTACCGGACCGGGTTCGTCAACGGACGGCCGCTGAAGACGCGCATGACGGAATTGTGCCGCGCGCTCGGCGACCTGGGCGTCTGGGTGCGGCTGCACTACGTATATCCCTATCCGCACGTAGACGAGGTGATTCCGCTGATGGCGGACGGGAAGCTTTTGCCGTACCTCGATGTGCCCTTCCAGCATGCGAGCCGGCGCATCCTGCGGCTGATGAAGCGCCCGGCGAACGCGGAAAACACGCTCGAGCGAATTCGCCAGTGGCGCAAGATCTGCCCCGACATCACGATCCGCAGCACGTTCATTGCGGGTTTCCCCGGCGAAACCGAGGCCGAGTTCGCGGAGCTGCTCGCGTTCCTCGAGGAAGCCGAGCTCGACCGCGTCGGATGCTTCGCGTATTCCGCGGTCGACGGCGCTGCAGCGAACGCGCTCGCCGACCCGGTGCCCGAGGAAGTGAAGGAAGAACGCCGCGGGCGCCTGATGCAGCTACAGGCCGAGATCAGCGCGCGCCGCTTGCGTGCGAAGGTCGGCAGGCGTATCAAGGTACTGGTGGACGAGCCGGGCGTGGGGCGCTCGAGCGCCGACGCGCCGGAAATCGACGGCGTGGTCCGGTTCGGCGGCGGGAATCCCGCCGGCGGAGAATTTGTCGAAGTCATGATCGAGCGCTCGGACGAGCACGATCT
>Ga0111538_10013075_pt1 | contig 10950 bp, 8 predicted proteins | sample SoiMethybrSBSTD1_FD_79669 | JGI IMG/M metagenome (GOLD analysis project Ga0111538, IMG submission 79669) | Bulk soil microbial communities from a Populus tree surrounding site in Tennessee, USA - Soil MetaG P. TD hybrid SBSTD1 (version 2)... | ecosystem: Environmental > Terrestrial > Soil > Tree... | reverse complement strand
TCTTGAAAGTCGCGGTAAGGAACCAGGCCTTTGACGGTCGACCATCCTTCGAACAGGAAGACACCTTCGTCCAGCCCGACCGGCGCGTGAAGGAACGGTGCTTCGATCGCGCGATGGAACGCGGCCACGCTCAAGACGGTCAAGAGATCGCGCAGACGTGCAAGCGGGCGGTGCGCGATCATGGGCTCGTTTCCGGGACGAGCATACCGCCAACTAGTAGGGCGGCCGCAAATCGAGTGGCCCGCTACCGCTCCGGAAGCGCTCTTGCCACGTCACGACGAAGATCGACGCCCGTGTTCGCCTCCGCCGCGCTCTCGGTCGGTCTGCCAAATGCAGGCTCGAGCTCGTCCTCTCAGCGTCGTACAGTGACGACCACGTTGTCGTAGTACGCGTCCAAATTCTTGACGGGGCCGACCCCCTCGACGCCGACGGTCGCAATGCCGACGGCGCTCGAGGGGAACGTGGAGGTCCCGTCGTTGTTGCAGATGAGATCGACGTTCGTCCTCTTGAGCTCGACAGGGCCGCTGCTGGAGATGGAAATCTCCACGTGGTTCCATGCGCTGGGATTGAGATCGCCGACGCTGCCGCAATCGAACCTCCCCGTCGCCGTTTGGTACGCGAGCCCGAAACCGTCGGCTCCTTGGTAATAGAGGCACGCCTTGACCATGCCGATCGAGACACAGGCCTCATCGACGTGGCCACCTTCGTAGAGGGGCAAGCCATCGAAAGCCACGCGATAGATATCGAGCGCCATCGTTATTTTCGTAACGGAGCCCGACCCAATGGCGTTCCAGGTCAGTGTTCCCGCGCTGTTCGCGCCGTTGTTCTCGTCCAATTCCTTGGAGTAGAACGAATTCGGTGCGGAGGACGCTTGGATCGGCATCACGGATCCGGTGCCCCCTGCGGCTTGTCGCAGCGACCAAGCACTGGGCAGCGCGCCGGTGTCGAAATCCACGCATTGAAAGTCGGCCGCGCTGACGCCGCTCGGAACGGTCTGGTTGTCGCACCAGGTCTTGGCGATGCAGCCGCTGCTCGTCTTGCTGCACTTCTTGTCCGAGCTGCAGGCGGCGCACATGACGCCGCCGACGCCACATCGGTCATTGGCTTGGTCGGCGTAGGCGACGCACTGCGCCGAAGAATTGCAGCAGCCGTTGGGGCAAGTGCAGACAAGACAGTCGGTTCCCTGCGCATTACAGACGCCGCTCGGGCAATTGGTGGTGGCCGGCGTCGGGCATTGACCGCTCGCATTGCACGTCGCGGCGGCGGTCAGCCGACCATTGGTGCACGTTTGGTCCAGCCCGCAGGGCGTCCCCGGCGACTTGTTGCCCGTTTCGGTGCATACCTGCTGGCCGGTCGTGCACACATTCGCGCCGTTCTTGCAGGCGTTGGAGGGGGTGCAGGTCGCCCCGTCGTCGCAGGGCGAGCACATGCCGTTGTAGCAGAAGAGCTTGGTTCCGCAGTTCGTGCCGTTGGTAGCCGACATGCCGGTGTCGGTGCAGACCTGCGCGCCCGACGCGCACGAGAGCACGCCCTTGTGACACTTGTTGTTGGGGATGCACGTATCGCCGTCATTGCAAATATCGCAGCTGCCCGAGCTGCTGCAGACCCTATCCGTCGCGCACGGCGTTCCAGGCGGCTTCGTGCCGTTGGCTACGCATTCTGAAGTGCCGGTCATGCACGAAGTCACGCCGCTCCTGCATTGATCGGTGGGCTGGCAGGTGACCCCCGCCGTGCAGGGGACGCAGCTGCCCAACTTGCAAACGGAGTTCGTTCCGCACGGCGTGCCGTCGGTGACTGCCATGTTGCTATCATTGCAGACGGGACTGCCGCTCATGCAGTTGAGCGTGCCGGTGTGACAGGCGTTCATCGGTACACAGGTCGCGCCGGTCGTGCACGGGCTGCAGATGCCCTTGGAGCAAACTTGGTTCATGCCACAGGAAACGCCGTCGGGCTGATTGTCGCTCTCGACGCATTTCGGCACTCCGGTGGAGCAAGAAGTCGTCCCCTTCTTGCAGGCATTGGTGGTCGTGCAGGCGGCTCCGGCGGTGCACGGTGAGCACGTGCCCATGCTGCAGACCTTGTCGGTGCCACACGGCGCCCCATCACTGACGTTCATCCCGGTGTCGACGCAGCTGACCGACGGGGAACAAACGGTCGTCCCGGCATGACACGGATTGGCCGGCACGCAGGAAAGTCCGACCGTGCATGTCACGCAGGCACCCCCGCTGCATACTTTGTCGGTTCCGCAGGGCGTGCCGTTCGGCGTATTGCCTGATTCGATGCAAACCGGCGACCCAGTGTTGCACGCCGTTGTCCCCGTTCGACACGGGCTATTGGCAATGGTGCACGTCGACCCGGCGACGCACGCGATGCAGGTGCCCGTGTCGCTGCATACTTTGTCTTGGCCGCAGGTTGCGCCGGGCGGACGGTTCATGCCGGTGTCTCCTCACGTCGGGGTTGGAGTCGAACAATCCAGCTTTCCCACGTGGCAAGCGTTGGTCGGCGTGCATGATTCGCCGGTGACGCACGGTTTACAGGCTCCCTCTTGGCAGACTGTGCCGGTTCCGCAGGGCGTGCCATTGGGCTTGTTGTTGTTGGCCATACAGACCGGTGCGCCCGTCGAGCATTCGATGGTGCCCGTGCGGCACGCTTGGCCAGCCACATCGCACATCGTGCCCGCCGCACACGCCTGGCAGGCACCGTCCAAACAGACCCCCTTGTCGCAAGGGGTGCCGTTGGCCTGGTTACGTTGGGTGTCGCGACAGGAGGTGCCGCCGCCGTCGTTGCAAATCCATTCCCCTTGATGGCAAGCGTTGCTCGGAATGCAAGCTCCTCCCGAAACGCAGACCGAGGGCGCGTCCGTCGCCGTGTCGCGGGTCCCCGTCGGGGTGTCGACTGACGTGTCGACGATCCCAACGTCGCCGAGGCTAACGTCGCTCGCCGGCGTGGAATCCGAGCTGCTCACGTCGCGACGCGCATCGGAGCCCGCGTCCGGCGACGAAGCGTCGGGGGTTGCCGACCCGTTGTCTACCAAGGAAGGCTGTCGGTCGTCGATCGTGCACGCTGATGGTGCTGTTAACAAAAGAGCGACGAAAATCGGACGAAGCCGGGCTGTCATAGACATCGGTTGAGCCCCCGAGCGAGCAGCAAAGGGAATGAACAAGCGGCTCGCACGAGCCCCTCGCGCGCTGACGGTGGTGCAGAACGTCAACCAGCGCAAGCGCTGTAACTTAACTGTTGATCGCCGTTTTTCGATCTCGGGGCCAAATGCGGCACCACCGGATCCTGCCCAACGCAAAGTAGCCCCGAAGTCCGTCGAGGAGAGGACATCAAGGGCGTACGCATGGTTCGATGGGACGCTGGGTCAGCGCAAAGCTCTGGTCGGAGCGATGCGTGCCTTGGTGGGCTCGCGTAGCGATCGCGATTGGGACGGCGAGCGCGCCAGTCGATGCGGAGCCGACAGCGGCGGAACCGTCGCCTGAGCCAGGTGCCCGAGAGCAAGCACCTCCCAAGGTGCGCGTATCGCTCATGGGATACATGGTGATCAACATGAACTACAACAGCGAGGGGATCTTTCCCGGGAGTCAGGCCGCCTTCGCGATACGCCCCGACCTGAGCGAGCCGCAGTTCTACATCTCACCTCGCAACTCCGTGCTCGGGATCAACCTCGGCGCAAACCCCATCGAGGACATCGAGCTGCTCGGCGCGCTGGCGATGACGCTCCGTTCGCCTCAGCCGCTCCTTACGACGAACACCATCTCTCCGCAATTTTACGATGTTCACGTGGAGGCCAGAACGAAGGGATTCCTCGTTGCCTTTGGTCAGATGCCGGACCTTGTCTATCCAGCGACACCCGATGTGCTCAATGGAGTGCCTCCAGGCTATGTCCCTGGAGCCATCGGCTTCACGCGCCCTCAGCTTCAGGTCGGCGTCGATGTGCCGCTCATCGACGCGTTTACGCTGCTGGTTCGAGGATGTCTGGCGTTGCCCGTGCAGACATTTCAGGTCAGCGACGAATTCGTGGGGCGACAAGCCGGCGTCCCCGACCTCCAAGGTCGAATCGCGCTCGGCGTCGGCGAACCCGCACCAGCCGGCGCTGCCATCAAACCGCGCGAGCGGAGCGTCGAAGTCGGCATCGACGGACACTGGGGTCGACGGAGGATCACCTCGCTTCCTCCGGATGTTCGAAATCTCACGTACCAAACTTGGTCGCTAGGTGCAGACTTGCATGCCCAATTGCCGACAGGAACCGCGCTTCGCGCCGAGGCATTCACGGGCAGGCTCCTCGGCGACTATCAGGCCGGCGTGTTCCACACCGTCGATCCCACGCTCTTGAAGGCCGTCGGTGCGTGGGGCTTCTGGGCACAGATCGTCCAGACGATCGGCGGCGGATTTCGGCTGGGCGCCGCCTATGGGCTCGACGACCCGAACGAAGACGACCTCGCGCCGGTCGCGCGCGAGCGCAACCAAGCCGTCCTCTTGACCGGATGGTTCGAAGTGAACAAGCAGCTTGGGTTCGGTGCGGAAGCGAGCCGCTGGTGGACGAACTACGTCGGCCAGGACACGGGCATCGCCTGGCGCGGAGATGTGGCGGTGTATTTGGGTTTTGGCGGCCCGTAGGGCTGAAAGCGGCGGCGTGCAGCGCGCGAATGGCTTGCGGCACGTCAACAAGGTCGACTGCCGTTGCGGTGGGCGCCATTGACCTTTATGGGTTACCGAGCAATGGGTTACCGATCAGCGTCGTTTTGAGCAGGATTGTCCCCGCGGAACTTGGAATGGCCATCGATGTCGAAGTCTTCATGATCGCGCGTTCGATTGGCGCGAGCGCCGTTCTCGCGGCGGTGGGTGCGTGCACCCCGGCTCAGCGCGCAGGCAATCCCGCGCCGGAGGCGATCGGCTTCGCCACGTCCGAGTTCGGCTTGGCCTTCGCCGCTCCTCGGACCTTTCAGGTCGGGGACGACGCAACAGCTCTTGTCATCGACGATAGTCACCTCTTTTGGATTTCACGCGCGTCCTCACGGGACGCGATCGAGAGCGTCGACCTCCAGAGCGGGCAGCAACAGACGTTTGCAAAGGATCTTCCACGGGTCGATTGCCTCACCGCCGATCGCGACGATCTCTACTGGTGCGACAATTCCGACTGGAAATCGCCGCCCGCGGCGCCGGATCCCTTTCGCGTGACACGCGAAACCCGTATGCGGGACTTGCCGAGCGTTCCAGCCGAGGAGCCCCCCAAGACCGTGAAAATCATGCGGGCGTCCAAGCGAGGATCGGAGCCGGTGGTCGTCGCCCGCGAGTCGTCGATCGTCCGGGCTTTGGCGGTCACCCCGACGTGGATCTACGTCGTCGCCGATTGGCACAACGACGTCCAGCTTGCGCGGGTGTCGAAAGATGGCAGGACGCGCGAGGTGCTAGGTTCCTGCGACTATCGCGGCGCCCATCTCGCCGGAGCGGACGACGTGTACTGGGCCTGCGGCACCGAGCTCAGTAAAGTGACGGAAGACGGGAAGCTCGCCCACGTCTTTACCGAGCGGGCCGGCTATTTCGACCTGTCAGCAGGTCCGCATGTCGTCTGCTGGGTGACCCGTTCGCAATGGATCATCGCCGCGTTCGGCTCCGAGCCGCCGAAAGTCCTCGCCCACGATCAGATCGACGCCCACGTGGCGTGCTCGGGAGACACCGTCGTCTGGTCGAACCAGACCGGCTTTGTCGATTGGAAGATCCGGCCCGCCTCCGAGCCGCTGCGTGCGACCTTCGTTGAGGCAAGGTCGAGCTTTCGTCCTCTCATACGCTTCTCTGGAGACGATCGCCCGGAATGGGTCGTCGCGAACGATCGTTACCTCGGCTGGTACGACGGTCGCGACCGCGCGGTGCGCATCTTGCCGCGCGCGAGCGAGGTGAAACCATCAACGTTCCACTAACCCCGCATCACGCAGTCTTCGTCGCACCGCACGAAAGACGTCGTCGAACGGCGGGAGCGCCGTCATCTGTTGCGCGAGTCGAACTGCCCATAGTTTCTTGTAACGCGCTTGCTTCGCGGCAACCTCGGCCGTCATGGCCTTGCGGGTGCGACCGCGGAACGCAAGCTTCGCCTCGACCTCTGAGATGAGCGTGGCGAAATCGATGAGCCCCTCGTGCGTGAGGTGCCACAAGTCGTAGAGATCGCGGGGTTCGTTTCTCGCTTTGTCGGTGAAAGCGACGAGCTTCTCGACCGCGATCTCCTCGAGCGCGTAGACGCGCACAAGGGCATCATCCGGCAAGTCCTCATATTCGTCGTAGCCGCGCAGCACGGGTCGCTGTTCCAAGGGGCGCACGAGGGTTTCGCGAATCGTGATGTCGACCTTGACCTCTTTGGGCGACGCGGCGGGGAGCGGGCCTTCGTACGTTAGGTAGAACGTGTGGCTGTTCTGGTGGCTCTTGCGATCGGCGCGGGACAATCGCACGACGATGCCCGACGCGCGCTGCACCTCCGCGTACGCTGCTTCGAGGCCGTGGAGAATCGCATCGAATTCGCGGGGCTCGACGAGCGTGAAGTCGAGATCCTCCGAAAAGCGATAGTCGCCGAAGTAGCAGCGCTTCAGCGCAGTCCCGCCTTTGAACACGAGGGCATCGCGGATCGGCGCACGCGACAGGCCCACTAAAAACCACGCGAGGCAATAGTCACGCTCGAGCACGGACTCGACGATGCGGCGGCCACCAACGCGGGCGAGTCGGTTGGAGAGCAAGGACAGGTTGCGTTGGGGAATCATCGTTCAGGTGCTCACGATGGCTCGCAGCTCCTCGGGCTCGACGTTCACGCGTAGCCGCCACCGCGACAGCCATGGACCTTCCGAGGGCATCAGCGGATCGAGGAGCGCGTACGTTGCGGTCAGCTCCGATCGCAGCCGTTCGAGCTCGGCGGGTGCGCTGATCTCGAAGGTCTCGAGCAGGAAGCCGAGGCGGCGCATGACGGCTCCGATACCGAGGCGTAGCGCGCAGTCGACGAGCTTTGGAATGGCGATCGTGTCTCGGCGCATCCAGAAGCCTTTGGCGATTTCAGTGAAGCCGCCGCAGTGCTCCGGCTGCTTCAGGCAATCGAGGACGGTCCGCTCGAGGTCGCTGACGCGGACGCGCTCGGTCTTCGTGGCCCACAGCTCGACGATGCCGAACATGTCCTCGGGCTTGCAACGCACGAAGCGAAACTCGGTGCCGAGTACGGTGCGTGGCCGAATTGCCTTCGGCGACGTGACGAACACCGCGAGCTGCGGCTGCGTGACCATTTGATGGAGGTCCATCGCGGAGGCGTGCGACACGTAGTAGTCGGCCGTGTCGGCGAGCTCGCGTGCCACGACGTACGGGTTACCGAGGTACTCGCGCTCGCGCCCTAGTTCGAAGGGCACGAGAATGAAGAGGCCGGGCTTGAGCCGAGTTGCAAGGCCGCGGTTCACGAGGCCGGCCACGAGGTTGCGCGCGGATTTTGGCGCGAGCGACAGGACATCCTCGACGTCGGCGTGGTTGAAAAGCGTGCGCCCGCGCTCGTGCAGGAAAGCGACGAGCCGAGCGCTCTGGGGCCCGAGCGTCTTCGGCCGCTCAAGCTCTACCTGACGATGATGTTTTAGGTGCATTTCGCCCTTCAATAAGGGGCATTATGCGCTAAGGACAGCAAAGGAGCCAGTGCTTGCCTACATTTGTGGTGCCAAAAACCTTCCCACGAAGGGCATTTTGCACGTTAATCATGATTTTTGAGGCGTTGGAACCCACCGGAAGATGCTAGCGAGTAGCGATGAGAGCCCGATGCGCCTAGACGTCGCCCGCGCCCCGACATGTCTCACCCACCCGGTTCGCAACAACTTCGAAAACATCAAACCCCCGTAACTCCACCTCTATCGCCGCACCAACATTCACCATTCAAGGTCCGCCCCCTCCCGACGTAGGTCCCTACGGGCCCCCCTGCTCCACCGCCGCCGCGGTCGACGCCGCCCGGTTATCTCGTATCCTCTAATGTTAAGGTTTCGGCTTTGACGTTGCGTTCCTCGCCACCCCCGTCATCGAGATCCGGACTCCCTCCGACCGGGTCGTGGTTTCCCTCGCAGTCGCCGCGACAGATGATCAGGTCGAACTTCACGACGCACTTCGACGTGGCCGGCTCGTACCGCTTCTGTTCGTGGAACGACATCATGCTCGTGAAGTGGGAACGCGAAGCGGACGGTGAGTCCGTGGGCTGCCTCGAGGAGCTCGTCCGTCAATTTCAAGGCCGTCATCCGGATGGACGCCAATCAGGTGTGCACATCATTGCGGAAGGCGTTGGGCTACCCACAGCGGAAGCTCGGACGCGGCTCATGTCTCTCATCAAAAGGGGGTCCGAGCACTTCGGAGCCGTGGGCATCGTGATCCTCGGGACGGGGTTCGTCGCGAGCGCGGTGCGGAGCTTCTTGACCGGTCTGCGTCTCATCGCGCCGCGGTCTTTCGATTTCCGATTGCACGGTCGGTCGGCCGATGTCCTCAAGTGGTTTCCTGCGGCGCACGCGCGGCACACGGGACAGACGATCGACATCGCGCAGTTTGGCAGGGTGCTCGGCTCGTTCGAACGCGGCAGCCCGTTCTGACGCGCGCCGCGGCGCTTACTTGCCCCGGCGTGTCCCCCGCGCCAACATCCCCGGCCCCATGCGTTACGAAGGTCGCATCTACCGCCCCCCGAGCGAGGCCGACGCGTTCATTCTGCAGGCCACGATCGGCTGCTCTTGGAATCACTGCACGTATTGCGACATGTACCGCGACAAGAAGTACCGCGTGCGCGAGCTCGACGAGACGCTCGCCGACATCGGCGCAGCGCGCATTGCCCTCGGTGCGGGCGTCGAAAAGGTGTTCGTCGCGGACGGTGACGCGCTCGCCATGGACCTCGATCACTGGCAGGAAATCCTTGCCGCGTGTCACGCAGCGTTCCCGCGACTTCGCCGTGTGAGCGCGTATGCGACGGCAATGAACCTGCTCGACAAATCCGTCAGCGATTTGACGCGCCTTCGGGAACAGGGCCTGTCCCAGCTCTATATCGGGCCCGAATCGGGGGACGACGTGACGCTGAAGCGCATTGCCAAAGGCGCGACCTTCGACGAGCACGTCGAGGGGGCGCGGCGTGCGCACGCGGCGGGGATGAAGCTGTCGGCTATCTTCCTACTCGGGGTGGCGGGCATCGACCGGAGCGAGGAGCACGCGCAGGCGTCGGCGCGGCTCATTACGGAGATGAATCCGGCGTATACGTCGTTGCTGACATTGACGGTGGTGCCCGAGACGCCGATCGCGCGGCTCGAGGAGAAGGGCAAGTTCGAGCTTCCGTCGGTGCGCCGGATGCTCGAGGAGCTGCGGACGATCGTCGCGCTCGCGGCGCCGATGGAGTCGGTGTTCCGGACGAACCATGCGTCCAATTACTTGCCCCTCGGGGGCATTCTGCCGAACGATCGCGATCGCATTCTCTCGATCGTCGATCATGCGCTCGCGGGCAACGTGCGTTTGCGTCCCGAGTGGGCGCGCGGTCTCTGAAGCACGACTGACGCGTATCGCAATTTCTCCCACACGCGACGACAAGCTGTGTGCGCGTGGTGGTCACGCTTGCGCGCGAGATGATCATTCGCGAGATGATCATTCGCGAGAGGACACGTCGCGCGAGAAATGCGATCGCGCTTGTCGATTGACGGTGTGATCGCTTGCCGCGTCTGTTAGCGTGGCCGATCGATTGGGGACTTCCCTTCTCAAGGCGGAGGAAGAGAGCATGATGGATCGGCTTTACGGTAAGTGGGCGTCTGTCTTCACGGCGCTGCTCGCAGCGCTGCTTCTCATGCTGACGCCACGACGAGGCGCCGCGACGATCGTGGGCGACTACATGACGTCGAACTCGACGGTGGCCTACACGCCGATCTCGGGCGCTACGGTGGCGGTCGGAGGTACCACGGATTTTTCCTTCGGCGGTACGTGGGGCGACTCCGCTTCGACGGGCACGCTGCCCATCGGTTTCGACTTTGTCTTCGAAGGAACGCACTACACGACGTTCTCGACCAACTCTGCCGGTCTCATCATCTTCGGTAATGCGACCTCCGGGAGCTTCGCCGACGATCTCACGGCCGCACCCGCGTATCCGATCGCGGCGCCGTTCTGGCAGCACACGAATCTCTACAACGGCGGGGGCTGCGTCAATCCGCAGGTCGGTATTTCCTATCTCGTTACCGGCTCTGCTCCCAATCGAGAGCTCGTCATCGAGTGGGACGTGCAGCTCGTCTCCCCGAACAACCTCTATTACTGGAACGGTTGCTCCACGCCGATGAACCAATGGCAGGCCCGCTTGCACGAGGGAACCAACGCCATCGACTTCACGTACGGGACCCTCTTTACGAATGCGGGTATTCCCACCAGCGCTTCCATTGGTCTCGCTCGCAGCGGCACCGATTTTCTGAGCGCGACGCCGAGCGGCGGGACGTCGATGACGACGAGCGCCGTGACGGCCAACAGCGACATTCAGCTCCACCAGACGCCCATTACGGCGGGCACGGTCTACACGTTCACCCCTTGTTTCATCCTGGTCAACGGCGACACCGGGCAAGGCGGCACTTCGACGATGAACGACGGCGACACGCTCTTCTCGTCGGTGGCCCTCACGGTCCCGGGGACGACCACCCTGTCGCCGATGACGCTCGCGCATCCGAACGCCGTCTGCGGGACACGAAACTACACGATGGTCATCAGCGGTCCGTCGGCGAGCGAATATGTCTTTCAATCGAGCGGCAACCAGTCGCTCTCCGGATCGCTCAGCACGGGCCAAACGCTGACCCCGGCCATCACTTTCACGCCGGCCGCTGCCGGCACGCGCGCTGCGACGCTCGCCGTGACCGACTCCACGGGTAACTTGGTGCGGACCTACATCCTGGCGGGGCGAGGACAAACGACGACGACCACGACGCTCGTGTCGAGTCTGAATCCCGC
>Ga0111538_10013073_pt1 | contig 10951 bp, 8 predicted proteins | sample SoiMethybrSBSTD1_FD_79669 | JGI IMG/M metagenome (GOLD analysis project Ga0111538, IMG submission 79669) | Bulk soil microbial communities from a Populus tree surrounding site in Tennessee, USA - Soil MetaG P. TD hybrid SBSTD1 (version 2)... | ecosystem: Environmental > Terrestrial > Soil > Tree... | reverse complement strand
TTATCTGAAGACAGCAAAAGGATATGAGAAATTTAATCGTCTAAGTTCTTTCCTGTCTTTATTAGGTGATCAGCGTAAAAAAGTAGCCGGGTTTATCAGGGACAAAAAATTAAGATCGAGGACAAACAGGGAAGATCTGTATTACCAGGCAGCAACTTTTTATGACCAGTTAACTGACTAAATGAGGCACGTAATAATTTGTGGCTTGCTGTTTTTTTCTATAGCAGGTAAATGCCAGACCGGCGACACTTCGTCCATCACTGCAAATTTCAGGAACATGAATATTACGCAGTTCACCGATGAGCTGCAAAAAAGAACAGGATTTTCTTTCTTCTACGATGCGAAACAATTCGATACCATTTCTTTTAATTTTTCTGTAAACAACAAGTCCCTCAGCAGCATCCTCGAAACTGCTTTTTCTTCAACAGATTTTTTCTTCGGAATAGATCGCAATAACCGTGTATTCATCACCTGGGGACAGCCGGTTTTTACTTCTCTTGGCGTAAGCAGGAACAGGGTACGTAAACCATCTGCTGTTGCCAAACAGGTGAAAGACTCTGTAATACGCTCGGCATTTGCCGGTGTTGCAGGCGTAAAAACGTTGGAAAGTGTAACTATCTCTGCTGCACTAAATGTTAAAAGCACAACCATGGGTGTGCAATCGATAGATATAAAAACAATAAAACAGGTTCCTGCTCTTTTCGGTGAGGCAGATGTGCTGCGTGTAGTAATGGCATTACCCGGAGTGAAAACAGTAGGAGAGGCAAGTACAGGCTTAAATGTTCGCGGTGGATCAACTGATCAGAACTTAATATTATTTAATGATGCCACCATCTATAACCCGGCACACTTTTTTGGAATGTTCTCGTCTTTTAATCCCGACCTTGTAAAAGAAGTGAACCTCTATAAAAGTAGCATTCCGCCACGTTACGGTGGAAGACTTTCTTCTGTGCTGGATATTGAAGGCAGGGAAGGAAATAAAAAGAATATAACCGGTGCCGCCGGAATAGGATTACTTACCAGCAGGATAACTCTTGAAGGTCCGATCGTAAAAGATAAAACATCATTCCTTCTGGGAGCAAGAACTACTTATACCGACTGGCTCATGAAATTTTTGCCGAAGGAATATGAAAACAGTACCGCTTCCTTTTATGATGTGAACCTCAACCTGAGCCATACCATCGATAAAAGGAATGAATTATTGGCCACAGGGTATTTAAGTAAAGACCGGTTTACACTAAATAATGATACAACCTACGGTTATGAGAATAAAAGCGTGTCATTGAAATGGAAACATTCATTCAGAAGAATGTCAGCAATATTTACAGGGGGTATCGATGATTACATGTACAATACATCAGCCAAAAATAATCCTGTTAATGCATACGAGCTTTCATTCAATGTAAACCAGAAATACTTTCGTGCTCATTTTAATTATTATCTGAACAACCGCCATTCTGTTGATTTCGGATTCAACGGAGTGTATTATTCGATCAGGCCGGGAACACTTAAGCCATATAATGAAAGTTCTCTTGTAGAACCTGACGCTATAAGCCGCGAACAGGCATTAGAATCTGCCGTATATGTGAATGATAAATTTGATATATCAAATGACCTCTCCATTGAAGGTGGCCTTCGTTTTTCGTTGTATAACTATCTCGGGCCAAAAGATGTGAACACCTATGTGCCCGGCCTTCCGAAAACAGAAGATAACATTACCGGAAGCAATGCATACGACTCATGGAAATTTATCAAAACATATGGAGGGCCTGAATACCGCCTGTCGATGAGATATATATTCGGCGACCAATACTCAGTAAAAGCAAGCTTTAATACGCAACGCCAGTATATTCATATGCTCAGCAATACAACAGTGATGGCGCCAACGGATACATGGAAGCTGAGCGATCCGAATATCCGCCCGCAACAGGGAAACCAATATTCCCTGGGTGTATATAAGAATCTCGTGAAGAGCACAGTTGAAATTTCATTCGAAGTATACTACAAGAAAATACAGGATTATCTCGATTATAAAAGTGGCGCGCACCTGATTATGAACCATCACATCGAAACTGATGTGGTCAATACAAAAGGTGAGGCATATGGTGCCGAGTTCATGATCAAAAAATTAAGCGGTAAACTGAATGGGTGGCTGAGCTATACCTATTCCAGGATAAAGTTGCGCCAGGACGACCCGAATGCTGGCGAGTTGATCAACGCAGGAAAACCCTACCCCGCGAGTTACGATAAACCCCATGATGTGACTTTTATTGGAAATTACCGCATCAATAAAAGATTGAGTTTTTCCCTGAATGCCACCTATAGCACTGGCAGGCCGATAACATTACCCAATGGCATATATTATTATTCCGGTTCGTACAGAACATTATATGGTCCGCGTAATGGTCACCGGATTCCCGATTATTTCCGTTCCGATTTTTCAACGAATATAGAAGGCAATCATAAGATCCGTCAGGTGTTTCATAACTCCTGGACAATAGGAGTATATAATATTACCGGTAGAAAAAATCCATATTCTGTGTATTATACTTCAGAAAATGGTACCATCAACGGGTACAAGCTTTCAATTTTCGGCAGTGCCATTCCATTTATCACTTATAATATCAGGTTCTGATGAAGAAATGGTTGTGCATATTTTTAATTCTTGCATCGGTGAAATGCCGGGAAGCATACAATCCAAACCCGGCAACCAATGGCGACGGTGCTCTGGTGGTTGAAGGTGTATTGAATGCAAATGGCAAAACAACTATCAATCTGAGCCGCACAACACGATTGTCTGATAAAAGAATTGCTCCTGAGATCGGTGCCTTTCTTTTTATTGAAGCTGAAAATAGTGGCGCATCATTTCCTTTGCAGGAAAAAAGTGGTGGTTTGTACCAGAGTGAAGAATTAATTTTTGATGCAGCTGAAAAATACAGGTTGCGGATAACCACATACGATAACCGACAATACGCTACTGCATTTAAAGATGTTATTACTACGCCTGCCATTGATTCTTTGTCCTGGGAACAAACTGGTTCGGGAGTAGAAATATTTACACATGCGCATGACGATCTCAATAGTACCCGTTTTTATAAACTGGATTATGAAGAAGACTGGGAGTTTCATTCAGCTTACCGTGCAACACTGTATTTTAAGGAAGTGCCACCCGACGCGGCGGGAAACAGGTTTGTCCTGGATTATCTTGTTCCATCAACACAATCAGTAGATCTGCGGTTATTTATTTGTTATAATAAAAGGAATTCATCCAACATCAATATCGTTTCTACAGATAATCTGGGTTCGAGTGTTTTATATGCTCCTGTAAGAAGCATACCGCATGCCTCCATTGAGTTAAGTGTTTTATACAGTATTAACGTAAAGCAATATGCGCTGAGTGATGAGGCATATGAGTTTTATTCAAGGATGAAAAAAAATACTGAATCGCTTGGTTCTATTTTCGATGCACAGCCTTCCGAACTTTCCGGCAATGTAACGTGTACTACGGATCCGGGTGAACTGGTAATAGGTTATGTGGAATGCACAACTGTTCAGACTAAAAGATTGTTCATCAATAATGATCAGCTTGCAGACTGGGGATATGATCTCGGGTGCCCTGTTTTTGTTGAACCGAATCCTCAATTTTCAGATTATCCCTATCCCAATGACCCTTCTCTTTTTGAGAGCATCTATCAGCGGGGACTTGTGCCAACCACAGCGGCCGAAACGGGACAATTCGGAGAAATAAAAACATTCTATGTTAACACGGTACGTTGCGTTGACTGCAGGCAACGCGGAACCAATATTAAACCTGATTTCTGGCCATGACGGGATTGAAATTGAATAAATATATCATCATATTGTTATGCTGCTTCCTGCTCTCACATGGCTCAGCACTTTATTCACAGGATATTCTGCACGAAAAAATTTTCATTCACACTGATAAAAACTACTACCATGCCGGAGAGATCATTTGGTTCAGGGTTTTTAATGTAGATAAAAGCAGAACGATTCCTACGGGATTAAGTAAGCTTGCTTATATTGAATTGCTTGATTCAATCAACAAACCTGTATTGCAGTCAAAGATCAGGCTCGAAAATGGAGCAGGTAATGGGTCATTATTAATCCCGCCAGGAATTCCTACGGGTACATACATTTTAAGGAGCTACACCAGCTGGATGAAGAATTTCGGACCTGAAGTTTTTTTTGAGAAAGAGATCGCTGTCGTTAATGCGGGTAATGGTGGAAAAGCTTATGTATTGACATCCGATGCAGGTCAGAATGCCGGTGCGGGCGCTTTAAATATTCAGTTGCAGACGGATAAGAAGCAATATCTGAAAAGACAAAAAGTAAAACTTTTTATTTCATCGCTGCCATCAGCAGATCTTTCGATAGCAATATATATGCTCGATTCATTGGTATCAGAAGATCCCGTAAACATCAATTCACTTCTCATTAAAGATCCTGACCTTAAAGACCCCGGTCAGTTTCCGTTCCCTCCTGAATACAACGGACATTTTGTGAACGGAAGAATGATCAACCGTAACACACGCATGCCTTCAAAAAATGTGGCAGGTTACCTCACGGTAATGGATGACGCAAATTCATTCTACAACAGCCTCACCGATAATGATGGCAAAATAAAATTTCTTGTAACAAAGCTGAATGCTGCCGATTCAATAATAGTGCAAACGCATTCCTATTACGACCGCGACCAACAGATTGAAATTGAAAATCCTTTTTCAGATAAGTATGCTGCGCGTAAATCATCATTGTTCACAGTTACGGATAAATTTGCTTCTACCGTACTCGAACAAAGCATCAATGCTCAGGCGACCCAGCTTTATTATGAAGAACAGCTGAACAGGTTCAAAAATATTAAACACGACAGCATCCCTTTTTATTTAAAAGAAGACGCGCATTACGTTCTTGATGATTATATAAGATTCAGCAGGCTCGAAGATGTTTTCAGGGAATACATCCGGCCGGTTGGTGTAACAAAGAGGCAGGGTGTATTCCATCTGACTGTTTTTACTGAAACCAACAGATACCTGCTCGACCAGGAACCGCTTGTGCTTGTTGATGCCGTGCCGGTTTTCAATTTGAATACATTTTTTACATATGACCCGCTTAAAGTAAAAACAATAGACATTGTAAAGAATAAATATTTCAGGTCAGGCGCAGTATTCCCCGGTATCATAAGCCTTACTACCTTCCGCGGTAAAACTGATGGTCAGCTGATCGATTCAAATGCTAATGTGCTTCAGTATGAAATTATACAAAAGCAAAGGACATTTTACTCACCTTCCTATGAAACGCCTGTGAGTACGCATCTTCCCGATTTCAGAACTACACTTTACTGGAATCCTTCAATTCATACCAATGCATCGGGTAATGCGGAGGTTGAGTTTTATACTTCCGATCTCAGTGGAGAATATGTGATCAGTGTTCAGGGAATTGGAGAGGGTAAAACAGGTACCACTTCAGTAAGAATAGAATGCCGTTAACTCTATCCCCCGCTGGCGGGGTTAGCGCGAAGCGCCGGGAGTGGACTTCAGGCTCCAACCGGTCGCCGCTCTCTTAATTCCATCCTGGTCCTGGGCAGACTCTCAGGATAATTCTTCTGTATATACAATACAATATTCTCCCTGATAAAACACCTCAGATCGAATAGATCACCGGAATTAGATGCACTCATGAGCAAACGAACTTCAACAGTTCTGTCAGATATATTTGTAACCTGTACTGACGAGGCCCTGTTGTCCCAAAGCGGAGATTCTTCAAGGAGCCTGTTAAACTCAACCCGCAAAGGTTCGATGGAAACAGAATAATCGAAATAGACCATCACTGTTCCCATCATTTCAGCACTTGAGCGCGTCAGGTTCTGAAAAGGCTTCTCAATAAAATAATTGATGGGTAAAATCAGCCGGCGCTGGTCCCACAGATTTAATACTACATAGGTAAGCGTTATCTCTTCAACTCTTCCAAACTCGCCTTCAACGATCACTTCATCATCAATGCGTAATGGTTGTGTGAAAGCTATCTGGAAACCTGCAAGGAGGTTGCTAAGAGAACGTTGCGCGGCAAAGCCGATAATAATTCCTCCCACACCAACACCTGTCAGCAATCCGGTTCCCAGTTTGCGGAGGTTGTCGAAACTCAAGAGTATCACGCAGATCGTTACCACAACGATGAGGGAAACGATGAGCTTTCTAAGAAATACCAACTGGGTGCGGATCTTTCTTTCTTTAAGGTTATCTGTCTTATTGAAATCATATTTGTGATAAACATACTCTTCCCCGATTTTCACCAGCGCTACAAGAATTCCGGCAAAAAAAATGGTGAGCATGATGTCAATAATTCTGTCAAATACATATTGACTTTTCGAAGAGAGTGCCAGTAGCGGTAATAAAAAATTGATCAATAGCAGGCCTAAAAAGATAGCAATGCGTAAACCGAGCCTGCGCACTATGATATCAAAAGAGGAAAAAGGTTTTGTGTTTGTTTTCGTTGCCATCAGAAAGTATTTTGGTCATGTTATCCTGCCCGATTTCTTTGCCCGAAGCCGGCTTAACGTCTCCAATGTTATGCCAAGATATGAGGCTACATATTTCAGCGGTATACGGTTTAGTAATTCGGGTCGCGAATTAATGAAGTGCTGATATCTTACCTGTGCGTTGGGTAATCGCGCTATGTATACTCTTTCTTCTGATTCCGCATAATATTCTTCGAGCAGCATTCTTCCAACCTTATTCATCTCCGGAAATCTATCATACAATTCCTGCATGGCATCGAATGGTATCACCACAAGTTCGCAGTTTTCAATCACCTGGATAAATTCATCCGATTCCCTGCTTCCGGCAATGCTGCGTATAGATGTGGTGATCTCACCTTCTGGATTGATCCATATCGTTATTTCCTTTTCACCATATTTAATGTAAGACCTCAATATTCCTTTGTGTATATAATAGTATTCTTTGCAGTATTCTCCGGGCTTCAGCAGGAATTTTCCTTTTTTTATTTTTTTGAAAGTGGTGCGGCTGCTCATAAATTCCATGATCTCATCGGTGAGTGGATATATCTTGTTGATGAATTCTACGAGCGGCCACGATGCTGTTATCACATCATAATCAATGTTTTTTTGCAATGATTGATTGTTCATGGTAGTAAAGGGGCGAAATTTGTCTAAAAATATAGAATCCTTCTAATATAAATTATGGATGATTTTATTGCGGCACGCTCGCAAATGGCGCTGTCACTGGGTTTTCACATAATTTTCTCATGCATCGGAATGGTCATGCCGTTCTTCATGGCAGTGTCTCATTATTATTGGATCCGAACAAAAAATCCCGTTTATCAGAATATTACCAAAGCCTGGAGTAAAGGTGTCGCAATATTTTTCGCAACAGGTGCCGTGTCTGGTACAGTACTTTCATTTGAACTCGGTTTACTTTGGCCAGAATTCATGAAACATGCAGGACCGATCTTTGGAATGCCTTTTTCCCTGGAGGGAACTGCATTTTTTGTTGAAGCCATTGCGCTCGGTTTTTATCTGTATGGCTGGAACCGATTCAATAAATGGTTTCACTGGATAACAGGTGTAATAGTGGGAATAAGCGGTCTCGCTTCCGGTATTCTCGTGGTTGCTGCAAATGCCTGGATGAATACTCCTGCAGGCTTTGATTTTGTAAACGGACAATATTTAAACATTGATCCCATTGCAGCTATGTTCAATAAAGCATGGCCCTCGCAGGCATTGCATATGTGCCTGGCAGCATTTGTTGCCACCGGATTTGCTGTAGCAGGTGTTCATGCATACATGGTGCTCAGGAATAAAAACGTGTTGTTCCATTCAAAAGCATTCCGCATCGCGGCAATATTCGCTGCTGTATCTGCATTGCTTCAACCCTTAAGTGGCGACCATTCAGCAAAGCACGTGGCAAAATACCAGCCTGCTAAACTCGCCGCAATGGAAGCACACTTTGAGACCGGCAGAGCTGTACCGCTGTTTCTCGGTGGAATACCGGATGTGAAAAATAAAAAAGTGAACTATGCATTGGAGATTCCCGGATTTTTAAGTTTTCTCGCACATGGCGATTTTAATGCGGAAGTAACAGGTCTCGATCGCGTGCTTCCTGAAAATCATCCGCCCGTTGCCATCACACATTATGCTTTCCAGGTTATGGTGGTATTGGGCAGCCTTCTCGCCTTTATCGGCTTCCTGTATCTTATCGCATTAATAAAAAAGAAAAGCTGGCTCGATAAAAGATGGCTACTTAAACTATTTGTGATCTCAGTTCCGCTTGGTTACATTGCTATTGAAGCAGGATGGATTGTTACTGAAGTAGGAAGGCAGCCATGGATCATCTATGGCATCATGCGAACAAAAGATGCAGTTACACCTATGCCAGGCATCGTCTATTCTTTTTACATCTTTACTGCCGTTTATATTTCTCTAGCTGTGATCGTTACATTTTTATTGTACAGGCAGATAAAGATGGTGCCTGTTATTTATGATGTTCAAAATAATAAAACGGGCTGATCATGCTGTATGTTGTAATGATATACCTGTGGACATCGATTCTCCTTTACCTGTTACTGGGAGGCGCGGATTTTGGCGCTGGCATCATTGAGCTGTTTACTTCCGGTAAAAATAAAAGCAGAACAAGACAAACTATGTATCATGCGATCGGTCCCATCTGGGAAGCCAACCATATGTGGCTGATCATTACCATTGTAATACTATTCGTGGGTTTTCCGGTTATCTACACCACTATGTCGGTTTATCTTCACATTCCGCTTGCCATAATGTTGCTTGGCATCATCGCGCGCGGCACCGCATTTGCATTCAGGCACTATGATGCAGTGATAGATGATCTGCAAATACTATATAATAATATATTTGTTTATTCAAGCTTCATAACACCACTTTTCCTCGGAATAGTTGCCGGCAGTGCGGTTTCAGGAAAGATAGATACCTCGGCCAGTACTTTTTTGGATGCATACATATTCAGTTGGCTTCACTGGTTTTCTTTGGCGACCGGATTATTTACTGTTGCCATCTGCGGATTTCTCGCCGCCATTTTTATTATAGGTGAAACATCCGATGATTATGAGCGCACCCGATTCATCACTAAAGCTAAGCACATGACCATCGCCGCATTCATTGCAGGCATTTTAGTGTTTTTGGCAGGATACTATGAAGGCGTTCCCATCTTCCAATGGATATTCGGAAATCCAATAGGTTTTGCAACTATTTCCGCAGCCCTTATATCACTCATCATACAATGGATCTTTTTATACAGGGGAAACACAAATACCTTAAGGATACTTGCTGGATTCCAGGTGGCCATGCTCCTGCTCGCAGTAACAGTAAGGCACTATCCGAACATTGTTCTGCTAAAAGACGGAAGGTCTTTATCGCTGCTCGAACATGCCGGTCATGAACAAACGATATTTTATCTCGGCGCCACATTACTCGCTGGAAGTATTTTTATTCTTCCCGCCCTTTACTACCTGCTTTACAGCTTTCACAGAAAAACAAATTAACACATGAAGAGGCAACATGTCATCATAGTAGGAGCTGGAGCTTCTGGACTTATCGCTGCAGTTGAAATTGCAAAACGTTGCGATGTTACTATTCTTGAAACCAATAGCAGAACTGGCGGCAGGATCAGAACATTGCCCATGAAAAGCGGTGAGGGTGTCATTGAGCCAGGTGCGGAATTTGTTCACGGGGATACGCCGGTAACCACCCGCCTGGTAAAAGAAGCAGGTTTGCAAATGGTTAGGCTCGACGGAAAAATGCTGCGCAAAGAAGGAAAGGAATGGATACAAGAAAAAGACATGATTGAAGGTTGGGATGACCTTGTTGAAAAGATGAAAGGACAGAGGAAAGACATGACTATGGACGAATTTATACAGAAACATTTTGCCACTGATAAATATGCGGAGCTGCGCCGCCATGTAAAAGCTTTCGTACAGGGATTTGATGTAGCAGATACCGGCGAAGTAAGCGTGCAGTCACTTTATAGGGAATGGTCGAACGAAAGTGACCAGTTCAGAATCAAAACAGGTTACGGATCACTTATCGGCTACCTCGAAAAAAAATGCAATGAGCCCGGTTGCAAAATATTTACAGGTGAAACAGTAAGACAGATCGACTGGCAGAAAAATGAAGTGACTGTTTACACAGCCTCTGGTAAAAAATATAATGGTAATAAAGTCATCATAACAGTTCCGGTGAGTGTTTTGAAAGATCTTCATGGCAAGGCATCGATAAATCTAACGCCGCCGTTGGATGAATACATCAATGCTTTCCGTCAGATAGGTTACGGTACAGTGATCAAAGTGATCTTCGGGCTGAAAGAGAAGATCTGGAAAAATCAAACCGGGTTTATCTTCAGCAACGAGATGATCCCTACCTGGTGGACACAACATCCTGTCAATAACAATTTAATTTCCGGTTGGGCAGGTGGTCCGGCTGCTTCAAGACTGAGCCAACACACTGATGATGAGCTTCTTGAGATTGCAACCATTTCACTGGCGAACATATTTGATTTCATCCCCTCTGAAATGCGAAATATAATACTGTTCAAATACGTTTTTAACTGGAGTAAATACGATGAATCGCTTGGAGCATATAGCTTTTCGACCCCCGATTCAACATCTGCGAGGAAATTATTGAATACACCACTCGCAGATACAGTTTATTTCGCGGGGGAAGGGTTGTATGAAGGTGCATATTCGGGAACCGTTGAAGCTGCATTAAGCAGCGGATTAAAAACAGCGGCTGGATTGCTGAAAAAAGTTCCATGAAGATTTGTCGTTTGCTGTCAGTTTTTTTTGTTTCCGTTTGCCCTAAGCTCTCATGAACGCTAAAATTTATACTTTATCCTTTAAAAACAAAGTTCTCCTATACATTTTAGTGAGCATCTTTCCCACCGTTTTT
>Ga0111538_10013072_pt1 | contig 10951 bp, 10 predicted proteins | sample SoiMethybrSBSTD1_FD_79669 | JGI IMG/M metagenome (GOLD analysis project Ga0111538, IMG submission 79669) | Bulk soil microbial communities from a Populus tree surrounding site in Tennessee, USA - Soil MetaG P. TD hybrid SBSTD1 (version 2)... | ecosystem: Environmental > Terrestrial > Soil >... | reverse complement strand
TCGACGGGCGCCGATCTCTACGCCTGCGTCGCCGGCGCGCTCGCTGCGCTGACCGGACCCCGCCACGGCGGCGCGAGCGATCGCATCGAAGCGTTGCTCGACGAGGTGGACGAGCCCGAACGCGCGCGCGAGGTCCTCGCCGGGCGCGAAAGCCGCGGCGACGCGATCCCCGGCTTCGGCCATCCGCTCTATCCCGACGGCGATCCGCGCGCGTTGCCGATGCTCGAGAGCGCGCTCGAGCTCGCCGGAAAAAGTCCGCGCCTGGCCACGCTGATCGCCGTTCATAACGCGATGCGGCGCGCCCGTCGCGATCACGCAAACCTCGACTTCGGTCTGGTCGCGATCGCTCGCGCGCTCGGCTTGAAGCGCGGCACCGCCGCGGCGCTGTTCGCGCTCGGGCGCACCGCGGGCTGGATCGCTCACGCGCTCGAGCAGCGCGAAGCCGGCTATCTGATCCGCCCGCGCGCCGCGTACGTCGGCAAGTGAGGCAAAAGAAACCGTGCGCTGTGCCGAATCTGAACAGTGACCGGCGCAAGACGGAAAGCTGTCCTTTTCTAGCGCGAAAAGCGCGAACGGCGCTGCGTTTGGCCTCGGTTCGTTACGTTCGTAGCGAGCGCCTGCAGATACTCTGAAGAGGTGCCATTTCGGGCTCCTCCGGTTCCCGGGCAAACGTGGAGGTGTGGCATGACGCGCATGCGGATGGCTGGAAAGTTTTTGGTGTTGTTTTCGCCAGCATGGGCACTGGGTGCAAGTGCGGCGGGTTGCAGCGCGGATGACTCCGCGAGCAAGGATTCCGGAGGAACCGCCGAGCAAGCAGCGGTCGGCGCCTTCCTTCCGAATCTACAGGTCTCCGACCCGGATCTGCTGGACGAAGCAGCCGACGCGTTTGCGGAGGTAGAAAGCATCAACGACGGCGTCGGTCCGATCTTCAACGAGCGCGCCTGCGGAAACTGCCACATCGAAGGAGCGATCGGCGGAGCGGGTCCCAACACGGAACGGCGCTTCGGGACGTTCACGGCCAACGGCTTCTTCGATCCGCTGGACGAGCTCGGCGGCACGCTGCGCCAGCTCTTTTCGGTCGGAAACTTCAACAACCCGAACTTGCCGGCGGGCAGCCGCGGCCGCTGTCAGGCCGGGAATCCGACGCTCTGCTGCGTTCCGGTGGAACGAGAGCCGGCTCAAGCCACCGTGCGCAACGTCGGCCGCTTGACCACCGCGCTGTTCGGTCTCGGCCTGGTCGACGCCATGCCGGACTCGTTCTTCGACGCGCTGGCCGCGGCACAGCCCGCGGCGATCCGCGGCGTCGTCAACCGCGTACCGGTGTTCCTCCCGAATCCCGGTGACCCGTCGCAGGGCATCCTGACCACGCGCGTCGGCCGTTTCGGCTGGAAAGCGGGCGTCCCGACGCTGCTTCAGTTTTCGGCGGACGCTTACAACAACGAAATGGCGATCACGACGCAGAGCTGTTTCCGTGGCTCGTCCATCAACACCTTCGCGCTCGAGAATGCGCCGAACGCCCCGGCCGGCTCGTTCCTGGACGGCTGCGACGATCTCGCACCGCGCCAGACCGGTCCCAATCCGGGCGGATTAACGGCTGCGCAGTGGGCGCAGGTCGACGACGCCGTCGGAGCGTGTACCGGCGGCCGCACCGAGATCCAGGACGACGTGTTCTTGTTCACGGTGTTCATGACCGCGCTCGCACCGGCGCCGCGAGACTTCAGCGATCAGATCTCGATCAACCGCGGACAGCCGATTTTCAGCAATATCGGCTGCGCCGGCTGCCACGTCGCGACCACGTTCCGCACGCCGGCCACACCGCCGCGGATCGCGATCGGCACCGGCGAGTTCATCCGTGTTCCCGGCAACTTCGCCTTCAATCCGTACTCGGACTTCTTGAAGCACGGCATGGGCTCGCTCGGGGACATGATCGGCGACGCGCCGCCGGACGATCCGGCCCAGGGCCTCGGCGACACGGTCGCGACCACGCGCCAGATGCGCACCGCGCCGCTCTGGGGCCTGCGCTTCCGCAACCGTCTCTTGCACGACGGTCGCTGCAGCGACGTGCCCTGTGCCGTCCGCGCGCACGACGGACAGGGCGCCGCCGCCCGCAACGCGTTCAACGCGCTCAGCGCCACGAGTCAGCACGACCTCGTGCAGTTCGTTCGCTCGCTGTAGTCGACGACACACAGCCGGCAGCGCCGGGGCGCTACCTCGTCCTGCCCCGGCGCTGCCGTGCTGTGGATCACTCGTGCCTGCGTCGGAGTCAGGTCGTCTCGACCGACAATCCTTCGTACGCGAGCACGGCGCGGCGAATCGATCCCGGCACCGACGTCGATTTGCGATCGGTAGTGCTCGCGAACACGTAGATCAGCTCCGCCGAAACCAGCTGCTCGTTCTCCCGGCAGACCGCCCCTAGCACCGTCATGCTCGAACGGCCGATGCGGCTGACGTGCATGAAGACGTCGAGCTCGTCGTCGAAGCGGGCGGGAGCCTTGTACTCGAGGGTCGCCTTGATCAAATACGCGTCGGCGCCCTGAGCCAGAAACGCGCCTGGATACGGGCAGCCGATCGCGCGCCAGTATTCGGTGACCGCGACGTCGAAGTACATCAAGTAGTTCGGGTTGAAGACGATGCCCTGCGGGTCGACCTCGGCCCAGCGCACGCGGATCCGGTGGGAGAAGCGAAAGTTCTCGAGCGGGCGGGGCGCGCGGGGCGCGCTGGGAACGGAATCGCGAGACATGATGAAGGCTCAGTGGGAGGTGGTAGCCGCTATTTTGTCGCTCGATCGAGCGGCGAACGCAACAACGGGACACCGCCGAACGACGTCACGGCACACACGATAGTGCGGGAACCCGGGCGGGTGGCGACCTCATGCGGCACGCCGCCGGCCACGAGGGTCTCCCCGCGCGCGACGACGCCAGCGCCCTCAGCGCCGCCAGAACGTCGGTCACTGTCGGAGTAGCCGCCTCGCGACGCCTGCGACGCTGGGGAACCCCGCCGCGGCGCGCCGCGCAATACCCACCCTCCTAGCCGAACCAAACTCTACTCTTCGTCCAGGCGTACGAAAGTCAGCGCGTCGGGTGTGAACGTCCAGATCGCGCGTCGCTCCTCGACCAGGGTGACCTGCCCGGGGCGAAACTGCGGAAACGCGCGGCCGCCGATCAGGTGCGCTCCGAGCGCGGTGATCCCGGGCTCGTGCCCGACCAGCGCCACCGCTGCTGTCGGGCCGAGCGCTTCGACCAGACTGTCGACGCGCTCCGCCACCAGGCGCGGCGCGAAGCCTGGAGCAAGCGCGTACAATGTTTCCACTTCGTGTGCGAATCCGAGGCCCTGAGCCAGAAGCTCGGCGGTTTGCACCGCACGGACGAGCGGGCTCGTGAGCAGCGCGTGCAGGCGCACGCCTGCGGCTCGGAGTTTGTTGCCAACGGAACGCGCGACCTCGCGCCCCCCGGCGGACAGATAGCGCTGCTCGTCCGGGAGCTGGGGTCCGTCGGACACGGCATGGGCGTGGCGCACCAGATAGACCTTCACCGCCGCGAAGGTCGCGGCGGTTTCGGCTGCTGTCAACGGGCGCCGGGACGGCGTCGGATGCCGCGTCAGATCGCGGGAGAGCGGTCTCTTGGATCGCGGTCGTGCGCCGTCGTGGCATCGAAAAATCGCGAAGAGTTCGCGGCGCTTCGAGCGCTTCCGGCGCCTTGACCGGCCCCCACGAGGTCGCTAGGTTTCGCTCGGCCCCTAGGAGACCTCATGCCCACCAAGATCGGGATCAATGGATTCGGCCGCATCGGCCGCTGCGTCTTGCGCGCTCTTTACCAGGAGAAAGTCAGCGACGTGGAAGTCGTCGCCATCAACGACCTGACCGACACGCGGACGCTCGCGCACTTGTTGAAGTACGACTCGATTCACCGTCGCTTCACCGCGGCCGCGGTCGAGGCGAAGGAAAAGTCGCTGGTCGTCGGTGGCAAGGAGATCGCCGTCACGGCGATCAAGGATCCCAAGGAGCTGCCCTGGAAAGCCCTCGGCGTCGACGTCGTGCTCGAGTGCACCGGGCTCTTCACCGACAAGGCGAAAGCGGCGGCGCACATCGAGGCTGGGGCGAAGAAAGTGATCATCAGCGCGCCCGCCAAGGGCCACGACATCACGCTCGTGCTCGGCGTGAACGACGAGATGTACGATCCGGCAAAGCACGTTTTCATCTCGAACGGCTCGTGCACCACCAATTGCCTGGCGCCGATCGCCAAGGTCATGCTCGACAACTTCGGCATCGTGCAGGGCCTGATGACGACGATTCACTCGTACACGAACGATCAGAGCCTGCTCGATCTGCCGCACCGCAAGGGCGACCTGCGGCGCGCGCGGGCGGCGGCGGTCAGCATGATCCCATCGACCACCGGGGCGGCCAAGGCGATGAGCGAAGTGATCCCGTCGCTGAAGGGCAAGTTCGACGGCCTCGCGGTGCGCGTGCCGACGATCGACGTTTCGCTGGTCGACCTCACGCTGACCACGGAGAAGCCGGTCACGGTGGAGGCAATCAACGCCGCGATGAAGAAGGCGGCCGAGTCGGGGCCGCTCAAGAACATCCTCTATTACGTGGACGAGGAGCTGGTCTCGAGCGACTTCATCGGGCATCCGGGCTCGAGCCTGTTCGACGCCACCCAGACCAAGGTCCTGGGCGATCGCTTCGCCAAGATCTTCAGCTGGTACGACAACGAGTGGGGCTTCGCGAACCGCATGGTCGATCTGGCTCGCCTGATCGCCAAGCGCGGCTGAGACAGCGAGAGCAATCCGCACATGAACGTGCTCGAGGGCATTCGCTGTATCGACGAGCTCGCGCTGCGAAATCAGCGCGTCTTGATCCGAGTGGACTTCAACGTCCCGCTCGACAAGTCGGGTAAAGTCACTGACGACGAGCGGATCCGGGCCGCGCTGCCCACGATCAAGTTCGCTGTCGAGGCCGGCGCGCGCGTGATTCTGGCATCGCACCTCGGCCGGCCCAAGGGCGGCCCCGACCCCAAGTACAGCCTGGAGCCGGCGGGCTCGCGCCTCAGTGAGCTCACCGGCTGGGAAGTGCACTTGCCCGACGACTGCGTCGGGGATTCGGCCAAGAAGGTGATCGCCGACCTTCGCGGCGATCAGATCTGTTTGCTCGAGAACCTGCGCTTCCACCCCGAAGAGGAGAAGAACGACGAGGCCTTCGCGCGCCAGCTGGCCGCGCTCTGCGACGTCTACGTCGACGACGCGTTCGGGGCGGCACACCGTGCTCACGCCTCGGTCGACGCGCTGCCGCGCCTGATCGAAGAGCGCGGTATGGGTTTTTTGATCCGCGACGAGGTCAAGGCGCTGTCGAAGGTAGCGTTCAACCCCGAACGGCCGTTCGTGGCGGTGCTCGGCGGCGCCAAGGTCAAAGACAAGATCGGCGTGATCGAGGCGCTGTTCGACAAGTGCGACACGCTGTGCATCGGCGGTGCGATGGCGAACACGCTGCTCGCCGCCCGCGGCGCCGACATGAAAGCGTCCAAGCTCGAGAAAGACTGGCTGGCGCGCGGCCGCACGCTGATCGAAAAGGCGCGCGACAAGGGCGTCGACCTCATGTTGCCGAAAGACGTGCTGGTCGCGAGCGGCGTCGACGCGACCGCTGGCAAAGTCGTCCCCGTCGAGGGCCTCGGCGAGGGCGAGATGGCGCTCGACATCGGCCCCGCCACCGTCGAAGCCTTCGCGGCGCGAATAAAAGCGGCCAAGACCGTGTTCTGGAACGGACCGATGGGACTCTTCGAGAACCCTGCGTTCGCCGCCGGCACGCTCGGCATCGCGCGCGCGCTCACCCAGTCGCTCGGTTTCACCGTGGTCGGCGGCGGCGACAGCGTCGCGGCGATCAATCAAGCGGGCAAGGAGCTCGTGGCGCGGATCGGCTTCATTTCGACGGGCGGCGGGGCTTCGCTCGAGTTCATCGAGGGCAAGCGGCTCCCGGGGATCGAAGCGCTGCGCCGGGTCTGAAAGGCGGAGGAAGTTTGCGACAGCGGGTGATTGCGGGAAATTGGAAGATGTATCGCGGGGGCGCGGCCGGCTGCGAGCTGGCGCACGCGATCCGCGAGGCTTGTGGAGACGTCGCCACGCCGCAGGTGGTGGTGGCGCCACCGTTCACCGCGCTGGCGGCCGTGGCTCACGAGCTCGAGGGCAGCCGGATCGAGCTGAGCGGGCAGAACCTTTACCCGAAGCCGGAGGGCGCCTTCACCGGCGAAGTCAGCGCGCCGATGCTGGTGGAAGCGGGGTGCCGCTGGGTGATCATCGGGCACAGCGAGCGGCGCCAGTACTTTGGCGAAACCGACGCCCTGGTCCGCGAGAAGACCGCCGCGGCGATCGCTGCGGGGCTCAGGCCGATCGTCTGCGTCGGGGAGACCCTGGCGGAGCGCGAGGCCGGCCAGACGCTCGAGGTGGTGTTCCGGCAACTGGATGCGTTCCTGCCCGAGCTCGCGAAAAAGCCCGGGTTTGCCGTGATCGCCTACGAGCCGGTGTGGGCCATCGGCACCGGCAAGGTGGCCGGGCCGGAGCAGGCCCAGGAAGTCCATGCGGCCGTGCGCGGGCGCCTCCAAGCGGCGTCGGCGGAGCTTGCAGCCGTTACCCCTGTGCTATACGGGGGCAGCGTCAAACCCGACAACGCGGCCGGATTGCTCGGCTGTCCAGACATTGACGGCGCCCTGGTCGGAGGCGCCTCGCTAGACGCCGAGTCGTTCGCCAGAATCGTCGAAGCAAGCCCGCGGGTTTGAGAGCCGAGAAGACATGCGCGAGATCATCCAAACCCCGCTCGCGGTGATTCACATCATCGCCTGCTTGTTTCTGATCCTGGTCGTGCTGGTGCAGCCGGGAAAGAGCGGCGGGCTCGGCGCGTTCACCGGCGCGGCTGCCACGCAGGTGTTCGGCGGGCGCGGCGCTGGAAACTTCCTGACCAAGACCACCTGGGTCACGGCGGCGGTGTTCTTTCTGTCGAGCATCTCGCTCGCCTACCTGTCATCGTCGAGCGACGAGTCGCTGGCGAAGAAGGCGACCCTGAGCGCGCCGAAGGACAACAAGCCGACGCCCGTTCCCGGGCTCTCGGCGACGCCGCCCGCCTCGGCCGCAACGCCGCTGCCTCCGATTTCGGCGGCACCGGTCGCGCCCACTCCGCCGGAGGTTCCGGTACCGCCCGCGAGCGCGGAGGTCCCGGTGCCCTCGGCGACCATCCCACCGGCGCCGCCCGCTCCGACGGCGAGCGCGAAGCCGAAGCCCAAGCCCGCGAAGCCGAAGCCCGCGGCTCCGGCTCCCGTTGCGCCCACGCAGGCACCGGCTCCCCCCGCGCCGGCGCCCGCGACGCCCGCTCCGTAGGCTCAGCCGGGACCGGCGTCGGTAGCTCCGGCGTCACCCCCGTCAGTTCCGCCATCGGTCTCGGGGGGTACGCAGTTGAGCCCGACCGGGCCGGTCGAGAAACCTCCGACCACCGGAATCCGGAGCTTCAGCGGATCGTCGGTGGGAAACCCGTACGTCTCGCTCGCCCACTTGTTGCACACCGTGCCCTGGGGCACCGAAAACTCGAGCGTGTAAGTGCCGTTGTCCAGGTTGACGTAGTGGCCCCAACCTCCGGCCGCCGACGTCGCCGAAGGCGCGTAGGTGTGCGTGGCGTCGAGGTAGAGCGGGCCCTGACCGCCGCTCGGCGTGATCTTCACCGTGTAGCCGCGCATCCAGTCGAAAACGCCCTGAAAGCGCGTCCCCGGTCCGGTGATGAAGAACACGATGCCGCCCTTGGCGCTGTCGATCGTGACGTTCGGCAGAAAGCTCGACGCCGCCGACACCGGCGTCATCGTGTTCTCGAACGGCGCCATCGCGATATCGGTCGTCCCCGTCTTGACGGGGCGCAGCCACGAGAAACGGCCGGTCATCTCGAAGGTCACCATGACCTCCGAGTTCGCCGGAACGCCCTTCAGCTCCCACGCGCCGTCCGCCGCGCTGGTCGAGCACGCGACTTCCTGGTGATCGCGCAAGCAGACCTTGACGCCGGCGAGCGGGGGCGTGTCGAAGGGATCATTCTGGTCCCATTCATGGGTGAGGCCGCTGATGCTGATGCCGGTGCTGGCGTCGGCTCCGCCGGTGCCCCCGCTGCCGGCAGTGCCCGCGCTGCCGCCGCTGCCCCCGCTCCCACCGCGGCCCGAGCTGCCGCCCGTGCCGGAGCCCCCACCGGTCCCCGCAGTGGGGGCGGCGGGCGCCTTTTCTTCGTCGTCACTACAGCCACCGGCAATCAACAGAAGCCCCGCGCACAGAAGTAGTGTTTTCATCCCGTTTTAACCTCGAATTTTTTGCACCCAGCGTCGGCGAAACTAGGCAACTCGCGTAACTCCGTCGATGGTCAATTTTTCGGACAGAGCGGCGCCGACTCGCGATGCGCTTCTGATCACGGCGGCGAAGCTTCTGGCTTCGGCCGGGGTGCTCGCACTCGGATTTCGCGCGCTGAGCGACGACGACTACGCGCGCGTCGTGATCGCGCAGCGCTTCGCCGCCGCGCCCGCGCTCGATCCGAGCGGCACCAGCTGGCTGCCGTTTCCGTTCTGGATCTACGGCGCGATCATGCGCGTGTTCGGGCGCGATCCGAGCGTCGCGCGTGCGACCGCGCTCGGCCTCGGCGTGGCGGCGGCGCTCCTGGTCTGGATCGCGGCGCGCTGGCTCGGCGCCGAAAGGCGTGGCGCGCTGTTCGGTGCGCTGCTCGCGGCGATCTTTCCGTACTCGGCGTGGCTCGGCGCCGCCACCGTGCCGGAAGCGCCGACCGCGGCGTTCGTCGTGCTCGGCGCGGCCTCGGCGTCGGTGACCGGCCCGCGCCGCCTGCTCGGAGCGCTCGCGCTGTGCGCGGCCTGTCTGTCACGCTACGAAGCGTGGCCGGTGGCGCTCGTGTTCGCCGCGCTGTGCGCGCGCGATGCGATCGCACGGCGCGAAGGGCTCGCCGGCCTCGCGGCGCTCTTGGCGCTGGTCGGACCCGTGGCGTGGATCGTCCACGGCGTCGCGCATCACGGCAACGCGCTGTTCTTTCTGGCGCGCGTGGCGGCTTATCGGCGCGCACTCGGGTCCGCCGAAAGCCCGCTGCTCACCAATCTGTTTTCGTACCCGCTGGCACTCTTGCGCTGTGAGCCAGAGCTCGTGAGTGTGACCGCGATCGCACTCGTCGGCGCCCGTCGCAGCGGACTCCGACTCTCGACGCGCTACCGCCGGCTGTTCGCTCAGCTCGGAGCTCTGCTCGGATTTCTCGTGCTCGGCAACGTGCTCGACGGCGCGCCGACTCACCACGCCGAGCGCGCGCTGCTTTCGATCTGGCTCGCCGCCGCGATCGTCGCAGGTGACGCGCTCGACCGAACGGCGTCGGCGCTCGAGCCGCGTGCCCGGCCGCGGCTTGCCGCCCTCGCGTTGGCCAGCGTCTTGCTCGCGGCGTGCCTTTTTCGACCCTGGACCGCGCGCCGCGACGCTTTCATCGATCGCGCGGCAGAGCTCGAAATCGGCCGGGTGGCTCGGGAACTGGTCGGCCCCGCGGATCGGCTCGCGATCTACACGACAGACTTCGGCTTTTTCGCTGCGATGGCCGGATTTTCCGCACCGGAGCGCGCGCTCGTCCTCGACGCGCACGACCCTCGGCGGCCGGACGACCCGTCCCCGGCCGGGCTCCGGGCGCGACTGAACGCGGAACGGCTCCCGTGGCTGCTCGCTCCGCGCTCGGAGCCGAACCGAACGCTGATGCCCGGATCGATCCGCGCTGAACGTGACGGATTTGTCCTGATCTCGAGCGGCGCAAACTAGAACGATTCGGTCACCCGACGCCGTTTACAGGTGAATGGCAGTGAGCGATCATCCGTCCACCATGATCATGACGCGCTGGATTGCCGGGTTTGCCGTGGCCGCGGGACTCTCGCTCGGAGCACCGGGCGTGGCTTCCGCCAACAACACGCTCCGCATCGCGACGCTTGCGCCGAAGAACTCGGCCTGGGGCAAAGTCTTCAAGGCCTGGGCCGGCGCGGTCGAGAAGAAGACCGAGGGCAAGCTCAAACCCGAGGTCTATTACAACGCGGTCCAGGGCGACGAGACGGCCATGGTCTCCAAGCTCAAGACCGGCCAGCTCGACGGCGCTGCGCTGACCTCGGTCGGGCTCTCGCTGATCTATCGCAACGTGCTGGTGATGCAGCTGCCCGGCGTCATCGATTCCTGGGCGCTGCTCGACAAAGTCCGCGGCGACATGCACACCGAGCTCGAGCAGGGATTCGAAAAAGAGGGCTTCCGGATCGGCAGCTGGGGCGACGTGGGCCTGGTCCGGCAGATGACCAAGGGCGTGGCGATCCGCCGTCCGTCGGACATGAAAAATCAGCGTCCCGCAGTGTGGCGCAACGAGCCGATGGGCCCGATCGTCTACGCGTCGCTCGGCACGATCGTGCCCGTGCCGGTGAGCGTGCCGGAGATGTTGCCCGCGCTCCGCAGCGGCAAGGTCAACGTGGTCAACGCGCCCGCGCTCGCCGCCGAACAGCTGCAGTGGGTCCCGTACTTCGACCACATCGGGAGCAACGTAACGGTGTGCGCGGTCGGCGGAACGCTCTTCCGCAAAAAGGCGCTCGATGACCTGCCGGCCGACGTGAAAGCCAGCCTGGACGAAGTGCAGGCCCGGCTCGCCAAGACCAACGCCAACCGCGTGCGCAAGCTCGACGAGGAAGCGTACGAGCGGATGAAGCAGAAGATGGAAGTGGTCGAGCTTTCGGCCGCTGACCGCGCCGAGTGGGCCAAAGTGCTGCGAAACGCCGTGACGCGGCTCAGCCAGGGCACTTTCGACAAGAACCTCGTCGATCGCGTGCTGAAACTCGCCGGCAAGTCCTGATATTCCCCCCCCCCCCCCCCCCCCCGAACACGGGGGAGAGCGGGGCGGAAAACGGGCCCCCCCGGGGGGGCCCGGGGGGGG
>Ga0111538_10013071_pt1 | contig 10951 bp, 11 predicted proteins | sample SoiMethybrSBSTD1_FD_79669 | JGI IMG/M metagenome (GOLD analysis project Ga0111538, IMG submission 79669) | Bulk soil microbial communities from a Populus tree surrounding site in Tennessee, USA - Soil MetaG P. TD hybrid SBSTD1 (version 2)... | ecosystem: Environmental > Terrestrial > Soil >... | reverse complement strand
GTTCCCTTTGGCGAGATTCAGCAGCAGGTGACGCTGAGCGTTCCGCCGCCGATTCGAGTCGTCATCTATCGACGCCTCATGATGCGCATCGCCGAACGAATCGCGCGCAGTCACAAGGCGCAGGCGCTCGTCACCGGTGAAGTGGTTGGACAAGTGGCGTCGCAGACGCTCGAGAACCTCGCGGCGATCGACAGTGTCGTGTCGATGCCAGTGCTGCGCCCACTGATCGGCATGGATAAGGATGAAATCACCGCCGAAGCGCAGCAGCTGGGAACGTACCAAGTTTCGATCATCCCCGACCAGGACTGCTGCACGCTGTTCACTCCGCGGCATCCCGCCACCAGGGCGCGGCCGCGCGACGTCGAGAGCGCCGAGGCCACGCTGCCGATAGACGAGATTGTCGATCGAGCCGCGGCGGCGGCGGCCGTCGAAGACTTCGCCTTCCCGGCCACGGATCGCACGGACTAGAAGCCACGGATGATCACGGATAAACACGGGCCACGGATGAACACGGACGAACACGGATAAACACGGGTCGATCGAATCGCCGGATCCCCGACACCGGATCCCGGATACGCATCCGGTCCGACAGTTCAAGGTAAAATGATGGTTTGATCTGCGACTCAGAATCTGTTTTGGGAGATAGCGACCGTGAAAATTACACCGGGCAAGCTGGCGGGAATGAAGGCGGTATCGAACGATCGTGGCGTCATCGCGGCAGCGGCGATGGATCAGCGCGGCTCGCTGAAGAAATCGCTCGCCAAGGAAAAGGGGAGCGAGGTCGGCGATCGCGAAATGGAGGAATTCAAAACGCTTGTGACCGAGGTGTTGACGAAGTACGCCAGCGCGATTCTCCTCGACCCGGAGTGGGGATTGCCGGCGAGCAAGCGCAGAACGCCCGGTTCTGGTCTGCTTCTCGCCTATGAGAAAACCGGCTACGACGCGAATACCCCCGGTCGCCTTCCGGATTTGCTGGACGACTGGTCTGTCCGCCGCTTGAAGGAAGCAGGCGCCGACTGTCTGAAAATCCTGCTCTACTACACGCCATTCGATGCCAAGAAGATCAACGACCACAAGCAGGCGTGGGTTGAGCGCATCGGTGATGAGTGCCACGCCAACGACATCCCGTTCTTTCTCGAGTTCGTTGGCTACGAAGAGGGCATGGACGAGAAGGGACTCGAGTACGCGAAGAAGAAGCCCGAGATTGTCCTCGGCGCGATGAAAGAGTTCACGAAGGAACGCTACGGCGTCGACGTGATGAAGGTCGAAGTACCAGTGAACATGAAATTCGTGCAGGGCGCAAAGGTGTCGAGCGGGCAGCACGCGTATACGAAACAGGAAGCGATGGAGCACTTCCGCCGCGCAGCGGAGGTCTCGACCAAGCCGTTCATCTATCTTTCGGCAGGCGTCAGCAACCCGGAGTTCACCGAAGCGCTCGAACTTGCCGCCGAGGCGGGGACGAAATTCTCAGGCGTGCTCTGCGGCCGCGCGACGTGGAAGGATGGGATTGCGGTCTACGGAAAGCAGGGCGCAGGCGCGTTTCGAAAGTGGCTCGAAGACGAAGGAGTGAAGAACATTCAGAACGTCAACGATCGCCTGAAGGCCGCCCATCCCTGGTACGAGTTCTACGGAGCGAAGTCCGTCGAAGCCTTAGCGTGATTCTGAAAATGCTGATTGTCGATTGCTGAATGCTGATTGAAGAGGCCGTTTTTCATTCAGCAATCAGCATTCAACAATCAGCACTTTCAGCGACGGATCTACCGGGCGCTGACGGCGACCTCACGCCCGCTGGCCAGGAGAGCTAACACCGGACCTGCCATGCAGGTCGTCGTCAGCGCCATAATCACCATCATCGTGTACATCGGCGCCGACAGGATTCCCAGGTCGTAGCCGATGTTCAGTACGACCAATTCCATCAGCCCTCGCGTGTTCATGAGCGCGCCAAGGGCAACCGCGTCCCGCCACGAGAATCGTTGCAGCCGGGCGGCGAGCGAAATCGCGCCGAATTTCCCGGCCACGGCGGCAAGCAGCACCAGGACGCACGCAAGCCACGCGTCACCCGATAGCGAACCCACTTCCGTCCGCAGACCCGCGTAGGCAAAAAACAGCGGCAGCAGCAGCGTCGACGTCAGCGGTTCGATCGCATCCCGCAGTGGGCGGCGCAGCGATTCCGCGCCGGCAACGGCGACGCCGGCGATGAACGCGCCAAACAGTGCGTGCACGCCGATGGCTTCGGTCGACCATGCGGTAATGAACAGAAACAGCAGCGCGCGCAGCAGCGTTCCCCGACCCGCACTCCCACGATCGACGTCGCCGAACAGCGCCGGCGCGCGCGGCCGAACGACGACCAGCGCTATCAGTCCGACCACTGCGGTAAGGATGACAGCGACGAGGGGCTGCGCAATTCCGTGACCCTGGCCAATCGCCAGTGCCAGAGCCAGCAGGCACCACGCGGTCACGTCGTCTATGGCGGCACAGCCAATCGCCATGTTGCCAAGCTCTGTTTTCTCGAGACCGCGTTCAGAAAGAATGCGCGCCAGGACTGGAAAGGCGGTAATGCTCATCGCGATGCCGATGAACAGCGCGAACGTCAGGTAAGCGACGCCCGCCGGGGCGAATTGATCGTGCAGATAGAACGCCAGGCCCACGCCCAGGGCAAAGGGGACGACGATTCCCGCGTTGCTGATGAACACCGTGGCTTTCGCCCGGCGACGAAGACGAACGACGTCGACGTCCATCCCGACGACGAACATGAAGAGGACGACGCCAAGCTGGCTGATCAGATAGAGCGGCGGAAGTGATGCCTGAGGAAACAAACGAGATTCGATCGCCGGGAACAGTTGCCCGAGAAGCGACGGGCCGAGCAGGATCCCGGCGAACATCTCGCCAATAACCGCGGTCTGCCCGAGTCGGCGAAACACCAGCCCCATGACGCGACTGGCGCCCACGATGACGATCAGCTGGACGAGGAGGACCGCCAGCGGCGTTTACCTCGCGAGCACTTCGTCGAGAGCGGCGGTGAACGACTCGGTGGTCTGCATCCCGCTCAGCGACTTCACGACGCGCACCTTCTCGCCCTTCTCCGCTATGCCAATCAGAAATGTCGGCGTGCCGCCGACATCCGCCTTCAACCCTTCGTTGAAGTCCTTTTTGATCTTTGCTTTGGCGGCACCGTTCAGGCATTTTTGAAACGCCGACTCGTCAACGCCAACACTCTTCGCATGCGCGAGAAGATCGCCGGGATCAAGCGCCTGCTGGTTGGTGAACAGTCGCGCGTGCATCTCCCAGAACTTCCCCTGCTGGTTAGCACACTCGGCCGCTTCGGCTGCCTTGAAGGCTTTTGGATGCGCTTCGTCCAGGGGAAAGTTGCGAAACGCGTATCGCACCTTGCCGGGTGTGATGTAGCGTTCTTCGATCGTTGCAAATGTTTCGCGCGCGAACTTTCCGCAGTACGGGCACTGAAAATCGGAGTATTCGACAACCACGACTTTCGCGGTCGAACTGCCCAGGCTCGGCGCCCCCTGAATGGAGACCGTTGGTGCGGCCTTCGCTGACACGAGGATGCCTGAGCCGAGGACGAGCATGAGTATCGACCGGGGCATACCTGGTGCTCGTTGCATCGTTCCCTGCCTCCTATTCGGCGGCAACGCGGTCAACCGCATTCTCCGCCGACACAAATGGCAATGTCGCAACCGTGGCAACCTGGCCGTCCACCGTTACAGCAGTACCGGAAACGACAAAATCACGATGGACGTAGCCGAGCGCAATTGGCCGGCCAAGCATGGGCGAGTCCGCGGCGCTCGTGATCGAACCGATCTCGCGATCGCCGCCTGTGATCTTCGCGCCCGCTGCGGCGACGGGCGCGCCAGGTTCGAACACGAGTCCAACCAACTTTCGCACCACTCTGCCATGGCCGCGGTGCAGAACACGAATAATGACCTCCTGGCCGACGTAGCATCCTTTGGTCAGACTGATCGCGCGATCTTCAATGCCCGCTTCGAGCGGAATCGTGTCTTCATTCATGTCGACGCGAAACAGGGGCCTTCCTCCCTCGATCCGACACACCTCCACCGCTTCATGTCCGACTGAGACTCCGCCCGATCGTTCAAGTCGGGCGACAACATCCTCTCTGATCTCGGAGGGCACAACCAGATCGAACCCCCGGATTCCGATCTCGTCACTTGCAAGCGCACGGATCTCAGCACCGCGCACGTCCCAGGCTCGATGCGAATACACGGACAGGTTGCGCACGGTCTCCTCTATCGCTGAGACCTCGGCAGGATCATCTCCCGCAATCACGCGAGCGACGACACGTGCCGATGCCGGACCGTACACTCCTATCTCGGTCGTCGATGCCGAATCATTTGAGATTTGAACGTCCTCGCTGAAGATAAACTGTGACCAGCGCGCCACAATCGACTCCGCAAGCGTTCCATCGAGGTCAACAAGGAGACTGTCGCCGGTCTCGAACACGCGCATATCGGCGATCATCCTCCCCTGCGCCGTCAGATACGTCGCGTAACAACCGGATCCTCCGACGAGCGGAGCGATGTCGTTGGACAGCAGACCCTGCAGGTAGCTTCGGCGATCCGCACCGGTCAGCGTGAGCCGCCCGCGAGTCGATCGATCCACCACGCCGGCAGCCTGGCGCAGTGCGCGATAGTGGGTCTGCAAATACATGAGCAGCGTACTGATATCCTGAATGGATGCAGTCAGTACGACATTTTACCGCGGTGGCGCTTGGCGCCCTGCTGGCGATAGCAATCTCGGCCCCTCGTGGCACACAGATCGTTGCGGCGTCCGCCCAAGCGCAATCCCCGTCAACGTCGCCGGCGGAAGGTGAGACGGAGTTCACCGTTTTTCTTGGTGGAACCCGCGTCGGCATCGAGCGCGTTCGCCTCACGAAAGCGGCAAATACCTGGGTCATTTCGTCGACGGCACAGTTCGCGGCGCCGCTCAACATGACGGTGAACCGTTTCGAAGTGAAATATACGACCGACTGGCAGCCGCTCGAGCTGCATATCGAAGCGACACAGGGAGGCCGGGCGTTGACCCTCGCGACCTCCTTCGGGATGACAACGGCAATCAACGAGATCACGCAGAACGGAACGACCAACTCGAAGACAGACCAGGTTTCCGCGCGGACGATCGTTCTTCCGAACTCCTTCTTCGCGGCATATGAAGCGCTCGCGGCGCGGCTCGCGGGCTCTCAGCCGGCCGCCGAACTCCACGCCTATGTTGCGCCGCAAGCGGAAATTGTCGTGAACGTCAAAGCCATGACGAGCGAACAGCTTCCCTCGCCGGCTGGGTTGATCGCGGCGCGCCGCTACGATGTCGTCTTCCAGAATCCCGGCGGGCCGCTCGACGCCAGCGTCACGATCGATTCGCAGGCACGGCTGGTTCGCGTCGAGATTCCGACGGCAGGTCTTCGCATCATTCGTTCCGAGCTCGCCGGTGTCGCCGTCCGTCCTCAGCCGGTCCGCAACCCGAACGATACCGACATCATCATTCCAGCTCCCGGGTTCAGCATCGCCGGGACGATGACGACACCGCCGGGTGTGGGAAAACTTCGTCTGCCAGCGATCGTTCTGGTCGCCGGCTCCGGCTCTATCGACCGCGACGAGGTTGTGGCGGGTGTGCCAATCTTCGCGCAGCTTGCGCGTGGCCTGGCGGATCAGGGGTTTCTCGTGCTGCGCTACGACAAGCGCGGCGTCGGGCAAAGCGGTGGACGAAGTGAACGCGCGACGCTCCAGGATTACGCCGACGATCTGGTGACCGTCGTGAAGTGGCTCGACAAACGGAAGGATGTGGACCCGAAACGAATTGCGGTCGCGGGACACAGCGAGGGTGGCGCCGTCGGAATGCTCGCTGCCGCGCGCGAGGAAAAGATCTCGTCGCTCGTGCTCATCGCTGCGCCCGGCATGCGAGGAGCGGATCTGATCCTGGAACAGCAGAAACACGCGCTCGATGTGATGGGCGCGTCGGAAGCGGAGCGCAAGGCAAAAATTGAACTGCAAACACGGATTCAGGAGGCGGTCGTCACCGAGAAAGGTTGGGAGTCGATTCCACCAGAACTGCGCTCGCAAGCCGAGAACGCGTGGTTCAAGAGCCTCCTGCTCTTCGATCCGGCGAAAGAAATGCCGAAGATCGACCAACCACTCCTCATCATTCAGGGAGACCTGGATCAGCAGGTCACGCCGCATCACGCCGATCAACTTGGAGCGCTGGCGCGCACGCGTAAGAAATCGCCGCCGGTAGAAGTCGTCCATCTGCCGGGCATCAACCATCTTCTGACTCCGGCAAAAACCGGAGAGGTATCCGAATACGCGCTGCTTCCCGACAAGAACATCACGCCGGAGGTCGCGAAGACGATTGCGACGTGGTTGAAGAAGTAAAATCGAATACACTTCTCACCGATGAGAGTAGGTATCCCGAAGGAAACGTCGCCGGGTGAGACACGCGTCGCGGTTATTCCCGCCGCGATTCCGCCGCTCGTGAAGTCGGGACTCGAAGTCGCCGTCGAGGCGGGAGCAGGAACGGCTGCCGGTTTCCCCGACGACACCTACCGCTCGCAAGGTGCCGCGGTCGTTTCGCGTCCCGAACTGTTTCGATCGTCGGACATCGTCCTCCAGGTTCGCGCCACACCCGCGGATCCGTCGCTGCTTCGGACCGGCCAGACGGTCATCGGCTTCGCCGATCCGCTCGGCAACCCGCAGGCCGTTCGACAACTGGCGCCGACGGGAATCAACCTGTTCTCGATGGAACTGATGCCCCGGATTACCCGGGCGCAGAGCATGGACGCGTTGTCGTCGATGGCAACAATCGCCGGCTACAAAGCCGTCCTTCTCGCGGCCACGACTTTACCGCGCATGTTCCCCATGCTGATGACGGCAGCAGGCACCATTTCTCCGGCCCGAGTCTTCATCATGGGTGCGGGCGTCGCCGGACTGCAGGCAATCTCGACGGCCCGTCGTCTCGGCGCGAAGGTCGAAGCGTACGATGTACGACCGGCGGTGAAGGAACAGGTTCAGAGTCTCGGGGCTCGCTTTGTCGAACTGCCGCTCGAGGCGGCCGACGCCGAGGACAAAGGTGGGTACGCGAAAGCACAGGACGAGTCCTTTTACAGGCGCCAACGCGAAATGATGATGAAGGTCGTTGCGGCCAGCGATGTCGTCATCACGACTGCGCTCATTCCCGGCAAGCGTGCACCGATTCTCGTGACCACCGAAATGGTCGAGGCGATGGCGCCAGGCTCCGTCATTGTCGATCTGGCGGCGGAACGCGGCGGCAATTGCGAACTCACCAAGGCCGATGAGATCGTCGTGCACCATGGCGTCACGATTCTGGGACCGTCAAACCCTCCGGCACTGGTGCCTTATCACGCGAGTCAGATGTACTCGAAGAACATCACAACGTTTCTCGCTCACCTGCTTGGTAAGACTGGAGCGGGTCAACCGTCGCTGGCTATCAATCCCGATGACGAGATTACGAAGGAGACGCTGCTCACGCGAGGTGGAGCGGTCGTTCATGAGCGTGTGGGGGCAGCCTGAGCAAAATGTGGATACTTAAAAGCGCCGAAGAGGCGCCGGACCCAATCACCTTTCGCATTCTTCCAGGCAACATCAAGACAATCGGTCGTTCACCCGGTGCCCAGTTCATCGTCGATGCCGCACTCGTTTCGCGTGTGCACTGTCGATTGAGCGCCGGAGCCACGGAACTTCAGGTTGACGATCTGGACAGCACCAACGGCACGTTCGTGAACGGCAATCGCGTGAAGCGCTCCAGCCTGAAGGCGGGAGACAGGCTGGGCGTAGGGCGCGTAGAGTTGGTGATCAGTCGAGAGTAGAGCCACGGATCAAAACGCCTGTCTCGTCAGCCGACGAGAAACGGGTTCGTGCGCTTCTCCATTCCGATCGTCGTTCGCTCACCGTGACCGGGATAGACGACGGTATCGTCGGGAAACGCGAACAAAACATTCCTGATTGAGTTCAGCAAGGTCGCGAGATTTCCTCCCGGCAAGTCGACGCGGCCGATCGAGCCGGCGAAAAGCGTGTCGCCGACGAAGAGGGTTCGTTCGCTTTCGCTCTCGTGCCCAATCGCCAGGCACACTCCGCCAGGACAATGCCCGGGAGTGTGATGCACCCAGGCGCCATACCTGCCAAATCTCCAGGGCCCACGACCGTCGTAGAAGAAGTCGATATCTGGCTGCGGCTCGGCTTCCACTCCGAGCATCTGCCCTTGCTGTCTGACGGCCTTGTAGAGAAACAAATCGTCCTTGTGCAGTCCGACCGGCACGTCGAGCGCTTTCTTCGCCGCGCCTACCCCGGTGATGTGGTCGATGTGCGCGTGCGTGAGGAGGATGTATTTCACCGTGAGCCTGTGGCGATCGACCGCGGCGAGCAGTTCGCCGACCTCGTCGCCAGGATCGATGACGACGGCCTCGCGTGTATCCTCGCAGCCGACAACAAAGCCGTTTTTGAAGAAAGGTGGGGCAGCGGCGATCTCGAGAATGGGGCGGTGAGCCATTTGACTGGCCATTTTCGCATTCCTGGTCAAATGGCGAATACTCCTTACACGGAAGCCAAACGGGTCCACGACAGTTTTCTGGCCGGCGTGGAGAAGCGATGCCTCATCTGGATGGCAAAGCGACTACCGGCAGCAATCAACTCGGATCACCTGACGGTCCTGGCCGGCGTGGCGATGTTTGGCGCGGGTTTGTGCTACTGGAACGGCTCGCCAGCAGCGCTCCTTCTGTCAATCGTGCTGCTCGCCGTGAACTGGTTTGGCGACAGCCTGGACGGCACACTCGCGCGCGTTCGTCACCACGAGCGTCCACGGTATGGCTTCTACGTCGACCATGTGCTGGACGCACTTTGCATCCTGTTCATCTTCGCAGGCTTGATACTCGGCAATCACATCAGTGTTGCAATCGGCGGGGGCTTTTTGCTCGCCTACTACCTCCTGACGATCGAAATCGCGCTCGCCACGCACGCGGTTGGGGTTTTCCGGATTTCCTTCTGGAAGTTTGGCCCGACCGAGCTGCGAATCCTTCTCGCGCTCGGATCGCTCCGGCTGATGCACTCCGATTTCGTCCGGATTGCTGGATCGGATTACAGACTGTTTGACATCGGCGGGGCGATTGGAATCGTCGCGCTCGTCGTGACATTCATCGTCGCGGCGGTGCGCAATGCACATACGCTCTACCGCGCGGAACCGCTGCCGGAACGATCGACAGATAACTTTATGCCGATCCGCAGCCTGTGCGCACGGCTCTCGAAGTAACTGCGTTATGATCGCAGGATGATCCTGGCCGCCGTCGACGACCTTCTTTTCAGCTCGAAGATTCGCACGACCGCGAAGCAGGCCGGAGTCGAGTTGCGTTTCGCGCGAACGCCTCCGGAGATCCTCGAGCAGACGCGCACGCTTCGGCCGTCGCTGCTCATCTTCGACCTCAATAGCGCCAAGGCAGATCCGATTCAGACCATTGCAACGTTGAAGCAGGACCCCGAGTTGTCAACGACACGCACACTCGGCTTTGTTTCGCACGTGCACACGGACCTGATCGAGCAGGCACGTCGAGCGGGACTCGACGACGTGATGGCCAGGTCGGCGTTTGCTGCCCGGCTGGCTGAAATCCTCCTCGCAGCGAGCCCATCCCGCAGCTGATTACCGTCGACGCGGTTCGGACGGCGGCGCGGAGACTGGAAGGGCGTGTTCTTCGGACGCCGCTCAGGCGATCCGATTGGTTGTCGAACCTGACCGGCGGTGACGTCTTCCTCAAGCTCGAAACACTGCAACCGACGTATTCGTTCAAGATTCGCGGCGCGCTGAACGTGGTGCTTGCCCTCGTCGAGCACGGACACGGGAGACCTCGGCTCGTTACTGCGTCCGCGGGAAACCACGGACAGGCGCTCGCGTATGCCGCGAGAATGGCTGGTCTGCAGTTAACCGTCTACATTCCGGAAACAGCGCCGCGAGCGAAGAAGGACTCGATTCGACGAATGGGTGCCGAGCTGATTGGCTGTGCCGACTACGACGAGGCGGAATCGCGCGCGAAACAACATGCCGCGGCGGGATCCGCATCGTTTATCTCGCCCTACTGGCACGCAGACGTGATCGCCGGCGCCGGAACAATCGGATTAGAGATCGCTGAGCAAGATCCGGCAATCGAGACGATCGTCGCTCCCGTTGGCGGTGGCGGACTGGTGAGCGGCATCGCGGTCGCAATCAAAGGGTCAGGACACGGCGCAGAAATCGTGGGGGTCGAGGTCGAGGCTTCGTGTCCGTTCCATCAAGGGCTCGCTGCCGGCCGCATCGTTCACATCAACGTCGGACGCACGCTCGCAGACGGACTCAGCGGAAACCTCGATCCGGACACCGTCACATTCGACATCGTTCGGACGATGGTCGATCGGATGACGCTGGTGACCGAAGATCACCTGCGCGATGCCATTCTTGGAGTGCTGCGAGAAGAGCGACTCGTGGCCGAAGCGGCAGGGGCGACTGGAGTGGCGGCGCTTCTGAGAGACCAACGGCAGATCCACGGGCGCAGAACGGCTGTCGTGCTGTCGGGCGCGAACATCGATTCCGAAGTGTTGGCCTCGCTTATCTGAAAACCCACCATGCGACGCCCGCGACGGCAACGATCGCGGCGGCGGCCACCCACCATTTCGCCGAGCCTCCAGGATCATCCTCGATTGGAAGCAGCTCGGATGGGCCCGTCATCCCCGATCGGACATCCAGGATCGCACCGATTCCGCGTAGTTCGGCGGAAAATGATGCCGCGCTCTGCGGCCGATTGTCGATCTCCTTCGACATCGCTTTCGTTATGAGGGCGTCCAGATCCGCGAGAGACGTCGACAATGCGTGCGGGGGCGGAATCCTGGCGGCCGCGACGTTCACCGCCGTGTCCGCGGCAGTCGCCGCCGCAAATGGATTGCGGCCGGTCAGC
>Ga0111538_10013068_pt1 | contig 10953 bp, 10 predicted proteins | sample SoiMethybrSBSTD1_FD_79669 | JGI IMG/M metagenome (GOLD analysis project Ga0111538, IMG submission 79669) | Bulk soil microbial communities from a Populus tree surrounding site in Tennessee, USA - Soil MetaG P. TD hybrid SBSTD1 (version 2)... | ecosystem: Environmental > Terrestrial > Soil >... | reverse complement strand
CGAGTTCACCATCGACGAGCGGCGCGGCATCGCGTTCATCAGCTTCGGCAGCCCGCGCTTCGATTTCTACGGCGGCGATCGTCCGGGCAACAACCTCTTCGGCAACTCGCTCGTGGCGCTCGACGCGCGCACCGGCAAACGCATCTGGCATTACCAGCTGGTGCATCACGATCTGTGGGACTACGACCTGCCCCAGGCGGCGAAGCTGTTGACCCTCCGCCAGAACGGCCGCACGATCGACGTCGTCGCGCAGGCGACCAAGCACGGGTTCCTGTTCGTCTTCGAGCGCGAGACCGGACGTCCGATCTGGCCGATCGAGGAACGGAGGGTGCCGCAGTCCGACGTGCCGGGCGAGCATGCGTCGCCGACCCAGCCGTTCCCGACCAGGCCGGCGCCGTTCGCCCGCCTGACGTTCACCGGGAAGGACATCAACCCGTATCTGCCGGCGCCGGACCGGGAGGCGCTCGTTCAGCGCTTGAAGTTTCTTCGCAACGACGGTCTGTTCACGCCGCCAAGCTTCGAGGGCAGCCTCTCCATGCCGGGTCACAACGGCGGCGCGAACTTCGCGACGTCCGCGGTCGATCCGACGCGCGGGGAGATGTACGTGGTGGCCAAGGCGCTGCCGACCGTAATTCGATTGACGCTGCCAGGTCAGGGCGGCCGCGGCGGACGGGCGGGGCCGGTCGTGGCGCCGGAGCAGAAAGCACAGTTGACCGCGCAGGCCAGGGACCTCGTCGCGCAAGGCGGACCGGTGCGGCTCGAATCGCCGTACGAGTTCATGAATCAGAACAGCATCAACATGAGCGCCTCCGGGCCTCCCTGGTCGGAGATGACCGCGTACGACCTGAATACGGGAGAGATCAAGTGGCGGATCCCGACGGGCACGGTGCTCGCGCCGTCCGAGCTGGGGATTCCGCCGGACACCGGCTCTCACTTCCCGCGGAGTGGTCCGCTGGTGACGGCTGGCGGCCTCGTCTTCTTCGCGACCGGCTCGGACCGCCGGTTCCGCGCCTACGATCGCAGCAGCGGTCGCGAAGTGTGGTCGATGGAGCTTCCCGCCGCGTCGGAAGGGATGCCCGCGACCTATGCGATCAACGGCCGGCAGTTCATTGCTGTTCCCGTTGCCGCCAGCCCGGGAATGTTCGCCGCACGCTTTGGCGGGCCCATCGACTCGCCGCGTGGCACGCTCGCTCAGGACAGGCCGGGCGCAGGCGGACGCGGCGGAACCGATGGACCTCCGGGGCAGTACATCGCGTTGGCGTTGAAACGGTAGAGAGGAGAGACCGGACATGCGCAACCGGTTGAGGGACGCAATCATCGCGCTCGTGCTGGGCAGTGCCGCGACGCTGACGATCACGGCGGAACAGCGCTCGACTCAGCGCGGCGCGCCGGCGCCGACAAGGGGGCGTGGAGCGACGCCAGCTGCGCGAGCGGATCGAATCGCCGGCCATCCGAACCTGAATGGCATCTGGCAGGCGATCAACAGCGCCAACTGGAACCTCGAAGGTCACTCGGCCTCGGCGACCGCGTTCCCGCAGCTCGGCGCCCTCTTCGCGGTTCCGGCGGGACAGAGCGTGATCGTCGACAACAACGGCACCATCCCGTACACGCCGGAGGGCTTGAAGAAGCGCCAGGAGAATCGGGCCGGATGGCCCAAGTCGGATCCCGAAGCGAAGTGCTACATGCCGGGGCTGCCGCGGGCGACGTATATGCCGTACCCGTTTCAGATCATCCAGGGAGCGGAAGACATCCTGTTCGTCTATGAGTACGCCGGCGGCAATCGCACCGTCCACATGACCAGCCACACCGAGTCACCGGTAGACAGCTGGATGGGGTGGTCGAACGGCAAGTGGGAGGGCGATACGCTGGTCATCGAGGCGAAGAGCTTCATCGATCAGTCCTGGTTCGACCGGGCCGGCAACCATCACAGTGATGCGCTGACGGTCACCGAGCGCTACGGCCTGGCGCCGGCCGGCCACACCATCAACTATGAGGCGCGGATCGAGGACCCGAAGACGTTCACGCGACCCTGGACGATCCGGATGCCGCTCTACCGCCGGGTCGAGCCGAACGTCCAGCTGCTCGAGTTCAACTGCGTCGAATTCTCGGAAGAGCTGCTCTACGGCGATCTGAAAAAGAAGACTGCCGGGTAGACTTCAGCAGTGGCTATACTTCGAGGGCGGTCGCCTCAACGTTTCTACGCGGGAGAGAGCCATGCGTAAGAAATTGTTCCGCGTTGTCGTCGGTGCCACGCTGCTCGGTGCGGCTGCCGCCCCGGTCCTCGCGCACCACTCGTTCGCGGCCGAGTTCGACGCGAGCAAGCCCGTCACGATCAAAGGCAAGGTCGTCGTGATGGAGTGGCGCAACCCGCACTCCTGGATCCACATCGACGTGACCGGCCCGGACGGGAAGGTGGAGCGTTGGGCGGTCGAAGGCGGCGCGCCGAACGCGCTGATCCGCCGCGGCTGGACCAAGAACTCGGTGCCCGTGGGGATCGAGATCGTCGTCGAAGGGTTCCAGGCGAAGGACGGTGCCCTCCGGGCGAACGGCCGCGACATCACGTTCCCGGACGGGAAGAGGCTGTTCATCGGCTCGTCCGGCACCGGCGCGCCGGGCGACAGCGCCGAGCCGAGTGAGCCTCCCAAGCCCGGCCAGCGCGGCCGCGGCGGACGGTGATCGCCATGCTGCGTCGAGTGCTTGCCGTCGCGTTGCTGCTGACGTCGCCGGCCGCCGCCCAGGAGCCGGTCAAAGGCGTGCCGAATCCGGAGACGCTGTTCACGGATCGGAATCCGAAGCTGAACGCAAACAAACAGGCGGCGCTCCACATCATGAAGGAGCTGCTGCAGTGCAATCACTGGGACGAAGCCGAGAAGTGGCTGACGGCGCGCTATATCCAGCACAATCCGAACGTGACGTCGGGCCGGGACGCCGTCGTGAAGTTCTTCGGCAGCCGTCCAAAAACGCCGACCTGCGACAAGCTGACGACTCCGGTCGTCGCGGTGCTCGCTGATGGCGATCTGGTGACGGTGGTGATTGCGCGCGAGTACAAGGAGTCGAAGGACCCCTCGAAGACCTACACCTCGACATGGTTCGACATGTGGCGCTTCGTCGACGGCAAGGCCGACGAGCACTGGGATGGGGCCACGAAGCCGTGAGGGTCGGCTTGCAGCGTATTTCATATCTACGTAGTGTCCGCCTTCAGGCGGACCTCGGCGAGTCCGGCTAAAGCCGGACACTACATCGATTTGAAAAACGTCGCTTCAGAAGTCCAGCGTGTAGTTGATCCGCACGAAGCGCGCCGTGTAAATTGACGTCGGGTTCGCCCACGTGCCGCCCTGCAGCGCGTTGCCGGCGCTGTACGCGTAGGTCGTGTTGAAGCCCGTCGCGTAGTTGGTGTTCGTCAGGTTGTTGACGTCGACGCCGACGTTCGACCGTGTGCGGCCGAAGCGAACGATCTTCGCAAAGCGCATGTCGATCTGCGTCCGCCGCGTATCCGCGTAGACCTTATGCCCGTTGTCCGCGAGCTGGATCGTCGTGTTGCCTGCCGCCGTCGCACCCGGCGGGAGGTGACCGAGCGCGGCCGCGATGACGGAGTTCGGCACGTTCCACTGCGCTGAAGTGGTACCGGTGAAACCGCTGGTCGTGTTCACGACGCTGAGCTGCACCGTGGGCTGCGAACGCAGCACCGCGCTGACCAGGACATCCACCTTCGGGATCGTGTAGGTTGCCAGGCCGCGAAGCTGCGTCTGGAAGGGCTCGACGTTGTGGCAGCCGCGCGGATCCGGACCGGCGACGACGCCGGTGGCCGGGACGACGTTGTTGAACTTCGTCGCCGTCGCGCAGGTGTCGACGAACGAGCGTCCGGTGGTGGTTCCGACCGAGGCCGTGACGCCGTTGTGCAGCCGCGCGTTCAGATTGAAGTCGACGCCGTCCCAGTGGCTGTCGCGCGCCGGACCGAAGTCGGTTTCCTTCGTCAAGTATGTCCTCGCCGGGACGAGAGCCGCCGCCGCCGTCGGCACGTAGACGACGATCGGGTAGCCGCCGCCGCCCGCCAGCCGCGAGTCCGTGGGCGCCGTCAGCGTATACGTCTCATAGAACCCTGATGCACCGGGTCGAGTGAGATCGTCGGTGACGAAGAAGCCGTGGAACGTCCGGTGCGTGTAGCCGACATCGGCTGACAGGCGCGGGATGATTTCGTGCTGCACCGTGAATGTCGACTGGTAGTCGGTCGGCCGCACCCCCCATCCGTTCAGCACCGCGGGATTGACGAGCGTCGCCGAGCCGGCCTTGCCGAAGTTCGCCGGATTGCCGGTCACGGCGGCACAGATGTCGCCGCCGCTGGCCGACCGGTCCTGCAGGGCCGCACTCGTCAGGTCGCAATCGACGACGTAGTTGCGGTTCGAGTCGGTCCAGTTGCGGTTCTGGACTTCGCGCACGACGGTGAAACCGGGATTGGTCGACGTGTACGGTGAATCGTTCGCGGCGTACGCGAGGTAGCGGCCCCAGTTGAACTTGAGGGCCGTCTTGCCGTTGCCGAACAGGTCGTAGGCAACGCCGACGCGCGGGGTGAGATCGTTGTAGGCATCGACACCGGCCGTCTTCGATATGGTGATAGGCGCCGGATTCAGGAACGATGTCTGCGTCGTGCCGTTCTGGTCGACCGGCGCGTAGCTCGACGCGCGGTCGTAGCGCAGCGCACCCTGCAGCGTCAGCTTGCCCCGCGTGAAGGTGTCCTGGATGAAGAGCCCGGTCAGCTTGGTGATGGTCCGGCGGCCGAAGTCGGGCAGCCGATAGCTCACGGCATTCGGCACGCCCTGGTTGAAGCGATAACTGAGCTGCGGCTGATTCGAGATAGTGTTATCCAGCTGGTCCAACCGGTTGCCCTGATAGCCGATTTTCATGCTGTGGGCGCCGGTCACGTACGACGCCGTCGCCTGCCACCCGTCGGTCTTGCCGACCGCCCAACCCCACGACTCCACACCGCGGTAAAGATAATTCGGCTGCGCGGCATAGCGCTGGCCCGTGGCCGGATTAATCGCGTTCGACTGCTCGTTGACGGCGATCAGGTTGGTGATGCCGTCGGGCGGCGGATGGCCGAAGATGGGGTTGTAGCGGAACGCGGTGTAGCCCGCTTCCAGGAGCAGCTTGTTGTTGACGGCCATCGTCCAGGACGGCTGATTCAGGTAGAACGGCACGTCGAAGTAGCCGCGCGCAGCCGTCGACGTCGCCTCCGGCGACTGGAACGGCGCCTGGTTGTTGCCGAGACCGATCCAGTCGGAGCCGCGGTTGTGGCACCCGCTGGTGTCGACCTTGAGCGGTGTCCCCTCGCAGCGATGCTGGTACTCGGAGTTGAACGAGAGGCGGCTTCTTCCAAGCTGGCCGGTCACGCGGCCGATGATCATCTGACGGTCCTGCACGAGCCGGGCGGGGATCGGCGAGCCGATCCAGTCCCAGCGCGAGGCGTCGCCGGCGTTGGCGTTGGCGTTGATGCCCTCCAATGCATTCTGCGTGTCGAGATTGCGATAGCTGCCGAAAAACCACAGCCGGTCTCTTTTAATCGGGCCGCCGAACGAGGCGCTGGCGTCGTGCGCCCGGATGATGCCGGGCGTCTCGGTCAGACCGATCGAGCGAAGGCGGTCATCCAGGTTGTTGCCGCGCGACCACTCGCCCGCGACATTGAAGAAGGCGGTGCCCGCGAAGGTGTTGCCACCCGACTTCGGCACCAGGTTCATGACCGGTCCGCCGATGTCGCTCTCGCCGAGCCCGCCGCCGATCGTGATCGCGACCTCCTGGGCGTTCGGCGTGTCGTACACATACGATGACACGCCACCGCTCCGCGCCGCCGCCACCGTCATGCCGTTCACCGTCATGCGGCCCTCACCGGCAACCGAGGTCGAATTGGCGCCGGCGGAGCGCGAGTTGAAAAACGTCATCGTCGGCGACAGCGCCGGACCGTTCGTGTCGACGAAGAGGCCAGGGGTTGCGTTGAGCAGCGCCCCGGCCGCGCGCGCCACCGGCAGCGCCGCGATGATGTCGTTGTTCATGACGATTTCGCGCTTCGCCTGCTGGACGTCCACGACTGGAGATTCACCGGTGACGGTGATGCTCTCCTCGATGCCGCCCACCCGCAGCTCGATCGGAATGGTGATGGTCTGCGTGCCGGCGAGCTCGACGTTCTGCCGCTTGACGGGCGCGAATCCGGCCAGCGTGAACGTGAGGACGTAGGTGCCGGGCCGCAGATCGATGATGCGGTATTGACCGCTCCCGTCGGTCGTCGCCGAACGCGTTTTCTCGATCAGCGCCGGGCTGGAAGCCTCGACCGTGACGCCTGGCAGCACCGCGCCAGAGACGTCGCGAACCGTGCCGGTCAGCGACGCTTGTGCAAAGAGCGGGACCGGGAGCAACAGGACGCCGAGAATCGCCAGGCACTTCGTCGCCAGTCGCATAGCGAGTGTTCTCCTTCCACGGAGATAACGAAGGTGAGCGCTGCAGCGCGGGCGAAGAATACGCAGGCGATCATTTAAGTGTCAAATAAAACCTCCGAATAAGTTAGGCTTCGCTCGTGACACGCCAGTTGCCGGGGTGGCTCGCCGGATGCGGCGCCGTTCTGCTCGGGTTGGCGCCGCTGGCTGCGCACCACGTCATCGCGGCGAAGTTCGACAGCGACAAGAAGGTGACGCTGCGCGGACCGGTGGCCGCCATCGACTGGGCGAATCCACACGCCCATGTGTTCGTCAACGTTGCCGAGCCCGGCGGCCAGACCACCAACTGGGCGATCGAGCTGGAGAGCCCGGTCGAGCTTCGCCGGCAGGGCTGGACGCGCAACGATCTGAACGTCGGCGACGTCGTCACCGTGGAAGGGATCGCGGCACGCGACGGCAGCAAGCAGGCCTGGTCGCTCTCGATGGTCGTCGCGCGCACCGGGCAGCGGGTCTTCTTCGCGCGTCCAGCAGCCGCGCCGGCCGCCACGACGAACAAGCCGACGCCGCGATGGCCGGACCGGCAGCCGCGCCTCGGTGCGCTGCCGGGCGAAACCGGGTACTGGGCGAACCCGAGCGCGACGACGCTGGCGGAGCGCGGCGTCGTCGTGCAGGCGGACGAGAACGGCCTGCTGAGCAACGTGGCCGACGCGCCGCGCGTGGCGCCGTTCCAGGACTGGGCGCGCGATCTGTACATCTACCGCCAGCGCGTCTTTCTCAAAGACGACCCGATGTTCCAGCATTGCCTGCCGCCGGGTGGACCGCGGATGTTTCAAAACAGGTACGGCTTTCAGTTCCTGGAGCAGCGCGATCGGCAACGGATCTTCGTGATGATGGGCGGCGGCAATCGCAACTGGCGTCTCATCTATACCGACGGCCGGGAGCAGAAGGGGCAGGTGCAAGGCGATGCCGACAACCCGCTCTACTTCGGCCGCGCCGTCGGACGCTGGGAAGGCGAGACGCTCGTCGTCGACACCAAAGGCTTCAACGAGCGGTTCTGGTTCTCCAACGGGGGGCTGCCCCATACGTCGCAGCTGCATCTCGTCGAACGTTTTGCCCGGCCGGATTTCGACACCTTGCGCTACGATGTGACCGTCGAAGATCCGGGCGCCTACACGCGGCCCTGGTCCACCGCGTGGACGCTGCGCTGGATGCCCGGCGAGGACATGCCGGAATACTTCTGCCAGGATAATCGGCCATGAGAACACGATTCCTGATCGCCGCACTCGTTGCGCTCGGTGCTCTTGTGACAGCGTGGGTGACTCCGGCGAACGCGCATCATTCGTTTGCCGCGGAGTTCGACGGCAACAAGCCGGTTACCCTGACGGGCACCGTCACGCAGATCGATTGGGCCAACCCTCATGTGTGGTTCTACATCGCGGTCAAGGGCGAAGATGGCCGGGCCGTGCGATGGGCCTGCGAAATGGGCGCGCCGCACCAGCTGCAGCAGCGCGGGTGGCTGCGCGACACGATGAAGGTCGGCGATGTGGTCACCGTGGCGGGCAGCCTCGCGCGCGACGGCAGCAAGCGGGCGAACGCCAGACTCGTGACGACCGCCGACGGGAAGACCCTCGGAGCGGCGTCGAGCGGCCCGGCGACGCCGCAGCAATGACGCGCCTTCGGAAGATCGCCACGCTGGCGCTGGCGGCGGTCGTCTCGGCCACCGCGTTTCCGACCGCGCCAGCAGCGCAGCGTCGCGGCGGGCCGCCGCAACCCTCGAAGCCGACGCCGCACTGGCCGGACGGACGGGTCAATCTCGGGCCGCCGCCGGGTGAAACCGGCATCTGGACACCCGCCGGCATCGTCCAGCTGTCGCTCAACCCGAAGAGCGTCAACCGCGCCGGCCCGAACAGTCATCTGCCGAACAACATCACGCTCGAAGCCGTGCCCTTCCAGCCCTGGGCCCGCGCGCTCCACGCGTCCCGCCAGGCGAACTTCGAGAGCGACGAGCCGCACACGCGCTGCAAGGCGTCGGGCGGGCCGCGTGAATTCATCACGCCGTACGGCGTGGAATTCGTGGACATGCCGGAGACCAGGCGGATTTACCTCTTCGACGTCGGCGGACCGCACACATTCCGGACGATCTACATGGACGGACGGGCGCATCCCAAGGACCTCGATCCCAGCTACTACGGACATTCGGTCGGGCGCTGGGAAGGGGAGTCGCTGGTTGTCGACACGGTGGGCTACAACACCAAGTTCTGGATGGATCGTGAAGGGACGCCGCATACCGAGCAGCTGCACCTCACCGAGCGCTTCACGCGGACCGATTTCAATTCGCTGAAGTACGAAGTGACGGTTGACGATCCGGGCGCCTACACGGGCGCCTGGACCGGCGGGTTCATCATGCGATGGAGTCCAGGCACGGAAATGTGGGAGTACATCTGCCAGGACAACAACCGGTCGCCGCAGGGCATGGTGGGCGCTGACGCGTCGGTCACCCGCCAGCGGAGGATCGTGCCGTGACCCGGGCGCTGGGCATGGCCGTCGTGATGGCGTTCGTTGCCGCGACCGTTTGCGGTCAGGAGGGACATCCGCTGGTCGGCACGTGGTACGGCGATTGGGGCTCGTCACCTCGGGAGCGCCACGACGTGACCGTCATCATGACGTGGGACGGCAAAGCCATCGGCGGCACGATCGATCCGGGACCCGATGCGGTGCCCTTCAAGACGGCCACACTCGACTCGAGCACGTGGACCGTGCACATCGAGGCCGAGCGCGCCGCGAAAGGCAGCAGCGCGGCCGTGCGCTACGTCATCGACGGCAAGCTGTCGAACCTCGGGTCGTACAACCGTACGCTCGCCGGCACCTGGATGCAGGGCACGAACAAGGGCGATTTCAAGCTCACCCGCGATTGAGCGATGAGATTGACGTTGGGTTTGTGTCTGGCGCTGATTCTGGCCGTGTCCGTGCCGGCGTTGCCGCAGGCCCAGGCGCCGCGCGAGCAGGACTCGTCAACGGAAGCAGGCGAGCGGATTCTGAATGCCGCCTGCCTGACCTGCCACGACCATCGTCCCGTCGACACCCAGGCGCTCGACGAACCAGGCTGGACCAAGGTTGTGAAGGCCGAGGTCGACAGAGGGGCCAGGCTGAAGGCCGAGGATGTGCCGGTGCTCGTCGACTTTCTCGTCCGGCATCACGGCCCGCTGCCCGACGGTCCCGGCAAGGAGCTGGTCCTGAACATCTGCACGCAGTGCCACGACCTGCAGCGTGTGCGGCGGGAGCGTTTGAGCCCGGAAGGGTGGTTGGAAGTCCTCGAGTCGATGCTGAACGAGGGCGCGCCCCTGTCCGAGAAGGACCTGCCAGAGGTCTTGCGTTATCTGGCGCGGAACTTCAGACCGGAACGCTGACCTCGTTGTCCGGGCTCCTCTTCCACGACCTGCTGCATGCACGCCGTCAGGCGTGTGGCGTCAGGCGGTCTTCGTCCGGACGACCAGGTCAACGTCACAGTTGAGCACTTGCAGCAGCGCCAGCAGCTGATCGACGGACTTGCGGTAGTTCGTCTGATCGAGCAGTCGATACAGCTGCGCCGCCGATGTCCCCAGCCGGCGCACGATCTCGCGCTTCGAGAGCGGGCTCGCCGCGATTCGCTTCTGCGCTTCGAGCGTCAACCGGTACAACAGGAGATCGCGCAAGTAGGTCGGATCCTGGTTGTATTCGAGCACCTGCTCGACGTGCACCGTGCCTGTGCGGCCAGAGTGGAGGACGTAGGTAAACGCCTCCCGGCCAGCCTCTGCATCAACGGAGAGATCGGTGACTGGGTCTTCGGTCGTGGGTGTCGGGGTCGCCTTCGAGTACGGGAACACCAGCTTCTTCGTCGAAGTGCCGACCTCAAACACCTTTTTCCGATTGTTGTGCCTGACAGAGCGAATCTTCACAGCAGGCCCTCAGTTTCCAGCTCGCTGATCAGGTCCAGAATGCGCCGCGTCGCCGCGCCCGTCATCGCTTTCTGGTTTGTCCAAATCCCACTTCACGATCAGCTTGCCGTCGCGATAAACGTGCACATGGCGCGGGGGGTGATCGCCTTTCCACGTGATGAAAACGTACCCGCCCCGCCGGTATTTGCCCACCGACCTAAGATGTTACCACACGAGGTAACAGCTCTGACGGGCGGCCAATGAGCTGTCTGCGCGCGAGATTGGGGTCGTTCTTCGCCTTCGACGGCGTTGCGAACCGCGCCACTACGTAACCCCTGGCCGTGCCTGCTGGAGAGCGGCTTTGCATCCCGCCATTCTGGCGGGATTTTGGCGGGATCCGCTCACGGCGCGGGTCTGAAATCGACCACAGTTCGTCACGTCGGCGCGGCGGGCTACAATCGCGGCGATGCCGCGACGCACTCGAGTCGTGAGGTGGAACGGGAAGGACATTCCGCCGGAGTTGCTCGAGTTGCCCCCGGGTCGCTACGTCGTCGAGCCCGTCGAGGAGGAGGCGCTGACGTTCGAAGAGGAGGCCGGCATCGAGGCGGCGCTCGAGT